>Ga0190367_1000500_pt1 | contig 28355 bp, 31 predicted proteins | sample 4872181011_MG_FD_171838 | JGI IMG/M metagenome (GOLD analysis project Ga0190367, IMG submission 171838) | Hydrothermal vent microbial mat bacterial communities from Southern Trench, Guaymas Basin, Mexico - 4872-18-10-11_MG | ecosystem: Environmental > Aquatic > Marine > Hydrothermal vents >...
GGAAAAGATAAGGAGAAGCAATGAAAAGCTTGCTAACATAAAGACAAACAAAGAATACAGAGCTGCCCTGAAAGAGATAGACGAGCTTCAGGAAGAAAAGGCAAAGATAGAAGATAGACTCTTGGAAATAATGGAGACTATAGAATCTGAGGAAGAAAGGACAAGGAGGATTCAGGAAAGGATAAAAGAAGAAGAAAGGCTTTTTGAACAGGAAAAAAAGGAGATCCTTAAAGAGGAAAAAGAGCTTGAGGATAAGATAAAGATCCTGAAAAAGAAAAGAGAAGAGCTTGCTCAAAAGATACAACAGGTAGATGGGAATCTTCTGAAGAAGTATGACTTTTTGAGGATGAAAAAAGGAGGAATTGCAGTAAGTCCTGTTATAAAAGGAGTATGCCAGGCATGTCACTTAGGTATTCCACCACAGAAGTTTAATGAGCTTATAAAAGGTGAAACCATAATGACATGTCCTCATTGCTTGAGAATAATATACTGGGGAGATGACGCAAGACTGAAAAGTGAAAAAGAGGAAGGTGCGCTGGAGTAGCACAGATGGCCGCTGTCCTGCAATCTGCAGGGCAGAGGAAAGTCCGGGCTCCAAAGGGCAGGGTGCTGGGTAACGCCCAGTCCCCGTGAGGGGAGGAAAGTGCCACAGAAAGGAGACCGCCAGGCATATTGCCTGGTAAGGGTGAAAGGGTGAGGTAAGAGCTCACCAGTCCCGCTGGTGACAGCGGGAGCTAGGCAAACCCCACCCGGAGCAAGACCGAATAGGGGAGCGATTGAGGGTTGCCCGCCCGAGCTCCCGGGTAGGTCGCTTGAGCCAGATGGAAACATCTGGCCAAGATGAATGGCCATCGCCCCGAAAGGGGAACAGAACCCGGCTTATGGGCTGCTCCAGCAGCATCTTCCTCTAAGGAGAATAGGGATGTTTATCCTTGGAAATCTTCTTATGGCAATAGCAAAGGTCCTTGATACAGCTCTTTCAATATATATGTGGCTTATAATAATAAGAGCTCTTATATCTTGGGTAAATCCAGATCCATATAATCCCATCGTAAGATTCCTTGTATCTGTTACAGAACCTGTTCTTTATCCTATAAGAAAAAGAATTCCCCTTTTTGGAGGAATAGACTTTTCTCCTCTTATAGCAATCTTTGCTATCGTCTTTTTACAGACCTTCCTTGTTCAAAGCCTAATACAGATAGCTCTTAGACTAAGATAGTCTAAAAATTCCAGAATTCGTCAATCTCTTTATCCGTAATATCCCATCTGCTTTTGTGAGGAGGAAGTTCTTCTTTCTTTATAAATTCAGGGAGTCTGTCATCTGATTTGCTGAATCCTGCATTCAGATTAAACTCATGCTCTTTCTTAAGGATCTCTTTTCCAATCTCTATCACATCTTCTTGTTTCCACTTAGTTCCAAGAACTGCATTACATGTCTCTATAACTCCTTCAAACCCTTCTTGAATATCCAGGATAGCAAATGCAATAAACAGACAATATCCTGTTGAATCAAGAAAAGCTGTTGTTATCTGGAAGTTCCTTGAAAGCTCAACCTTTCCTTCCTTTCTCAGACCATCCAGTTTTCCACCAACAGAAAGTATCTCAGGAGCAATAGTATATCCACTTGTATGATCTGCTCCCATCGTGCTTGTTGCATATGTAACACCTATTCCTTTTGCTGCTCTTGGATCATATGCAGGAAGAGCCTGTCCTTTTACAGCAGGAACTCTTGTAACTCCATATGCCTTTCCTGTAAAAGCTGCACCCTGTCCTAAGATGCGACCAAGAGGAGAACCCTTTTCTATTTCTTTCAAAAGCTCTATAGCCTTTTTTCCATCACCAAAATTCAAAAGACCTGCTTCCATTGCAACGGCTATTGTTACACCAGCTTCTATTGTATCTAATCCAAGTTCATTACAGAGTCTTATAAGCTCAGCAGTTATGTCAAGGTCATCTATTTCACAGTTTGGACCAAATGCCCATATAGATTCATACTCCTGACATGAAACGACCTCTTTCCCATCCTTTCCATACCATGTATTAGAGCACTGGATGATGCAGCCAGGACTGCATGCATGATTATATATCTCTTTTCCTTTCCTTTTCTTTATTTCCTCAAATATCCTTTCTCCTGAAACATTTTCAGCTTTTTCAAATCTTCCTGAAGAAAAATTTCTTGTAGGAAGTGCACCAGCATTATTTACTATGTTCATAAGGACTGCTGTTCCATATGTATTCAAAGCTCCTTTTGGTTTTGTAATGTCATGTTTCTGTAATGCATCTATAACCTTTTTCCTTCCTTTTTCAAAAAGCTCCTTGTCTTTTATCTGAACTCCAGAAGCCCCTTTATCATCTACAACTATTGCCTTAAGACCTTTTGCCCCTAAAACAGCACCAAGTCCACCTCTTCCAGAATATCTGCTTGGTCTGTTTCTTAAGTCATTAAAACAGACTCCTGCCATTGCCATCTTCATTTCACCTGCAGGACCTATACAGCATATCCCTATGTCTTCTCCATATTTTTCTGTAAGAATCTTTACAGTCTCTGATGTCTTTTTCATAGAAAGCTCTTTTGCTTGAATAAGCTTTACTGAATCTTTCTTTATTTCAAGAACATAAGGAATCTTCTCTTTTGCTTTTCCCTCAACTATAATTCCATCTATCCCAAGTCTTTTAAGCTTTTGACTAAACTTTGTCCCTGCATTTGATTCTTTTATTCCTCCTGTAAGAGGAGACTTCCCCCCTACAGATATCCTTGAACTTGAAGGAGCTGCTGTTCCTGTAACAATTCCAGGAGCAAATACTATCTTGTTTCCTTCTTCTAATGGATGACATAAAGGGTCTACCTCTTTTGAGATCACTGAAGATGTAAGCCATCTTCCTCCCATGTTCTCATATTCCTTAGAATCTTCAATGTTAACTTTTAAATTGCTCATATCAACTCTTATTAACCTCATTTTTTTTCCTCCTTTCTATTTGTTGCTATAAGCCTATAAAAAAAGAAAAGAAAACTCAAGTTTTAAACTTGTAGGAAGAATGCATTTTCGGTATAAGGTAATAGGTATGGAAGCTGTAAATCCTGATTTTCAAAAGCTCATAGATGATCTTATTGGTGAAAAAGATGCAGTAGAAAGGATATTAAACAGTGTAAAGGAGGGAACTACTTTCAGGATAAATCCTTTAAAAACGAGTGAAAAGGAAGCTGTCAGTCTTCTGGAAGAAGAAGGTTTTAAGGTAGAGCCAATATCTGACATTCCCTATGCATACATATCCAGATATGAACCATTTCAGTTAGGAAAAAGCCTTTCTCATTACCTCGGTAATATTTACATACAAGACCTAAGCTCAATGATCCCTCCTATAGTGCTTGATCCTAAGGAAGGAGAATTAGTCCTTGATATGGCAGCAGCTCCTGGTTCAAAGACCACACAGCTGGTTTCTCTTATGAACAACAAGGGGCTTATCGTTGCTAATGATCCTTCTTTAAAGAGGATAAAATTTCTTGCATTTAATCTTATGAGAATAGGATCTGTAAACAGTGTTGTTACGATATTTCAGGGAAACAGATTTGGAAGGCTTTATTTTGAGACATTTGATAAAGTCCTTGTTGATCCTCCATGCAGTGCTCTTGGAACAATAAAGGCATCTCCTGAAGTGCTTAAATGGTGGAGGATGAAAAAGTCAGAAAAGTTTACGAGACTTCAATGGGATCTTGTAGTAAGTGGAATAAAGGCTTTAAAGCCTGGAGGAATTCTTGTTTATTCCACATGCACTATTGTCCCTGATGAAAATGAGGCTATTATTGATAAGGCTCTAAAGCAATATCCTGTGAGACTGGAAGAGATTAATGTCAGATGGAAAAGGATAAAAGTAAGGGAAGGGATTAAAGAATTTCACGGAGAAAAGTATTCTCCTGATATGGTCAAGACCTTGAGACTTTATCCTCATGAAAACATAGGAGAAGGTTTCTTCATAGCAAAGCTCAGAAAGATTGACACTATGAAAAGACCCTTAGATGTTCCTGAAATGAAATTTCTTCCACTGGTTGATAAAGGGCATCATTCAATAAAGGACATGATAAGAGCACTTGAAGATCATTTTGGAATTCCAGAAGAATTCTTTGAAGGATTCCTTTTTGAAGTTGCAAAGGAGATAAGGATCTTTTCTCATGAAGCATCTAAGCTTCCATTTTTAAGCTACTCTCACAGAGGGCTTCCTATAGCAAAGCCTGGAAGAATCCCACCCATACTTACTACCTGGGGAGCTCAGTTTTTGGGTCGTATAGCAAAAAGGAACTTTATTAATCTGGAAGATGTCTCAGAGCTTCTGGTTTATCTGAAGAAAGAATCTCTTTCTGTAGAAAAAAACAGAAAAGGACAGCAGATAGTTCTCTATAAAGGACATCCTATAGGATATGGAATAGCATCTGATGGAAAGCTAAAAAGCAGGGCAAAGATAAAGATGGAGCTGTTATGGCCTTTCTGTTTAGAAAAACACTGATTATTTTTTTATTACTTGCAAGATACGGTTTTTGCTCTGAAGTATGCAGATGTTTGAAAGAAGTAAAAGGAGGTTTTCTCATAGAGACAATTGAAGGGAAGGTTATATGTGCAAAAAATGAAAAGGAATTTTTTACTCCTGCATCTATTTTAAAGATCCTTACTGCTCTTTCTGCACTGCATTATCTTGGAGAAGGATTCAGGTTTAAAACAGAGTTTTACATGGGAAAGAATGACCTGAAAATAAAGGCATATGGAGATCCTCTTCTCGTTTCTGAAATTATTGACGAGATAACAGATGAGCTTTCAAAGAGACTTCCTTCTGTAATAGATGACATAATCATTGATGATAGCTTCTTTTCAGAAGACATAAAAATTCCAGGATTAGGAAATTCTTTAAATCCCTATGATGCTCCTGTAGGAGCTTTTTGTGCAAATTTTAATACGGTTTATTTCAAAAGAGAAAAAGGGAAGATCGTTTCAGCAGAACCTCAAACTCCTATTGTCCCTTTCGTAATAGACTTTATAAAAAGGCTTCCTCAGGGAAGATGCGTCTTTTCTCATAATGTAAGGGATCTTGAAAGATATGCAGGTGAGCTTTTCAGATATTTCTTAGAGAAACACGGAGTAAAGGTAAAAGGAGAAGTAAGGTTTGGAAAGATAACTGATAAAGACAGGATCGTTTATACTTATTATTCTAAATTCAGCTTAAAAGAGGTTATAAGAAAGATGATGAGGTATTCCAATAACTTTATTGCAAACCAAATAATGCTCTTTCTTGGAGCAAGGCTATTTGGTCCTCCAGCAGAACTGAAAAAAGGGGTAATGGCTATAAGGAGATATGCAAATGAGGTGCTTTGTATAAAAGGAATGAAGATCTTTGAAGGATCAGGAATATGCAGGAAAAACAGAGTTACCTGTAAACAGATGGCAAAGATCCTGAAAGCTTTTTTTCCATATAGGTCTCTTATGAGAAAAAAAGGAGATGTTTATTACAAAACAGGAACACTTAAAGGAATAAGGACAAAAGCAGGATACATTGGAGAAAGATACATATTTGTCATCTATCTTGAGTCGGGAAGAGTGGACTTAAATTGTATTTCTGAAAAATTGACACATTAAATAGCACACTTTTGTGTCATTCTGACACATCATTCTTTTTTCCTTCCAGATTTTTCCTTCCTTTTTTTTGGCACAGATTTTTCTTTAGTCTTTAAAAAGCCTGTGAGAAGGAGAAAGATGGTCTTAAGAAGCCTTATCATTGTTCTGGCTCTGTTTTCCTTAGGACTTGCTTCTGATTTAAGCCTTTATCTTTCAAATGCAAAAAGGGCAGAAGCCTTAAAGAAGTTTTCAGAAGCAATAGATTGGTACAGAAAAGCTCTTGAAAGCTCAAAAGATAAGGATCTTCGTATGAAGATATACTTCAGGATGGCATACTGTTATAGCAAACTTGATAATTCAATAGCTGCATTTAGTCTTTATCAGGAGGGTTTAAGAAATCCAAAAGCAGAAGAATACTTAATATCACATCCAAGGCTCTTTATAACCTTAGCAAACCTTTATTTTGACTTTAAGAAATACAAAGAAGCAGCAAACATTTATCTGAAAGTACTGGAGAAATACAAAAACAGATCCTTTATTCCTTTTGTCCTGGTAAAAGCAGGTGACAGCCTTTTTAATCTTAAAAAATACAGGAGAGCTTTGAAGCTATATTCAAAGGTAATCCTGTTATATGAAGGAACAGATGAATACTGGATAAGTAGATTCAGGATGGCAGACATAGGTGTATTTTATCCTGGTATAAAGATACCAGAAAGTATTGAATACGAAGATTACAGAAATCCAGTAAAGGCATACAAGGAGATAATAGAGAATGCTCCTGAAACTCTGTCAAAGCTAAAACAGCTTGCTCATCTCAGGATATCTTCATTTTACATGAAAAAGGGAAGATATGATCTTGCAATAGAAGGGATAAAGAAATTCTTAGAAGGATATCCTTCAAGCATCCTGAAAAGATATGCAAAAAAGCTTCTGAATAGGGCTGTCTCAGAATATGTTGATGTGCTTTATGAAAAAAAGGATTACCTTAAAGTATGCAAGCTTTATGATTCACTGAAAGATGAGATAATTATTTCTGAACTTAAGTATGAAACAGCTAAGAAAATAGGTGATTCTCTTTATAGATTTGGTTTATACAGAGATGCTCTTAAGTTCTTTATTCAGAATCCTAAACAGAACCTCCTCAGAATTGCAGAGATATACAACCGTCTTGGAAGATACAGAGAGACTATATCTCTTCTTAAGTCTTCAAAGCCTTCTCAAAAACTGGCTCTTATCTTAGCAGAGGCTTATTTTAAGGAAAAAAGATATGAGGATGTTATAAAGGTCCTTAAAAACATAAAAGATCCAAAGGCATACTATCTTCTGGCAGAGGCTTATGATAAGCTTCAGAGATACACCAAAGCAATAAACTACTACGAGATCCTTACAGAGATTGAGTCTGAATATAGACTAAATGCATGCTTATACCTGGCAAACTTCTATTTTGACAGAAAAAGATATCAAAAGGCTCTTTCATACTATCTTTTAGCACAAAAGATATGCAAAGGCTGTCCTGACTTTGACTTTATAAAGCTTCAGATAGCTAACTGTTATTATGAAATGGGAAGATACAAAGAGTCATCAGAGATACTAAAGCAAGTAAAGGATGATAAGCTTATAGGATTGGTATCAAATCTTCAGCTTGAGATAATGAAATTAGAAAACGAATACAGGGATCTGAAATGGTTGATAGAGTAAGTTTTGACAGTTTTTCAGTAAGTCTTCCTAAGGAGATTGAAAAAAAGAAAGAGTCATTTTTGGAGCTTATAAAGGATTATCTGAAGAAGGTAAATGAAGATCAGAAGATGGCTGATAAGGCAATAGAGGATTTTCTTAAAGGAAAAGGAGAACTTCACAGGACGATCCTGATGGTTGAAAAGGCAGACATCTCATTCCGATTGTTTATGAAGATAAGGAACAAGCTTATAGAAGCTTATGAAGAAATAATGAGAATGCAGATATGAAGGAGTTTTTAGAAAAGATAAAAGAAAGACTTGATAAACTGTCTCCTCCTCAGAAAATAGCGCTTGGAGTAATAGTAGCCCTTCTTATAAGCACGGCTCTTGTATCTGCCCTCTGGATAAGATCTCCAGAATATGGACTTCTTTATTCTAACTTAACTCCTTCTGATGCTGCACAGGTAGTAAAGAGGCTAAAGGAAATGAGGATTCCGTATAAGTTAGAAGAAGGAGGGAGGATATATGTCCCACTTGATAAGATTTATGAACTCAGGATAAAACTTGCTTCAGAAGGGATTCCAAAAGGAGGAAAAGTTGGATTTGAGCTTTTTGACAAGACGAGCTTTTCTATAAGTGATTTTGCTCAGAGGATAAATTACATAAGGGCACTTCAGGGAGAACTTGAAAGGACTATTGAATCTCTTAAAGAAGTGGAATGGGCAAGAGTTCACATTGCTATGCCAAAAGAGTCTATATTTATTTCCAAGGAGAAAGAGCCTTCTGCATCTGTAGTTATCAAGCTAAGACCTAACAGTCTTCTTACTGAAGATCAAATAAAGGGAATAGTATATCTTGTGGCTTCAGCTGTTCCAAGACTGAGTCCAAAAAGGGTCGTGGTTGTTGATTCAGAAGGAAATATTCTGGCTGGTGCTAAAAAGGAGGAATTTCTTACAGGAAATCAGATAAGACTGAAAAATCAGATAGAGCAGGATCTGGAAGACAAGATTGTAAAGCTCTTAGAAAAAGTTACAGGAAAAGGGAAAGTAATAGCAAAGGTTTCAGTAGATATGGATTTTTCAAAAGTAGAAGAGACAGTTGAATCTTATGATCCATACAATGTTGCTGTAAGAAGTGAGCAGATCATACAAAAGCAAAGCACAGGAACTCAGATTATTCCAATGGGAGTTCCTGGTGTTCTTTCAAACTTACCTGATACAAACATCTCAACACAGACAAAGTTTCCTAAAAGCAGTCAAAAAGAAACTAACAGGATCGTTAATTATGAAATAGGAAAAACGGTCAAGTCTATAAAAGAACCTGTAGGAAGGATCTTGAGGATATCTGCAGCTGTTCTTGTAGATGGAAAATACAGTCCAGCAGACATAGGAAAACTGAAGTCCCTCGTTCAAAGAGCTATTGGATATTCTAAGCAGAGAGGAGATCAGGTAGAGCTTATAAGTATGCCTTTTAAGGAAATAGAGGTGATGACTCCTGAAAGAGGAATGGTTGACATACTTAAGAATGCAGTCGTTATATCAAAGATCATAAGTCCTGTCATAAAAGGAATTGTAGCTATTGTCATAATGCTTATCTTAATTATAGCCCTTAGGAAAACCGTAAAAGAGATCCTTCCTCCAGCTCTTCCAAAAGAAGAAGAGAGAAAAGAGCTTCCAAAACCTGAAGAAACTGAAAGACAAAAAGGAATAAAAGCAGAAGAGCTTGCAGAAGCAGAAGAGATAAAGGCTCTTCCTGTTCATGAAGAGATAAGAAAGATAGCAAAAGAAGATCCTGAAAAAGTAGCATATCTTACAAGACTGTGGCTCAAGGAAGAGGAGAAAGGACTATGAGAACACTTAAAGGATCACAAAAAGCTGCCATATTCCTTCTTACACTTGATCCAGAAACAGCTGCCCAGGTGATGAAACACTTAAGTGAAGATGAAATAAAGACCATAGCAAAGGCTATAGCAAATCTGGATGTGGTTTCTAAGGAAGTTGTTGAAGACATCCTAAAGGAGGCTAAGGAGAAGATAGAAAATGTAGCTCTTATTTATCAGGCAAAAGAATTCTTGCAAAAGGTTGTTTCAAAGGTTTTGGGAGAGAAAAAGAGTGCAGAGCTTGGTCAGGTAATAGATGCATTTAATCCAGAAAACATAGAAGCAGCTTTTGATACAAGAATGCTTGCTACACTTATTCAGGACGAACATCCACAGATAATAGCCCTTATCATCTCTTCTTTGAATCCTGCAAGTGCAAAAGAGATTATCTCTGAACTTCCTGATCCCGTAAAAGCCGAGGTCATGTATAGGATCTCAAGGATGCAGAGTATTCCTCCAGAGGTAATAGAAGAAGTTCAGAAGACATTGAAGGAAAAGATAGCAAGTTCTGCTTCATCTCAAAGCAGACAAAGAGGAGGAGTAAATAAGGTCGTGGAGATAGCAAAAAGTCTTGATTTTAAGACACTTGAAGCAATTCTCAATGAGCTTCAGGCAATAGATCCTGATCTTGCATCTGTTATTGAAGCTCAACTTTTTACATTTGACGATCTCGTAAATCTTGATGACAGAAGCATCCAGATACTTCTAAGAGAAGTTGACATGAAAGATCTTGCAGTTGCTCTGAAAACGGCAAGTGATGAGCTTAAAGAAAAATTCCTCAAAAATCTTTCAGCAAGAGCAAGACAGATGCTCGTTGAAGACATGGAAGCAATGGGACCTGTAAGGGTAAAGGATGTGGAAAATGCACAGCAGAAGATCGTGGACATAGCAAAGAAGCTTGAAAGTGAAGGAAAGATCATATTGCAGCAAGGAGGTGAAGGTGATGTATTTGTATAATGACATACAGATAAAACCACTTTTTGGAGAAGTCTTTCCCTGGGAGGTAGAAGAAAGAAAGAAAAAGGAGGAAAAGAAGGAGGAGAAAAAGGAGGTTGATCTGGAGAAGATAAAAAAAGAGGCATATTTGCAGGGAGTAAAGGAAGGTTTTGAAAGAGGAAGAAATTCTGCTGAAAAGGAAGCAGATGAAAGAATAAGGAAACTTGAGGAAGACTACAAGAAAGAGATTCAGAAGATAAAGGCTCAGATAATAGAGAAGCTGGAGAAGGTAATAGATGAGATATCTTCTCTCAGGAAAAACATAATATTAAAGGCTGAAGAAGACATAAGAGAACTTTCCCTTCTTATTGCTAAAAAAGTAATAAAAAAAGAGGCATCTGAAAGCTCAGAAGTCGTCCTGAACAACATAATTTCAGCTTTAGAAAACACTCCTATAAAAGACAAGATCATAGTAAAGCTGAATCCAGAAGATTATTCAGTCCTTTCAGGAATGAAAGAACTGAGGGACATTTTGGGTGTTAAAGAAATAATTCTGAAAAAGGACGAAAATATATCTAAAGGAGGCTGTATTGTTGAGACAGAATTCTGTGAGATATCTGCTACCTTAGAGTCTCAGTTTAAGATTATAGAAGATGCAATAAAAGGAAATGATTAGACTGGGGCTTATAAAAAGGCTTGAAAAGCTGAATACAATAACTGTAGCAGGAAAGGTTACAAAGGTAGTAGGGACTATTGTAGAGGCAGTTGGAATAAAGTGTGCAATTGGAGACATATGTGAAATAGTTACAGAAGGAAGAAGAATAAAGGCTGAGGTCGTAGGTTTTAAAAACAGTCATGTAATCCTTATGCCATTTGAAGGGACAGAAGGGATTCTTCCAGAAAGCAGGGTCATTTATCTGAAAAAACAAGCTACTGTAAAAGTAAGTGAGGGGATCTTAGGAAGGATTATAGACGGACTTGGTCAGCCAATAGATGGAAAAGGTCCTATAGATGCAGAAGAAGAATATCTTATATATGGAAATCCATTAAATCCTCTGAGCAGAGCTCCTATAAGAGAGCCTATAGATGTAGGAATAAGGGCAATAAATGGGCTTATTACAGTAGGTAAAGGGCAAAGGATAGGAATATTTGCTGGAAGTGGAATAGGAAAGACTACCCTTCTTGGTATGATGGTAAGGAATACAAAAGCTGATGTTAAAGTAGTTGCTCTTATTGGAGAAAGAGGAAGAGAAGTAAGGGACTTCATTGAGAAACACATAAGGGATGCACTTGATAGAACAGTAGTTGTCGTTGCTACATCTGATCAGTCTCCTCTTGTAAGGATGAGGGGAGCTTTTGTTGCTACGGCAATTGCTGAATATTTCAGGGACAAAGGGATGGATGTGCTTTTTATAATGGATTCCGTAACAAGATTTGCTATGGCAAAAAGAGAGCTTGGACTTGCTACAGGAGAACCTCCTACAACAAAAGGCTATACACCTTCAGTATTTGCCATCCTTCCAAAACTCCTTGAAAGGGCAGGAAACTGGGAAAATGGAAGTATTACTGCATTTTATACTGTTCTTGTAGAAGGTGATGATATGAATGATCCTATAGCTGATGCAGTAAGGTCAATACTTGATGGTCACATAGTTCTTTCAAGAGATCTTGCAAGACAGAATCAATATCCACCTATAGATGTTCTAAGTAGTGTAAGCAGGCTTATGTATGACATTACTTCAGAAGATCATTTCAGGCTTGCAAATAGATTTAGAGACTGTCTTGCTACATATGCAAAAGCTGAAGATCTTATAAACATAGGAGCATATTCTAAGGGAAGTAATCCAAAAATAGACTATGCAATATCTATGATTGACAGACTGAGAGAATATCTGAGACAGGACATAAATGAAAAAGTAAGTTTTGAGGAGAGTAAAAGACAGCTTAAGGAGCTTTTCAATGAATAAGAAAAATCTTGAGTTGGTTATAGAACTTAGAAGGATAAAGGAAAAAAAGATAGCTGAAGAGGCTAACGGTATCCTGAATAGGTTGAATGTAAAAAAGGAGGAAATTAAGTTATTGTTGAACAAAAAAGAATGGCTTTTAGAAGAACTCAGGAAAATTCAAATTAATTCTCTGGATATACCGAAGATAACCTGTATCTGTCAGAATATATCAAGGATAAATCAGGAAATATCTGAGTTACAGAATCAGATGGCTCAGATGCATTCTGAATACAAAAAAAAGATATCAGAGCTTTTAGAAGAAAGAAAAAAGAGAAAGATTATAGAGAAGCTTAGAGAAAGGATCCTTTCTGAACAGAGGTATAATTTAGAAAAACAGGAGCAGAGGTTCCTGGATGAGATATCAAACAACAGGTTCTTTTATAAGAACATGTAATCTGGTAGTTTTGATCCTTGTCTTTTTTGGATCAGTCTGTTTTTCTCAAGGAAAGATAGAGGACATCTCCTTTTTTGAAAAAAGAGAAAAGATACTAAAGGAACAGGAACTTGAGATAGAAAGGAGAAAGAAAGAGCTTATTCTTCTTCAAAAAAGGATTGAAGAAGAGCTGAAAAAGATAAGTCAGTTAAAAGAGATAATAAAAAGACAGCTTGAAGAGATAAAAAAGATGGAAACAGAAAGATATATGGAACTTGCAAACCTTTATGCCTCTATTCCTCCTAAAAGAGCAGGAAAGATCATGGAGAATTTAGATCCAAAGATTGCTGCAAAGATAATGCTTTATATGGATAAAAAGAAAGCAGGTCTTATCTGGGGATTCATGGATCCTAAGAAAGCTTGTCAGATAACAAAAGAGATGGTGAAGCTGAGGTAGCCATGGACATTGCAACAATCTTAGGAATGGTAGCAGCATTTGGTCTTATGATAATGGCTATCCTTTCAGGAGGAAGTCTTACTATATTCATAGACATACCTTCATTTCTCATAGTTGTTGGAGGAACTATAGGAGTTACATTGATCAATTTTCCTTTAAAAGAAGTTCTAAGAGCAGTAAATGTCGTAAAGAATGCGTTCTTTAACAAGCTTGAATCTCCTGTGGAATACATAAACTTGATTGTAAAACTGGCTGATAAGGCAAGAAAAGAAGGGATACTTGCACTTGAGTCAGAACTTGGAAACATAAATGATGAATTCCTCGCAAAAGGTATCCAGATGCTTGTAGATGGAATAGATCCAAAAGTAATTGATGATACACTCTCTAAGGAGATAGAATACTTAAGAGAAAGACACAAAAGTGGGGCAGAGATATTCAGTGCTATGGGAGCAGTTTCTCCTGCAATGGGAATGATAGGAACACTTATAGGACTTGTTCAGATGCTTCAAAATATGTCTGATCCAAGCTCTATTGGTCCTGCAATGGCAGTTGCTCTTATTACGACCTTATACGGAGCTATACTTGCTAATGTCATATTTCTTCCAATAAGTGGAAAGCTTCAGGTCCTTTCTAATCACGAATGTCTTATAAAAGAGATGATCCTGGAAGGTATTATCTGTATAAGTCAGGGACTTAATCCAAGGGTAATAGAAAGCAAGCTTCATGCATTCATTGAACCAAAACTCAGAGAACTGGCAAAAGCTGAAAAAGGTGCTTAAATGAAGAAGAAAAAAAGACAAGAAGAAGAGGCAAAAAAAGACCTTTTTATAGTAGGTTATACATCACTTTCACTTATCCTTCTTGCTTTTTTCATCTGTCTTAATTCAATGGCAACCCTTACAGAAGAAAGGGTTCAAAAAGGGATGTATTCAGTCAAGACAGCTTTTGGAATACTTCCAGGAAGTATGTCTCTTAGTCTTGGAAAAAGACCAATGCCAGTTCAGCTATATTCAATTGAAGGGATATCTAAGGAAGTCATAGAAAGACTTACAGAAACTATAAATTCCTTAGGTCTGAGAGATGATGTATTCTTAGGAGTTATAAGCAGAGGATTAGTCCTTTCATTAAAAAGTGACATACTTTTTCCAAAAGGAAGTGTTCATCTTAAACCTGAGGCTTATAAGCTCCTTCATGAAGCAGCAAAAGTAATAAGGCTTTGTAAGAACAGGATAAGGATAGAAGGACATACGGATGATCTTCCTGTAAGAGGAGGAAGATTTAAAACAAATTTTGAACTTTCTGCTGCAAGAGCTCTTTCAGTTCTCAGATATTTTACAGAAGTAGAAAAGATTCCTGAAAAAAGACTTTATGCTGTAGGTTGTGGTCAGTATAAACCTCTTTTTCCAAATGATACAGAAGAGCACAGAGCAAGGAACAGAAGGGTATGGATAATATTTGAAGGAAAGCCAAAAAGGATGTTTTATGATAGGATAAAAGTAAAGGGATTTGAGTTTAAGATTGGAGGATTAAAGTGAAAAGGGATCCAAATTTCTGGATGCTTACCTTTTCTGACATGAACACCCTTATGCTGACATTTTTTGTGATGCTCATATCTATGTCATCTTTTGACACTCAAACATTCAGAGATATGGCAGGTTCCATAAAAGAATCTCTTATTTCTACAGCAGGTGGTGCAGGAGTCTTCAAAAGAGGAGGAAAGATTGTAAGCAGAAAAGAAGCTCTCCTTAGAGCAAAGCAGGGGATAACAGGACAAGTTCTTTCAGAGCTTACAAAAGATCTGGACATAGAGGTTTCAGAAGAGGGATGGACGATAAAAATTCCTGGAGAGATTATATTTTCTAAGAACAGTTACAGGATAAAGGAAGATGCAAAAGTTTATCTGAAAAAGATAGCACTTCTTATATGGAAAACAAGGGGAGAGGTAAGGATAACAGGATATGCTGATTCAGATGAGAAAGAAAAGTGGTGGCTTTCTATAAAAAGGGCTAGTGAGGTATTAAATTTTATGTTAAAGGAAAAAAAGATAGATCCTTCAAGGATGTGTATTATGGGATATGCTGATACAAGAAGATGTGAGGGGAAGATAAACAGAAGAGTAGAGATTTTTATAGAAAGGAGGAGTTAGTTTTATGGAAGAAGAGAAAAAAGAAGGAAAAAATAAGCTATTCCTTATGCTTATTATACTTCAGGCAGTCACCCTTTTTGCCCTTATTGGATTAGGTGCTTTTGTATTTGTCAACATGAAGAAGATCTCTTCTTCTCCAGTAAAAACAAATCCTGCACAAGAAAAGAAAAAGGAAGTAAAAAAGGAAAAGAAGAAAGAAGAAATCCTTTGCAGTCTTGAACCTTTTATTGTAAATCTTATGGATAATGCAGGAAGAAGATATCTTAAAGTAAAAATGGATCTTATAGTAAGTTCAAAGGAGACAGAGGAAGAAATAAAGAAGAAAGATCCAGATATAAGAGATGTGATAATTATGACACTAAGTGGTAAGACATTCAGTGATGTTGCAGGAATAGAAGGAAAGATGAGGTTAAAGAAAGAGATAAAAGAAAATCTTAATAAGGTATTAACTTCTGGAAAAGTTCTCAAAGTATATTTTACTGAATTCGTCATTCAGTAGGAGAAAGCCATGACAAAGATCCTTACAGATCAGGAGATAGAAACTTTAAGAGAGGCACTTCAGGAAGGAAAGATAGAAGTAAAGAAACGGGAAGAGAAGAAGGAGATAGAACCTTATGACTTCATTGCAAAGAAGCATCTTCCTCCAAGACTCCTTACCATACTTACCATGATATTTCACAGATTTACCTTAAATTTCAGGGGTTCACTTTCTCTTAAGCTTAGAAGAGTTGTAAGGATGGAACTTCTTGAAAGCGATACACTTACATTTAGTGAATTTACAGAAAGTCTTCCTTCTCTCTGCTGGATAAATATACTGAATATAAGTGCACTTAATGGATCATGCCTTTTCCTTCTTGAACCTGATCTGGCTCTTTCCTTAGTAGATCTTCTCTGTGGAGGAACAGGTGTTCGGATAAAGAGATCTAATTTTACCTCTTTTGCCCTTCTTGAACAGTCGTTGATCAGAAAGGTTGTGGAACTTGCTGTTAATGATTTCAAAGAAGCGTTTAATTCAATAATAAGGACAGATGTATCAATTCAGGGAGTGGAATTTAATCCTCAGCTACTCACGATATTTTCTCCTGATGAGTTCATGATAGTATTTCCAATAAAGGTAAGCATAGAGAATGTAAGCAATAATATGATATTTGCTATTCCTCATTCTGCATTAAGACCTTTAAAAGAGATGCTTACAACAGCAAGGACAGGACAGGTAAGTGAAAGATGGATGGAGGAGATATTAAAGAACATACTTGATGTGGAAGTTGAGGTTACTGTTGAATTAGCATCTGTGGACATTACTATTGACAAACTTCTGTCTTTGAAAGAAGGTGATATGATAGATCTCAACAAAAAGATCTCGGACAGGATAATTTTAAAAATTGAAGGAATTCCTTGTTTTGAAGGTTATCCTGTTCAGGTAAAAGGAAGTAAAGGGATAAAGATAACAAATAGGATAGGAGGGGAAGAAGATGAATCAATCAATACCAAAGGAAAAGATCAGGAGCATACTGAAGAACATAACAGAGCAGGAGGTAGTGTCTCCTAACTTAAGCCTTATACTTGACATTCCTCTTCAGGTAACAGTAGAGCTTGGAAGGACGAAGATGACGATAAAGGATCTCCTGAGACTTGGAGAAGGTTCTGTTATTGAACTTCCTGTTCCTGCTGGAGATCCTTTAGACATTCTCGTAAATCAGAAGCCTATAGCAAAGGGTGAGGTTGTTGTTGTAAACGAAAAATATGGTGTAAGGATACTTTCTATAATAAGTGAAGCTGAAAGGCTGGAGCAGCTTAAATGAGGCTTTTCCTCCTTTTTGTCTTTTTCTTTTTTCCAGATTATGTATTCTCAAATGTCCTTTTAGATGTTGGAGTCCTTTCAAAAAAGGATGGAAAGGCAATTGTATTCATATTTAAAGAACCCGTAAAAAGGAATGAATGGAAGATAAAGTTTAGTGAAAATAGGATATCTGTTGAACTTTATGGCTTCTCTTCTAAGATAAATGACATCTCTTTTTTAAAGATTCCAGGAGTTGAAGACTTCTCTCTTTCTCAGAAAGAAGATGCCGTAAAGATATCTTTTCTCCTAAAAGAACCCATAAGAGATCTCATATCCAAAAAAGAGCTTACCTTTCTTACAAAAGATCCAAACATGTTAGGAATTATGCTTACAAATGGGTATCTTGAAAGATTTAAGGAAAAAGCTGAAGAGAAAAAAGAAGAGATACCTTTTATAAAATACGAAGAGCTTCTTGGAGACATAAAGAAGAAAAATCCTCAAGTTCAAAAAAAGCCTTTGAAAAAAGAACAGAAAGAAGAGAAAGATATTCTGAAGGAGTTTTCCATAGTGAGACTTATAAGTGGACTCAGTATAGTTTTAGGGATCATTCTTGTAACACTTTTTTTGTGGAAAAAGTTCATCTCTATGAGATATCAGAAAAGACAAGGCATTATCAGAATACTTGACCTTCATTATCTTGGATCAAGACAGGCTGTTGCTGTTCTTCAGATAGGAGAAGAAAGGTTCCTTATAGGAATAACCCCTCAAAACATCTCCTTCCTTACAAAGGTCTCTTTTGAAGATGTGAAACATCTTGAGTCAAAAGAGGATATAGAAGAAAAAGCAGTGGATCTTTTAAGAAAAAGCCTCTCTCAACTCAGGAAAGTTTAAGCACACCTTTGAGTCTCATCTGTGTCAAAATGACACAATAGGTCACATACCTGCATTTAAAAAAGAGGGATTTTTTTGGCACGGTTTTTGAAATTTTTTTTTGCAAAAGGAGAAATGAGCCATGTATTCCTATGATGTAAGTTCACTGATGAAAATAGCTGGCATACTTACACTTCTTACCTTAGCTCCTGCTATTATCATTATGCTTACATCTTTTACGAGGATAATCATAGTCTTCTCTATACTGAGACAGGCTTTAGGAACTCAGCAGATGCCTCCAAACCAGGTCCTTATAGGAATCTCACTCTTTATGACATTTTTCCTTATGTCACCTGTTTTTAACAAGATTTATCAGGATTCAATAAATCCTTATATGAACAAAGAAATAACTCTGGCTACAGCATATAAAAGGGCTATTCTTCCACTTAGAAGTTTCATGTTAAAGCAGACAAGAGAATCTGACCTTGCTCTTTTTCTGGACATTGCAAATCTTCCAAGACCAAAGACAGTGGATGATCTTCCTATGAGAGTTATAATCCCTGCTTTTATAACAAGTGAACTCAAGACAGCTTTTCAGATAGGATTCCTTATCTACATCCCTTTTCTGATCATAGATATGGTAGTAGCTTCTGTGCTTCTTTCTATGGGAATGCTTATGCTTCCTCCTGTAATGATATCTCTTCCTTTTAAGCTGATGCTATTTGTCCTGGTTGATGGATGGCATCTTATAATAGAGTCACTTATAAAAAGCTTTGGGGTATGAGGGGTATGGAAAGCCAATTTGTTATAAAGATCTCATATGAAACATTGAAGATAATCTTTCTGATATCAATGCCTATGCTCCTTGCAGGACTCATTGTAGGAATTATCGTAAGCATATTTCAGGTTATAACGCAGATTCAAGAGATGACTCTTACATTTGTTCCAAAGCTGATAGCAGTCTTTATCACTATGATCCTGTTTGGTCCATGGATACTCAGAAAACTTACGGATTTTACAACAGATCTTATATCAAGAATACCTGTGTTTATAAGGTGAGAAGATGATTGATCCTGTAGTCTTTCTACTTGTCTTCATAAGAGTAAGCTTGATCCTTATGTTCATACCGATGTTTGGATCTCCTATGATACCGTGGATCGTAAAAGCAGGATTTAGTCTTCTTCTTTCCATCTGCATCTTGAGCTCCATGAATGTAAACATTGAAACCTTAAGCAATGGTATGCTTTTTCTGAGTATTATAAGCGATTTTGTTGTTGCTCTATCCATAGGAATTATAGCCAGGTTTATATTTGACGGGATCCAGCTTGCAGGAGAGTTCATTTCTTATGAAATGGGATTTACTGTTGTCAACATAATAGATCCTCTTTCAAATGTTCAGGTATCTCTTCTTTCCCAGCTAAAACAGCTTATAGCAATCCTTGTATTTTTTGGAATAAATGCACACTATCTCCTGATAAAGGTAATATTTGAAAGCTTCAAGTATATCCCCTTAGGAAAGCCTGTGTTCAGTGAAGGAGTATTTGAAAACATCATAAAGCTTTCAAGCAAGATATTTCTTCTTGGTTTCAGACTTTCTGTCCCTGTCATAATAACGATGTTCATCGTAAATATTGCTCTGGGAATAATGAATAAGGTAATGCCTCAGCTAAACATATTCATCCTTTCTTTCCCGATATACATAGGACTTGGTCTTTTGATAATGGGAATATTTATGCCATTTTTTGTAAGGCTTATAAAAGAATCCATAGATTTTATGATAGCTGAAATTTACAGAAACATTCAGCTTATGGGAGTATAGGTCATGCCTGTCTTTGCAGAAGAAAGGACTGAACCGGCAACCCCGAAAAGAAAAGAAGAGGCAAGGAAAAGGGGAAATGTAGCAAAAACAAGGGAGCTTTCTTCAGCCCTTCTTATCCTTACCTCAGGAATAGTCTTCTTCATATATGGATCAAGATTTGCCGAACTCCTTATGAACTCATTCTACAAATACTGGCTTTTTGTTGAGGTATATCCATCAGATATAAATGGAGTGATAAAGATCTTTGCTTCTGTGATTAAATACATACTTATCTTAACAGCACCTTTCTTTATCTCAGCAGTATTCGTATCCATACTTTCAAACATAGCACAATTTGGTTTTATCTTCTCTTTTGATCCTATAATCCCTGATCTTTCAAGAATAAATCCAGCAGAAGGAATAAAGAGACTTTTTTCACTTAATTCTGTCGTAGAGTTTCTGAAATCAGTAATAAAGTTTCTGATTATAGGTTTTATCTGCTACAAGGTTATAGCTTCAGAGATATCCTCATTAAACAGTCTTACTTCTTTTTCAAGTATGCTTTTCTGGCTTTCAAGACTTTCTCTGAAAGTTATCCTCTATTCTGGAATTTCTCTTCTTTTCATATCCTTAGGAGATTATCTCTTTCAGAGATATCAGTATGAAAAGAACTTAAGGATGACAAAACAGGAAGTAAAGGAGGAAATAAAGGAAAGGGAAGGAGATCCAAGAGTAAAGGCCAGATTAAGGAGTCTGCAAAGGAAGCTTGCAATGGGAAGGATGATGAAAGAGGTTCCAAAGTCTGATGTCGTAATAACAAATCCTACAAAGATAGCTGTAGCACTAAGATATGACAGAAAGACAATGGCTGCACCAAAGGTAGTAGCTAAGGGTTATGGATTTATTGCTGAAAAGATAAAAGAGATAGCAAGAAGGTTTGGAGTTCCAATAATTGAAAACAGAGAGCTTGCAAGGCTTCTTATAAGAGTAGAGATAGGAAGCTATATTCCAACAAGACTTTATAGAGCTGTAGCAGAAATCCTGGCTTATGTCTATCAGTTAAGGGGGAAGCTGAATGAGGTGGCTTAAAAGAATGGACATAGCTGCAGCCCTATGCTTTGTCCTTATCCTGATTGTAATGGTAGTTCCTATTCCTCCTTTTCTCTTAGATCTTCTCCTTTCATTCAACATCACATTTTCTCTTATACTTCTTCTTGTGGCAATGTATGTCCCAAATCCTATTGAATTCTCATCATTTCCATCCATACTTCTTATGGCAACACTTTTTAGACTCTCTCTGAATATATCTTCCACAAGACTTATACTTCTTCACGGAAATCATGGTCCACTTGCAGCAGGAAAGGTTATTCATTCATTTGGACAGTTTGTTGTTGGAGGAAACTATGTAGTTGGATTTATCGTGTTTCTTATCCTTGTTGTGATCAACTTTATAGTCATAACAAAAGGAGCAGGAAGAATTGCAGAAGTTGCAGCAAGATTTACTCTTGATGCAATGCCAGGAAAGCAGATGAGTATAGATGCAGATCTAAATGCAGGTCTTATAGACGAAGAAGAAGCAAAAAGGAGAAGACAGCTTATAGAAAAAGAAGCAGACTTTTATGGTGCTATGGATGGAGCAAGTAAATTTGTGAGAGGAGATGCAATAGCAAGTCTCATAATAACACTGATAAACATAGTAGGAGGATTCATAATAGGAGTATTTCAAAAAGGTATGCCTATTTCAAAAGCTGCAAAGACTTATACCATTCTTACAGTAGGAGATGGACTTGTGAGTCAGATTCCTGCACTTATAGTATCCACTGCTGCTGGAATAATCATATCAAGAGCTTCTTATACTTCTAATCTTCCACAGGAAATGGGAACTCAGCTTTTCTCATATCCAAAGGCAATAACGACTGCATCCTTTATCCTTCTTGGTCTTGGACTTATCCCAGGACTTCCTCATGTCCCATTCCTTATCCTTGGAATCATTATGGGTGCTTTGGGATACATAAAAGAAAGGATGAAGGAAAGGATTCCTGAGCAGGAGAAAGAGGAGGAAAGGGAAGAAGAGGAGGAGATAAGGGTTGTTCCTCCTGATCCAATAGCAATAGAAATAGGATACAGACTTATACCACTTGTAGATGTTGAACAGGGTGGAGATATTCTTGAAAGGATAAGGATGATAAGGAAGAAGTATGCAAAAGAAAAGGGATTTATCCTTCCTCCTGTAAGAATAAGAGATAATCTTGACCTTTCTCCTAATGAATACAGGATACTTATAAGAGGAGTTGATGTTGCAAAAGGAGAAATATTGCTTGGACATTTCCTTGCAATAAATCCAGGAAGTGTAAAAGGTGATATTCCAGGAATTCCTACAAAAGATCCTGTCTTTGGTCTTCCAGCAAAATGGATAAAGGAACAGGATAAAGATTCAGCAAAAGAGCTTGGATATACCGTTGTTGATCCTCCTACTGTTCTCATGACGCACTTTACAGAAGTGGTAAAGTCACACTGTCATGAGCTTCTGGACAGAGATGAGGTTCAGTCACTCATAGACAACATAAGAAGAACACATCCAAGAGTTGTAGAAGAACTTATTCCAAATCTTCTTACCTTAGGAGCTGTTCAAAAGGTCCTTCAGAATCTCCTGAAAGAACAAGTCCCTATAGTTGACATGGTAACCATACTTGAAACACTTGCAGATTATGCAGCTGTTACAAAGGATCCAGAACTTCTTACTGAATATGTGAGAGAAAGACTTGGAAGACATATCGTAAAACAATATGAAGAGGATGGAAAGATATATGTTGCTACACTGGATCATGAGTTTGAAAAGATAATAGAAAATTCAATAGAGCAGACAAACCTGGGATCATATCCAGTAATTCCTCCTGATATCCTTGATGGATTTTACAGAGATCTGAATGAAAAGATAAAGAAACTTTCAATGCAAGGACATCTTCCAATCCTGCTTTGTTCTCCAAATGTAAGGAGATTTGTAAGGAAGCTTACGGAAAAGAATCTGCCTGAACTTGTAGTTCTTTCTTATACGGAAATTCCAAAAGAGCTGAAAATACATTCTGTAGGAGTTGTAAAGGGCTATGAAAATAAGGAAGTTTCAGGGAAAGAATCTTAAAGAAGTTATGGACAAAGTAAAGAAAGCTTTAGGACCTGATGCACTTATACTTTCTGTTGAAAAGCACGGTCTTATAAACAAATACATAGAAGTTACTGCTGCTGTAGATGAATCCTTTGAGAAAGAAGAAAAGGACGAAAAAGTTACTGATCTCAGTATAATCCAGGATGAAATAAAGGAGATAAAGGAGATCATAAGATCATTTATTCCTACAAATACGCTGTCAGAAGGAGTATTTCCTTTCTTTCAGCAAGTCAGAAAAAGAGGGATATCTGAAGAGATTGCCATGAAGCTTATAGCTGCTCTTGAAGAAGGCATACTTAAGGAAGGGCTGGAAAGGAATATAACCATAAAAGATCTCCTGTATGAGCTTCTATGCAAACTCGTAGATGTCTATCCTCCAATTGAGCAGACAGACAAAAGGATTGCTATATTTATCGGTCCATCAGGGACAGGAAAGACGACTACATTGGCAAAGATAGCAGGAAATCTTTCTAAGAAGGGATCTGTAGGAATAATCTCACTTGATGGAAAAGATGCAAGCAATCTTGTTCTTGAATACTATGCTGATATGTTCAGGATTCCTGTCTGCAGGGCAGAAGATCCTTCTGACCTTGTAAAAAAGATAAATTCATTCTCTGACAGGGACTTTATCCTCATAGATACACCAGGACTTAGTCCTTATGACAAGTTTGGAAAGAAGATGCTTATGAAGAACATAAGCAGGCTAAATCATGGCTTTATAACCTATATTGTCCTTGATGTGACAATGAAAGATGAGGAGATACTTAATGTCATAAAGGAATTTAAGCCCATAGATATAACTGCACTTTTGTTTACGAAGATAGATGAAGCAAAGTCTGTAGGAACTATATTCAATCAGATGATCTATACAGGGAAACCTCTTTCATATCTGGGAACAGGAAAAAGTGTTCCTGATGATCTTGAAATCGTTACTCCTTACAGACTTATGGAACTAATTATAAATCAAAGGAGCGAAAGTTATGTTGAGGTTAGAAAGGTCTACTCCTCTTGATAACAGACTTTTTCCTTCAGGATACCTTAGAAAAGTTGCAAAAAGTGAAGATACGAGGGTGATCTCTGTTACGAGTGGAAAAGGAGGGGTTGGAAAGACAAATATTGCGACAAACCTTGCATTTACCTTAGCAAAGGCAGGAAAAAGTGTTCTTGTATTTGATGCAGATCTTGGTCTTGCAAACATAGACATACTTCTTGGAATTACTCCAGAATACACAATGGAGCATGTAATAAGAGGTAAAAAGAGGCTTTCTGAAGTCATAATAAAGACTCCTGAAGGAATAGACATACTTCCAAGCAGTTCAGGAGTAGAAGAGCTTACAAATCTCAGTCTGTTTCAGAAAAAGAGACTGATAGAGGAATTTGCTCTGTTAAATGAAGTATATGACTTTGTAATAATTGATACTCCTGCTGGTATCTCATCTAATGTCATCTACTTTAACCTTGCAGCATCAGAAATCATTAATGTCATAGAACCAGATCCAACATCATTTACAGATGCATATGCCCTTATGAAAGTCCTTTCTGTAAGGTATGGAGTAAAGGAATTCAAGATAGTTGTAAATTGTGTGGATTCAGAAAAGCAGGCACAGGATATCTTCAAGAAGATGAATCTTGTATGTGAGAAATTCCTGGATGTAAGACTTGAGTATCTTGGATTCATATTCAAAGATGAGAAGCTTGTTGAAGCAGTAAGGAAGCAGAGACCTGTTGTTGAGATCTATCCTTATTCAAAATCAAGTAGATGTTTCCAGCAGATTTCAAACAGACTTTGTAATGTCTTACCTCAGAAAAAAGGTTCGGCAATAAAAAGATTCCTAAATAAACTTTTAGGAAAGGAGAGAGAATGATGTTAAGGGATTCAATCAAAGCATACAAACAGAGTTATGAATCCCAAAAAGAAGCACTTATTCTGGAGCACTTACCTCTTGTAAAGCACATAGTTGATAAAATAAGCGTGTATCTTCCTCCTTCTGTAGACAAGGAAGACCTCATAGAAGCAGGAATAGTTGGTCTCATAGATGCAGTAGAGAAGTTTGATCCTTCAAGGAATTGTAAATTCAGCACATATGCAAGATTCAGGATAAAAGGAGCAATACTTGATGAACTCAGATCCCTGGACATAATCCCCAAGTCTATGAGGCAGAAGTCAAAACAAATAGAAGAGACATATTCAAGACTTGAAAACAGACTTGGTCGTTCTCCAACAGACAGAGAAATAGCAGATGAGCTTGGAATTACAGAAGAAGAATACAGCAAGCTCATTCATGAAATAAAGGGAGCAGTTGTCATAAACTTTGATGACTTTAAAAGCCTGAAGATAAAAGAAGAAGATCAGGAAGGGCTTGAACCTCTCTTAGAAAGCGATCTTCCTTATCCTGACCAGCAGGTTGAGCTGAAACAGATTTCAGAGATCCTTGCAGAAGAAATAGAAAAGCTTCCAGAAAGAGAAAAGATAATCATAACACTTTACTACTATGAAGACCTTACGATAACAGAAATAGCAAAGATACTGAATCTTGCAAAATCCACAGTCTCTGAAATCCATACAAAGACCCTTCTTAAACTGAGGGCAAGACTTAAGAAAAGATTAGGAGGAAAAGAATATGGACAGGATAATAGATAAGCTTGCATTGTTTTTGGAGTTTACAAATCTGAGACATAAGATCCTTGCAGGAAACATAGCAAATGCAGAGACACCAAATTATAAGCCATTTGATCTTGTATTCAAAAAGGTATTTGAAGAAAAGAAGGACTTAATAAAACTTTGCACAACACATAAAAAACACATAAAAGGAAGTCCTCCTTTTCCTGGATCTCCAAAACTCATAATCACTCCTCCTTTGACTGCCGGGCTTGATGGAAACTGGGTGGACATAGAATATCAGATGAGTCAGCTTGCCCAGAATACCATTGAATATGAAATAGCTGCTCGTCTTATAGCAAAAAAGTTTGAAGAATATAGGTTTGCAATATCTGAAGGGAGGTGAATCTTATGGATCCTTTCATTACATTTAAGATAGCAGCCTCTGGTCTTATGGTTCAAAGACTGAGGATGAACATAATAGCAAGCAATATTGCAAATGCTGAAACAACAAGGACTCCAAGTGGACAGCCATACAGAAGAAAAGACCTTCTTGTCATGGGAGTTCCTGTTAAAGAAGGGATATACAGTGTTGTTCCTCTGGCTATTATAAATGATCCAAGACCTTTTAAGGTCGTTTATAACCCTTCACATCCTGATGCAGACAAGGATGGATATGTAAAGATGCCAAATGTAAATCCTTTAGAGGAAATGATAAATATGATCTCTGCTGTAAGGGCATATGAGGCAAACATTGCAGTGATAAACAATACAAAAGAGATGATTTCTAAAACCTTGGATATTCTGAGATGATTTTGGAAGTCTCTTTTATCAAACTGATTAAGGACATTGAAAAAAAGCTTAATAATGTAACAGGAGAACTGTTTCAGATGCTTCTTCAGGCATTTCTGATGCAGATAAAAGAAAACATAAATAAGACAGAAGATCTGTCTGTAAGAAAGACTGAAGTAAAGGTCAGCCTTTTGACTGATAAAGTTAAAGATAAGGAATATAAGTTAAAGGAAAAAGAATTAAAAGTTGTAAAAGAAAAAGAGGTTAAAGAAAATATTGTTCAGTCTTCTAAAGAAAGCAAGACAGAAGAGTTTGCCAAAGAAGAAAAGGAAGTCTCCTGTCCTAAAAAAACAGATATGGAGGAGGGAAAGTCTAAGTTAGGAATATCTGAAATTAGAAGAGCTATCAGTGAAATTGGTTCTAAAGATATTCCAGAAGAAGGACTTCTGACATTAAAAAGATTAGCTGAAAAGGAAAAAGAAGATAGTTCTTTTGTAAAGTTTGCAAAAGAAAAAGAGGCGGTCTTCTGTCCTGAAAAAACAGATATAAAGGAGGAAGACTCAAAGTTAGAAGGATCTAAGATTAGAAAAGATTTCAGTGAAATTGGCTCTAAAGATATTTCAGAAGAAAGAGTTTTATCAAAAGGAGAGCTTTTGAGAGTAAAAAGACTGCCTGAAAAGGATGAAAATAAAGTAGCTTTTGAAAAAGATCCTGTAAATCAGATTGAGCCTTTTAGAAAGATTGAGAACTTTCAGGATGTTCAGACTGTAGAAAGAAAAGAAGAAGTAAGGTCTGAGATAATAAAACAGATTGTTCAAAAGATAGAGCTTTATCAGGCAGATGAAAAAAGACAACAGATAACAGTTGAGCTAAAACCTGAGTTTTTAGGAAAAGTAAAGATAAGATTCATCTCAGAACACAACAGGATAGATGTTCAGTTTATAACAGACAATCATTTTGTAAAAGAGACAATAAGCTCTCATATTCCTCTTATCCAGAAGCTTCTGGAAAATCAAGGGATTGCTGTAAACAGGATCAGTCTTGTTGTCAGCTATGATGAAAGAAAAGGTGTTTATAGCAGTCCAAAAAAGGTTTTTTCAAAAGGGATCTATCTGAAAGATCCATCTTACAGAAGAGTAAGTGAAATAGAAAATTCTGAATCTTTGGAATATTGGGCATAAGGAGGTGATAATGTGCCAATTCAAAAAATAGGAGAACCAATCTATCACGAGTACAAAAGAGTAACGCCTGAAAGGCTTTTAGATGAAAGTGTATTCTACAAGCTTCTTATAACACAGCTCAGAAATCAGGATCCTCTTTCTCCAATGAATCCAGAAGATTTTACCGCACAGTTAGCACAGCTAACACAGCTTGAAGAAGTAAGAAAACTCAAAGAATACATGAAGTTTCTGTGTGCTGGATTTATAGGAAAGTGGGTAAGAGGAGGAGAAGATGATGAGTTCAAGAAAGTTGAGGCTGTAGAAATAGATCGCGTTAATAACAAGATAATACTTGAGCTTGAGGATGGTTCAACCTTGGACATAGATGAGGTCAGAGAAATAAAACAGGATGTTCAAGAAAAAAATGAAGGAAAGGAGGGAGATAGCCTATGATAAAGTCAATGTTTACAGCTATTACAGGACTTAGAGCAAATAATCTTGCAATGGGAGTTATTGGAAACAATGTAGCAAATATAAATACATGGGGATTTAAGGCACAGCGCTATTCATTTGCTGACATCCTTGGTGCATCCATAGGAAATCTAAGGGTAGGAGGAGGAACAAAGCTGAGCAATATTACTCCAAACTTTTCACAGGGATCTGTTCTGAATACGGGAAATCCTCTGGATATGGCAATTGATGGAAATGGATTCTTTATAGTCAAAGATCCTCTGAGCAACACGAATTATTATACAAGAGTAGGAAATTTCATAATAGATAAAGAAGGGAATGTATCTACTCCAGAAGGATACATCCTTCAGGGATGGAAGGTAGATGAAAATGGAAATGTAGGAAGTGTTCTTGAAGACATAAATCTTGCAAATATCGCAAGTCTTCCAAAACAAACAACAGAGGTAAAGATAAATCTGAATCTTGATAAGAATGCAGATGTAAAGGAATGGAATTTCACTTCTCCTAGTGAAGAACCACCTTCTGAAGAAACATATAACTTTTCCACAAACGTTACTGTATATGATGCTTATGGAGGATCTCATGTTGTAAGTCTTTACTTTGTAAAGACAGATGAAAACAAATGGACTGTGCACTATGTATATAAAAA
>Ga0190367_1000501_pt1 | contig 28349 bp, 37 predicted proteins | sample 4872181011_MG_FD_171838 | JGI IMG/M metagenome (GOLD analysis project Ga0190367, IMG submission 171838) | Hydrothermal vent microbial mat bacterial communities from Southern Trench, Guaymas Basin, Mexico - 4872-18-10-11_MG | ecosystem: Environmental > Aquatic > Marine > Hydrothermal vents >...
GTAGTAGTGCGGTCTTCGGCCGCGCGAGGCCGGGGAAGCTCCCACCACCCACTCACGCCCTTTGGCCCTCTCTAAATCAAATACACGCCTTAAGCGGTCCAAGAGGCCTCAGCATGCGCGGCTCTCGCCACGGCTCCGCCAGCCCGTTCTCCTCACGGGCCCCTCCGCTGGCTTGCCCTTACCCCTATTAAGTGAGCCTTCACCTCCTCCCCGGCCTTGAGGCGTGTTTACCCGGAAGCGCCCCTGGTGGCCGTGGCCGCGCTCGTTCTCAGGGGGAATGAGCTCCTCTTGGTCAGGCGGGCGAGCGAGCCGGGGAGGGGGAAGTGGAGCATACCCGGCGGTGCTGTCAACCTGGGCGAGAGGCTGAGGGAGGCTGTGGTCCGCGAGGTTCACGAGGAGACGGGCTTGGTGGTCGAGGTCCTAGACCTGCTCGACGTGGTCGAGGTCATAAAACGCGATGAGGAAGGCCGCGTGAAATACCACTACGTGATAATAGACTACCTGGCCAGGCCCCTCTCCGGCCAGGTGAGGGCGGCCAGCGATGCCCTTGAGGCCCGCTGGGTGAGGCTTGAGGACGTGCCCAAGCTCGATATAACCAACACGCTCAGGCGCCTCCTAGAGAGGCACTGGGAAAAGCTAGTCTCTCTGGCCGAGCTGGGCTGAGGACGGGGGGAGGCTGGCCGCTCCCCCTACTCAACGCGCTTGAACCTGATGGCGCCACCTGAGAACCTGACCTCGTAGACTTGGTTCACGTTGAACTCCAAGCCCAGCTCCTCGCACTCCGCCTCGGTGACGAAGAGCACGATCTTCGGTATGCGGATGCGCCTGCTCACGCGGAAGAATGGCAGCTGGGCCTGCATGGCCTGGAACATGCTCTGGGCCAGCTCGTGCGCCAGCCTCATGTCCTCCGACATGGGCCTAGCTGGCACCACGGAGGGCCCGCGGGCTGGCCTCTCCTCCACCAGCTCGATGCGCCTGCCAAGCTCGCCATCCGGTGTCTCGAACGACTCCACGCGGGCGACCCTTAGGAGCACCAAGGCACCTCCCCCTATGCCAGGCTCGCCCACAGTTAAAGCTGAGGGCGCGGCCGGGGAGGCCGTCGTGGTCGAGGGCTATGGCCCTGACGCTGTTGGCCGTGCTCAGGCGAGTCCTATCTCCTCAGGCCCTCTCGCCCTTTGGGGCTCCTTCGCCAGCTTGACGCCTTCCTCGGCCGTGAGCTCCTCCACATACCTGACCTCGCCCGACACGGTGCAGCCGCGCTCCAGGTAAATCCTCAAGCCGTAGAGGCTCTTGGCCCTCGCGCCTTCTTCGAGCGTTATCTCCTCGGCCCACACGTCATCGACCTGCGCTCTCTCGCGCACCCTGACCTTCCTGGCCCTTATCGGCCCTATCACACGCGCCCCCTTAATCTAAGGCGTGTTTCCTTGCTCAGCAAGCGGCCGAGAGAGCCCTGAAGGCCCTCTTGATGAGGAAGGCTGGCGTCTTTGCGCACACGCACAGCGTGGTGGAGCTCCTCAGGCTGGCGCAGGACCATGGCATTCCCGTGCCCGAGGCCTTGGGGCAGGCTGCCGAGCGCTTGGACAGGCTCTACGTGCCCACGCGCTACCCAAACGTATGGCCCAACGGCGCCCCCTTCGAGCACTGCAGCGAGGAGGATGCCAGGGAGGCGATAGGGCATGTCAAGGAGGCGCTCGCATTCGCTAGAGCGGAGATTGAGGGAGCTACTCGATAGGCTGAGCACCAGAGACCTCGTCGGTGGCCTGGCCAGACTGGTCCACGAGCTGGTGCTGGAACTCCGCCCTTGGCCATCCTGCTGGCTGGCTTGCTGGCCCGTGGGGAGTTCGTGAGGGGCATGGAGTGATATAGACCTTCTGGTCCTAGTCGAGCGGCCGCCCGGGAAGTGGGAGCGCTTCCGCCTGGCCTGCGCGGGAGGCGTGGACGTGGAGATAGCGGTCTTCGGCCTCCAAGAGGCACTCAAAGCCGCAGGTGAGGGCAACTTCTTCGTGAGGGAGGCCCTTGAGGAGGGCGTGGTGCTCTATGAGGCGGAGGGCCTAGACCTGGACAAGCTTATTAAGGCAGCTCTAGGGCAGGCTCGCCCAAAGGGAGGGTGGGGCTGGCGATGAGCAGGGAGCTCCGTGAGGGCGCTGAGAAGACGTGGCTTGACGTGGCCATCTTCAGGTGCCCCTCCTGCGGCCACCTCTACGCTGAGGCCGCCTGGTATGCGGTGGAGCTGGGCGCGAGCATAGAGTGCGGCGTCTGCGGGGCCGAGTTCTGCCCAAGGGAGCTCCTGCTCGACCGGATAATGTTGGAGTTCTCGGTGGCCGAGGGGCGCGTGGTGGGGGTGTCTATAACTGAGGCACCTTCCAACATGCCTGATATAAAGAACTCTTGAGCATTTCGGCAGGAGGCGTAAGGCTTTTAAACAGCAGCCGGTAAGAGGGCTGCCAAGCTGGTGTTGAGGGTGATAATAACTTGAAACCCATAAGGCCCGTGGGCATAGTGGGCTACGGAGGCTACGTGCCCATTTACAGGATCAAGGCCTCTGAGATAGGCCGCATGTGGGGTAATGATGGCTGCTCCCTCCCCATCGTGGAGAAGGCCGTGGCAGGCCCAGACGAGGACATGACCACCATAGCCTACGAGGCCGCCCGCTATGCCCTCATGAGGGCCAAGATAGACCCATGTGAGATAGGTGCCATTTTCATAGGCAGCGAGTCCAAGCCCTACGCGGTCAAGCCCTCGGGCACCATCGTGGCCGAGGCGCTCGGCATAGGCTCCCACCTCCTCGCGGCCGATTACGAGTTCGCCTGCAAGGCTGGCACGGAGGCCTTCCAGACCTGCATAGGCCTGGTGGGCTCCGGCATGGCCAAATACGCGATGGCCATAGGCGCTGACACGGCCCAGGGCAGACCAGCCGACGACCTAGAATACACGGCCGCCTCAGGTGGTGCTGCCTTCATCTTCGGCCTCAGGTCAGACGAGACCGTGGCCTACGTGGAGGGCTCCTGCTCTTACGCCACCGACACGGCCGACTTCTGGCGCCGCGCTGGCCAACCCTACCCATGCCACTTCGGCCGCTTCACGGGTAAGCCGGCTTACTTCAGGCATGTCATCACGGCCGCGAGGAAGCTCATGGAGGAGCTCGGCCTCGGGCCAGAGGACTTCGACTGGGCTGTCTTCCACCAGCCCAACACGAAGTTCCCGCTGAAGGCAGCCAAAATGCTTGGCATAGATAGGAAGAAGCTTGAGCCAGGCCTCCTCGTGCCATACATAGGCAATACCTACTCGGGGAGTTCCCCCCTTGGCCTCGCGGCCACGCTCGATGTGGCCCAGCCTGGCGACAGAATACTCATGGTCTCCTACGGCTCCGGAGCTGGCTCAGATGCCTTCAGCTTCGTGGTCCAGGACGCCATAGAGGAGAAGAGGCCGCTGGCACCGCCCGTGAAGGCCTTCTTGGCCAAGAAGAAATACGTGGACTACGCCACCTATGCGCGCTTCAGGGGTAAGCTGCTGAGATGAGCGGCCAAGCGGCCATAGTGGGCGTGGGCTGCACGAAGGTCGGGGAGCACTGGGAGCTCTCCGTGCTTGAGCTGGCTGTGGAGGCGAGCCTGAAGGCCCTGGACGACGCCGGCAGCCCGCCCGTGAGCGCCATCTATGTGGGGAACGCGGCCTCGGAGGTGCTGAACGAGCAGGGAAACCTGGCTGTCCTCCTGGCGGACGAGCTCGGCCTCAGGGGCGTCAAGGCGGTCGAGGTGAGGGCTGGCGATGCCTCAGGCGCCCTAGCGCTCCACCAGGCCTGCCTTGAGATGGCCGCTGGCTCACGAGGGCCTGTCCTGGCCGTGGGCGTGGAGAAGCTCACGGACGTCATGATTCAGGAGGTAGAACGGGTCCAGATGCTCTTCGAGGACGCCCGCGCCACCTTCCACTCGGGCATCACCATACCCGGCCTCTGCGCCCTCCTCACGCGCCTCTACACGCAGCGGTATGGGGCCAGCTACGAGGACCTGGTGCTCTTCGCCGTAAACGACCACAGGAACGCGGCTAACAACAAATACGCTCAGTATCCCTTCCCCATAGCCGTTGAGGCCGTGTTGAACTCCCCTCTGGTGGCCGACCCCGTGAGGCTTTTCGACACGGCTGGCGTAGGAGATGGAGCTGCTGCCGTCTTGCTCGTCAGGGCCGAGGAGGCCAGGCGCTTCTCGGATGCCCCCGTGAGGGTGCTGGCCTCGGAGGCGGTAGCTGGCGAGGCCTGCTTCTCCAGCCGGGAGGACCTCCTCAGCATGAGCTCTCTGAGGAAGGCAGCCACCAGAGCGCTCAAACGGGCTGGCATGGTCATTAAGGACGTGGATTTCTTCGAGCTCCACAACACCACGAGCGTGGTGGGCGTCTTGGCCCTGGAGGAGCTGGGCCTGGCCGAACGCGGTGAGGGCTGGCGCCTGGCGAGAGAAGGCCAGATAGCCATAGGTGCCGACTGGCCCGTGAACACCATGGGGGGCCTGAAGGGGCGAGGGCATCCCTGGGGTGCCACGGGCCTCTACCAGGCCGTGGAGGCTACCTGGCAGCTCAGGGGTGAGGCTGGCAAGAACCAGGTGGAGGGGGCCGAGGTTGGCCTAACGCACAACATGTGCGGCCTTGACTCCCTCTCCTGTGTGCATATCTTGGCCCGCTGGGAGGTGAGGACATGAGCGTTCCCCGCTTCTGGCGCGAGATACCGCACAAATACAGGCTCCTGGGCAGCAGGTGCCGTTCCTGCGGGGCCGTGTATCACCCGAGGAGGCGCGTTTGCCCTAGGTGCGGCTCCAGGGACCTTGAGGACATAAGCCTGAGCAAGAGAGGGCGCCTTCTGGCCTTCACGGTCGTGAGGAGGGCTCCCTCTGACTTGGACGAGTATAAGCCCTACATAGTGGGCCTGGTGGAACTCCAAGATGGCGTGAGGGTGCTCAGCCAGATAGTGGATTGCGACCCCAGCGAACTGAGGCCCGGCATGGAGCTGGAGGCTACCTTGAGACGCATCCGCGCCTACGGGCCAGCTGGCGTGATAGAATACGGTTACAAGTTCAGGCCCACGATCAAGTGGGGGCCGGAGGGGAAGGCTAGCTCATCTGAAGGTGCCTCTGAGGGAGAGACGCCTGCCGGAGAGGAGGGCAGGTGAAAAAGAGGGCTCCTTGTCCTCACTCCTTTATGCCGAGGTAGAGCTTGGCCAGCTCTGGGTGGTGCAGGAGCTCCTCAGCCTCGCCAGAGAACCTTATCTGCCCGCTCACGAGCAGGTAGGCGCTATCGCCTATCTCAAGCGCTCTCCTGGCCATCTGCTCCACGAGGAGGATGGTAATGCCCAGCTCATCGCGAAGCTCCACCACCTTGTTCAACACGCGCTTGGCTATGATGGGCGCTAGGTCGGTGCTCATCTCGTCTAGGAGCATGATCTTCGGCTTCCTCATCAATCCCATGGCGATGGCCAACATGCGCCTCTCGCCGCCACTGAGCGTACCAGCCCTGCGGTGCATGAACTCCTTCAAGACGGGGAACATGGCCGTAACCTCCTCCACCCGGTCAGCCAGCTCCTCCTCCGAGAGCGTGTAGCCAGCCATGCGCAGGTTCTCGTGGACTGTGAGCTCGGCGAAGACGTTGCCCATCTGCGGCACGTAGGAGATACCCATTTTGGCCAGCTTGTGCGTGGCCGTGCCCACTATGTCGCGCCCCTCGAAGAGTATCTGGCCAGCGAAGACGTCCGCTATGCCCATGATGCTGTTCAGGAGGGTGGTCTTCCCAGCCCCGTTCGGCCCCACCACGACCGTTATCTCCTTCCCGGGCACCTCCACGCTCACATCGAAAAGCACCCTGAGCTTCCCGTAACCCGAGTAGAGGTTCCTCACGCTCAACATGGCCCTTCCACGCCCCACCTCACCCAATGTAAACCTCTACCACCTTTGGGTCATTTAACACCTCCTCAGGCCTGCCCTGAGCGATTAGGCGCCCCCTGTCCATGGCATAGGCGTAGTCCGCGTAGGGGGCCGCGATGTCTATACGGTGCTCTACGACGAGGAAAGTGAGGCCGTGCTTCTCCTTCAGCTCCTTCACCTTGGTCAGTATGTCGTCCGCGTAAGCTGGGTCCACGCCACCTATGGGCTCGTCTAGGGCGATGAGCTTAGCGCCAGAGGCCAGCGCCCTGGCCACTTCAAGCATCTTGAGCTGGCCACCTCCCAGCGAGTAAGCTGGCTTATCCCAGTGCTCATCCAGGCCGACCATGCACAGTATCTCAAGCGCTCTCTCCACATGCTCCTCCTCGCTCTTGAGCCAGGAGGCCCGCATCACTGCCTTAAACGGGTCCTCGCCAGGGCTCCTCATGGCCGCCAGCACGTTGTCTAGGACCGTGAGAGTCTGGAAGGGCATGGGTATCTGGAAGGTTCTCACGAACCCCAGCTCGTATATCTTGTGCGGTGGCCAGCCAGTTATGTCCTTCCCATCGAATATCACGCGGCCGGCATCGGGCTTCAGCACGCCCGTGCAGACGTTGATGAAGGTGGTCTTCCCAGCCCCGTTGGGGCCTATGAGGAGCGTGAAGGTGCCCTTCTCCACCGTTATGTTGACCTTGTTCACGGCCACCAGACCGCCAAAGGCCTTTACAAGGTCCTTGGTGATCAGCATCGGCATCTCGCTCTTCCTCCTATGGCAGGCTGGTGCTTATGCTATTTAAGCTTAGCGAGAAAAAGGGAGAAAAATGATCGGGCTGGGTCGGGCAGGCCTAGTAGATGGGCTTGAGCCACTCTATCTCGCCTGGAGCTGGGCCATGCCAGATGCCGATCTTCACCCAGGTGGGCGTGCCGTCCTCGAAGAGCACGGCCCATATGTCGTAGTCGGCGTAAGCCCTATCGCCGTTCTCGTCCAGCTCGATGGGCCCGCTGGCGCCATACTTGCTGGTCCAATCCCAGACCAGGTCCTTGAAGTGAGGCTTTATGGCATCTGGATCATAGCCATACTTATCAAGGGCCATGGCAAGGCACCAGACTATGTCGTAGGTGGCGTAGGCGTAGGCATCCAGCTCCCTGCCCAGCACTTGGAGACCCATGCCCCTCACGTAGGCGAAGCGCGGGTTCTCGGACAGGCCGGGGGCGAACAGCGTGTTGGCGAACTTCACCTCAGCGGCGAAGGGGCCAGCTACATCGTGCTCCACCAAGGAGCCCATCAGGCAGGTGCCATCGCTACCGAACCACTTGACCTCCTTAAGGATGTCATACGCAGTGCAGTCCTCCATGTAGGGCACGATCTCCTCGAAGGCTATGACATCGATGCCTATCTCCTCCTTGGAAATGCCCTGGCCCAGCAGCTCGTTGACCTTGTCCTTGAGCAGGCCGGCAAGGTCGGGGAAGTCCTCCTTGCCTGGGTCATACCTTAGCTCAGACCTACCGGCTGTTTCATCCCAGTAGTGGACCGTGCCGCCCAACTCCACGAAGGCATCGTGGACGGCCAAGGCCAGCCCATCGCCCCAGGTGTCGCCTCTGTTGCTGATTATCAGGTGCCTGACGCCTGCTTCGTAGATTAGCTTGGCTAGGGCTGGCCCTTGGATAAAGTCGTGTGGGCAGAACCTGAACACCCAGTCGTCCTCGCGTAGAGCTGGCGAGGTAGAGGATGGGCTGACCACCAGCAGGTGGTTAGCATCGGCATAGCCCTTGCACTCGGATACCTCGGCGCTCGACATCGGGCCGAAGAAGAACTTCACACCCTCACCGTGCCAGTATTCTAGCTTCTCCCTGGCTTTAGCGGGCGTGGTCTCCGTGTCCTCTATGATGACCTTGAGCCTCCAGGGCTTGCCCAGGTTCTCCAAGTAGGTGTTCACGTCCTTCTCGGCCAATAGGGCCGTGAACTTGCTGTTCTCACCGTAGGTGCTCAGGACGCCTGTCAGAGGCAGCAAGCCCACGATGACGCGCTCCTCGTAAGGGGGCTTCTTGGGAATCCCCCAAGCAGCGTAGCCGACGCCGACACCTACAATGAGGCCGACTATCAGCAGCACAATTGCCGTGACTGGCTTGGCGAGCAGTTTAGACATTCTCCCACCGTGGCTGAGGTTACTGGCAGGCCCTTTATAAAATTTGCCGTATTCTCACCAGCGGGCTTAGGCAAACCTTTTAAATAACGTTCTGCTCCAAACACGGCCCGGTGAAAGAATGCTGCCACCAGTGGTCATCAGCGGCATTACCTACGCTGGCGCCATAGCCCTCATGGCATGCGGCATCACCATCATATACATGAGCACCAGGACCTTTAACTTCGCCCACGCCACCATGGCCACCTGGGGCTTCTACATCACTTACGTATGCTACATGCTCTACGGCGGCACACCGTATCAGTATTTCCCTCTGTCCTTCCTCTTCGGGGCCATGCTGGGCGTCATCTGTTACTTCGGCATCAACAGGCCCTTGCTGAGGCGCGAGGCCTCGCCTATAACCCTGATGATGTCCACCATGGGCTATGACATAGCGCTGCTGGCCACCATACAGATATTCTGCGATTACCTGACCTACAAGCTGCGCCTCTACCCGCGTAGGGTCATAATGAGCACCTACGAGACCATGGTCTGGGGAGTGCCGGCCTCCTTCTTCATATCGTTGATCCTAGCCATAGCCATCCCGGTGGCACTGCACGCGTTCCTGACCATGACGAAGTTCGGAGTGGCCATGAGGGCTACCATAGAGAACCCGACCTTGGCTAACATAATAGGCATTGACGCCGAGAAGGTATACCTAGCCTCCTGGATCATAGGGGGCGGCCTTGCCTCGCTCGGGGGCGCCATCGTCTCCATGACCATCACGGGCACGCCGGTCATGGGCAACATGATAGTAGTTACCATGTTCGCTGGCAGCATACTGGGCGGCCTCTACAGCGCCTACGGTAGCCTGTTGGGCGGCTTCGTGGTGGGCATTGCTGAGTATGTGGGCACCTGGCTCTTGGCCAGTTACTGGGGCGGCTGGCTGCTGGGATACAGAATGGTCATACCGCTCATCATAATGGCTGGCTCGCTCCTGGTGTTCCCGAGGGGCCTAGCTGGCCTGCCGTGGGGAGCTCTTCTAGCAGCGCTTAAGGGAGCTCTCCCCAGTAGAGGCAAGGAGGTGTCCCCATGAGCGGGCAACTGCCTGGGGCTAAGGAACTCTGGGAGAGGTTCATGGCCACCATGAAGACCAGGGCTGGCCTGGTGTGCATAGCGACCGTCCTGCTCTTTGGCGTTACCACAGGCGTGGCCCGAGACCCGATGGCCACCTTCCTGAGCATACTGGCGAGGTTCTCCATATTCTTCATCATAACGCTCAGCCTCAACCTGGAGACCGGGCACACAGGCATACCCCAGTTCGGGCGCGTGTTGGCCGTCATAGCGGGTGCCTACGCTGTCGCGGCCATACCGGGCAGGATACTGGCCGCGGCCATGGGCCTGCCCTGCGGCCTGAGGTATGGCGATGACACGGTGAACTACAAGGTGGTGCCCAGGGTCAACGAAATGCTGGCGGCTAACCCCGCCCTCTCCATAGGAGTGTTCGTCTTCAGCTTAGCATTAGCCGCTGCCTGTGGTGCTGCCGTGGGCTGGCTGTGCTCTAGGCCTGCCATAAGGCTCAGGGAGGCCTACCTGGGCATCTCGCTGTTGGCCTTCGGCGATGTGATGATGTGGATAGGCCACAACTGGGAGCCCCTGGTCGGCGGCTCTACTGGTGTGTTCGTCCCAGACCCCTTCGCCTTTACAGGCGGCGGGAGGCTAGAGCACGTCATCGTGGTGAGCATACTGGTGGTCATGGCCATAGGCTCCCTGATTTTCGTGGAAATGATAACTAGGTCGCCGCTGGGCAGGACCTTCAAGATGCACAGGGACTGCGAGCTAGCGGCCTGTGTTTATGGCAGGGACATCGTTAAGGTGAGGACGCGGAGCCTGATGATAGGATCAGCGCTAGCTGCCATAGGCGGTGGCCTATATGTCTTCTACACGCACACCTGCAAGGCCATCACGTTCGATAGGGCTACTTGGACCTTCTGGCCGTGGGCCTACATGATGTTGGGCGGCATAGGTAGCAACATAGGCGTGCTCTTCGGCGTCATGCTGTATACGGTGATCAGGTATAACATCGTGGTCAGGAGGCACTTCTTGGAGAAGGTGGTGCCCTTCGACCCGATATGGCTGGACCCGCTGCTGGGCGGCATCATGCTCGTGCTGATAGTGCTGTTCCTGCCCTACGGCCTTGTGCCGGAGAAGCCGGTGAGCACGCTGCCCCGCAGGCAGATAGAGGAAATGCTCAAGAAGGTGAGGGCGCGAAGCGGGAAGTCCGGCTCTTAGGCAAAACGGCTTTTATGCTGCAGAGCAATGCTTTTAAGTCCGACTTTCCACGCGCTGCAGGGAGAGGTCGTGCGTGCTTTAAGGAGATGTCAGGTAATGCTCCCAACTGGCATAATCTTAGTGGCCGTGAGCTACCTCCTGCTCCCCTATGCAGGAGTGCAGGCTGTTTGAGCCCTTGATGTCGCTACCGCTGAGGAGGAGGGATATCTGGGCGATCTCAGCCCTCATCGCCAGCACCGACGTCGCACCGATGGCCATCGCCCCGCTGATCTACGGCGCTCTGATGGCCACCGCGCTTGGATCAGCCCTAGCTGGCGCTATAGGCTCTCTCTACGGTTATGTATCCATGTCCCTCGCCATGGGAGGCGCTTTAACGCTCTCATCGCTTATATCGAGGAGGGTATCGGGGACGAGCGTTAAGGCGAAAATGGCGAGGATGCTGAGCACGACAGCCTTTATCGCCTGCTTGGTCATGTCCCTCCTCGCCAGCCAGTTGATAGATGTTCTAGCTCCTCGCGTCTCAGAGCAGGTGATCAAGGTCAGCCTTCCCGTCCAGCTCACATGGCTGATGTATCCCTTCTCCGTAGGAGAGGGAATGCTCATGGCCTTGAAGTCTGAGAGCACGACGGCTTCCATCTCGCTGATCCTCATCTACCTGGCCCTATCGATAGTTTTCTTTGAAAGAGGGCTCTCGCGGTATTGGAGCAACCTGGCCAGCTGCTCGTCAAGGCTTGGGAGGCCCGCTGAGGTAAGGCTCAGAGCGCCACCGGGCCTAGACCCCTCGATTGGCGTGTTGATCAAGGACCTAAAGATGCTCTACCGGGACCCGAGAGCCTACCACCTCCTCATCGCGCCCGCCATAGCCCACGTAGCATTATTCACGATAGCGCTTCGGATAGGAGGTCTCCCGCCCTACATAGTGGGCCTCTCCTACGGCTTGCTGGGCACCGCCATGGGCACGGCCTCCTACCAGCTCATGGTCGCTGAGGAAGGCACATTCTGGCTCCTCTTCTCAAGCGGGCTGAGCAGGAGGAACTTGGCCCTGGGCAAGGCCCTGGCCTGCTTCCTGACCTACGTTACGTGCGCGCTACCGCTTAACATCTTGCTCTCCTGCTGCCTCTCCGAGCCCTATTACGCTGCTTATGCGGCCTCAAGCGCTCTGCTGGGCTTCTCCGCATCGGCTGTTTGCGCCCGATACCTGGCCGAGTTGGTCGAGCCTGAGGACAGGATTCTTAAGCTAACGATGGTAGACGAGCTCCTCATGGCCTCCATGCTCTTGGCCCTTCTGGCGCCCTATTGCTTAACTGCCCTGCTGGCTGGCCCTCTGGCGGCCTTCATCGTGGCCCTGGCCGAGGCCATCACGTGCCTCATCGTGGCCGCGTGGTGAGGGCGGCCGGACCATAGTTACCTTAAGCCATTTATCGCTGGTCAGCCCACCACCTAGTGGCCTTGCTGTTCAAGAAGCGCATGATCGAGAAGATACTTCGGGGGGAGAAGACACGCACCATAAGGCCCGTGGGCTACTACAAGGTCGGCCGGACCTACATCATCCAGGAGCGCCCGGGCGTGAACCGGGGCCGCATCCTGGTGCTGAGAAAGGTGCCGAAGAAGCTGGGGGAGCTCACGGAGGAGGACGTGATACCCGATGGCTTCAGCTCTCTTGAGGAGTTCAGGCGCGAGTGGCTGAGGATGTATCGCTCCCTCGACCCAGAGCAGCCCGTCTGGCTCTATGACTTCGAGGTGGTGGAGGTCTTCGACGAGCCTTCCGTTAGCTCACGGCGCCGAGGATGAGGGCCAGGAGGGCCATGCGCACCACGACGCCGGAGCGCACCTGCTGGAAGTAGCGGGCGTAGGGCGTGCTGTCCACCTCTGGCGCTATCTCGTCCACGCGTGGGAGGGGGTGCATGATGATGAGGTCCTCCCTCGCGTCCTCAAGTGCTCTCAGGTCCACGCGGTAGGAGCCCTTCACCTTCTCATACTCCATCGGGTCGGCGAAGCGCTCCTTCTGGATGCGCGTAACGTAGAGCACGTCCAGCTCCGGCAGCACGCTCGCCAGGTCTGAGGTCTCCACCACGGGCACCTTGTCCTTTATCTCCTCTAGGACCTCGCGCCTCATCTTAAGCAACGGGGGCGAGATGAGGTAGAGTCTCACGTCATACATGGACAGGGCGTAGGCGAGGGAGTGGACGGTGCGCCCGTAGCGGAGGTCGCCCATTAGGGCTATGTTCAAGCCATCTATGCGCCCCTTCTCGCGCCTTATGGTGTAGAGGTCCAGCATGGCCTGGGTCGGGTGTTCTTCCGCGCCGGAGCCCGCGTTTATCACGGGCTTGCTGGAGAACTCAGCAGCCAGGCGAGCAGAGCCCTCCATCGGATGCCTGAGCACGATGGCGTCCGCGTAGCTCTCCACCACGCGGATGGTGTCGGCCAAGTTCTCGCCTTTCATGACGGACGCGGCCTCGCGGCCAGCGAAGCCTATGGTGGCCCCACCCAGCTTCTTCATGGCCACCTCAAAGCTCAAGCGTGTCCTGGTGCTCGGCTCGAAGAAGAGGAGAGCCAGCACCTTCCCGCGCAGGAGGTCCGAGCCCTTCTCATACAACGGCTCCATGGCCTCGGCCACATCTAGTATGTAGTCCAACTCCTCGCGGGTGAAGTCCTTTATGGAGACCACGCTCCGCCCCCTGAAGTCCAGAGCTCCCACCCGGGCGAGGTAAGCTGCCTCCGCGGATAAAGCGGTTTGAACTCAGGAGGCCAAGGGCAGGAGGAGCTCCAAGTGGTTTTAGGCACCTCCGTGCTCTCAATCCCCATAAGGGGGCAGGCGCAGGCGGTGGCTGGTGGGAGCTTGTCCGCCAGCTCAGGCGTGGGCGAGGAGCGAGTGCTTAAGGTAGCCAAGATAAGGGATGGCACGGTGATAGACCACATAACGGCTGGCTATGCACTCACCGTCCTGAAGATACTGCGCATCACGGGCCAGGAGGGCTTCACGGTCTCCGTGGCCATGAACGTGCCCAGCCAGAAGCTCGGCAGGAAGGATGTGGTGAAGATAGAGGGCCGGGAGCTCAGCCCTGAGGAGGTGGACAAGATAGCCCTGGTGGCCCCGAAGGCGACCATCAACATCATAAGGGATTACGAGGTCGTCCAGAAGCACCGCGTTAAGCTGCCGAAGGTCATCAGGAACATCGTGAGGTGCGTGAACCCCGCCTGTATAACTAACAGCAGGGAGCCCGTGGAGCCCAGGTTTTACGTCATATCTGAGGAGCCCCTCAGGCTGAAGTGCCACTACTGCGGCCGCATCATGGAGCGCTCAGACGTGCTCACTTGCCTGCTTGAGGGGCTGAAATAGGCTAGCGCGTGGTAGGGAGTGCTCACCCGGCCTGACCCGTGAGGAGCAGGATGGCCTTGGCTAGGTCGCCCCCCGTCTGCTCTAGGGCTGCCCTGGCCTCCTCCAGGCTTACGCCAGCCTGCTGGGCCACGAGCTGCACGTCCTCCTCGGGTATCTCAGGCTTTTCCGGCACGGCTGTCTCCTCCCTCACGCGGGCGGGTATGACCTGGTAAACCCTCTGCCCGCCCATCTCCACCATGAGCACCTCGGGGTCCTCAAGCACCACCTGCTTGCCGGGGAGCTTTAGCACGACCTCCACCACGCCCTCCACGGGCATCATGCTCATACCCATCTGCCTCATCATGCGCCTGAGCGTCCTAGGCGAGACCCTCCTCAAGGCGAGCACCTACCTATGAGGAAGGTGCGTTAAGCTGGCTTAAGCCTTAACGGGCTTCCCTCACGCCAGCCCTCACCTTCACGGCCACGCCACGCTTGAAGGCGAGCATCTCCCTGCCTGTCAGCACGGCCTTCCCCACCGCGAGCAAGTGGCCGCTGGGGTCCACCACGAGCACCTCATCACCAGGCCTTATGTCGGGGTCGGCCCTCAGGACGTGCTTGGCGAAGGTGCTTCGGCCCTCGGCCACGAAAGGGGCTGCCTCCTCCGATACCACCACGGTATGACGGCCGCGGAGGAAGGGGAGCAGGCGCTTGGCCCCTTGGAGCGAGAGGGAGAGGAGGCCATCTGAGGCCCTGACAGTCGCGAGCAGCTCGCCCTCAGGCCCTATCACGTGCCTTATCCTGCCCGTCCGCCTGGAGCGTATCACCCGCACGCCCTCCGGGAAGAGGGCCTCGCCCGCTCCCGGCCCGAACTGGTAATCCGCTATAGCCCTCACGCGCCTTAGGTCAAGCCACCTGGCCAGCTCCATGTGCAACCGCCCTCGGCCTTGCCGAACACGCTGGTCGCTTGCTCATCCCTGTTCCAAGAGCTCCTCGACCTCCCGGGCGCCTGCCTCCAGCTCCCGCTCCTGCTCTTTATCAAGCATCTTGAGGAGGGCCAGGAACTCGCCTACGTGCGTCTTCTCCTCACGAGCCACCTCCAACAGGACCGCCCTCACGTGCTCGTCCTCGGCTAGAGCGGCCATCTGCTCGTAGAGGTTGATGGCGTCCAGCTCAGCCGAGATGGCCACGCGCAGTATCTGCCTGCTCAGCTCATCGCCCTTCAGCCTGGTCAGGTCCACCGGTATCCTGGCGAGCAAGCACACCACCGGGACCTGGCGGCCAGGCCAGGTGATAAGCCTTCAGGCCGTGCGCTGCCTCATGCCACTCGCGCCACCCGAGAGGTTAGAAAGCTGTAGGTGGTGGGGCCGCCGGGATTTGAACCCGGGACCACCAGCGCCCCAGGCTGGCATCCTAGTCCAGGCTAGACCACGGCCCCTGTAGGGGCGGCCAGCTGGGCGCTATAAAACCCTTATGCGTGCCCTAGGCTAGCCCTCGCGGGCCCCCATCGTAAGGGGGCTCTGGGGTAACTTCCCGCCCATTATCCTCTCCCTTGCTCTCCCGGCCTTCTCGGCCACACGATTGGCTATCAGGGCCGCGGCAGCTCCGGCTGCTACGCCAGCATCTACGTTCACCACAGTGAGGCCGAGGGAGCACGACTGTAGCATGGCCATGAGGGCGCTCACGCCGCCAGCGCCCAGGCCGTAGCCCACGGAGGTGGGCACGCCTATCACGGGCACGTCCACCAGGCCAGCGACCACGGAGGGGAGGGCGCCCTCACGGCCAGCAACCACCACCAGCACATCTACGTCTGCCTCCAGCATGCGCTTGAGGGCCGGGAAGAGCCTGTGGATGCCCGCCACGCCCACATCATAGGCCGTGAGCACCTCGCAGCCCATCTCCTGCGCTACCACGCGGGCCTCCTCAGCTACCGGGATGTCGGCCGTGCCAGCAGCGATCACGCCCACCCGGCCTCCCGTGCGCTGAAGCGCCTGTCCTTCCCTCCTCAGCACCACGATCCGCGCCCTCTCGTGCACCTCCACCTGCACGTCTTCCTTCCTGAAGGCTTCCTCCAGGGCTCTCGCCTGCTCCTCGCTCACCCTGCTGATGATGGCTCTCCCTTGCTCGGCCAGGAGGCGCTCGGCTATGCGGAGCAGGTCCTCGCGGGCCTTTCCCTCGCCCAGCACAATCTCAGGTATGCGCGTCCTGAGCTCGCGCCCTACATCCAGCCTGGCTACCTCGCCCACCTCCTCTATGGCCGCAAGCCTGAGCGCTCTCTCGGCCTCCTCGACCGTTATCTCACCTCGGGCCAGCTTCTCCAGGATAGACCTCACGGCCAGCCCCTCGGCAAGCCTTTTACAAGCTGAAGGATAAGCCCGACGGAGGAAAGGGCATGGCGGAGCTCCTGGTCTTCATAGACTGCATGACGGCTGGCATCTCGGGCGACATGCTCCTCGGGGCGCTCGTGGACCTCGGCGTCAGCCAGGACGCCTTGGCCTCGGTGGCCGCGTCCCTGGAGGAGCTCCTCCCCGGCTGCGAGCGCCTTGAGGTCTCCGTGCACGAGGTGAGGAGGCAGGGCCTGAGAGCCGTCCGGGTGGGCGTGGATGTCCGTGAGGAAAAGGCAGGGCGCTCTGGACGTGAGCTCAGGGAGGCTCTTGAGGCCTGTGCGCGTGAGCTGGGTCTGTCTAAGGAGGCCAGGGAACTCGCCATTACGGCCCTCAACCTGCTCTTGGCCGCCGAGGCCAAGGTCCATGGCATCCCGCCAGCCGATGTCCACGCACACGAGCTTGGCTCTGCTGACACCCTCCTCGACATCTTGGGCACGGCCCTGGGCCTTCAGGAGCTCGATTTCCTGGGCAAAGCGCGGTTCCTGTGCTCGCCTGTGGCCGTGGGCGGTGGCCTGGTGAGGTTCTCTCACGGCACCACCTCCGTGCCAGCGCCAGCCACCCTTGAGATACTGGTTTCCCGCGGTCTCCCCATCCTAGGCGGCCCAGCCGAGGTAGAGCTCACCACGCCTACGGGAGCTGCCCTCCTCACGGCCTTGGTGGGGAGCTCCTGGGCTCGTTTCCCACCTCCCATGAGGCCCACGCGCGTGGGCTATGGGGCTGGCGCCCGCGACATCAGCGGCCTCCCGAACGTGCTGCGCGTGGTGGTGGGCGAGCCCTTAGAGTTCCCCCTAGCGGCCGACCGCGTCTGCCTGGTGGAGACGAACTTAGACGATGCCACCGGTGAGGTGCTGGGCCACGTGCTGGAGCTCCTCATAGGCCAGGAGGGTGTGAGGGACGTGTGCTTCGTGCCCATGTTCGCCAAGAAGGGCCGGCCGGGCTACATCGTGCGCGTGTTAGCGGATGCCTGGGCCACCGGGCGCGTGGCCCACCTACTCATGGAGGAAACAGGCACCCTGGGTGTGCGCGTCCAAGCCGTGGAGCGCCTCGTGCTAGAACGTGGGCAGGTGGAGCTACAGGCCTTCGGCAGGATGGTGAGGCTGAAGGTGGCCCGCGATGCGGATGGCCGGGTGGTGCGCGTCAAGCCAGAATACGAGGACCTTAAGGCCCTAGCCCGCGAGCTAGGCAAGCCCCTGCGCGAGGTAGCCGACATGGTGCTTGAGCTGGCTAGGAGGAAGGGAATTTGCTGAGCGAGAGGCTTGAGGAAGCCGTCAAGGCCATCCGAAGGGAGATGCGAGCGAAGAGCAGCCTTCTCGTGGCCCTCTCAGGCGGTGTAGATAGTTCCGTGGTGGCTGCCCTGGCGAAGGCAGCCTTGGGCGAGCGTGCCGTGGCCGCGACTGTAGCCTCGCCTCTCACACCCCGCTATGATCTTGCGGACGCCAGGCGCGTGGCGGCCTTCCTAGGCATGAGGCACCTCACCATTTGGCTGGACGAACTCAGGCTGCGCGAGGTGAGGGAGAACGGGCCGAGGCGCTGTTATGCCTGCAAGCGCTACAGGTATGAGGAACTCCTCCAGGTGGCCGAGGCCCTCGGCCTTCGCGCGGTAGCGGACGGCAGCACGGCCAGCGATGTAGGCCAGCACAGGCCGGGCCTAAGGGCCGTGGAGGAGCTGGGCATCTATACGCCCCTCCTGAACCACGGGCTCACGAAGGCGGAGGTGCGCGAGCTGGCTAGGCACATGGGCCTGCCCACGGCCGAGAAGGCGCCCAACTCCTGCTTGGCCACGCGCTTCCCGCCAGGCCATGAGCTGAGGCCGGGGGAGCTGAGGCAAGTGGAGCGCGTTGAGGAGGTGCTTAGGGAGCTCCTCGGGCCCGGTGTGCTGGTCAGGGCCAGAAGGTGGGGCCGCGCGTTGCGCCTGGAACTCCTGCCGCCCGACATGCCTCTCCTATTGGAGGAGGGCGTGAGGAAAGCCGTTCTCAAGGCCGTGGAGCGCTTAGGCCTCAACAGGACAGTCCTAGACCTAGCTGGCTACCCGGGCCGCTTGTGATAATCTCTTGGTATTTATCATCCTTTTAGCATATGAAAAGTTTATAAAACTCTTCTGCGCATGACCTGCTGCGTGATGCGAAATGACGAAGGTAAGCATCCAAGACCTGGAGGCCCTAGAGAGGGTCTTCAAGGGCAAGCTCTCCAGAGAAGACCTGGAAACCCTGGTCGCTGTCCTCAGCAAGCTTGCTCCCTCGGGTCTTGGCGCCCACGAGGTTATAGAGCTCTTAAAGGCTGTCATAAGCGTCTTCGTAGAGAGGCAGAACGACGAGCTGAAGGAGGCGGTAACTGAGCTGGCCCGCGAGGTCCTGGGCCTGAGAAACGAGGTTTCAGAGCTGAAGACCTCGGTCAACAGGCTCATCTACGCGAACAGGAAGCTGGCCGAGAAGCTGAGCTGAGGGGGATGAAGAACGATGTCCTCCCGGCCGCGCGACGCGCTTAGCTGGCTCCTGCAGGGTGAGGAGCTCCCGCCGGAAGATGAGGAGAGGCGCCCCGAGGGCCATGAGTATGTCGTGGACCTGGACGAGGATGGCGAGGGCCAAGAGCCTCCTCTAGAGCCCGTCTGGTCAGACGAGGAGATAAACGAGGCCGCCGAGGAGCTAGGCGATACCTCCCTTGAGAGAAGCCTGGAGGAGCTGGAGGAGCTAGTCGAGGGCGGTAGGCTCAAGGAGGTCGAGGAGGAGCTTGAGCTGGTCTATGATGCCAAGCTGGCGCTCGCGTGGAAGAAGGTGAAGGACCTAGACGGGCTGGTGGAGCTGCTCAGGGAGCAGGCAGCCCTCCGCGTGGAAATCCACGTGGGCACCTCCGTGCTCAAGTCCATCACGCCCAAGATGGTGGAGCTATCCCCGCTCGTGGGCTACGGCAACTACACGCTCATCATGGCCGTGGGCGCCCCCCTCGACCTAGAGGAGCTCTGGAAGACCGTGAGCAAGGAGCTGTCCTGGAACGTCTTGGAGGAGTATGATGCTGACCTGCCTAAGGTGGCCGTGTGCAAGAGCAGGGCCTGTGTGCTCTTCTTCCAGCCCGTGGGGCCAAGGCATGGCGTCGGGCGCCAGGAGGAGGCCTTTTACAGGCATGAGCTCTTGAACATCCCCCTCCTCTACCTGGACCGCATGAAGAGGAATGACAGCGGCTGGAAGCGCCTCCTCCACGTCCTTGAGGTAACGAGCACGCGCGTGGACGCCATCAGGACCACAACGGGCGGCACCGGCCCGTTGGTGCTCTACCTGCTCATCGAGCGCCTGCTCCCGCCCTACAAGAGGTCTGACTACACCGAGGTATGGGTGCTTGAGCGCCCCCTGAGCGAGCGCGATGACAAGGTGAACTTCAGCGTGGGCCTGAAGCTGAGCATACCGGCCCTCTCGGAGAGGTATAAGGACATCAAGCTCGTCCTCCACACCGCGGACGACTACACGCCCACCCGCGTGGCCGTGGCCAGCATAGGCGATGCAGCCCTGGTGAAGGGTATACTCGGCGCCTTCGACCCAGCCGATGCTCGTGAGCGCCTCTTGGAGGTGAGGACCAACATCATTAACGACTACGTGAGGGGCGCCTTCACGTTCCTTGAGGGCGTCAGCGTCATGAGCAAGCGGGCCTTCAGGAGGGAGGCCTCTGGGCAGGGGGGCGAGGAAATTGAGGCCGCTGTCCGCGAGGCCGCTGTTAAGGCGCTGTCCTGGGCCTTTCCGGCTGAGGAGCACGGGAGAGATCTCGTAGGGCTCCAGGGCGCCTGCCTGGTTACCTTCTACCTGCCCTACAGCATCAGGAGCTTCATGACCGATGTAGCCCGCGCCTCTGTGAGGAAGGCAGTCCGCGCTGCTCTAGCCGACCTAGCGGCCGAGGTGCCCGTGGTCAGCTTCGTCTACCTGCCCAGCGAGAGCGAAATCCTGCCCAAGGAGGCGAGGGGCCTGCTGAAGCACAACGTGCTCGTGAAGGTAGACATACAGTTCGAGGGTTTCCGCCTCATCCACCGCGGCCTGCTGGATAGGGGCCGCCCCGAGCTCCGCCGCAAGGTAACTTACCTCAGGATGCCCGAGAGCCAGGAGGGGCTACCGCGCGTGAAGAGGCCAGAGCACGTGGAGATCACCTCAGAGCGCTTCGTGAAGGACTACCACCTGCGCAGGCTTATCAGGACGGCCAGGCAGTTCGCCCTCAAGATGGGCATCTTCGAGGACCACGCTGATGTCTACGAGCTGGTCTGGCGCACCATCTACGGGAGAGGGCCCAGGACCTCCGACCAAGTCGAGGCAGCTGAGGTGCCTGTGGGCTCTGGGCAGCCTTCAGGCACCTCCGAGGCCGTGGAGAGCGAGGTAGATATGTGCTATGAGGTCTGAGAGAGCCGAGTGCTACTTCGCCATGTTTAGGAAGCCCGAGCGCCGGGCATCCCTGATGGGCAGGCTAAGGCGCCGCCTCAGCCGCCTCACGGCCAACGATCTAGCCATCGTGGTGGAGGAGCTCCTAAGGGCCGCCAGGGTCGAGCTTGAGAACCTCTCCAGGCGGGCTGAGCGCCTGAAGGGCATCTTGGCCGAACTGGATGAGCGCGTGGGCCTGCTTGAGAAGGAGCGGGCGGACCTGTGTGCCCTCATGGAGAGCGCGCCATCCACCTCCCTCCTCATCCTACTCAGGATAAGGATGAGCGAAGTAGAAGCCGAGCTGGCCCGTTACGAGCTCCTCAGGCTGGTGGTCGAGGACCAGCTAGCGGACGTGGAGTATAAGATGGAGGTGGCCAGGTCGGCCATAGGAAGGCTGGAGGAGCTCAAGAAGAGCGGGAACTTCAAGAAGCTCTCGCGCCTCCTATCGCTCCTGTCCCCGATAACGTGGGTGCTCAAGCTCTTCATGCCCTCCCTTAGGCCAGCAGTCCTCCTACCCCTTGTGACGGGCGCCTGAGGGCCAGATAGTGGTGGACCGGCCGGGATTTGAACCCGGGACCTCCGCCTCGCAAGGGCGGCGTCCTACCAGGCTAGACGACCGGCCCCGTGGCAGAGGGCGCGGGGGGAGGGTGATAAGGCTTTCCTAGCGCTTGCTGCGCTCTATGCGCTTCCAGCGTAGGTTCTTGCTCCGGCAGCGCCTGCACTTCGTGGCCGAGGGCGGGTTCCTGGCCCCGCACTCCCGGCATATCTTCACCTTGAGCCTGCGGGCCTGAGCTATGGCTATCTTCACCGGGTCCCTAAGCGGCATGGCCCTTCCTCCCGGACCCCAGGGGAAGCGCTCATTTATATATCTGGCGCCCGCCACCCCAGCTTATAAGGACTTAAGGCCTCAACTAGGTGAGGTGCTGAGAGCTTGGCCGAGGTCCTCAAGCCCAGCCCCAGGATGAAGGCCCTCTTCTGCACCTACTACCTGCTCTTCGCCATCCCCTACGTGCTGGCCGTGGTGCTCCCGGTGAGCGTGCTGGCCTTCTCGACCGTGGGCGCTCAGCTCGCGCTCCTCGGCACGCTCCTGGCCCTCAGCCCCATCCTCATCACCGCGCCCATCGCGGCCTACTGGATTCGGGCCTTCTACGAGCGAGCCCTCTTCACCTTCACGGGCAATGAGATCATCGTGGAGAAGGGCGTCTGGTGGCGCCGCAGGGACATAGTGCCCTACAACCGCATCACGAACATCAGCGTGGTCCAGGGCCCAATCTCGCGCATGCTGGGCCTGGCCACGGTGCGCGTCCAGACAGCTGGCTTCTCGGGCGCGGCTGGGGCCAGCAGCCTCCAAGTGGCCGAGGCCGAGCTATTCTACGTGGAGAACGCGGAGGAGCTGGTGGACAAGATCATGGACAGGGTGAGGCGCCTGAGGCCCGTGGCCGTGGAGGCAGCCCCAGAGCAAGCCCTACCTGCCGAGGGCCTCTTTAGGGACATGCTGGCCGAGCTGAGGAGGATAAGAGAGCTCCTAGAGGCCCGGAAGGGCAGCTCAAGCTGAGGGAGGCGAGAACTCCTACTTATGGGCGAAGCAGATGCGCACGTAATCGGACCTCGCTTCTTCCACGCGCCCGAAGCCGTAGCGCACGAGCTGGACGAGGGAGCCAGGCACCTCCCTGGCTAACCCTGGCTCGCCAAGCCCTTTCTCCGCCCCTTCCGGCCTCAGCACCTCCACGCTGAGGTTTCCTCCGGAAGGCAGCCAGTGTATCAGAGGTGCCTTCCGCTCCCTGGCCACCTCCAGGGCCTCGCTGTGGAACCTGGCTAGGACGCGTTCCTCGCCCGTCTTCAGGACCTCGATGTTGAACAGCCCTATGAGGCGGACGAGCTGGCCGGGCTCCATGGCGGCCGCATCTGGCCCGGAGATGAGGAACCTAGCCCGCCCGTCCTCACAGGGCACCTGAAGGACCCTGCGGCCCCTCCCTGGCTCATCCGGGTGGAGCGGGAGCTCGGCCCTGAGCGGCCCCTCGCGCGAGAGGCCCTCGACCAAGAGTTCCACAGGCTTCCACACGAAGAAGTAGCGGTTCGCGATGGGGTCTATGAGCTTCCTGTTGATGGCGTATAGGTTCTCCCAGCTTATAGTGATGTCCGCTGCCTTGGGGCCTATCTCAAGCATGAGCTGCCTGATGGCCTCAGGCGTGATGCCGCGCCTCCTGAGCGCCCTCAGGGTGGCGAGGCGCACATCATCCCAGCCCGTGTAGAGGCCCTCGCGCACGCCAGCCACGATCTTCGACTTGCTCAGGACGGCGCCCGTTATCTTCAGGCGCCCGTAGTGGATGGCCTCCGGGTAGCGCCAGCCGAAGTGGTCATAGAGGTAACGCTGCCTTGTCTCGTTCGTCAAGTGCTCCTTGCCCCTTATGATGTGCGTGATGCCCATGAGGTGGTCGTCCACGCCGCAGGCGAAGTTGTAGAGCGGCCAGACGCGATAGCTCTTCTCACGCACCTCTGGCCTGGGGTGCGGGTGCTTCTCCGGGTCTATGATGCGGAGCGCGGGCCAATCCCTCACGGCCGGGTTAGGGTGCGTTAGGTCCGTCTTCACGCGGACCACGGCCTCGCCCTCGCCATAGGTGCCGTTAAGCATCAGCTCCCAGCGCTCTAGGTGGTCTTCCACGGGCAGGCTCCGGCAGGGACAGGGCCTGCAGGCCATCACGAGCTCCCGAAAGCGCTCACGGGGGCAGGTGCACACATACGCCTTCCCCACGCCTATCAGCTTCTCCGCCAGCTCGTAGTATATCGGGAGCCTATCGCTCTGCTTGAACACCTTGTCGGGCCTACAGCCCAGCCACTCCATGTCCTCTAGGATGGCATCGTAGAACTCCAGGCGGGGCACCTTCGTGCGCGGGTCTGTGTCCTCGAAGCGCAGGTAGAACAGGCCCTTATACATGCGGGCATACTCGTGGCAGAGCACAATGGCGCGGGCGGAGCCCAGGTGTAGCACGCAATCCGGGTTTGGCGCGAAGCGCGTTACTACGCGGCCCCACCTCTCCACGTTCGGCAGGGGAGGCAGCTTCCTCTCCTCCTCGCCCTCCGCCCCCTCCAGCTCCCTCAGTGCCTCAGGCCAACGCTCCTCTAAGAGCGCCTTCTGCTCTGAGAAGCTCATGCGATTGACCTCTTCCACTACCTCACGGGCGAGGGGCAGGAACTCCCGGACGCGGGCCTTGAGGTCCGGCCTTTCGGCCAGGAGGGCGCCTATGACGGGCCCTACCTTGGCCTTTCCATCGTGCTTGAGCGCGTTCAGCAGGGCGGCCTTCAGCAGGAGTTCCCGGACCTCCTGGCCCGACACGGCCCGCCTGCCTCAGCTCAGCCGGCCCAAGTCCTTCTTATGAGCTTTAGGACCGCCTGCTCGCCCAAGCATGGCTTAAGCCTTAAGGCCCTTCGGCCAGGCCGAGGCGAGGAGGCGATCTAGCATGGCCGTCCCGCTCGTGAAAAGGCCCCAGCTCGTGAAGCATGGAGGCGTGGACCAGGCCCTCCGCAGGGGTCGCGGCTTCAGCCTCCCCGAGCTTGAGGAAGCTGGCCTGACCGTGGAGGAGACCAGGGAGCTCGGCCTCCGCGTGGACAAGCGCAGGAGGAGCAAGCATCCCTGGAATGTGGAGGCCCTGAGGCGCCTCCTAAAGGAACTCAGGACGGAGGAGCGCGGATAGGGGCCGGGGCTCCAAGCTTAAATAAGGTGATCGCGAGAGCGTGGCCAAGCTCACCGAGGACCTAAAGGAGACGGGGGGCAAGCACGAGGGAGGCATTAGGGAGCTCAGGAGCCTCTTGGTGGAGCGGAGCGTGGCGGACTCGCTTGAGGTCTGGTTCTCCAGGAGGGCGCCCGAATACAAGGTCGTGAGGTGGCTCAGGACGGGCGCTGACGTGCTCATCGAGGGCCATGGCATCCTCGCGGCCGTGGAGATAACCACCGTGCCCTACCTAGAGGCCGTGGACCGCGTCAAGCGGGGCGTGGGCGCCATCAAGGAGGCCTGGGGCCGGGAGCCCGATTGGCTCGTGGTGTGGTCCGATTCAGGCGTGGTGCCGCCTGAGGTGGCCGAATATGCGGCCGAGAGGGGCGTGGAGGTGGTCAAGGGGGCACGGCAGCTCAAGGAGCTATTGGATAGCACGGCAAAGGCCGGGAAGGCTGCCTGAGGGAAAGGCGAAGGAAGATAGAGCCTGCCTAGCCTCTCACTCCGGCTCTCTCCTTCTCCCTGCCTCTCACCTTCAGGTTCCTCGCCTTCACCCACTCGGCCAGGGGGCCTGTCAGCACCACGGGCGCTCGGGCCAGCTCGGCCATGGAGCGGCAGCCGGCCAGGAAGGTGGCCACCCGGAGCTCCTCCACCACGGCCCTCAGGAGTTCCTTCACGGCACCAGGCCCTCGCACGGCCGCCTTCAGCACGGGCAGGGCCATGGCGGCCATGTCGGCCCCGAGGGCTAGGCACTTGGCCACGTCCAGGCCCGTGCGGATGCCCCCCGAGGCTATCAGGGGGAGCTCGGTGGCTGACTTGGCCTCCAGGATGCTGGCGGCCGTGGGTATGCCCCAATCCCAGAAGGTCTGGCCCAACCTGGCCCTGAGCGCATCGCCTGCCTCTAAGGCGCGGTAGTGCTCTACGGCCGCCCAGCTCGTCCCGCCAGCGCCAGCCACGTCTATGGCCGCGACCCCGCTGGTCTCAAGCGCCCTGGCCACCTCAGCCGAGATGCCGCAGCCCACCTCCTTGGCTATCACGGGCACGCTCAGGCGATCCGCTAGCTCGGCCAGCCTTTCCAAGAAGGATGGCCCGCCGGGCCTGCCCTCAGCTTGCACGACCTCCTGGAGTGGGTTAAGGTGCACGGCCAGAGCATCTGCCTCTATCATGGACACTAGGCGCTCAAGGACCTCCAGCGGCAGGCCTTGGGCTACCTCCGAGTAGCCTATGTTGGCCACGAGGAAGGCCGTGGGCGCTTTCTCGCGGGCCACGCGGAAGGTCCTGGCCAGCTCCGGCTTCTCAAGGGCCGCCCTCTGGCTGCCGACACCCATGCCCAGCCCCAGCTCCTCTACCGCCTCGGCTATGGTCGCGTTGATGCGCTCTGCCTCCCTCGTGCCGCCCGTGATGGCCGCAACCATGAGGGGGGCCGCGAACTCATGGCCCAGGAAGCGCATCCGCAGGTCTACCTGCCCGTATTCCGCTGCTGGCACGGCTGAGTGCACGAGCCATACGTGCTCAAGCCAGGTGCTCACGCCCCTGGCCTCTACATCGCGCTCAAGGCATATCCTTATATGGTCGAGCTTGCGCTTCTCCGTCTCGCCAGCCAATCGCGGCACCTGCGCAGGGGAAGGCTGCCTTCCCGTTTTTAACGCCTTCCGGGAGAGGGGGTCTCAGCCACGTCCGGCTCTCAGCACCACGGGGCCGACCCGAGCTCAGGTGTCCCCCGGCTCAGGCCGGTCCACCGCCCTCATAGACCCCCGGGAGGGCGGGCGCGAGGGGTGATAAAACGCCAGCGTTATCCCCGGGGGCGCCAGATAAAGGGTCATGCGGCCGCGGGGGCGCCCTCTCAGGCTGAGGGCGAGGGCCTTCAGGACCCGCTATTGGCGTCCTGGCACGGACTTCTGCCGCGAGGTCCTAAGGGCCGTAAGGGGTGTGGCCCGCGATGGCAATTTCCTTGTCATCTCGGAGAAGGCCATCTGCACGGCCTTGGGGCGCCTGGTGGACGAGGCCCGCGTGAGGCCCGGCTCCCTGGCCCGTCTCCTGGCCCGGTGGGTGAGGTGGGCCTGGGGCTACCTCCTGGGGCCACTCTGCCACCTGAGACCCGAGACGCTGGCCAAGCTCAGAGCCTATCCCCTGGCCGAGGGTGCAGCGCACAAGCAGGTGGCCCTTAGGCACGCGGGCCTCCTGGCGGCCCTGATGTGGGGCTCGGAGGGCGGGATAGATGCCAGCAACCTCCCCTATTCCTACGTGGCCCTCCCCCTCAGGCCCCGGGAGGCCGTGGAGCTGGCGGAGCAATTGGCGGAGCGCGTCAGGAGGGAGCTTAAGGTGCGCGTTACCGTGCTCATCGCGGACTCGGACAGGACCTACTCGCTGGGGAGGGCGCTCCACATCTCGCCCAGGCCCACGGCCATCAAGGGCATCGTGGGCGAGCTGGGCGTGCTGGCCTACGTGCTCGGCAATGCCCTGCGCCTCAGGGGGCGCCCTACCCCCGTGGCCGCGAGCGAGCCAGACCTAGACGCGGAGCTCGCGCTCAGGGTGGCCCGCTTAGCTGAGCGCGTCATGGGGCACGGTGCTGGCCGCGACGTGTGGGAGATGGCCGCCCGCTTCGGCGTGGAGCTCACGGGCGTTACCTGGGAGATGCTGGCCTCCGTGGAGCACCGCCCCGTGGCCCTGGTGAGGCCATGCCCGAGGAGGTGAGGTTCAGGGAGCCTGGGCCTGGAGCTCTAGGCCGCTTAGCACCCTCGGTGCCACATCGGCTAGGGCTGCCTCCAGGGCCTCCCTTATGGCCCGGTAGGCCTCCACCAGGGCTCTCCCATCGGCCGTGAGCCTGGCCTCGCCTCCTCCGCGGCCACCCCGGTGGGCCTCCACGACCTTGCGGCCCAGGCGCTTCTCCAGCTTCCGCAGGTAATACATGGCCTTCCGGTAGGAGAGCTCCAGGCGGCGGCAGGCGGCCATGATGGACCCCACCTCGTCTATGGCCCTCAGGAGCGCGTAACCACCCTCGCCCAGGAGGGGCTGGTCGTCCAACTCCAGCCATAGCTTGAACTTGGCCCTCAGCCCCGCCAAGCCCTGAGCTCGCCTCCCCAGCCGTTACCTTTAGGAGGCCAGCCTTCTTAACTAGGGGCACGTGGTCGGGGGCGGGGCATGTCGGCAGAGCTGGCCAAGCCGCTCGGGCAGGTAAGGCTGAGGGGCTACGTTTGCGTGGTCTGCGGTAAGCGGATGTGGGCTCTCAGGAGGCCCGACCTCTGCCCTAAGTGCAAGAGCAACGTGATAAGGAAGACCAAGGACTACAGGCTCGCCTGCACGAGGAGGGATTGCAAGTATAACGTGGAGGGCACCTACTGCAGGCTCAAGGAGCCCAAGGTGGAGGCTGGCGAGTGCCACAGCTACGAGCCGAGGGAGAAGAAGTAGGCTAGCTGAGGGTGTGGTAAAGCGCGTGGGAGCAACGTATTTAAGAGGCAGTGTTTGCCTAGAACCGGATTGAAGGAGGCCCCAGCTCCGCATCGCGAGGAGGCCAGCACGAGGATGCGTGTCTCTAGGTCTGTCGAGGACTACCTGGAGGCCATTCTAGTGCTCTCCCGGGAGAAGGGCCACGCCCGCGTCCTTGAGATAGCCCGCTTCCTTGGCGTGAGGCCCCCGAGCGTTACGCAGATGCTGAGGAAGCTCAGGGACCGCGGCCTGGTGCGCTACGAGCGCTACGGCAAGGTGGAGCTCACCGAGGCTGGCTTTGCCATCGCGACCAGGGTGGCAGAGCGACACTCCGTCCTAAAGGCCTTTCTCGCGGCCCTGGGCCTGAGCGAGCCCCTGGCCGAGCTAGATGCCTGTGCCATGGAGCACGTCCTGCACGAGGAGACCGTGCGTGCCTTCAAGAGGCTGGCGGACTTCGTGCTGAACGCACCGGATGGCCTGAGGTGCCTGCGCTGCCTGCGAGAGGGGCGCTACCTGTGCCGCCAGGGCACCTGAGGCCCGTCCCGTCAGAAGCCCTCACACGATTATGCTGGCCGCCCTGGCTATGCCAGGCCAGCGCTCGGCCGCCTCCCTGGCCACGGGCCCCCTTATCTCAGAGCCCTTGAGCTGCCCGTCCTCCGAGACCAGGACGGCCGCGTTGTCCTCGAACTGCACCCAGGTGCCATCCGCCCGCCTGTAGGGCTTCCTCTGCCTTATGATGACGGCCCTGAACACCTGCTTCTTCATCTCCGGCTTCCCCTTGTAGACCGTTACGACCACCATGTCGCC
>Ga0190367_1000502_pt1 | contig 28341 bp, 24 predicted proteins | sample 4872181011_MG_FD_171838 | JGI IMG/M metagenome (GOLD analysis project Ga0190367, IMG submission 171838) | Hydrothermal vent microbial mat bacterial communities from Southern Trench, Guaymas Basin, Mexico - 4872-18-10-11_MG | ecosystem: Environmental > Aquatic > Marine > Hydrothermal vents >...
GTATCGATAATATATTTACCTCTCCATATCACTTAGTAAATAAATATTATAAAACGATATATATCGATAAAAAATATTATACTCAGAGCAGAGTTAAGGAAATAAAAAATAAATTATTTCCATATGATTTTTTTACTCCATCTTCTCTGCTTTATGAATTTGAAGACAAATATGACCTAAAAAAGTTTCTAAATAGCAAGGCTGAAAAGGTTATATTCTTTGAGGAATTTGAACCTAACACATCAAAAATACACGAGGAAGAAAGAGATTACAAGGAAATCATAAAATTAAAAGAGAAAAAGATAGATGTAATAAGTTATTCCCAACTCTCCTTATATAACTCATGTCCATACAGATATAAATTGCGATATATCTATGGATTAGAAGAAGATATAAAACCTTATTGGATTTTTGGAAATATAATTCATGAAATACTTGAATATGCATTTAAGAACCACATTCCTCTCCAAAAAATAGAAGATATTTTCCTAGAGCGAATTCAGCAACAAAGTTATATCTTAAAGGACACATATGAATATTATCTAAAAAGAGGTTTAAGCATCCTTAAAAAATTCATAAAAAAAGAAGAGGAAGAGTTTAAAGATGTGTCAACAATTGATGTCGAGCATCCTGTAAGAATAAAAATAGATGATAAAGAGTTTGTTGGCATAATAGATAGAATAATAAAGAAAGATGGAGAGATATGCTTAATAGACTATAAAACCTCAAAACCTTCAAACGAAATAGAGACCATAGAAAATGCAAAAAAACAATTGTCATTATATGCTTATTTATTAAAAATGCAGCATATATTTCCAAAGAAAGGGTATATCTGGCTCTTATCTCAAGATAAAGTAATTGAGGTTGATTTTGATGATTCTCTCATAGAAAAAGAAATTAAAAATATAAAGGAAACAATAAATAAAATAGCTAAAGGAGAATTTCCACCAAAACCATCATATCATTGCAAATCATGTAGTTTCAGAATGATTTGCAAATATTGGAGGTACCATCCATAAAAACAATTATTCTGTTGTAATAACAATAACTGGTATCTTTTTGATGAATTCCTTTTCTTCCTCTTCTATTTCTCTAATGATTTCCACATCCTCATTAGTAGAACTCTTTTTCTTAAGTTTTTCTTTATCCTCCTTTTCTTTACTCTCCTTATCTGAGGATGAAGTATCTCCTTCAGAAAAGCTCTCAATATTAAATGAATAACCATGCGTTAGTTTTAATTCCAACACATCTCCAAAAAATGTTTTTATATATATCAATATAACTATCACAGTAAAGAGTATCTGCTCAGCCAAAAACATATAATCTCCAAAAGATGCATTAGAGATTGTCTGGTTCAATATATAAAGGTTATGCAAGCTCTCATAAATCACATAAAAAACAAAAGAAGAAATTACAAGGAACCAAGGAAGTTTTATTTCCTTTTTAAATAAATATCCGCTTTTATCATTTCCCATGCTATATTCAACCTTTGTATACAAAAGAATCGCTATAAAAAACAAATCCATTATAAATGTGTAATAAAATGTTAGATTCTCTATATACTCCCTCAAAAATACATAACCCAAAAATAAAAACATTAAATAATACATAACTTATTCACCTCCTTAACAAAAATAATCTCTATAATCTATTTTAAGGTACCTTCCTTAATATATAATTTATTATCCTTTGAAATTATAAATATCATATACTTAGTTCTTTCATTTTCAATCTTTGATAGATATTTTTCTCCTCTTTTTAAATGGATTTTATAGTACTCACCTTCCAATTTAATATCTTCAATAATGTTTGAGGGATCGCATATTTTATACTTATTATCATTAAAAACCAAATACGCAAAATCTATATTTCCATACACAAGATTAACAATAGCATTAAGATTGTTGCAGGAAATATTATATCCTGAGTATATGACATCAAGGAGAGTGTCCAAAACATAATACTCTTGATAAGAAGGAATTTCATTCTCAAAGTTTGAATTCCAAATAACATACAACATTAACCCTAACACAATAAAAGTGGTAATGATATAAAATTGTCCTTTTTTCTTAAAACATATCTCTTTGCTCATTATTCTATCACCACATATGCAGTCTCATTATTATAAAATATAATATATTGAAGCACAACTTTTTCTAGTGGCTTTGGAAGTAAAAGTATATCATACGTGCAAGTTAAGCATCTAAAAAATACCTCAACATAAGTATCATTTACATATCTGTACAAAGAATAATATGCCTCATTTCCTTTACTATCAAAAAAGGGAAAGACTTCTATAATGTTCCCATTATCTATAACATAAGCATATGGAAATTCAGAAGAGTTAAAAAGAAAATGATCCTTATTAACAATATGCCTCATAATACCAATCTTGTGAGATATAAATAAATAAGATGTGTTCCCAATGAATATATCCCCTTCCTTTTCAAGAACCTCATAATTATTGTGCAAAGATGCTCTTTGGGAAGTATCTGAAATAAAGTATATAAAGATAATGAGCAAAATAAATGAAGACAATAAGCTCTCTATAATATGTATTGTCCCTTTTTTATATGACTTTCCTATAAACATTCCCGCAACCATCATATCCTTTCACCTCAATATCATATAAAATGGAATCTCTTAAAGGAGATAAGCAAGCATCATCATAAATATAATAAAAGCCTACAGGTTGAAATATTTCCTCATCTACACATTTCTCATATTCACTTCCAATAACAAAACTCGCAAATAGATTATATGGCTCTATCTCAACACTTATATCGAAGGTATTGTTAGATGTATAATTATACACCTTTACCCTCATATATGAATTTGATATCACACATATTTCTGATGATGTCTTTAAACAAAATCCTTCAAGCGTATCTTCATACACCTTTCCAGTACCATTGATATATGTGGTCTTTCCATCATGATAGATATAATTAAATGGTTCTGTAATATTTAACAAAATGCTTTTTGAAGAAAAAATAATTATCTGAGGTGCAAAAGGAGGAAAAATTATCTTCTCATTTTTAAATAAATTTTTTAGAATTTTATACCAATCCACATGATTGTTTTCATAGGCATATGTTGAGTTATACACTTTAAGCACCTCGCTATCATTGTAAAATAAAGAGCCATTAATCAAATCAAATGAAATCAAACTATTATTTATATATGCAGAAGAGAACACAATATCGCTTTTGTTGGATAGGTTGCATTTCTTTATTGAATATACCTGAGATGAATTGGCATATACAAAATAAAATTGCTTTCCTGCATATTTATATCTAGATGCATATGAACTGGATGAGTATAATGGATCCTCAAGCACAACAAAGATTTTATTGCATACTGGAACATAGAGCAAGTATCTTTCCTTACAAAGAAGAATAGCTGCAGGATCCTCATTTTTAGAACCTAAATGAAGAGAAGACGGGTAAAGATTCATAAAATTAAAAATTACAAAAAATAGAACAGATAAAAAAATCAAACCACTTAAAATCCAGTCCAAAGCAACTCCTGCCTTGAATATAATCTCTTCTATATCCTTCATGTAGAATCTACCTCATCCTCCTCTCGAAACATCATTTGCAAATATTTTTTCTCATCAGATATCTTTACTTTATCCTTATGCTCAACTTTTAAATGCATCTTTGGCTCAGTAACTAATATCCTAATAAGGTCCTTCTCTACCTCTTTTAATCTCGTTTTTCCTTTTTTGAATATTGCACATATGATTTCTTTTATCTTGGAATATGCTCTTTCAAAAATATTTCTTTTCTCTTTATATGAACTAAGCGCATATCTATATGGAATAGAAGGCTGTTCCTCTATAACTTGTTTTTTCTTCTTACGGAAGAGATGTAACTTCATATAATTAATAAGGTTAAATCTTATTAATAATTTGTATGCCTCCCTCACAGATTCCAACTCTTTTCTACTTTTTATAAGCTCATCTTGCTGCTTTTCCATAATTCTTCTAAATGTTACCTCATCTATTTTACGCTGGAAAAACTGCTTTTCAGTTTCAATCCTACTGCTTATAATAAGGCGTATCCTTCTTTGCAAATATTTTATCTTAAATCCATAATACAACAAAGGAATAAGATAAAAGTATAAAAACATTCCAACCAAACTTCCGATTAAGGCACCTAAAAGTATTCTATTCTTATTTCTTATAAAAAAGACTTCCCAATATTTTGATTTTAACATTCTCTCAAGTTTTTGTATTTCATGCGAGAGGTAATCTACATTTGTAGCATATGTTTCATAGTCATTTGAATAAAACGCTTGATACGTTTCATTAATTTTCTTTATTATTCTTTCATACAGTTCTTTTTCTTTTTTTAGATTTATCCCTAATCTTTCATAAAGCTTCATTTTAGTACTTAAATCTCTAAATAAGTTCAAAGATTTCATAAGGGATTCGTATTTCTCATCATAATCTATTTCCAAATATAGCACGACAGCTTGTAAGAAATCAACTTTTTTATCCTCTGCAAATATCTGTATCTCATAAGTTTTCCCAACTTCTTGCGAAAGAGGAACAGTAACATTTAATGCAATACTTTGTGCCTCCCCTTTATCCAAATGAAGCTTCTTAGGAATAACCTCAACTGTACAATTTTCACATGTTGTTCCTACACTAAAAGTAATATCTAATGGGATGTCTCCTTCATTAATTATATTTCCATCATACACAGAACTTGAATGTCTCTTCATACGCAAAGTATTATCTTTGAACATTATTCTTATCTTTGGTATCTTCTCAATTTCTGGAAGGGTATAATTAAGATATGGAAATGAAAAAGAACCTCCTGCAGAGGCTCCGCCACCACCTCCTGATCCTCCTCCTCCACCTGAAGTTGTGGAAGTTGTTGGTGAAGATGTTGAGAGAGATATTGTTTTTTGTAGATATCCCGTATTATTGCGATAGGTTGCATTAACTATTACAAGAGTAGGTGTTGGACATAGAATATTAGAAGATGGTTTAAAACATCCATTATCATCATTATATTCAAGAGAATATAAAGCATCACCACATTTAAATGTTCCATAATCCAATTCGGTTATAGGATCAAAATTATTCATGTGAGAAATACAAACATCAACATATGAAAGATCCCCTTGAGCATTAAATAATAAATTCTCTAAGGTGACATTCAATTTATTTGTAGTTGTAAACTCAAAAATCTTATTGCCTCTATTTTTATAATAAAATAGTGTTATGTTCATATTGTATTGAGATGGTGTCTCATTAAGTGAAATAGAATAGTTTAAATTATTATAAGTATAAACAAGATTGCTAAAATTACATAAACCAACAACCTCATTGCACTCAATATAATATGATTTATTATGAGATAAGTCATCCAAGATAATTGTAGCATTTGTTTTCTCTGTTATAAGTAAACCATTTGATAAATTAAATAATATTTCAAATGATTGTCCTCTATTGTATATCCCAGCCTCTTTATATATAACCACTATTATTCTATCTACAATTGGTATGTCTCTCACCATAGAAGAAGAGTTTGAATAGTTGCCACCATAATCTTTTACATATAGTATGATAGAATAGTTACCAGTCTCATTAAGATATTTTCTTGGAACCTTTATCCAAAAGGTTCCGTTCGCATAATCACCGTAGAATATTGTGAAATCTGAAGAGGAAATAGAGACATTAGAGAAGATCCCCGAAGGATAAGTGATCTCAACCACTGCCTCTGATATAGCAGTATCGTCACTTGCATTAAACACAATACCTAATTCATAATCCACATTAGATGTATTGTAAAGGAAATATTTTCTATTATCTCCAGAATCCCATCCAAAAGCCCACCATGAAAGTGTTGGAGGTTGTGTATCAGTAGGTTTTAAGATGATGTAGCCAGTATCATTATATATCTTCTCAGAGGTTGCACCATGTAAAACAGATACATTTATTGGCACTATTGTATCATTAATGATAGTAGTGGAGGTAAGGTTATAAGGTATTAATAAGCAATTATCATGATAGTTGTAATAGGAAAGGTATTTTACATGTTTTTCTGGAGATTCTGTATAATTACCAATAGAGGTAAAGTTGATATATGTAGTATTGGTTATGTTCAAAATGACAGTTACGTTATATAGATCACCATTTTTTGGGCATAGATGAATATAGGATAAGTTCTTAATCTCATTAGATAAAAATACGTTACCAACTCCTCCCTCTGCACTAAGCACAATCTCTGGTTTTCCAAAGTTCACAAAGAAAGAGCTTTTTACTGTGAGATTCTTATCTTTTTGTGTGAAAATTGACTTTAAAGTATATTCTCCTGAGATGTTTATATTAAACAGATAACTTGGAAAGGAATAATTATAACATGTATAATTAGAAAGTATTTTTGCAAGATAGAATGTGATTTCATGTATATAATCCGTACCGCTCCCCTCTATGGCAATGAGAATCTTGTTTGTTCTTATAGGATTTATAAATGTAAGATTGAGATATTGTGGTGTTGAATTATAGGGAATGTAGATGTTTTGGGTTGATGTATCCTCAGTTTCAACATATTTTCCTTGTTTTAAATCATAGTAATAAACTCGAAGAATCTCATTGGGGCCATAGGGAGATTCTCCATACAAGCTAATGCCGCTAAAGACATATATATTATCAAATATATATGTAAGATTGGCATTTCCTGTAATGTATGTATTGAATGTTGCATATGTCTCTAAATTACCATCATAAGATTGCTCTCCATAATCCACATAGCTTACATTAGTAATTCCTATAGGAACCTTAAAAACATCTGATTGAGATTCATCAGCATAACACAAGTTCTCGGTAGTTGTGGAAAAGGAATAATAATCTATCTCATCAATATATCCGAATAATGTTCTGTTAATAAAAAGAGATAAATCATGTATAGGGGTAAGATTTCCTACAACACGAATCTCAGCATAGTTATTATCTGTTATATTTATGACCTCTTTATTTATAACAAATTTTGGAATTACAATCTCTAAAGGAAATCTTTTTGAAATCATGCTTTTTGTGGTATAGTTAAATGTGTAGTTGTACTTATAAAGATATGTCAACAAACCTGTTTTATTTGTGGTGATATTAATACGTAACGTTATTGTTGTTCCATTAGTCAAATTGCCCAAGTCAATATAAGGATTATCATAACTTATCTCCACATACTTCTTTATGATTCCTGTACCATTATCTATCTCAACAATGATATTATTGTTCATTTTGATTTTTGATGGATCTGAAAATGAAAAGTTAAGTGTTGCTGAATGCAAATCTCCATCTAAAACCTTTAAAGTCACATTAAAAAATCCAGTTTGATTGGCAAGAATCCTATAAACTGGAGAGGATGCTATTTTAATCAACTTGCCCGGTAAAACATAGAATTTCTTATGCGCTGTTAGAGGAGAAAAGTATGAATTCGTAGAAGCATTATAGTTTTTTAACTTTACTAAAGCATCAGCATAATAAACACCTGAAGAATTAAGTGGAAGAGATAAAGTATAGTTTACCATAAATATCATATTTTGCTTATCCTCTACAATACCTTCTAACTCAAAGTTAGAAAGATTATAAAAAAGAGTTTGGTTAACCACTTTTCCACTTTCATTAATTATTTCTCGTGTAATATTAAGATAAACTTCCTCAACATCTGTGGCGTTGTTATGTATAACTATCTTCAAATCACTATTATTTCCATAAGGATATATCTCTTTAGATATAAAAATCTCAATATATGGGTTTAGCACATATGTATAATATGCCATAGAATCATTATATTTTCCTGAGTAATCTGAGATATTCGCATAAACCAAGGTTTTTCCAGGAGAAGAAGCATTAACATATAGGAATATAGGATGATTAAGAGGCGTAGAGAGATTTGGCAATGTCTCCCCTGATCTCACATCACCTACACATACATTCAGGTTAGTTATAGGTGTCAAAATAGATTCATTAAAAATCGTAAAATTCCTCCAAACATCAAATGCCCTTCCATTATGCGTGGCATCATTAACATTTCTTATATGTGGAAACAAAGCCAACACATCTCCCACATAAGCATATGGATATTCTCTTATCCCCAATGTCCAATTAACCTCCTTATTTTTAGTGTATTTGTTCTGAAGAACAAGTTTTGGTGCCAAAATGTATGTGGAGGTTGAAGGCGAGCCGCATGATCCCCATCCCCACCCCACATTTCTCCAGTAATATAAACTCGCATTAAAATCTATAGAGATATCTCTTTCTTTGTAGGGTAAGGTATGAACGAAAGAGATATTTAAAAATGTGACTCCTGATGAATCTCCATCAAGATGGTCACAAATAAACTGATCATTTTCGTATGTACAAGCTCCAATAGAATCTGAAGGGCAATATCCTGCAAAATATTTGCAATCATACCCATTAGTACTACTATTATAATAACACATAGTAATGCATAAAGAATTATCGTACAAGGATCTAAACATTATTTTTTTAGGATAGTTCATCTCCTTCAAAGGTAATTTTATCTCATATTTACAATCATTATCACATCCACATCCTCCCTCATCACTTACTATGCTACTATAATTCACAAATCTTTCTAAAGTATTTGCATCTCCACTCGTGATTTTGTTTGCATCTGTAGAATTAGTTGTTACTTTTATATATTGTGAATATGAAGGAGTTAAAAAAATATAAAGCAGTACAATAAGAATAACCAAACCAAATGGATTAGATAATATCTTACGCATATAAAATATTTAACTCCAAACTTTAATAAAAATTTTGCCTTTCTTTTTCTTCTGGAGAAGAAAATCGCTGTTACCAAATACCTTTAGCATGCTATCTTTTTCAATGATTAGCCGCTGCAATGCTCTCTAATAAGAGTTATGGTTCCCATTAACCATTTATCCTTTTTAAGGTTAGCTGCTGTAATGTAGCGCATTGATAAGGTATGCTTTCCCTTAACCATTTTATAAGAAATAATCAACGGAAAGATTAGGAGGCTAATTGCTTCAAAATGTCTTTGTAACAGATGTATCTCTCATTAAATCCTCATCAAAAAATTATTGGACAATTTGTTCACGGGAAATATAGCCATATTCAAAGGGTTAACCGCTCTAATGCGCTTCTTTAAAGGGTTATGTTTCCGCTTAACAATAAAGAATTATTGGACAATGCCATGATTTTTCAAAATCCAAAAAATTTTAAATTTTTCTAAATAAGATAATATATACTTATGAAAGAGATTTTTCAAAAGCTCTATAAAAACATAAAAAATGTTACATATAAATTTGCACTTCCTGTTGCGCTTTCTTGGTATTGCTTAGTTGGAAATCCACAAGGATTGCCATTCTATAATATAAAAAATGCCTATGCAGAGATTAAACATATCAAAATTAAAGATGAGATCAGATTATCAGAAAAAGAATATATATGTTCAAGTGATAAGGTTTATGATCATAATAATGGCACAATACTATATACTAGATTTGAATGTTTAAATTCAGAAGATAATGACGACGCAAGAACAATTTTGATGTTTATCATTAATAAAGATAAAGTAAAAAAGGAAATAGATGAATATCTTGAACATGTGGGTGACAAAACATATAATTCTACTGCTGATGAAATAATGTTACCATCGAAATGGACATATTTTCCATCTACTCCAGGATATGCCTTTGATTTACTACAAGGAGAAGAGTATCCAGACATAATAAGACAGGGTGAAAGAGATAGAGTATTTGCACGTCAACTTGCTGAAAATACTATATTTACGTTTGAAGTAGTTTATTATCCATATAGCAATAAACTTGATTTTATATTGGGTTTTTTATCATCTGAAATGTGGAAATTAATTCCAAAAAGCAATCCTCGGATTGATTATATCAAAAGAAGAGAGAAAATACCTGTATCCTTATGTGTATCTTCTCCTTGCTTAGAAGATGAAAATTCTGTTATTGAAGGTCGAATATTAGTGGATCCTTTCGTAAATAACATGGAATTTATTGAAGAAATAAAAAAGCATGTTCCTTATTTTATGTGCATAGATATTGGATATCTTTCCCCATATCTTGAGGATCAGCCAAAAGAAATCATAGAAAAAGCAAGAGACATAGTGGAGAAGAGTCTAGTGGTAGTTATTCCTCAGTATTATTATAGATTTGTGTGTTCTGATACAGATAAAAAAGATAATTTTTATTTTGATGTTGAAATAAGCAGAGATTATTATACCTACACCGATACTTCCAAGTTTTATGTAGTAGTAAAATTGGAAGAAGGAAGCACAATAAAGGAAATTGTTAAAAAGGCAAGAAGAACTTTCACATATGAAAATGTAAAAACGGGAGCTGAGATAACAAAATACTTCTTTAAAATCCTATGGGATACTATAAAAGAAAGCGTCACAACCAAATCTAATGAAAATAAGGATGAAAACTCTTCTCAATGATATTTACCCTTCAAAAATAAGTATAATGGTTAAGGGAAATCATATCCTCTAAAAAAATCGCATAACAGGATAGTAACCTTCAAGAGAAGGATAGCCGCTTCAAACTGCTTTGAGAGACCACATCTTCCACTCAACCATTTTAAATAAAATTTTGTTAACGTGAAAAATTGCTCCCTAAACCACATTATTGCATTGTAACCTCTATGAAAAGTTACCTGCTTTAATGTGCTTTTTTAGAGGGTTATGCTTCCCCTTAACCATTCTCTCATTTTGAAATATGGTTACCGGGAAGATATCGCTCTTTTAAGGTACATTGCAGCATGCTAACCTTTTTTTGAGGTTAGCTGCTTCGGAACCTCATCAAAAGGTTAGCTGCTTTGACATGCTGAACAAAAAGGTTATACTGCCTGTTAACCATTCTTTATTTTTTAGAAATAATTGGTTAACGCGAGGAATAGCCATCACAAAAGATACCGCTCCTAAAGTTTTATAGCATAACTATTTTCTATACCTAATCTTTTTATGCAAACTTAATAAAATTTTTTGTATCAAATATATTGTTATGAAAATAAATCGTACATTATCACAAATCGAAATTGATAAAGGCGTGGGAAAGGAGATAGAAAAGAAATTACTCAATGCAAAGGATAGAATCATAGTTATCTCTCCATGGATATCAAAAAGATATATAAGCATATTACACAAAAAAACTCATGAAATCAAAGATCTTAGAATTTTTACATATGAAAATGAGGAAAATTATTACTCCATAAATCCATTTGTTGAAAAGAAACTGCATTTAAAAGAATTTGTATTAAATGGCATTCTTACTCTTGTCTCCTTTTCTCTTTTCATTTACTTGCTATTATACTTCCTTGAATCATATAAATTTATCTTCCTTATCCTAAGCATTTTGGTATTTATATCTTTTTTATTATTCTTCATAAATCTAAAGGAAAGCTATACTATCCAGTGTAACATGAACATCATAATTCAATCAGAGAATGATGAAAACTTTTTGCATTTAAAGGCATATTTGATAGACAAGGAGCTATACATCTCATCAGCAAATTTAACAGAAAATGGGATGAGTAAAAATATTGAAAGTATGGTGAGATTCGATGATAATATAGTCATAGAGGAGTTCCTAAGATATGCTGATCATCTAACCAAAAAAGTAAACATGATTCCTTTAGAAAATTTCATAAAGAAATACTCTATAAAGACAAAGTTTTTTGGATTTATAAGATAAAGAGGAGATAAAATGGAAATGTTAGAAAAAATACTTTATCTATATTCCTCGGAGAAATATACCATAACAACAACTCTTATAAATGTAATTATCGGAATAGCGCTTTTTTATATTGCTCTATTTGTACAAAAACAAAAAAAGATACCTCTAAAGGAATTGTATTATGCTACATTATCATGGGGGATATTGGGGATAACAATAAGATTCTCAGCTGATATCTTTAATATACAAATGCCTCTCAGATTGTTCTTTATTACTCCTTTTATATACATAGAAATATTCCTTCTTGCTTTGTGTTTTCTTTATATCAATAGGAAGATATGGACTCATGTTCCTATCTTTATAAGCATCCCTTGTCTCTTATTCCTAATTATAAATGCAAACCACTTTAGGTTCATGCATGGATTAATAATTATGATATTTACATACGTGGTATATTTATTTGCCAAAAGAAGATATTCACAAAAAGAATTCTCCTTACCAATAACTTTTCAAAGTTTTGATGGTTTCACAACCTTTATAGCCACAACATATCTTGCTTTTTATGAGGAGCATTTGCTTGCAAATAAAATAACAAAATTAGCAAGTAATTATCTATTCACAATAAACAACTCAGGAGCATGGTTATTTCTTCTTATAAAGATTTTGATTCCTGTACTATTAATAGAAATAATAAGGAAAAGCGATTATTTAAGAGAAAACAACAACATAAAATTTGTGTTATGGTTCATTGCCTTTCTTGGCTTCTTAACCGGAACAAGAAATTTACTTAACATCCTCTTCATATGAGCTTTGGTTAACGCAACAAAAATCATCCCAGGAGTATTGGAGAAGCTAACCTCTTTTTAAGGTTAGCTTCTCTAATGTGTCTCATTTAGAATGTACGCTTCCGCTTAACAATTTTCTAATAAATGGTTAACGTGAAAAAATCACTTTCATCCAGGTATTACAGGATCCTAACCTGGTTAAAAGTAGGTGTCTCACAAACCGCTTAGAGAGGTTAGCTGTTTTGATATGTCTTGTTGATAAGGTATCCTTCCTCTTAACCATTCTTTCATTTTGAAAAATGGTTAACGCGAGGAATAACCATTCTAAAAGGTTTGCGGCATGCTAACCCTTTAAAAAAGTCAGCTGCTCACAAACCCCTCTAAAAGGTTACCTGCTCTAATGTGCTTTTTAAGAGGGTTATGTTCCCGTTAACCATTTTTTTTATTTTTGAAAAATGGTTAACGCGAAGAATAGCCCTCACGAAAAGGTTCATGGCATTGTAACCGCTTTAAAAAAGGTTAGCTGCTTCCAAAACGCTCATAAAGGTTAGCTGCTCTAATGTGGTTTTTTAGAGGTTACATCTCCCCTTAACCATTTTTTATTTTAAAAAATTGTTAACGGGAAAAATAACCATTCTGAAGGGTTTTGCGGCATTGTAACCTCTATGAAAAGTTACCTGCTTTAATGTGGCTTTTTAGAGGGTTATGTTTCCCCTTAACCATCTCTTATTTTAAAATGATGGTTAACGGGAAAATATCGCTTTCAAAAACACATCGCAGCATTGTAATCACACAACCGGTTAGCTGCTCCACAAACCACTTAAAAAGGTCATCATATTGTGAGGTGGATTACTTATATAAAGTCTCCACTTCAATTAACTCTCTCTTATACCAAGTCATTCTCATCTTAATCGAACGCTTTCAAGATTCTTTGGTAAGCTGACATTCATGTTAAAGAATTTTCTGGCTGCATCTGCGAGATCAGCGGATTTTTTGGGCTCACCATGATTGATAATCAAATGCTTAGGCTTGGATTTTAAATTGTTGAGATATGCCAATAATTGTCTTCTATCACTATGACCAGAAAAGCCTTCTACAGTAACCACTTCCATTTCCACTTTAACTCCATTTCCATCATATGGCAATGACACCTCAGCAATGCCCTTCTGAATCTTTGATCCTAAGGTTCCTTGAGCTTGATATCCTATAAATACCAAGGTATTCTTCTTATCTGATGCTAATTCCTTAAAGTATTCCAATACAGGACCTCCATTCATCATTCCTGATGTTGATAATATAACACATGGCTCTGGATTATCTATAACATTTCTCCTATCACCTGAGCTCTTAATGGGTATAAAAATCTCTTCCCCAAATGGATTATATTCCTCGCGTAAAATCATTTTCTGCATATAAGGAGACATATATTCAGGGTATGTTGTATGTATTGCGGTTACCTCATATATCATACCATCCAAATATACTGGAATATTGAAATCAGGATTTCTCCTTTTGTACTCTGCAATGGTCATCATTACCTCCTGACTTCTACCAACAGCAAATACAGGTATCAAAACTTTACCTTTTCTCTCAGCTGTCTTTAATATGATATCCATCAATTTCTCATCAGCCTCTTTTCGTGAAGGAAGAACATCCTCTTTACCACCATAAGTTGACTCTATAAGCATGGACTCTACCCTTGAATAATTTACAAACGCAGGCTCCAATAACTTACTTGGCCCAAATTTTATGTCTCCAGTATATACAAAATTGTGAAATCCTTGGCCTATATGTATATGAACAGAAGCACTTCCAAGTATATGTCCAGCATTGAAGAAAGTTAATCTCATATCTGGTGTTATATCAAAAACTTCACCATAGTTAAGCGTGACCGTATGTCTCAAAGCCTCTTTTATGCCTTTAGATGTATATGGAGCTACTTCACCAATATTTTTGGACACGTCAATATAATCAAGTTGTAAAAGAGTTGATAAATCCCTTGTGGGCTCTGTCATATACACTGGCCCGCGATAACCTAATTCATAGAGCATGGGTATCATGCCACAATGATCAGTATGAGCATGAGACAATATAACAGCATCCAAATCATCTAAGGAGAACTCAGGCGCATCTATATAAGGAAATCTCGCAGAGTGATTCATTCCAGCACCGAAATCCAACAAAACTCTTGATGTTTTTGTTTGTAAAAGAATAGCTGACCTACCAATCTCCTCAAAACTTCCTAAGGCAGTAATTCTTACCCATCCTATAGATTTTCCTCCTTTCTTAAGTTGAATCCTCTCTCCTATCTTTTCAAGAAACTTCTTTCTATATGTTCTCTCCTCATGTATTATTTCTCTTGCCTTATTTACAATTGGCGATGGTATCAATGGCACCCTTTGAAATTCAACATCCCACAATGTCTCTCTTTTTATTTTTTTTATTATCTCTCCTTCCTTCCCAATCACCATCCCTGGTCTCTTTGCAAAGATAATCATCTTAGAGAATTCAGGCTCAAAAAGAATCTCTTTTATCTCTGCCTCTTCTGGAGCTAACTTCATAACCAATTCCTTAGCTTTTTCAGGTGGCATAGAAATTGAAGGATCAGGTCTTACATGTATTCTCTTTTTTATTGCCTTTGCTAAAGGTCTTAATTTATTTAATCCCTCAATAAAGAAATCCTTATTCTTTGTATATACCACAATATCCGGCCCTTCAAAACTCAATTTAAATGGTTTTGCTTCCTCAGGAATATATTTTTTTATACTATCCAAATCCATAACTTCTTCATCCAATTTGATATCCAACATCTCATTATTAGAATCCTCTTTCTTGTTTACATTATCTCCTTTTTCTTTTTTCATATATCTCTACCTTCAGTGTTATCAATGAGATAAGCAAAATTATATGAAACATCAACAAAAAGAAGATTCATAAGAGCAAAATCATGAATTTACATAAGAATATTCCTTAAAATTTCATCAACCTCCTTATCTGTTAATCTTCTATATCCATCTTTATTCATAACAACCACATCAATGCCTTTTCCTCCACTAGCAGTATCACGTTCTGCTGCTGCTTTTATGCTTCTTATCGCAAGCTCTATTGCCTCACTCTCTTTGAGATCTTTTCTATAGCCATTCTCCAATACTCCTACAGCTATAACGCTCCCTGATCCAGAAAATGTATATTCAGATGCCTCATCAATCCCACCAGCAGCATCTATGCTATATAGATGAGGTTTTGAATCATACCCTCCAACAATAAGCTGCACTAATTCAGGATGAAAGCTCTTATAAGAGGCTCTCAAGATATTAGCAAGCAAAACAACAGCTGCTTTAACAGGTACATATCCATGCTCATATTTGTACAACTCCAACTCAGCCCTTAATAATCTAATCATTGCCTGAGCATCACCCACACTACCTGCAATTGTCATACAAATAGAATCAATGATATGATGTATCTTATTTGCTTCCTTTGATGCCACTAAATGTCCCATTGTAGCCTTTTTATCTGCTGCCAAAACAACACCATCCTTATACAATATCCCAACTGTGGTTGTACCTGTCTTTAAGATGTTCATATCTTTATTCTCTGAAATAATGATCACCTTATCATCCAACAAGTTTTATCTCAACATTAACATTATGAGGTATATCTATTCTCATTATATGTTTTAGAGTCCTCTCATCCACCGCGATATCCAACACTCTTTTATGTATCCTCATCTCCCATCTATCCCATGTCTCAGTTCCATCTCCTGAAACAGCCTTTCTAACAACCACTCTCAAACGTTTTGTAGGTAGTGGAATGGGTCCCGAAACCTTAGTACCATGTGACAAAGCAATCTCTTTTATCTCCATAGCAATCTTATCCAAAAGTTTATGATCAGTAGAAGTTAATTTAATCCTTGCAACTTGCATCAAATATCACCATAAATATAAAATAATAAAGGAAATAAAAATTCAAAATCTTACTTATTTGCAGGTACAAGATCCAATACAACTCCAGCAGCAATTGTCATACCCATATCCCTAATAGCAAACCTCGCCAATTGTGGGAAATCGCTTTGCTTTTCTAAAACAATTGGCTTTATAGGTACCAATTTAACAACAGCAGCATCTCCAGGTTTAATAAAGTCTGGATTCTCTTCAACTGCTGCACCGGTTTTTGGATCAATCTTCTTTAATATCTCCTCAAATCTACATGCTACATGAGCTGTGTGGGCATGAACCACAGGAGTGTAGCCTTTTGTTATAACAGATGGATGTTGTAATACAATTATTTGCGCAGTAAATTCCTTAACAACTGTTGGAGGATTATCTGGCTTACCAATAACATCTCCTCTATCAACATCATCCTTGGTGATTCCTCTTATGTTCACTCCTATGTTATCTCCTGCCTTTGCTTCTTTTAGTGGCTCATGGTGCATCTCAATACTTTTGACCTCTCCTTCTTTATGTGGAGGTTCTATAATTACTTTATCTCCTGGTCTTAGAATTCCTGTCTCCACTCTCCCAACAACAACAGTACCTACCCCCTTTATGTTATATACATCCTGAATAGGCATTCTGAAAGGCTTATCAATAGGCAACTCTGGAGGCTCTATCATGTCAAGAGCCTCTATCACTGTTGGCCCAGTATACCATGGCATATTTTGTGATTTGTTTACCACATTATCTCCATACCATGCAGATATAGGAATAAATAGCATCTTCGAAACATCATACCCTACTGTCCTAAGTAAATTTTCCAAATTCTTTTTAACCTCTTCATATTTCTTTTGATCCCAATTAACCTCATCCATTTTATTTATCACAACAATCATATTTTTAATTCCCATCGTTCTTGCTAAGAACACATGTTCCTTTGTTTGTGGCATTATTCCCTCTTTTGCACCAACTACAAGAATAGCAACATCAGCTTGTGAAGCACCAGTTATCATGTTCTTAACGAAATCTCTGTGTCCAGGAGCATCAATAATTGTATAATAATACTTGGAAGTATCAAATCTTTGATGCATAATGTCTATAGTAACTCCTCTTTCCCTTTCTTCCTTCATTCTATCCATCAGAAATGCAAATTTAAAACTCTCTTTCTTCAACTCCTTTGCTTTTTCCTCTATCTTTCTCATTTCCTGTTCAGGAATATTACCAGTGTCCCATAACAACCTTCCAACTAATGTTGACTTTCCATGATCCACGTGCCCTATTGTCACCAAGTTTATATGTGGTTTCTCTGCTGCCATGTTTATTCACCTCTCTTGGAAATAATTAATGTACGGATATAAACATAATAAATAATAAAATTTTAAAAAAGTAACGGTAAATAAAGGTCAATCTATTTTAATTCTCTTTCCTATCTCTATTCCTAAAGATTTAAAACTTTCAATTATTTTTTTGTTATCATTTAAAGCATTCTCAGGAATCTTCTTTTCTGGGATAGGAATAACATGTTTGATATTTGTTTTTTTGTTTTTGATGATTTTTTCATTTAGAGGAATGCCTATTATTAAAAATTTATCATCTATCTTTTCTTTAACAAAACCATAATATCCAGCAAATCTCCCATTTAACTTCACAACCACTTGCCCAATATCCATAAATCTCACCTTTTTTATTCAATCAACTTTGCAATGGCATTTATAATTCTCCTCTTTAATCCTCTTGGAGATAAAACTCCTCCATAATATCTTGTTGGTCTTTTCTCAGTCTTCGAATAATTTCTCAAATCTCTTTTTCTTCCATATAGTGTGCCATTTAATATCTCACCTGTCTCTGGGCAATGCATCTTAGATGTCTTTGATTTTCTAAATATTATCCCAACAACCCCAGAAGGCAATCTTCTTTTCTTAATACGCCACTTATTTGTCCTTAAATGCCTCTTTACCATTCCAAATCACCACATGATAATTTATTTTTAATGAATTAATACTCCAATTTTAAAAGTTTTTTTATAAGAAAAGAAAACAATATTGAGTAAAATATATACAACCATATCCACGAGATATCGCTTCCAACAAACAGCATCTTAAAAGGCAATGCAAAATGCACATCTCCTATAACCTTTTTAAGATAATAATATAGTGGTAGCAAAAACAAAAGGTTGATCATCATGGTTTTAAATGTCAATCTGAACTGTTCATTAAGCAAAGAATATTGCTCATTCAAAAGGTCTTTGTATTTCTCAGGATCCTTCTGAAAGTCTTTATGCTTCATTTTTTCTCTCAATTTCTCCATTCTCTCTTTTAAATTTTTCATCTTATGATGATCCAAAGTAAACTTCATAACCAAATTGCTAAATAATGAAACTAAAAAAGCAATCACGGTTAATGTAACTATAGGGGAATAAATCATGTAAAACATTTGCATCACCTCACTTTATAAATCTCCTCAATAGGGAAGGCATTTCCTCTATGTTGTATTGCACTATAAGCTCATACATATTGTGAGCAATCATAACCGCTAACAATAATCCAGTACCGCTTGTTAAAGCTCCAAGGAGATCAGCAAACGCAGCAAGTAATCCTACAAAGCCACCACCAAGAACTGTTAAAGGAGGAATATATCTCTCCAAAACCTTTTCCATCACCCTTGGATCACGTCTAAATCCTGGAATTTGCATTCCTGCATTTACAATTTGATTCGCAACACTTCTAGCATCCATTCCAGATGTATTAACCCAAAATACAGCAAAGATAACACTAAAGATTATCATATACAAAGTATAAGACAGTGCTCTCAAGGCTTCTGTCATGGATATGTTGGAAGTGAATACATCAATGATAAATGTTCTTGGAGGTGTTAAATAATAGACAACTCCTCCTATAGGTTGGCCGTTAGCAGAGAATGATCCAAGCAAAGAGATTCCACGATTATACAACATTTGACCCCACAATTGAAGATTTATAAGAAGCGCAGACGCCAAGATTACAGGCATATTGCTCGTGTAGATAAACTTTAATGGCCATTTTCTACCAAAACCACGAAAACTTGACAATACCAAGGGAATCTCAACCCTCAATGATTGTGCATATACTACAGAGATAAAAATAATAAGAGTTGTTAAAAGAGGAATTATATATGCTGATATAAACACAGATATATTCTCAATACCATTAACAATGCTATATATTATTTGAGGAATAACTCCAACAAATCCTTCTCCCACTCTTGTAAAACTAAAAGATCTTATAAATAATCCTTTAGATACTCCTGCCAAAATAAATAAAGATACTCCAGAGCCAATACCCCACTTTGATATGAGATCATCCAAGTAAATAATTATAATACTTCCCAATGCAACCTGAAAGATAATGAATAAGCTCCATTCTAAGGTTGGAATCTCAGGTTTTAATGCACCAAAAACCACCATGGAAGTGCTCTCTAAAAAGGAAAATATTATAGCCAAAAGTTTCTGCATACCTTGAAACCATGCTCTTCCTTCGAATGTATTGAGATCAACCTTAATTAATCCAGAACCAACGAGAAGCTGCATGATAATACTTGCCGTAACTATAGGTCCAATACCTAACATGGCAAAAGTGCCCATTGCAGCACCAAAAATTATAGAAATCTGCTCAAAATATGCAAGAGATTCTGATGATACACCAATGAGAGGTAAATTGGACAACATAAAGTATATGATCAGAGAAATCAAAGTCCAAACAAGACGCTCCTTAAATATTACCTGCCTTTCTGGATATCTTATTGTCGGAATATAATTCAATATCTCACTAAACATCATCCCCATATATGAACCCTCTTTTCTTATAATCATCAAGAAAAGGATCAAGATTCCGCAATAGCATTTCCTTTAACATTTACATTTATACCATTATTTTCAAGATATTCCTTTGCCTTATCTGTGATATTATAAACAGATATCTCTATCTTATATCCTTTGTATTCGCTATTTATTCCTTCAAATGATTTCTGATATATTATTTTCACATCTTTATCAAAGGATAAAGCAATCACCTTGTTTTTATCATCAATAGAGCCATCATAAAGATGAACAATATCTCCTAACTTTTCCAAGAGGATTCTCGTAGTGATGACATCCTTCTTTTTATATTTTGCAAGAGGTGTTTTAAACCCTCTTTTTCCAATCATATATCCCTTAAGCATTAAACCAATCTTTTTATGCTGTCCTTTTTTACCTGATCCTGCCAAACCCTTTCCTCCTCTACTTCCCTTGCCTCTATGTTTCTTTGAACTTCCATATCCATATGTCCTTGATCCTCTTCTCTTTATAACTTTTTTCCTAAATCTTACAACCATTATAAATCACCATGTTGTCTCCTCGGAAACATTCTCTCAATTAATGATTCTATGTCCCTTCCCATATATCCCAATGCACCGCCTTGGGCATAGGTGTATTTAATTCCTCTTCTCCCCCATCCTTTTCTTGGAGGTTGAAGACGATATAAATTTTCATCTTCCTTAGTAGCGTATTTCTCTATGGTTTCTATGAATTTATCGCTAACCTCTCCCCATGTAACATAATCTTTTACCTTTTTAATCATACCTCTTATCACAGGATCATCTTTATATATCACTAAATGATTAGGTTTGGTTAACTTTAATCTCCTTAAAGTGTTCTCTATATCTTCTCTAACCCCAACCCTGCCTCTAACCCTTATTATAGCAATTTTCATATTTGTGGTCTGCTTATTTTTAAGATTTTCCATATTTAACTCCCTCATATTATTTTGATAAACCCTCAACAATACCTAAATCCTTCTTAACATCCTCTGGCACTCTTATTTTTGCAAGATTTTTCAAAGCATTAAAAACAGCATAAATATGATTTATTCTTGTACGTGTCTGCCCAAACGATTGCATCCACACATCCTTAATGCCTGCTAAAGATAGAACTTTCTTAACCTCTGAAGATGCCACTAATCCAAGACCTCTTGGACCAGGAATTAGCTTTACTCTCACGGATCCTGCTTTACCCTCAACCTTAAAAGGAATTGTATGATTCCCATGACAATGACATTCCCAAGAACCACAGCCACGTATAATGGGTGTGATATTTAACCTTGCCTTTTTTGCTGCTTTTATTATTGTTTCTCTTGCATCCTTTCCCTTTGCATATCCTATCCCTAAATATCCATCCTCATTTCCTACTACAACCATTGCATGCAAACTTCTTTTTCTTCCAGATTTGTGCATTCTCACAGTGGATCTTATAGGAATTCTCTTAATACCTCCTCCTTTTCCAGAGCTACCTCCAATAAGTATAATTTCCTCTTTTAAATCTGGTAAAAGAATATCAACAATCTCTGGCTCACGGATTATATATCCCTTCTTGAAAACCTCCTCTATATTTGTTATCTCTCCATTATACACTTTCCTACCTAATTCTGTCTTTGGAACCCATGTCTTCAATATCCTCTCAACCTTATTAACTTCTATTTGAGGTACATCATTTTCTGTCAATCCAATCACCTATTTCTTTTTACTCTTGCTCTTTTTAAAAGATTCTTCTATTTTTTTCTTTATCTCCTCAAATCTTTTTGATATCTCCTTATTCAAATACTTCTCTATATGTGTTCCTTTTAATCTCTCCTCATCAGGTAAAATACTTGGATCATGGGGTATATATACTCCAGCATCAAGTACTCCTTTGACCAAGGCATATATTCTACCTTTTCTATGAGGCTTTCTTAATCCAACATCCAAAATAACCTCCTCAATACCCTTCTCCTTTGCCAAGTGTCCAAGAACATATCCTGTAAGATACGCAGATGGCAAATTCTTAACATTATACTCCCATCCATATTTCCTTCTTAAAGATGAGGAATTAAACTGGGCCTCTGTAATATCTCCTTCAGGATGATATCTTACAATCTGCGCTATAAACTGTGTATTTGTTATTCTCACCACTAACCTCGGTTTATTCGACATCAAATATGCCAACCTCTTCCTATAGTTTGTCTTTCCTTCCCTTCTTCTCCTAAATGCTAAAATATAACCTGCATGTGCCATACCAATCACCCCTCATGTTATGATATCTTTTAGATGCTTCTTAACAATACACAACATACATATAAAAAGTAGAAAATTTTTTAAATTTAACGGTCATTTTTCCTTTAAAGGCATTGTCCAATAATTCTTTATTGTTAAGCGGAAACATAACCTCTCAAAGAAGCGTATGAGAGCAGTTAACCCTTTGAATAGGGCTATGCTTCCCGTTAACAAATTGTCCAACAATTTTTTAATGAGGATTTGTTAACGAAAAAATTCGTTCTTATCATTGCATTAGCTCTCTAAGGTTTGCTGCTCTGATGCGCTTCTTTAAAAGGCTATTTTTCCGCTTAACAAATTTTGTTAATAGGGAATTATTGGACAATGCCGACTTTAAAATACAGCAAATCTCGTAAGAGCTAAAGTTCCTTAAAAGCGAGGGGCGGGATTTGAACCCGCGTAAATGGGGTCTGCAGCCCCACGCCAAACCGGGCTAGGCGACCCTCGCATCCTCCATATCTCTATAGAGATAAAGGATAGAACAAAATTTTAAAAATTTTTAATCGATTTGTTAACAAAAAATTTGGTTAACGAAAAAGATCACTATTATCAAAGATTTTGCAGCATGCTAACCCCTCTTAAAGGTTATTTCCATTGACGATATTTATTTTAAAATAAAGAAATTTTTAAAATTTTTAAATCTAAAAATTACTATGAGATGTTCAAAATTATTATAAGGTGGTCCTAATATGAGAATCTTAGAGGAAAAATCAGCAAAGGATAAGGAATTAGTGATCAGTTTAGGTGGAAGTGTAATAACAAAAGATAACTATAGCAATGTGGACAAAATCCTTTCCCAATTACTAACCTTATCACGAAAATATCATCTGTTTGTGGTTACTGGCGGTGGTACATTGGCAAGAAATTTGATAGAAATCGTCAAAAATAAAAATAATATGTCATATAAAAAATACTACACACCCAAAAAAATAGAATCCATGAAGGAATATATATTGGATGAGATAGGAATCGCAGCCACTCATTTACATGCAAAATTGTTTGCTGCGCTTTTAGGGTATAAAAAATATCCTGTACCACCTCAAATAAAAAATGCCATTAATTTAAGGAATCATTACAGAATTGTTTTTATGGGAGGCACATTACCAGGAAGATCAACTGACACAGTTGCTGCAGAATTAGCAGCAAAAGTAAAAGCAGAATGCTTAATCAATGTAAGTGATATAAAAGGAGTATACGATAAGGATCCTGACAAGCATAAAGATGCAAAGCTTTTAAGGAAAATATCATATGAAGAATTATGGAAAATTATAAAACATTATCCTCAATCACCAGGTGAATATAAGCTCTTTGATCACAAAGCATTAGAAATCGTTAAAAAACATAGAATACCTGTCAAGTTCGTTCATTTTGAAGATATCTCAAACTTTGATGATGATAATATAGGGACATTGGTTTGTAATAGCTAATGAGTTGAAAGTCCTACATCAACATTAAGTTGTTTACAGATAATTTGAAGATTGATTATAGCAGGTATTTTTTTCACATCTAAATCTCCCCAATCCATCTTTGCCTCATCAACAACATCTTCAAATTCAATTTTCACTCCTGTCATTACATACCCTGGAGGACATTGAAGTGTATTTACTGCTTCATCTTCTATCCTATAGGGTGATATTATTCTATTATCAGTAAGCTCAACTTGCTTAGAAATGGCAATTTCTTTACATTCAAATTTACCATCTTTATAAACCAAAACCTCTCCATCAGAGCAGGAAGGTTTACGGATGAAATTATATTCTACCCAATCCTTAGATGCCATACCTTCCATTTTTAATTTCTCTATTAGATTACCATGGCTTATAAGTCGTGAAGATAGACCAGCATAACTATAGCATTCATATCCATCAGATGTTTTTACCACTACTCCATCACTTCCACAATTAATTCCTTTATCAATGATTTCTTTTTTGCTTACACATTCAAATTCATTTGAGTTCACATCATAAACCAAAACATCTCCATCTGAGCAGGATGTTTTTACTACAACTACTCCATTATCTTTTAAACGATGTAATAAATTGGAATATGTCTCACATGAAATATCCGCATTCTCATTAAAGCCTTTCATAATACCATTATAGCACTTCTTATTCTTAAGTTTCTCCACAATCTTATCTCTCACCATATCATCAAAATATTTGCACTCTACTATCAAATTACCACTACTATCTCTTCTAAGTAGCAAAACATTATTCTCATTGCTTTCACACATAGAAACTTGAATAAACCCCTTTTCTTTTAAGTAGTCCTCTATCTCATTCTTAACATATGGTGTAAGACCCTCAAGCACTATGCTTTCCTTATCATCAAGCTCAGACAAAATTGCTTGGATTTTATCCCATAACAATGTATTCGAACTCTTTAAATCATTAATATCTAATATAGCATAAGTTAATGATTCATTAACTCTATCTAATGTTGAAATTACATCTTTTGCTTTAATCCCATTAACATAAAAAGTATCGTTAGCATATGAAGAAAAGGAGGCATAGCCAACCTTTAAGTTATCATATGTGATAGAGGGATCTATTATAGGAATGTCTGAAATATTTGATCCTATCATATGCCCATTTAATGAAACTGCATCTATTCCAAGAGAGCAAATTCCATTTATACAATAGTTCTTTAGATTAATCAAGTTTAAAAGATCCTCTTTATTAATTCCAATCAAATTATATGCATAATATGAGGAATTGACATTCAATAGATTCTCCATTAGACTTATTTGCTCTTCTACAATGGATCTTACAGCATCCTCATCTAAAGAATTTGTATTTTGAGGTAATATATCGCTCCAAGAAGATATGCATTCCCCATTTAAACATAATTTTTTAAAGTTTGACTTATAGCTTGGGTCAATATAATAAGAAGGATTATCAAGATCCACAATCTTTCCAACACCATAATAAAGAAATAATACTCCTTTTAAGGTTCCTCCGTTTATTTTAAGGAAATCATTAGCATTATACCCTCCTAATTTTTCTGCATTATCTACTATACCATTCCTGTTCTCATCAATTGAGACATCAGATTCGCTGTTGATTGCTATTTGTTGAAGAGGCAACCAGTTTTGTGTTTTATCAACAAGAGCATATGCAAAAGAGAAAGTAAATAAACCAAACAACATAATCATAACCACATATCTTTCTGTTCTCATTTATCTTACCTCCTTCTATTGCTCTCCTATATAATCATTATATAAATTATTACAAATATATTTTTTGTCTTTATCTGGTAATATAGAACATTTATTTTGGTGTGTTGTGATAGAAAAATATAATACACAACCCAATATATATGACTCCTCTCCATATGCTTTAATATTTAAACATTCCGCAGGATCTTTTTTATTAAGAGCTTTAAGGGTATAATAATGGGCTATACATGCCTTTCTATAATCCTCTTTCTTTATCCTTTGGCATATATCTATGGTATTTTTATTCTCCATCTCACTATAGATTTCCTGGAGATAGCGTACCTCCTCTATCGGAGATGTGAAAGATACTTGCGATTCCTTTTTAATTTCATTATTTCTGAGCGTGTCGTTTATATCATTAACTATATTATGAGATATAATCAAAGAAGTTCCAATAATACATCCAACCATAAAACATAGCACCACATAGAAGACAAATCTCTTTTGATCTTCTTTTTCCATAAATAGAATATATTTGTGACAATAGAATATATATTTTGATATCTTAACCTCTAACATTGGAATTGTCCAATAATTTTTTAATGAGAATTTATTAACGAAAAAATTCGTTCTTACAATCGCATCAGCTCTACAAGGTTCGCTACTCTAAGCGCTTCTTTAAGAGGCTACCTTTCCGCTTAACAAATAGAGAATTATTGGACAATGCCTCTAACATCTTAATAACATCTCAAAATCTTATTCCTTATAGGATGATCTGATAGCTTATCTTTCACTCCACAAGTAGTCTCAACTATTATGTCTTTTATCTCATTACATAGTATATTGCAAGGTATCCTAAAAATACCTATTCCTCCAGGATGTAAAACATATACCTTCGAGAGATTTGTATAGCATACCTTCTTATAATCATTGCTATAGATGGTTATGTTCTTTATCCCTGCTCTTTCAGAAAGTATATTCCTTATCCTTACTTTATATCCCTCAGAAGATCCAGAGATATTCATAGAAGTGATTATTCCTCCATGAGAATCTGCTCTATATGTGATTGGAACTATACAAGGTACTATACCAAAGCATTTATTGTTAATATAACCTAAAATGTAAGAGGTTATATCTGCACTTGAGCTTTCATTAAAGAATCCCTCATGCTTCCATACCAATTGCTCACCAACATAGATTTTTGGATTTAAAGGATATGTTTTTGATAATGCCAAAGGATAATAATCTACATTTCCTGATGCTATTGTATAAGGGGAATCGCATATCCCATCATGATTCGCATCATCGCAAGTTTCTGAGTAACCATTTCCTGAAGGCGTAGCATACACATTACCACCAATGAAAGGTCTCCCCACTATGTTTGGTCCAAGTTGTAGGGAGGTGTTCCAGTGGTTTGATGAAGAAGAAATATAAATGTTGTTTGTATTATTAAGGAGGTTATTGTAAAAGAAATTGTTATCTGTTGAGTATAGATAAATCCCATATCGATTATATGATATAATTGAGTTTGTTAGGATATTTTGAGATGAATCAGACCAAAAGTAAATTCCTTTAATACCATTATTATTAGCGGAAATATTAGTGATGATATTATAAGATGAGTCTGAAAGAAAAGATATCCCAGTAAGATGATTATTATTAGCAGAGATATTAGTCATCTTGTTATAGGATGATTCCCACAGATAGAGTCCATACCAACGGTTATTATTAGCAAAGATATTAGTAATTTTATTATAGGATGAATCCTCAACACGTATTCCATCTCGATTCCAGCGTGAATCTATATTTCTTAATGTTGAGTTATTTGTTCCAACAATTAAGATACCATTGTTGTTTAAGATATCTGATCCCTTTATGGTAATATTAGTAAAGTTGCTACAGTCAGCATTACATAAAATTAATTCAGAAAAGATTTTATTTGAGATATTTATAGGAGAATTATAATACATTATAGGTCTGTTTCCTGATCCTTTTGCATTGATTATTACACTAGAACACGAAGAAGGATACTCAATCATAATATCCCACATTCTATTCTCCTGAGCGATAATATCAGTAAGAATATTATCTGAAGACCCAGAAAGCTCAATTCCATGCCAATCGTTATTATTAACTGTAATATTAGTGAGAGTATTAGAAGATGATCCTGAGAGAACAATTCCATGCCAATCGTTATTATTGGCTGTAATATCTTCCAAGGTATTATATGAAGAAGTGGAGAGGTAGATACCATACCAATCATTGTTTTTACTCACAACATTCTCTATCTTGCTATCATGAACTCCATTATCGAAGTAAATTCCATGATAAAATTCTTGGATTTCACAGTTTCTTATGGAGATGTTGCTTAAGGAGCCGCTTGCATATACACCATAAGTCTCCTCTGTTTTGTTTCCATCAATCATATGCCATTGACAATCCAAAATCACATTGGAGGTTGTGATGTTAAAACACGTACTACTAGAGTTCCAAATATCGGTTGTGAGATAATACACACCAGGAGAGGAAATGGTGGTGCAGGAGTTGAGAGAGGTGGCTGCATAGGAAAAAGGTAATGTGAAAAGTATGAGTAAAAGCATCGCGATGAACAATAGATATCTCATGTTATCACCTTAATAAGGTATGGGTGTTAAATCTA
>Ga0190367_1000503_pt1 | contig 28319 bp, 26 predicted proteins | sample 4872181011_MG_FD_171838 | JGI IMG/M metagenome (GOLD analysis project Ga0190367, IMG submission 171838) | Hydrothermal vent microbial mat bacterial communities from Southern Trench, Guaymas Basin, Mexico - 4872-18-10-11_MG | ecosystem: Environmental > Aquatic > Marine > Hydrothermal vents >...
ATGATGCTGAATTACCTGATAGTATCTTAGCCGCAAAGTACCTATACAAAGCATATAAGGATAAAATACTTGATATAGTAAGAGTGTCGCTTTCATCAAGACATATTTCAAAATTGGGTTATTCTAAAGATGTGGAGTACTGTAGCCAAGTAAATAAATATAATGTAATACCATCATTAACCAAGATTGATAACGGTATCTACGCTATAGTTGATGTTATGAGGGATAGAGGTAATAGTTAAAGCATGTTTGAATGATTAAATAAAGTAATATTCATTGTGATTTTTAAGAGATTAGTTTATGAATCGCCAGATGTTAGGAATAGACTGAGGTGCGAAAGTAACTCATGGTAAAGCTTGGTGTTAGTATCTGGAGTTTACCTAAGCCTTTAAGGAATCCCTATGAACTTATAGTTAAGGCTAAGGAAATAGGATATGGGGGTGTTGAGCTGGCGATAACTGAGGAGGATATGGAGATTAAAGGATCTGATCTCTCTAGGAAATGGAAAAGCGTTCTTGAAGAAGCTGAAGCCCAAGCTGTTGAAATACCGAGTATAGTTACAAGCCTCTACTGGCGTTACAATATGGTTACAGACGAGGAAGCAGCTTTGAAGGTACTAAGAGTTCAATGTGAGGTAGCAAACCTCGTTAATGCTCATGTGATTTTAGTTATACCTGGTGTTGCGGTACCAGACCTAGACTATCTTGAACATTTTAATAGAGTAATAAAAACACTGAAGAAGGCATCCAAGATAGCCAAAGACCATAATGTTATTGTGGGATTAGAGCCCGTATGGAATAGACTATTTCCAAGCCCCTTAGACTTCAAAAAGATTATTGAAGAAGTAGGTGAAGATAACGTTAAAGTATACTTTGATGTAGGAAACACATTACCCCACAGCTTACCAGAGCATTGGATAAGAATGCTTAATAAAAACATAGTACAAGTTCATATAAAGGACTTTAGTATTGATGAACTAAAGTTTGGAATACCTCAAACAGGTAGCGTAAACTGGGAGGCTGTAAAGAGAGCCTTATGGGATATAGGTTTTGGAGGATATCTTGTAGCAGAAGTTCCTTGGGATATGACAGATCCTTATAAGCCTATAGTAGAAACATTTCTGAAAATGCGTGACTTATTCTGGTAATAATATACTTTTATACCCATAATCTCAATTTAAACACTTACATACGCCTTAACTAAATTTAATTGTATGATTATAACTGGTATAGTCTTCATATAGGTAATAAGCGAATATCATATTATTTCTTAATTCACCATTAATCAATTAAGAGTTAAGTTTAAAAACCCTCCTATCTTCTATGCACCAATCTAGTATAATGAATAAGGTGTGGGCCATCAGGCCGGCGATAGGAGGATATGATAAGAGTAGGTAGAGGGAACATAACATATACGCTGCTAACCCTAGAGGCATTTATATCAGGCTTTTACGTCATTATTACTAGAAGCCTTGCCCCAATATTCTTTACTGTGATGGGATTTGAGATAAAAGACATTATTAAACTTAACATTCTAGGCTATTTATTAGCTATTCTTATAATGATAGTGATATATCATAAATGGGATTATATTAAACATAATGTCAAGAATAAGTTAATATTATTCCATGGTTTTGAAAGAGTGGCATGGGGTCTAATACCTATAGTCACAGTTCTCTCCGTAGAACTACTGTACGTAGATTACGCATTAGCCATTGCATTAACCATACCCACATCAGTATGTTTAAACATGATACTCTATGGTCTATTCGATGAGGCAACTGTTAAAAACTTGATAGCTCGTAGAGCTGCTTTAGGTGCACTTTCAAGCGTAATTGGACAAATAACCGCAGTACTAGTATTAAGTTCACTACATTCTTTTCTCAAGTATCTCTATCTTTACGTTCTTGCAACGGTTATAGGTTTATTAGCAACAGCTATCCTAATATTAAGTAAAGTTTCAAAAGAAATAACAATTAATGATAATAAGAAGTTAATATCAGATAATGAAGGTGATGAAGTAAAAGTAGTAAATGTCTTTATATTCTTAGTTCTATTCCTTTCATCAAATGCTGTACTTAGCATCATATGGGCACCATACATAATTAGATATTTATGTGCACCAGATTACTTTGCCGCCATGATAGGACTTGTCCAAACAATTACAGCAATATTCTCTTCACTATTCTGGCTTAAGAGGAACTACCACACTTATAGACTTGCGGTATTCGGAGTAACATTAATACCTGTGATGATATTTTTAACGAGAACACCTGATATACACTTAGTGTTAGCTATTTCTTATTCATTTATGGCTACAGGTGCTAACCTCCTAGCAAGTTTTATTTATGCTAATACAGCTAAGAAGGTAGTCTTCAGAAAGGCTATAACACTTCTAACCTCAGCTAATGCGCTAGCACAGGTCTTAGGGTTAAGCATAGTATACACGGTCAACATAGGTATTGCATACATGTTTCTATTGGTATCAATGTTACAAGCAGTGACAGCCATAATAGCGGCTACTACAATACCTGAAGTAGCTGTTACACCAGAACGTTATGTAAAAATATACTCAAGACTACTATACAATATGAGTATTTCAAGCTACAACTTCACAATTATGACCACGAAAAATACAGTACTACTAACATTAAGGCTTTTAGGGGTCTCCATTATTGCTACTATAATTTATATGATCTACAAATTACTCTTCTACCTAATCTCATTAGGAACAGGGGTGACATAACATCATGAACAATCAAACTACATGGAATACGCTAAAGGAGGCCTTTGAGCTAGCACTAAATGATGTCATAAACTTTGTACCGAAAATTCTAATGATAATAGTTATTATAACGGTGTTCTTTGTCATTTCACTAGTGCTTAACAAGCTAGTAACTAAGATACTTAAGGTGGCAAAAATAGATGAACTATTGAAGATAATGAATAAGAATATACCAATATCTATCTCAGGAATAATTCAGTTCTTAATAAACATTGGCTTAGCCTTAATAGCATTATATACGATTATACTTTTAGTTCTTCCAGGTCAAATCAATATAATTACATCTACGGTTATGTATATTAGTCGCGTAGCTAGTGTAGCTTTCATTATAATTTTAGTTTTCATACTATTAAATGTTGTTATTGAAAGGATAAGAATGGAAACTAAAATGAGGGGCTTTATGTTTCTAATAACATACTTTATAGTAATAATATTGATAATAGACGTTACAACACTAAGTCAGGAAGTAAAATCAGCTCTTTCACAAGGTATAAGTTTAGGAATAGGATTGGCTATAGGAGTATTCACAGCATGGTACTTCTTTGGAGAAGCTTTTCTTAAGAGAGCTCGTGAGTCAAAAGGTTAATCCTTTTTCTTTTCCTTAGTAGCATATGGGATAAAGGGCACCTGAAATATATGGGCGGTTTTTTCGTCAACCTTTCTCCCTAAAATCTCCATAGCTGTAGCGAGCTGAATCCACAATTTAATTAACTTATCATCTAACTCCTCTTCACCTCTAGCTACAGACTCTAGATAGGTTAATAGCTTAACGTATTCTGTTGATAGTTTTTCTAAATCCACTACCTTCTTAGGTTTTTTCTTTGGTTCTTTAATCAGCACTTCAGCTTTTACGGTGAACAGGTTTTGTCTAAGAAGGCTTATTACCTTAATAGCGTCTTCTATGTTCTCTACAACTAACTTACCTCTGCCAACACGTTTAATTGCTATAGGATTTATTCTTGTGACTTTCTTTACTGTTTTCGCATGCATGGATCTTAGCGTTTTATAGTCTATACCTAAGACTTTAGCTAGCTCTTTTTCACCTAATGCCATATAGGGTATGCCTGATTCATACTCTATAATGACTTTGCCCTCTTTAGGCAATAGATTCTTAATGCGGTTTAACATTTCCTCTAGTATGCTAAGTACACTACCACCTCCCATAGAACGCTTCCCCACAGTATAATAGTAGTATGGTAATACTAATATAGCTACTGTATTCTCTATCTATATGCTACAGCTTACGAATATTGGTTTATTAACCCACCTCTCTTTTAATGGATTATGTGGAGGTGGATATCTTCTACTGGGTCCTACGTGGATTAAAACTTTATAGTTAGACTCGATTACAATGTGGTTAAGTTTATAAAACTTAATAAAGCCTTCACATAAGCATTTCACATACTTCTTCATTGAAACCAAGTCCTCAAGCTCAGAATACAAGTTTGGTGATTTTTCAGATAACTTTTCAACAGAAATAGGTTTACCTTTATCAAGAAAGTCTACTACTCTTCCAATATACTCTTCAGGCTTAACCAATAATTCATCATATGATGCTCCTAAAATTTTACTAAGAGAATCTATATCAAGAATAGGCACCGGTGTGTGCGCATGGTCGGCAAAAGCCATTAGCGGTCTACTATCTGCATGTAATACTAGTCTAGGATCTATGTGAACTATTCTCCAATGCGTTCTCGCCTGGTATTCGATTATATCCTCGCCCTCTATTACTATGGACCATGGTTCATATTCTGCTCCATCACCAGGCCATATATCGTATGGAAACTTAAACCAATATGTTATGAATGTGTATGGTTTTAATTCTTCAATCCAGCATCCAACTTCTTCAGCATATAACGGCTTGTCTACAAATTTAGCTTTAGGTCCAATACCAACGAGCATTTTAGGAGGTATATATAGTGGTTTATACTTATTAACTAATGGTTCAGCCTTTTTAATAAGATGAGACCATAAGTCTATTATCACATTAACTGCTGACTTCAGAGCTTTAGAGAGGTTTTTATGACTCTTGTATTCGTTCTTAAATACTCTTACAGCCTCAGAAGCTAGTAGTTCTTTAAGTCCAGGGGAAAGTCTATCGTACTTAAGATGTGATCTTAAATCTTGGGGTATACCCTCTAACTCTCCTTGGAATATCTTATCGTATAGTTCTGTGTCTAGGGGGACTAATTTTTGAATCATAGCTCACTCACTATTCCTTCCCAATATTACACTCGCTCACTGTTACTTTTAAAAGTACTACACCAAATTAGCATGGAGTCGACCACCAAGCTCCAATGGACCCCGCGAAAATACTATTGGGGATGTAATTTATGTCTCATCACAGTAAACCTACGTATCCTTAGTTGAGGTTTAAGCAAATTATATATCTAGTATTATATCTAAACGCCTCCTAGAATGAGGTTGAGAAAATGGAATTATTAGAGAAGATAGTAGATTACTCGTTAAATCTTGGAGCAGATTATGTTGATGTGAGGTTTGAAGAAAAACATTATGAGAAAATAACAGTTGATAATGGTGTTTTAAAGGAATACTCGATAACTAAGGCTAGTGGTCTAGGAGTTAGAGTACTTGTAGATGGGTTTATGGGTTTTACCTCTACAAATAACCTGTCATGGGGTAACGTTAGAAATACTATTCAAAAAGCTATAGAGTTGGCTAAGGCACTTAAGAATAAGGGTAGACGTTTTGAACTTTACCCTGTTAAAGCAGTGAGAGATAAACGTAAATCACCTTATAAAATTAACCCCTTTGATATAGAACCTGGGGAGAAAGTAAAACTTCTACTTGACCTAAATAAATTAGCATTAGCAAAGGAGAATATTAGATCCGCTATAACAGGGTATGGCGCCCTCTATGATCATAAGATTTACGTGTCAAGTGAAGGAGCACACATAGAACTAGATACTGTAATGACAGGCATATTACAAGTAAGCATCGCTTACTGGAGTGGTAAAATGGAGAGAGTAGTAGACTCTAAATCACGTATTGCAGGATACGAGTTCATTAAAGAGACAGAATGGGATGACATGGTAAATAAGGCTTCTAGTCTTGCTTTAGAAGCAGTTAAAGCTTCAACGCCACCACCAGGAACATATACAGTTATATTAGCTCCTGAGGTCGTTGGGCTTCTACTTCATGAAGCTTTTGGCCATGCAAGCGAAGGCGATATTGTTGATGCCGGTGCTAGTGTACTTGCTGGTAAAATAGGTAAGAAGGTTGCAAGTGAACTTGTAACAGTAGTTGATGAAGGAGTTGTTGAAGGCGGTAAAGGATATTATCATCCCTATGATGATGAAGGCGTGCCAAAAGGGAAAACAGTGATAGTTGAAAACGGCGTTTTAAAAACATTCCTCACATCAAGATATATTGCTCGTAGACTAGACCTAGAGCCAACAGGGAATGGTAGAGCACAGGATTATGCCCATACACCTATAGTTAGACAAACAAACTACTATATTATGCCAGGAGATATGAAGTTAGAAGAATTACTAGAGGATGTTAAATACGGTTTATACGTTACAGGTAAAGGTGCTATGGGAGGCGAGGTTAATACTGGTACTGGCACCTTTACCTTCTCTGTTGGTGTTTCAAGAGTAATACGTAATGGAGAATTATGTGAGTATGTTAGAGGAGTATCCCTTTCAGGTTCAATTCTTGAGACATTAAAATACATTGATGGTGTCGGTAAAGATTTAGTAATAAGAACCAACGTTTTCGGTGGTTGCGGGAAAGGCGGTCAGAGGGTACATGTAGGTCATGGGGGTCCACATGTTAGAGTTAAAAAGATAGTAGTTGGTGGTAGGTGAGATGAATGGAAATCAAGCCTAAAATAGATATAGATGTACATGACATCATTAAGAATGTTCAAGCTCTAGGAGCTACTGAAGCAGAAGTATATCTCTGTAACATTAAGAGACTAAGCATTGAGGCTATAAAAGATAAGATAGAAGAGGCAGCTTATACGCATACTTTAGGCTTAGGTTTAAGAGTGGCTGTAGGTAAGAGGGTGGCCTGTCTTGGCACATCAATCTCCAGGTTAAAGGACATAGAGAACGTGCTAAAGAGAGCAGTTAAAATAGCTAGAGCTAGTCCAGAAGATAAGTCTTGGGTTAGCCTACCAAGGAAGCTAGATAAGAGTGACGTATATGGTGTTTATGATAGTAAGGCTGAGAAAATAAGCGTTAATAGGGTAATAAGTATAGTTATGGACAATATAGATAAATTAAAAACATTTGATAAACGTGTAACTCCAGTAGGGGCCTCATTAACCATTTCTATAATAGAACATACCATAGGGAACAGTCATAGTGAAACTGTTAGGAGAATCGAAACAAGTATTACTTACGCTGTTGGAGCTAAGGCTCAAGAAAATGGAAAAGAGGGTATATATCATGAAACTGTATACTCTAAGAGGCTGGATATCCGAGAATATGAGAAAGCTACATTAAAGAGTGCAAAAAGAGCGCTAGAAAATCTTAATGCTAAACCTATAGAGACCTGTAAAACCGATGTGATACTTGAAGGTAAAGTGCTGGCTGCAATACTCTCATCAGCATTAGCTCCTGCAATAACAGCCGATAATGTTCAACAAAAGAGGTCACCATTAAGAGGGAAGCTTAATAGTCAAATACTCTCAGAACAATTAACATTGATAGATGATCCCACACGCCCCTGGCTTTACGGCACAAAAGAGTTTGATGACGAAGGAGTAGCAACAAAAAGAAACACAATAATCAGTAATGGAGTACTAAGAAGCTATATTTATGACACCTATACTGCACTAAAGGAAGGAAGGGATTCAACAGGAAATGCGTATAGACCTAGTCTATCTAGTATGCCAAAACCATGGATACATAACCTACTAGTTCAAGGGAAAAATGAAGTGAAATTAGAGGACATGATAAGAGATACCAAGCATGGACTCGTAATTTCCAGTACCATAGGCTACTGGTTATCCAATCCAGTGAGCGGCTATGTTAATGCTACCGTTGTTCACGGATACTTAGTTAAAGAAGGAGAAATAGTAGACTACGTTAAAGGGGTAATAATCTCAGACAACATATACAATATGTTGAAGGAAAAAATAGAAGCAATAGGTAAATCGGAAGAACGAGAATACTATCTAAACGTATACGCACCACCGACAAAGATTAAGGAAGTAACCATAGCCGGTAAATAGTTACTCCATGAGTAAAAGAAGGTTCTCTTTTTTCACCATTTAATAACATGATACCAATAGTCTGCCTTACAGTAACCTTTTGACTCTACATAAAATATTTAAGTAAGCATTCTGAAGAGAAAGACAAAATTGGGATGTTGAGATATATATGAGTTCTCTTGTTACAATCATATTAATTCTTGTCCTAATTTCCGGAGGCGCTATTACACCAATTGCTGTAGATGTGGCAATTGGTGACTCTATTACCCCTAAAGATGGGCTCTTGTGGAGTATAGAAAAGCTTGGTGAAGCTGAAAGAGAGATTTTAATACTCTCTAATGAGGATAAGATTAACTTTAAACTTTCAATCTTGGAGGAGAGGTTAGATGAAGCAAGTAAATGTATTGATGAGCCAGAGCTTCTTGAAGAATGTATAAATGAGTGTAAGAGTATAGTTAACACCGTCTCTAATCTCATTGTGAAAGTGAAGGAACCTAAGGTTTATGAGGGGCGCTTGAACCGGGCTAAGGAGAAAGTAAACTCTCTAAGTATAATGTTAGATAAGTTAAGGTCTAAAACAGGTATCACCAAGTCTCATACACCCTTCACAACATTTACAACTATGACTGAGGTCACCAAAGTTCCACATAGTTATCTTAAAATAGTATATGTATCATTACCAGGAACTAAAATGTTAAGAGAAGGAGAAACAATTAAGATTACCATAATAGTTGACGTGGGCTCTCCTGTTAAGAAAGGACAAGTGAAAATGGTCATATATGAGGATACAGGTGACATACTAACACAAGTATCAAAGCCTGTTACAGAAGGAGAGTTCAGAATTACTTTCGAGAAGGTTATCACCATCCCGAAGGACAAAAATGCAAGGAAACTACATGTAAAGATCCTCCTCTTGGACGAGAACGAAAAAGCCCTTGAAGAGGTTGGTTTCTCACGTAACATAATGCCCACTCTTTATGGGAGCTATGGATTAATATATAGAGGTGGAGAATTTTACTCATTGGAGTTACCAAGCGGAAGAATAGTTAAATTCACAGATAAGGGTAAATGGGTTCGTGTATCTAAGGAAATTCATGGATGGGAGCTCCCTGGAAGACTAAAATTAATTTATGACTCTAAGAAGGATGTCTTCTATCTACTAACAGGTGAGGGAATATACAGAGTATACCCTTCTGGCAAAGAAGAGTTAATAGTGGATGGCAACTTTTGGGGCCTAGCTTTAGGTACTGATGGTAAACTGTACACTTATACTGTGGAATTTTATGGTGGTAGAGCTTATCCTGTGAAATTAATAGCCATAGACCCCAGTAGTGGTAAAAGAGAAAAAATACCAATAGAGAATTACATACACTACATTCGTAACGAACCTATTCTTTCAGCACTTCCCCTACCATCTAAAGGCCCATCTTACGACATGGTATTTGCTAGTGATGGAAAATTGTATGAACTCTCAAGCATCTTAGTACGTGCAAATTTTGTTAAGCCGGGTATGGGATTAGGTACGTATTCCCTTCTAGCCACAGGCTTCTATGAGCCTTATCCTGGCCAGTTTATGGCTATAGACGATGATAATATATACATTGTTAATAATCCATTGTTCTCTCAAGGAGCCATCTCAGAAATATCAAAAATCAAGTATCCATGTATTACAGTTTACTCTGTAAAAAAGGATAGAGTCATAGGTTACATTGAGATTCCACAAAATATAATCATTAAGGGAATAACAGTTGTTGGTGACAAATTATACCTTCTTGCCATCGATGCCAAGACTTATTATTGTAAGATTATAAGCGTATCCAAAACTCCTAATGGAAAACTCAATCCAAAGATATCCTCAGTTGAACCAATAGAGTTACATATGTCAAATCATCCATCAACATGTATAATTCTAACATTAAAGGGCACATTCCATCCAATACCGGCAAACAACATCATAACATATGGAGGTAAACTTCTTATTCCGATCTCTGGGAATGCATCACACTTAAAGGTTGTTGTGCCATGGAAGCATGCATTAGAACCGGGTAGATGGTACTATGGCTTATATGGCTTACTTGGTACAGTATCATACATACCTTCAGCTTCAGTTAAAGTTGCAATCAATAGCAAGAGTTCATCACACTACGTTAAAGGTATACCTGCTGGAAGCTTGAAATTCCCTAAGATTCCTAAGGAGAATGAGAAAGGCGACATCTCATATATGGATGTAGCATTTAATGATTGGTTAATCTTCAGACTTCCCGAAAAAGGTATAATGATAACTCCTGAGGGTATGGTTAAAGTTTCTTCAGGTATCTTCCTTTATAATGTAAGAGTTATAGGGGGACAGCGCTTTGAGTATAAAAGTAATAATAAAGTATACCATCAAATATGGATAATTAATGTTAAAGAGTATGTACCCTCCCAATTAACCTTAATCTTGTATGAGGATGAAAAGATAGAGGCACAATGTGGTGGTATAAAAGTAACTTCAGAGAAGGAGGAAGTATCATATACTACAACAACCACAACAACAAGTAATGTAACTACACAACCTCAGAAACCTAAAGAGAGGGAAAAAGTACAGGTTAATGTTAAGGTTGAAAAGCCACCAAATGAGAAGGATTATTCTTCACCAGTAGTTGCCTTCTCATTTAAACCATTAGGGCCTGTAATTTCTAAGAAGATTAAAAAGGTTGTTGTAGAAGTACCTGTAACTAAGAAGGGCAAACATCAACCATGTGTTGTCGACAAGTCGCCTACAGGTGAAGATGTACCTCTTCCATTAACACGCCATCACCTCATAAGAGGGAACATTGCAAACAAAAATGGACGAACTGTGATGAGATTTACGATGAATCCAAACTTAATACCTAAAGGAGTGACAAAATGGATTCATGGATGGTTCACTGTACGATTAGCCTCAATTATTACACAGTTCACATACAATACCCATAAGGGGAAAGGTGTAGTAATACATTACCCATCAGGGGTAGATCCTAGAATAGTACATGCAATAGAGTATGCAGTCATTAAATCCATAAATAAGTATCGTAGTATGGGCTTTAGAGTGCCCCAAAAGGAAATCCATGTAATGATATGTTCAACTTCGGGAGGATGGTTCGGCTTTACACCTAAACATCGAATGTCAGATTACTGGTGGATATACTTAAACTACTATAAGTGTCAACAATATACGGTAATGTATGGTGATTTAGGTCCCTGGAAGACTACAGTAGCCCATGAAGTTTTCCATATAGTACAGTTTATAACTGAAGATCATTATAATAGGAATATCCCCCAATGGGTTAAGGAGGCAACAGCAAGTTGGGCAGAAAATGTAGTCTTCTCTGAAAGTCTTGGACGAGGATATAGATTCTACTATGTCGAATATGTTGTCAACGGGGTTAATGATCCTACAAAGCACCTTATGGGCCAAACATTCATTGATAAATGGCAATGCGACCCCCACTATTATACAGCCAGAGTATTCATTAAATTCCTTGAGAAGAAGAAACCAGGGATTATAAGAGAGTACTTCGAAGTATATATGCCCCAAGGTCTAAGCTTCAAGGAAGCATTGAAGAGAATGGGATATGATTTAAAGGAATTGTATAAGGAGTTTGCTGAGGCCTTTTGGAGGCAAGACATGAGTAAGATCGATCACGCAAATGAATGGGATCTAAGCGGTAATCTTAACACGCTTAACCTCAAAGTCAACACTATTACACTCACATATGAGGTTAACTTACCATCACTAACATCACATGCCTTTAAGATTAAGATACATAGAATGATTGATGATTTTAGAGTTAGAGTTAAACATGGAAATGTAGATCTCTACACCATCATATGTAAGGATCTTGGAAATAAAGTAGTAAACGTTAACGTAAAGAAGTATCCTAGTTCAATAATAGGTAAAGGTGAAACAGTCTTCGTCTTCACTAGGCAGTCATGGAGGAATCTTGATGAAGCAAGAATTATATTGATAAACCTTGACAACAAGGAATGCACTATCAAAATCACTATAGAGAGGGCGAGAATAAGGCAGGTAACACCCAACTTTGGATCAGTTAAGGGAGGATACATAGTCACAATTAAAGGTGAAAACATAGGGGAGATGAAGAGAGGACCTTACAAAGCATCCCTATGGGTCTACTCATATAAAGTACCTGAGAAGAACATTAAAAAGTGGAGCAATAACCTAATAGTCTTCGTAATGCCCAAATTCCCTAAGGATACTACACCAAAAGAAGTAAAAATTTACGTTAAAACATGGGATAACATAGAAACAAACAAACTAACATTTAAGTTCACTGATACAGAGCAAACCTCACTAATCTTAAACCTAAGCATTTCAATAATAATACTTGGTATAACATTAAGATTAAGCAAAGAAAGAGAAACAACATAGGATTCAGATGAAAAACATTACTTCTCTTTTTCTTTCAACAAATCCCTAAATAGAATCTTCCATCTAGACTATCATGCATTATACATTGTACCTCTTGGCACTATGCTATATACGATTACAGCATCATATTATAATGGTTAAATAGCTTAGTGATATGAGAGCTATCATATTCCTAGTCTTGAGAAAGACCATACTTAAATATCCTTCCCTATACCACATAGAAGGTTTGATGCAATAATATCAAAACTAAACTATATATTGAGTATGTAAAACCCTACGCTCTAGAACAATGTCTTTAGGTGTACAATGATGTTGTTGCTGTTGAGAGAATTACATCAAGCTTACACTTTTCTATAATAGTTATCCTACTATGTAATAATTTCCTAGCTTCGATAGGTAAACTATAGTATCCTTCGGGCATTACTATTACGTGGTAAACTCCATGCATTAAGTATGGTAATGCTAATGTCCAGTTAGCTACACCCATAGGGATCAAAGAGGATTTTTGCTACCCTCCTACCACCGATAACCAAGTCTACGGGAACACTCATACCAGTAACATAGAATACACCTCTATATGCAACTATATTTAGCCTGTAACCCTCAATAACTACTTTACCTCTAAAGATTACTCTATTATGTTTAACCATAACGCCATAGGATACTAGGTAACATCTAGCTATACACCTGCCTGGTATCCTTACCTTCAATAATACTAGTCCCGAAACAGTCTTGTTAGGATAAAACACTATGCTAGTCTTATCCCTTACGATATCACATTGAATACTAGAAGTTTTCTGGTAAATTCCAACAAGTACTTGATAGAGCACCTTTAGTTTAGAGAATTCGATCGTAATATTCTCAGCATAACTCTTCACAAATGCCGTGATAGGCTTTGTTATACCATATAGTGGTAATGTGCCATACACTGTAGGACTTATTATAAATACTATTCTATCTACTTCCCTAGGTTTAATTATGGAGATATAGGCTTTAGTGAATTCACTATTAAATACCGGTAATTGCAGTGCAGGATCATCTAGTAATGTCAATTCGAACATGGTGAGGTATACTAGATCTAAGTATGTGAGGGCCTTACTACTCATTATATAACTAAATGCATTACCCAAATAGTATATTAAACCCTTACTTACAAGTTCTCCTAGTCCAACATTCTCCATTTTCCTCATGAACTCATTGTAGGCTTTAAGTATAAGAGAGTGTAGTAATGATGCTCCATAGAACTCTGTTTGTAGAAAACCTTTATTGAGATTGAATCTTACACCAAGCTCCCATGCAATTCTAGCTGAGCCGATGTATGCTATTCCACCAGCAGGTGATAAAGGTATAAGGTAGCAGTCTGTCAATGATAGTGTATTATAGTATTTGAGATTGAGCTTTGCTACTTCACAGTTAAGTTTCCATCAACACCTATACCTATAATGGTTATTGGATTAATGGGACAGAAGCTTATGTGAGCACCTCCATTATTGTACTTAATGATTTATATTAATGTTATCCAAGTTGTTTTTGAGATATTATCTCTATGGTCCTTAAAGTTTATTATATTCCGTATGTACGTTTAAGGGACAAATATGAGTAAGAAGCTTACTTTAAGCGTGAGCAAGGATTTACTTGAAGAAGCTAAGTTGTTTGCTAGTAGGGAGGGTAGAAGCTTAAGTAGCATAGTTGAGGGGTACTTTGAATACTTAGTATCAACTATGTGGATAAATGCTTTAGCAGAGGAGCTTGGCTTGGGTAAGCTTGAACCCACGGTGGAGTCTGAGGTGCCCGAGTTAAGGCCTACAGGCTTGGATGCGACTAGTATTGTAAGGGAGCTTAGAGAGAGTCGAGCTAGGGCGATCCTTCATGATAAGAGGTGAGGAGGTATACTACTTTGATACGAGTGCTCTAGTTAAAAAGGTATGTTGATGAGCCAGATAGCGCTACAGTAGATCGCATATTCAGTAGTATATACCGTGGCGTCAGTAAGCTCTCTTTCTTACTGGAATATAGCTGAAGCCACCGTTGTATTTGATAGGTATGAGAGAAGGCTTGGTCTTAATGCAAAGAAGCTTCTACAAAGTCTATCAAGAGAGTTGAAGACTCTCACAAAGCTACAGAGGCTTACAATCGTAGGAGTAAGCCCCTCTATTCTCAGGTAGGCAAGAAGGCTTGTATTAAAATACTATATCTATGTTGCAGATGCACTACAAATAGTATCAGCCACTAAATCCAAAAGCGACAAGTTTATCACCGGAGATAAAATTCTAGCGGACATTGCTGGAACCGAGGGGTTAAAGACTATCCGTTTAGACAAGTATTAAAGAGCAATAACATATGGTAGTTAATGACAATTCATACAAAAACATATATCAAGTATGCATGTAAAGAGACGAATCTATCATCAAGAATCTCTGTCCTTGTTCAACTTCTCCCCTCCTAAAGATATTAATGAGTTTTGTTACCTCTAAAGCTCGTTCACCGTCAACCCCCAAAGCAACTCTAAAACTCTCAGATATAATGTTCTTCAAATAGTATCATACTCATCAATTCTACGAAAGAGCCCTCGCGGATACCTAGCTTCCTTCTAATCTCAATAGGAGTAACCAATAATCCCTTCTTGTTTACATTCACTCTATATCTTTTCATGAACCTACGTCTATATAGTCAAGTTGAACAAGCATCATTTAAGTTTAGCTATAAACTTTAACCTATTAAATACTGACGACGTTAACATTCTATTTAAATCGTGATGAGCTGAAGGCGCAAGATAGCATCCTTAGAGAATGAAGATAGTATGTTGCGTCCTTACCCTTCTTAAGTAAGCTATGGAAGTGTAATGTAAAAAGGGAGTGCTAATGAGGGAGTTCTTTATTTTGTTTTTCTCTTTAGTTCTTCTATTACTTCCCTGAGATTTTCTAGTAGCTCCCTTATGTACTCTTTTGGCATGTATCCCATGTGCCCTATACGGAAGGTAAACTCCTTGACCGGACCATAGCCTTTAGCTATTTCGTAACCTCTTTGTCTCATTGCTTCATAGACTTCTATTCCCTTGATTCCTGGTGGGCTCTTGATCACGGTTATTGTTGGACTATAATATCCTGGTCTAGCAAATAACTCTAAACCCATTTCTGTTACTCCTTTTCTTACCATTTCTGCCCTCTCCTGATACATTCCCAGCCATACATATTTGCCGCCCTTTTTCTCTATTATTCTTAGTATTACATTTAATCCTATGATTTGCGGTATTGGCGGTGTTGAGGGTGTTGACCACTGTTGCTCCTGATATTTACGGTATAGGAGAAGGTCAAAGTACCATCCCCTACCAGGTATCTTCTTTGCTAACTCAAAGACCTGCTCACTAAAGGCTCCCATAGCTAGTCCTGGTGGTATTCCAAAAGCTTTCTGACTACTCGCGAAGACTATGTCTATACCCCATTCATCAAATTTTATATCAGCTGCCCCCATAGCTGATACTGCATCAACGAATACTAATTTATCATGTTCCTTAGCTACCTTAGCAAGCTCTTTTAATGGATTAAGTACTCCAGTGCTAGTCTCATTATATGTTATTGTGACTGCCTCGACATCGGGGTTCTTCTTTAAGGCCTCATCAAGTTCTTCAGGTAGGACTGGCTCGCCTGGAGGCTTCTCTAGGACTACAGCTTTTCTACCATTCCATTCAACGACTTCTCTATATCTTTTACCGAAGGCACCAATAATTGTTACAAGAACTTTACCCCCAGGTGTGATACAGTTTCTTATACTAGCCTCCATGATCCCTGTTCCACTACTTGGGAATAACATTACAATGCCCTTCTTAACTTCAAGAAAGTCTGCAAGCCTCTTCACGGTATCTTTATGTAGTTCTCTATACTCCTTGGATCTATGACTGAACATCTGTATTCTCATAGCCTCGAGAACTTCAGGGAAACATGCTACAGGACCTGCAGTAAATAGTTTCATTGGTCTAGGCCAAACAATCTTCAAGACTTCGTCAAGAGCATCACGGTACTGAAGACTAATAAGGATCACCCCCTAAACCTTCATCCTAGAACTCTGTATTTAAATAATGTGGTAACCGTATTAAATATTATGTGATAAGCTAACATTAGTAGAGTTACTAGTTCGATAAGTCTTAGAGAGCGAGCTACATTGTCAAAGGAGACAAGAAAACTTAGCAATATGTGGAAGAGACCAGTATACGCAATGGTCGAGGCTATAGTATTAGGTGAAAGGTATAAACCTATTCAAAAGTGTATTCGAAGATGCCTTGTAAAATATAATGTCATTGGATTAGATTTTGATAGAAGGGCCTCCGCTATAGTATACAATGTATTTAGAAACCTAGGGTTAAATGACAGGATCATCGAGGATATAGCAGGAGTGAACGTAAAGAAAGTAAGTCCTAAAGTTAGAGGTGCTCTTAGGCTCATAACCTATATTTACCAAGTTGATGAAAGAAGTTCTCGAGATTTTAAAAGGCTTATTAGAAGGTATACGCTCAGCTATCTAAGCGGCGTACTAAAGCCTAAGGAGCTAGAGTTCTACAAAGAAATCGTAGATAAAATAACTAAAGAGAAGTGGAAGCCAACCAATGTTAATGATGAAATAATACTTATATACCGTATATCGCCAAACCTATATAATGCTTTAAAGAAAGCCCTAGAAGCATTAAACGAGGATTTAGATGCATTTTTAAGATCTACTCTTAAGCCGCCACCACATACCTTAAGAGTTAACAGGTTGAAAGCTGAACCTAGCAAAATTATTCAAGAACTACTATCCCTAGGATGTAATGTTAGACTTGGAAGATATTGTAGGAATGCGATCATTGTTGAAGGGGGCTTTCATAAAAGGCTTGTAGAAATGATTGAGAAAGGAATATTGATACCTCAGGACGAGGCTAGCATGATTGCTGTAGAACTACTTAACCCAAGAGAAGGAATGGAAATTGCAGATCTCTGCGCCGCTCCCGGAGGCAAAACTACATACTTAGCTGAGCTATCTAAACTTAAGTCCCGTATTTACTCCTTCGAAATCTTTAAAGATAGAGCAAAGAGACTTATGAGACTACTTGAGCGTACGGGAACTAGTAGTAAAGTCAAGGTTTATGTTATGGATGCTAGGGAGGCAGTAAATATTCTAGGAGAGGAGTCTATGGATCTAGTTCTTATTGATCCACCCTGTAGTTCTACAGGTGCCTTAGCTAAAAATCCTGATGTCAGATGGAGATACGATGAAAGTGCGATGAGTGAAATAGTAAAGTTACAAGCAGATCTTTTAGAAGTTGGATGGAAACTCCTGAAACCAAATGGTAAAATGCTTTATACTACATGTAGTGTTCTGCCATGGGAGAATGAATACTTAATTAAAGACTTCATGAATAAACATGGAAAAGCTAAACTAATAGCTCTATCAAAACCCTTCAAGAAGTCACCAATACTACAAGAAACAATGAGGGCCTGGCCCCACATACATGGTGTCACTGGATTCTTCTACGCTTTAATCAAGAAACCATAGATTACGTCTATTCCACCATAACTCTTATTAGAGGAGGTACTATAGTTTTTTCTGTATATTCACATTAAGATACAATAATATATCACTATTATCTCCTTAATGGCATTTTATAAGGGTCTGCTGAAATGAAGCTAAAGGTTGAGGAATACTACGATAAGATGGCTAAACTATACGATGAACTCTATAATACCCCATACTGGAGACTATATGAAGAGGTTGAATGGCAAATACTAAGAAAACATATTAGCCCATTAGGAAAAGGAGCTAAAGTACTAGATGCTGGTGGTGGCACAGGTAGGTTAACTGTACCATTAGCTAAAATGGGCTACTATGTTATCCTTCTAGATATTTCAGTTTGCATGCTTAATGTTGCACTAGAGAAAATCAAAAATGAGGATCTCGACGTCCACGTTGACGTCTTGAAAGGTGATATTAGATACTTAGATATGTTTAATGATGAAACGTTCGATTTAGTGCTAGCTCTTGGGGATCCACTCTCCTATTGTACTGATTACGAAAGAGCTTTGAAGGAGCTTTCCCGAGTTACAAAACTTAAGGGTAAGGTTATAATTAGTGTTGATAATAGATTGAGCATTATTAGAAGAATACTTGAACGAGCTTCACCTGAGGAAAGTATAGAGAATATACTAAGAAGAATGAATAAAGCTCTTAAAATACTTGAAAAGGGTGATTTTGAAAGAGAATACCCTATACACGCATTTACACCAGATGAACTTAGGAGCCTTTTTGAGAAATGCGGGTTACGGATAGTTGAAATAGCAGGTTTACTATCGTTTATAGATTTACTTCCACCAAGTATACGGGATAAGGTAATAGAAGAGAGAAAAGAGGATATACTAAAAATAGTCTTAAAGGAATATAAGAATGAAACACTATTATGGTCAGCAGGCCATATATTAGTCGTGGGTGTTAAAGAATAAAACCAAAAATGACATTTGTGCTTTCTCGAATAATGCCTATAACTATTCTATTTAATTATTGCCTTCTATAGTACTTGGTATATATGCGCCTTCCGTATTATATGCTTATTTAGCTCAGGCTAAAGTGGTCAATCCTGTAATGAATATAGGTAAACTTAGACCATTAGAGATATGGAAAATAGATCCAAGTGCTTTCATTAATATTCTTAATAATTACATCCCTCTTAGCCGGCTTAACCATTAATGCTATAGCAACTTTGGGGGAAATGGGTTGGAAAGGACTTTTACTTAATGAGCTAGTATCTAGAAGAGGATTATTAAAAGCATCAATAATAATTGGTGTTATCTGGAGCTTATGACATGTACCACTAATACTGGCTGGATACAATTATCCACATCATCCTAACATCGTAGGTTTAGGTATGTTTACCCTAATGTGTATTGTTTGGAGTATCATATTAGGATATTTAAGAGAGCTTAGTTCAAGTGTTATAGCGCCTAGTGTAATACATGGTACAATAAATGCTATGGCAGGACTAATACTGTTAACTATACCTGGTGATGAACTTTATACATCACCTTTAGGCATAATAGGCTTAGCATCATCAACTACAATAGCGTTAATTATGATGTTAGTGTTTAAAGGCAAAATAAAAATTAAAGAATAAAACTATCGGGCAATGGATTCATCAATTTATCTTCTTACTCTTAGGAATTTCCTAAGAGCGTAGGCAAGTGGTGGTAGTATTCTTGATTGTACATATATTGTTGCTGGACCTTTAACCTCAAAGACTAATCCTTCACCACCAAGTAGGAAGCTTTTCCATCCACCAAACTTTCTTACAGTCCATTTTACATCTGCTGGCATAGCTACGAAGTGAAAGTTATCTATGGTCACTTTTTCTCCAGGTTTTACTTCAACTTTATCCATTGCTCCGTAACTATTAATCCATACTCCTCCATGCCCCTCAACCTTAAGCCATACTAGCTCTCCTTCAGCAAGCACTCCTTTTAGCCCTCTCCAAGCAACACTAACCTTAACGTCACCATGATGTGCTAGATATGATGTGTCCTGGATGATCCATGCATCCCCTCTTAAAGGTATATACTCTATATCGCCTGGCATACCGGGTACAAGCCATATTTCGGAATCATCTTTAGCAGTGAATGTATTCATAAAAATTGATTCACCACCAGCGATAGCTCTAAGTAGACCTCTCAGTAAGCCGCCTGTCTGGGTTTCGACTTCAACATCACCACGGTATAGTAGAAGAGCACCAGGTTCAGCTGTTATACTTTCGCCCCCAGATAATTTAACCTTGAGCACTGAATATGAAGGTCTAAAGTCAATCTTCCATTCCAAATTAACATCGCCCCTTAGGGTCCTATAAGACTTAGATTTAATTATAGTACATAAATACTAATTTAAAGAAGACGCTTATATTTCATTTGGTGACTTATATGAGGCTGCTACCTAAGACTATAGTATTCTTCATTATTGGTGTTATCGTAGGTTTTATACTATGTCATGTTATGTTGTATGAGAAAATAACTGAACTAGAGTTACGAGTAAAACAATACTATGATTTAAAGGAAAAGTACGAAGATTTGGCGAAGAAATATAATAAAACTATAATTAAACTGATAAATCTAAGGGCTCAATATGAAGCTGCAAAGAATCGAAGTGAATTTTTCATGAACAATATTGATAGATTACTTCGTAACTATTTTGAAACAATTAAATATTATAATAAAATTATAGGAGAGTACGAACTGAAATATAAAGTATTGAATAATACCATGAATAGAATAATTAATGCTTACATGAATTGGTATAAATGGGCTTATTCATATATAGTGTTATGTGAATATACTGGTAAAAGAGTATTCAATATAACTGAAATTCAAAAGCTAGAGCCAATAGTTTTGAATGTAATAATGAAAGTAGGAAATGTAAATAAACCTCTAGGTATCTTAGAAGCCTTATTTAACTATACTATCATGAACGTTAAGTATTCTAAAGACCCACAAACACCAGTACCACTAAATACCACATTATTGGTAAAAGGAATAACTAGTAGAGTAAGCTCACAAGAGGTCATCCAGTCACCACTAGAAACTTTATCTAGAGGTGAAGGAGACTGTGAGGATATGGCAATACTATATGCAGGACTTTTGCTGGCATACAAAAGTCTTGTTCCAGACGTAGACTATGATATTTTGCTTGTTTACCTAACTCTTGAAAAACAAGAAACTAGAAAAGCCCATATGATAGTTTTGATTAAGATTGATAAATGTAAAGTGATAATAGCTGATCCCACAGGACCATATTTTAAGGTGGTAGGTAAAGTAGAGAATCTAAAGGAATATTTCAGCCTATGGTTAAAGGGAGGATATAACATATCAAAAATAATGTTATTTAGAGTGAATGTCAACAGATTAATCAAGCTCATCGAAGGAGATGTAGAAACTATAATAAACTATATGAGATCATAGAGTTCTAACCGAACTTATTTTCAAGGCGTAGAAAAAAGGATAGAAAATGTATGTTTGTATTCTTCACTTACTGCTTTATTACTCTAAATTCAATTCTATATTAACCTTATAACCTTCGGGAAAACCTAAAACTTCTTTAAATATTCGATCAGCTAGCTCAGCTCCTCCGTCTACATCTATATATCCACTTATTGACTCTATCTCTTCACCACTTGTAGTATCATATAGTTCTTCAAGCTCAAAGTTAGGGTATGACTCTAAGAGTTCCCTCAGACGTGCTATTTCATCTTCTGTTAATTGATGAAGGGGGATATCTAACAATACTTCTTCTTTACCTTTCCAACCAGCGAATTGTATAAATTTCTCAATAGGTTTACCTGTATATTCATCATACTTCGTAGCTGTGATGATTACGAAATTGTTATCTCCACCTTCTCGCGTTATTCTCCGTAAATAAGATCTATACATTTCAACTCTTTCTATAGACAAGCTACTCTAACCCTGTCCTTGCCCTCAAGAGGCTCCTAGAAAAGAGCCTACTTCTAATGGGCTTTTCCTATGCCGTTAGAAGTAGGCCTGTCCAGGAGCTTCACTAAAGAGGTTATTAGTGCATGAATATATGAGTTTCGGTGGTCACTTATAACCATTATTTAAAGTCATCTTATCCACTTTTATATAGATTTGTCAATCGTAAAGGATTACTATGCCACAAGAAGGTTAAAGAAAAAACTTTAATACAGGTTTTTTCTTTAATATTCTAGGTGATGACATAATGAGCCAAAGGGCTAAGAAATCACTTTTCGCAGCATATTTAGCTACATTTACAGCTCTAGTGTTTATTGCTACATCAGTTATAGTTGTTGAGACACCTGCAACAAAAGGGTTCTTTAACTTAGGAGAAACAATGGTTTATACAGCAGCGTTACTAGGAGGGCCTATTATAGGGGCTATTGCTGGTGGTGTCGGCTCGGCACTAGCAGACCTATACCTTGGTTACCCACATTACGCGCCTGGAACGTTAGTGATAAAAGGTATTGAGGGATTCCTTGTAGGCTATTTGGTTTGGTCACTTAAGCGTATTAGTCTTAAACAGTGGAAGCTGGTAACTTTAGTGACTGCCATATTATCTCTTGGGCTTGTCGGCGGCTTGGGTTACACATACTATAGAGGAGAGACAATACTATACTTCCTTAACCATACTACGACCTTTAGCATACCTGGAATGTTATGGCCTATGTTAGGAATACTTCTAGCATTAGTAATAGCCTATGTTGGGCTAAAGAGTGACCCAAAGATAGGTGGCGAAGTAATAGCAGTCATTATTGGAGGATTGGAAATGGTTCTAGGATACTTTACTTACCAAGTAGCTGTTCTAGGGTACCTACCAACCGTAGCCGCTCTAGAGATACCTGTAAATCTGGGACAAGCATCTATAGGACTATTGGTGTCGATACCACTAGTTAGAACTGTTAAGGCTATGGGGGCGCCAACACCAAGTTGATAAAGGTAAGGAACCTATGGTTCCGCTATGAGAATAGTAGCAGGTGGACTCTTGAAAACATTAATCTAACCATAGATGATGGAGAGTTCGTGGTAGTAGCTGGACCAAATGCTAGTGGCAAAACAACATTAGCAAGAATACTAGTAGGTCTTATACCATCATTCTATAGAGGAGAATTAAAGGGTGATGTTGAAGTACATAATGTCAATATTTGTAAGAATCCAGAGGAGGCATTTAAGATAGTTGGCTACCTGGGTGAGGATCCTGAAGTACAAATTGTAACATTAACTGTTGAAGACGAGGTGGCTTTCGGCCCCTCAAATCTAGGTTTAGATGTTAACAAGATTAGAGAGAGAGTTAGCTGGGCCCTTAAAGTAGTTAATGGAGAGCATTTAAGACATAGATGTACTTTTGAACTAAGTATAGGTGAGGCACAGAAGGTATCATTAGCATCACTTTTAGCATTAAAGCCAAAAGCACTAGTGCTCGATGAACCATCAGTATTTCTTGATAAAGAAACAACAAGAAGCTTATACACAACATTAAAGAATTTAACTAAGAAGGGGCTAACGGTAATCACTATAGAACATAATCTTGATAATGTACTATCACTAGCTGATAAATTAGTACTCCTGGATAGAGGGAGAATAGTATGGTATGGTAAAACAACAGAACATACAGCAACTGATGCAACTAAGTTACCCATCCCTAAGCTGACTTCCCGAACCCATGCCCCTGAAGAGATATTATGGGAGGAAAATGAAAACCCCACTAACCATAGTGGTTCAGAGAATGCTATTATTAATGTAGAGAAGTTATGGTTCAAGTATCCTAAGAGTGAAAGATGGACTTTAAAAGACATAACATTAAGAGTGGATGAAGGTGAAGTTTTAGGGCTTCTTGGACCTAATGGTAGTGGCAAGTCAACATTAATAAAAACCATAATTGGAATACTAAAACCTCAATGTGGTAGGGTAAGTGTGTTAGGTATTAATCCTCAAAAGGAGTGGCGTAAACTAGTGGGAAGAATAGGCTATGTCCCACAGAATCCTACACTCTCATTTACATCCTCAACAGTCTACAAGGAATTACAGGAGACAGCTAAGAGGTTAAAAATGGAAAGTGGCGAAGATAGAATATGTGAAATACTAGACTTAATGGAGATGTGGGAGTATAGAGATACTCCAGTATTGAAGTTAAGTTATGGTTTTAGAAGGAGACTCTCAATAGCCTCAGCACTAATAGGGGAACCAGACATACTAGTACTTGATGAACCAACAGCATACCTAGATTATGAGTCAAGAATGAAGCTAATTAGCATACTTAAGAAGCTTAAAGGAAAGGTAACAATGATTATAGCGTCGCATGATCGCTACTTCATAAATAAAATATGTAATAAAATATCATTAATGCGTGAGGGAAGAATAAAACATCAATATGGAGTTGAGAAATAATGTTCACATGGATTCTAGAGAAAATATACACAGCAATAACGTATACTCGTAGAGAAGATTCTCTCAGTAAAGCTCATGTAGGGTTAAAAGCTCTCTCAATAATACCAATACTAATAGCTGTAGTTTACTGCAGGAGTTTACCTTCATCAATCCTATTACTCCTTTACCCCCTCCTACTAACTGTCATGTCTAGAAGGCTAAAACTACTTTATGATAGCTTACTGGCAATCGTAATACCAGTGGTCCTACTAGCAGTTTTAACTTGGATTCTAGCACCAGAAGGCCCATTAAATCCCTTGGCAGTTGAGAGAGCATTAGCATTAGTCTCTAGAATAACAGCTTTAGCATTAACAGTACTAATCGTAGTCTCAACAACTAATCCTACAGCATTAGCAATGTTCCTAGAGAAACTTGGACTCCCAATAGTCATATCCCAATCAATAATGCTTGCATGGAGGCTCATACCATTAGTATTAAGGGATCTAGTAGAATCAATGTTATCACTAAGGCTTAAAGGGTACCCAAGATGGAAAACGCTAACACCAGTAACAGCAGTATCACTAGAAAGAGCTTACAAGATATCACAAACACTCTACATCAAGGGCTTCGCATGGTCAAAGAAGAGAACATACATAGGAGAATATGGGGATGCTAAGCTCGGATTACCCATTATATTTCTATCAGTAATTATATCAATATTGGCTATGCTACTATAGAATCATTAGGATACGGTTAGGAGGTATGAAAATTGAAATATTAGGTACAGAAAGTCTTGGCGTAAGAGGGCTATCATGTCTCATACACATTAGCAGTAGGAGAAGAGTATTAATTGATCCAGGTTTAGCTCAAGGGTTTACCCGTTATGGTTTACATCCTCACCCTATCCAGGCTATTATTGGCGAAAAGATAAAAAAGAGGATTATTAGGGGGTTATTAAACGGCATTATGGTTTCATGGTCTTTGATATGCTTTAATGTTCTTAACGCTATATTTATATAACATCTCGTATGCAAGATGACTGGTGTATACTGAGTCTGATGAGATATTGAGGGCTATGAGCCTAGGTGTGCTCCCAGTTTGATGATGGGAGTGCCGAAACGGTGTGTAGGTGCTCCCGCAGTCGGGCTGGGAGCGAAGAAAAGCCGTAATGAACCAGTTGATGGGAAACAATTATGAATCAACATCAAAGATCAAAACAAACCATCAACTGGAGAACGGTGGCGTGAGGCTACAGATATCATTATTACACATTTTCATGGAGATCATACACCACTCTATAATGCTAATCCCTTTCAACTCCATACTAATATGCTACCAAAAATACATGAATCTGCTACATTATGGGTAAAAAATGATAAACATTTAACCAGTATTGAGAGGAATAGAGCAAGATATATCATTAAGATGTTTAGGAAGTATAGGGCAGCCCCCTCTAAGGGAGAGGACAATATTATTGAATTATCAAAGCCTATACCTCATGGTCTATCAGATAACACTCTTGTAACATTAGTTAAGGTGTCTAGTGGCACTAAGACCGTAGTCCACATGTCAGATACTCAACTCCTATCTAGTGGAGCAATAAGGATAACATTATCATGGAAGCCCGATATAGTAATAACCGATGGGCCACCCCTATATAGGTGGCTTAAAAGTCGATCCCAACACATATATTTAAAATTATTAGGGAAGGCTAAGGAGAATGTTCTAAGGATAGCTCAGGAAGTAGACGTACTGATTATAGATCATCACCTCATGAGATGTGAGGAGGGCATAAAATGGTTAAGAGAAGTTAAAGCTAAGATTGGAACAGGTAGAATAATATGCGTAGCTGAGTTTATGAAGAAACCCACACTACTACTTGAAGCATGGAGACCAATACTCTATAAGTACTTAGGAATCAAGAACGACTGGTTTCTCTCAAAATACAGAGTGGTGGTAAATGAGAATAGCATATACAGGATTGTAGCCTCAAAACTATTAAAAGAGTTAGCCAAATACACAGCCACATATAATACCTCATTCATACCATCAAGTATAGTGGAGGATGTTCTCAAAGTAGAAGCTGATAATCTAAGAGACACTCATGAAATATGATTAATACGCTCATACGTAGAAGTTAAATAGCTCCCTAGAGTAATTTTGTGCGGGTGCACAAAAATGAAAATACTTATCCCCCTAGATGATAACCAAGGATTCAAATCTAAGATTTCCCTACATTTCGGGAGAGCACCATACTTTGCCTTAGTTGATTTGGAGAAAGGCAAGGTGTCATTAAAAGTTGTGGAGAATCCTAGAAGTAAAGGTGTAAAGCCAGGGGAGCTAGCTTTAAGCTTAAATGTTGATGGAGTGGTGATTCGAGGCGATATAGGTGTTAGAGCTCTGCGAATGCTAAGGGAGGCAGGTATAAGCATATACGTAATAACCAGTAAAACCCTAGGTGAAGCAATTAAAGAGCTAACTGAGGGGATGCTAACAGAGTATTTAGGTGAAGGATGTCCAGGACGTAGAGATTAAAATTTAGTGGTTAAGGTGAAGTTAAATTACTAAAACCATTCAAGCTATAGGAATCTGTGGTAGCCCTAGACATAAAGGAAATACTGAGCTCTTACTAGACATTTGTCTAAGGAAGTTAAGAAGGCTAAGAGTGGAAACAGAAATTGTGAGGCTTCATGAACATATCATAATGCCCTGTACGAGTTGTAGAAAATGCTTAACCCTAGGGAATTGTTGCATCAATGACGATATGACCAATAATATCATTCCTAAACTACTAAGAGCAGACATCATAATTATAGCATCACCAGTATACTTTAACAATATAAGCTCTTACGTTAAAACATTCATGGATAGAACATGGTGTATAAGGGGAAAGCTAAAGGATAAAATTGGCGGCGGTATAGTTGTGGGTAGAGGTTACGGATTAGAATTAGCGTTAACAGCTATACACTCCTTCATGCTTAAACATCAGATGATACTAGGTCATAGAGGAGTCTCAGCACAAGCGTATGAAAAGGGGGAAGTACTAAACAATAAAAGGGTCTCAAGTGACATAGCGGAATTCGCTTATAGACTATACGAGTTAGCGTGTAGACTTAGAAAATACAATCAACAATAAATATATATTGCATTACATATAATTCAAAAATGAAACAGACAGAAGTGTACATTAGGGTGTTTATGTGAAAAACCTTGATCTCAGGGAGTTTGCTGAAATAGTCCTGGAGTCAATTAGGAGACAAGTCTTAAACTGTATTACATTGAAACTTTACTGTAGAGACCCTCCAGCTGTTACATCAATTACGTTAAGGAAGATCTTCCAGCTAAATGAATATAAGGTAAGAAAGTTTTGGAAGATATGCAAAAGACTTTGTTGTAAGGAGATTAAAATATTCTCACTAAATGATGTAGAATATTATTTGAAATTCGTATATAGGAAGGGTAGTATCTTCTATATAAAACCTGACATCTTCCTTGACCACTTAGACTGTATGACAATGAATATTAATACTTGTAAAGAGATTACTAATATCAACCTTTTATACCTCTATATTAAGGGACACATCGAGAGTGATGAAATAAACATAAACGTAGTTTATATTCTCAAGAAGTTAGCAGAGGAAGATCCTAAGCTTCTAGATGAACTATTTAATAAGATTTCAGCTTTCATAAACGATTGTACACTTACCCATCTTATAATACTAGCTAAGTATGTGTTATATGTGATAACTAGGTACTCGCATGTCCTCAGGGCATTTTTAGGTTATATACCTCGTGGATGGGACGAGTTGGTAATGCTGAGTCCGACTTTAAAGAAGGCTACAACCACTCTACCTGTATAATGTAGTGTACTTAACTCTAAACCTTCAGGCTTCATCAATTCTCTTCTTGAATTATCTTCAAGCATGTTTAACTGTTAATCAGGTTAACTTTTTAGTGGGTAATACTCTTGAGGGTATTACTAGCTCTTCCACCAGACATCCACAAGTTAGAGATATACCGTGTCACAGGTATTAATGCTCCA
>Ga0190367_1000504_pt1 | contig 28301 bp, 24 predicted proteins | sample 4872181011_MG_FD_171838 | JGI IMG/M metagenome (GOLD analysis project Ga0190367, IMG submission 171838) | Hydrothermal vent microbial mat bacterial communities from Southern Trench, Guaymas Basin, Mexico - 4872-18-10-11_MG | ecosystem: Environmental > Aquatic > Marine > Hydrothermal vents >...
TATAGACCATATTGGCAAGTGGACGCTATAGCTAATTCCCTGAGTATCCTTTAATTCTATGAGTTTTCTTATTATCTCTTTATCTAGGGAAGTGGGCACTACGTACATAGCGTCTAGACTAAGCTCTACGTGTTTAAATCCCTCTTTCAGTACTCTCTCGCAAATCTCTAGGAAATTGAACTTAGAGGTATCCAAGCCTTCTTTTAAAATAAATCTAATTACTTCATTGAACATCAGGGGTTGGATTCCAAATCTCATGGCTATACCGCTAACACCTAGTAGTTCTACTTAAAAGTATTATTGGGAAAAGAGTGCCAACGGAGAGATTAATTAATGGTCTGAAGTATACTGTATTGATACCGCTAATGACATCAGCAGAAACTACAGGGTGCGAGTATACTGTAGTGCTAGAGAAAGTAACATTTAAGGGGGCTGTAATCAAAAGATAATTAACAAGGAGATGATACGATCGATACTGGAGATAGAAAAGGAAATTGATAAAAAGCAATCAAAAGATAATCGATGAGAACCATGTATATATGATAATGGTCCATGATTCCAGGTCTCTCGGTGAGGTATTTCTCTAGGATTAGAGTTACGGTTGAGCTCACATTAAACGTAAGTTTTTGTTAAGTAAGGTTTATTACATTTTATAGGGAAAGATATGTTAGTTTAGGGGGAGACTTATGTCTCTAAGGTCAATTTTAGAACTTCTAGCTAGCGGACGTATTTCCGTAGATGAAGCTGAATCTAGGATTAAGCTTTTCGTCCTAAAGAGAATCAGTGAGAAGATCCAACTAGACATAGGCAGAGAGCACAGGATCGGCATCCCCGAGATCATACTAGCTGAATACAAGGATTGCGAGGAGCTTAAGAGCGCTGTTCTAGAGATGGTGGAGGAGAGGGGCAGGGCTATAGTAACTAGGCTTAAGAAAAATCAAAGATCCGTAATCGAGAATTTTAAGGATAGCTACAACGTACACATAAGTTCAACAGGTAGGATAGCTGTTATCAAGAAAAGAGATTTTAAGGTCAAGTTTCTAGGAGGAAGAATCGGTATAGTTACAGCTGGAACCGCAGATGTCCCTCTTGCGGAGGAAGTTAAGGTTATTGTTGAGGAATTCGGCTGTAAAGCCTTCACTATCTACGATGCAGGCATAGCCGGATTGCATAGAACTGTTGAGGCTTTGAAATTTCTCCACGAAAACGACGTAGACGTTATAGTTGTTATAGCTGGAATGGAAGGAGCACTACCCTCTGTTATCAAAGCTCTAACAGATCTTCCTGTTATAGGGCTTCCAGCTTCTAAAGGTTATGGACTCGGCGGTGAAGGACAGGCAGCTCTTCTCTCTATGCTACAGTCGTGTACGCCAGGGCTTGTCGTCGTCAATATCGATAACAGCTTAGGTGCGGCTGTTGCAGCAGTTTCGATAGCTTTAAGAGTTGCTAGGTTTAGAAAGAAGGGGGATTCAGATTAAAACAATAGTTATCGATCCTAGGATAGCTGGGATATCCGGAGATATGATGGTGGCGGCTCTCTTAGATTTAGGAGGTTCCGTTGATAGAGTTTACGAAGTAGCTGAATCTATTGAGGAAATAGTCGATTACTGTGATAAGCTCAGCGTGGAGGTAAGCTATGTGAGAAAGGGAGGGATTAGGGCTAGAGACGTCTATCTGCATATAAAAGAGCACGTCCATGAGATCTCCGCCATTAAAGTTAAGAATTATGCCCTTAAAGTGGGTGAGAAGATTGGACTTTCAGAGAATGAACTATCCTTTATAGCTAGGGTCTTTGATGAACTTATAATGGCGGAATCTAAAGTTCACGGAATCCCTCCTAATAGCGCGCACTTTCACGAAATAGCCTCATCTGATACTGTCTTTGACGTAGTCGCTTCAGCTGCTATCTTGGGAGAACTGGGTTATTTAAGTGAAAATGCAGAAGTATACTCGACACCTCCAGCTCTGGGAGGAGGATTTATTGAAATTGAACACGGTTTACTGCCAGTGCCTGCACCAGCTACCTTAGAGATCCTTAAAAAGTATAGTTTTAAAACTTCGAATACTCCGATTGAAGTTGAGTTAACTACTCCTACAGGTGCAGCTCTGCTCGTTTCACTAACCAGCTCGGTCATCGATTTTTACCCTCCAATGGAGTTAAAAAAAGTCGGCTACGGAGCTGGTAAAAAGGATTTGGATAGGATTCCTAATGTACTTCGCATAGTTGAAGGAGAGTCTCTTAAAGCTACTAGGGATAAGGTAATTGTGCTAGAGACTAATCTAGACGACGTGACTGGTGAAGTTATAGGCTATTTAGTTCAAAAGCTGATTAATAAAGGAGCTTTAGATGTATCCGTAATACCAGCTCTGGGTAAGAAGAATAGGCCTATGCATATAGTCAAGATTCTAAGTGATCCCATTAGATATGTCGAACTTTTGGAAATGCTTGTGGATGAAACGGGGACTTTAGGCATTAGGGTTTATGAGATACCTCGAGTAATCGCTGAGAGAGTGAAGAAAGCAGTTAAGGTTAGAGTTAGGAATAAGGAGTATACGGTCAGGGTTAAGGTATCGAGATTGAAGAGCGGGAAGTTAGTGAACTTAAAGCCTGAATACGAGGATATCAGGAGGATAGCTGAGGATACGGGCTTACCCTTACGGAGGGTTTCTGAAGAGGTTAATAGGCAGATTAAGGGTTTAACGCATGATAGTTGAAGTACTCGAAAGGCTAAAGAAAGAGTACAATCACTACAGGAGTGTACTGGTAGCCTTTTCGGGTGGCACAGATAGCACCTTACTACTAGCTCTTTTCAAAAAATTAGGAAAGATAGTAGCTGCTGCTACTGTCGTACTTCCCTACCTCCCCTCTAGACACGTTGAGAACGCGAAGAAATTAGCCAAATTGATAGGTGTACCTCACTACCTCCTAGACGGAACTGAGATAATGGAAGTTGAGAATTTTAAGCTCAACCCGGCAAGTAGGTGTTACATGTGTAAAAAGTATATCTATAAGGTTCTAAAGGACTTGGCAAAGAGAGAGGAAATGGACGTCATCGTCGATGGGACAAACTTTGATGATTTAAGAGAAGAGAGGCCCGGCCTTAAAGCGTTAAGAGAAGAGAGTATCAGAACGCCTCTGGCCGATTTAGAGCTAGGTAAGGATAAAGTTCGGATGTTAGCTAGACAGTTGAATTTGCCGAATTGGAACGCACCTCCCACAACATGCCTACTGACTAGACTTCCATTCGGCGTAAAAATAACTCCGGAAAAGCTTTTAAGAATAGAAAAGGCTGAAGAGTTTATAATGAAGATTTTAAGAAATGATAGAGCCGCTGTAAGAGTTAGAGATTATATGGACATCGCATTGATAGAGGTCTCTGAGAACTACTTAAGAGAAATTTTCGCTGAAAAAGATAGAATTATAAGAGAATTAAAAAATATAAGTTTCAAAAAAGTAGCTTTAGATCTAGAGGGTTATCGTAGATTTAAGGTTTAAAAATGTAATAGTTTTCAGCTTTTACCAGCAATTTTACGACCTCCATCCAGAGAAAACTGCTTACATTACTATTATATCTAATCCTCTCGGAGAGTACTCGCTCCTTGTTTAGAATTCCCTTATACACTATAATCTAGCATACAATAGTCTATCTTCTATCCCTAAATAATACCTTATAGCATCCTTTCCTTTAAATTGTATAAACTGTAATACGTAGAATAACTTATATAACCCGGAAATTGGGATTTAAATTTAATTGATTCTTCCTTAAATCTATAAACTAAGAACTTTTTATGAGTGAAATTTAAATAAAAAAGTTTAAAAGTAGTTAAAAAAGGTAATATAAGTTTGGAATTGAGTCTTTCAGTCTTTAAAAACTATTCTATAATAATTTATGAAGATTAATTATAATAAAGTATTACTACAAACCACGAAGAGTAATACAAAAAATTTAAATTTGTTACTGATATAGTACAATAGCACAAAAATAGAGGTGTCTTGTTTGAGTGAAGTAGATCGGGAAAAATTGCTTTTAGCAACTCATCTTGCCGTGACCTTCAAACCCGATTTAATGACCAACGATAAATTAGAAGCCGCAACTAAAGGACATGGAACCCTTGTAATACCTGTTATCTGTGCTGCAAACTCGATAGCCGAGGACATACTCAGAGGCTTAGACATAAGCCTCGTAGACGCCTCTGCTCCCACTATACCGCTAGACACCATAGTTAAAAATGCCATTGAAGCTGCGAAAGAAGCTGGGGCCTCTCCAGAAAATGCGGCTCTAATCGTAGCAGCATTAGCTTACTTCTCAGGAGCTGCTGCTAGAGCTGGAGTCCCCATGGCCAACAGAAAGCTTGGCGCCTTAGCGAGAATACATGCTGGAGCTTGTAGAACGAGCGCCATCTCAATAGCTACAAACAAGTTTACACATAGGGTACCAGCCTTTCCTGCTTATAAAGCCGTTTATGAAGCGCTACTAGAGAAGAAGCTCACTAGAGTTGATGGTGCTAAATTACCACCATTTGTAGCTGGAGGAGCAATCTATGGGCACAGCGCACTTGGAGAGGATATAAACGTTCCCGAGCTGGCTAAGAATGCGGCTAAAGTCGCTACCGAGGCTATGATGAGAGCCATGGAGGGTGCTGGTATAACTGCTTATCCCCTATGGCCTGCTCTGATAGGAGCTGCTGTCACAATGGAGATTGTACACCCTGACTCATTCCTAGGGGAAGAGTATGGTCCCTTCGGCACAGTAGATTCAGCTTATGCCGCTGGCCTAGGAGCTGTGGAAGCCGCTAAACTGCCAGCCAAGATTCATCTAAGAGGTACTGGGGAGGAGTTCGACACCGCTAAAGTTATTGGAGATTTTGGGCTTATTTTGAAGGATATAGGGGGCCCCTCAGTTATAGGCTCTATGGCTTTAAATGAAATATTCGCTGGCTTCCAGGAGGCAGCTATCATAGGAGCTGGATTCTCGGGTGGACCTGTTAATCCTCCTCTAGGACATCTATGTGGAGATGTTGTTCCCACTATAAGGCTTTTGATGAAGTTTAAGGGAGATGTTTACGCAGCAGCAGAGGAAGTAAAGAAGTACAAGTTGAATTCATTCATAGACCCAGAGATGGCGATATGCGCTCTAAACACTATAGCTAGGAAAGCTGAGGAGGTCAGACGAGGGCCTGTTACGAGGACTTGGTTATTAGCTAGCGAGGCTATACGCGACAGGGCAATCTATAGAAGAGCTGTTAAGGTATATGAAATGCTTGAAGCTGGCAAGAGCCTAGAAGAGGCAGCTAAGGCTTTAGACGATGAGAGAAGGACCTATGTTGAGAAGAGGGGTTCAGCCATACTGAGTGCATTCACTGGCAAGAAGATAGAGTTGACATTCACCGAGTTGAGGCCGCAGGCTAGGAGGACGGATAAGTTCACTAAGAAGTACTGGGGTTTCGACTCTTACATATCTTACGATGTTACAATTGATGGTAAGAAGTACCATATTGAGAACTTGTCTGCTAAAGCTGTGCCTGACTTTGTCTTGAAGGATGTGGGCGCTGAGGATCCTCTCTATAAGCTAGCCTTGTTTGCCGGCGCTGTGCTAGCCCAGGAGCTTCAATATATAGGTCACACGATCATAAACATAACTGTTCCGGCCGCTGTTGCTGCCATCAGGGGCATGGACCCGAAAGAAGCGGCTAAATTAGCTGAAAGAGGAGCGTATTTGACCCGTGCAATTCCTGGAGGCAGGGCTAATGCACAAGAGGTAGCTAGGATCGCCAAGGAGATATACAGCATGTTAACCACCGAAAAACACGAAATACTTCCCTAAACTCTACTTTTATTTTTTTAACGAATTTATTTTCTATTTGTGAGTACATAAGTCATATACAAGATCTCATAAGAACTTAGGATAGGTAGATATTCTCCTGTCCTCACGACTTTATTCTGAAACCACAATTTTAAGACTACCTTTTTCATCCATAAATTCTACTGGGAAGTATCTTCTTCTATCGCTCTAGTACAGAACTAAATCCTTCTCCCTCAAGCCCCACGCATGACCAGCTTATTCTCCAGTACCCTTACTTATAAGGAAAGCATAGATCTTCATGTAAATACTTACTGCATCTACACTTTAAAATCTTCAAATACATATTGATGTAATGCCAAGTTTTAGGTAAGTGCACTTATATGGTGGGTGATAGATCTTTTAATCATGATAAGCTTAATAATCGAAAATATAACTCCCCCATTTAACTATGATCTCACTAGACCATCCTTTCCATGGCTCGAAGTTGAAGATATGAGAGGAAGATTACTGAATTTATACCCTATTATCAAGAGAGAGTAAATCAACTCCACAAGATGAATAGATTCATTCGCTGCCACGTAGATGGCTATGCTAAACCGCTATTACATCTGTTTAAGGCTCTCTGTGAGGAGCAGAATGGTAAGCTTAGATGAGTTTAGTAGATTTGTAGAGAGGATAATAAAACTATTTGATGATAGGCTTATACTAGGCGTATCTAATGAGCTCCCTCCTGGAGGAGATGTGAGTATGGTTCGATTAGTGGCTGAGATAATTGATAGAATGAAAGTACTATCTTAAATAGTGAAGACTAATTTATTGAAGAGAATATCTATAGAGTGGGTCGTATGGTCAAAGCGGTCCTAGTAGTAGGAAGTAAGAAGTCTGGAAAGACTACAGTCATTGAACACGTAGCTAAAGCCCTTAAGAGGAGAGGACTTAAGGTGGGGGCGATAAAACATGTGTATCATGGTAAAATAGATGTGGAAGATAAGGATACGTACAGGCATGGTCTCTATGCGGACATTGTGGGTGCTATATCACCTCATGAGTATGCGGTCTTCTTTAAGCGTCCAGGATCCCTACAGGATTTAGTTAGTATAATGAATGTAGATGTACTACTAATAGAGGGATTTAAAACTCTTGGAATAGCTCCTAGGATAGTATGTGGGAAGACTGAGGAGGAAATTCGGGATTTTCTAAACGGGCTTGAGATCTGTATAAGCGGAGTAATCTCAAACACTGCTGAGGGCGCCTACTTCCATGTACCCCTTTTGAACCCCTTTAAAGATGCTGAACGAATAGCCGATCTAGTACTTAAGCACGGTTTTCTACTACCAGGACTTAACTGTGGTGCTTGTGGTCTAAGTAGTTGTTATGAGATGGCTAAACTAATTCTTAATGGTAAGAGATCCCTCAAGGAATGTGTAGCATATCAGGGAAGAGTTAAGGTGTATATAGAGGGAGTACAGATACCCTTAAATCCCTTCGTCTCCAGACTTGTGGGTGCGGTCATAAGGAGTATTGTAGAGCAGTTGAAGGGAACTAGAAGAGGGAGAATAGTAGTAGAGGTTAACTCAGATTAAGGATTCACTTACAACTATTAAGATATAACTTAAAAGATCGCTAAACAAGTTCTCTCTATTAGAAGAGAGTTTGAAGAATATATTGGCATAGAGCTTAATAGTCTAATAGCCTACAGATATAGGGATGGAAACGTGTTCGGGCTTTTGGTTACTACAATGCCTGAAGTACCTGGGTACAGGGTTAAGAAGATACTGGGATTAGTATATGGAATGACTATAAGGACTAGAGGATTAGGCGGTAAGATAGTTGCCTCCCTAGAATCCTTAGTGGGAGGCGAGATTGTTGCCTATATGGAGGAGGTTAAGAAGGCAAGAGTCGAGTGCATCAAACGTATGGTAGAGGCAGCTAAGAAGATGGGAGCAAACGCAGTAATTAAAGTGGACTTTGAGACTAGTGACATGATGGGAGGTACTGCAACACTCTTCGCAGCATACGGTACTGCTGTAGTCCTAGAGAAGGTAGGAGATGTAGAGATAGATCTTAGAGATGACCTTCTGGTCTCCGAAATCTCTGAAGAGATAGCAATAGAGAGGAGAGAGATTACGGTAGAGGATATGCACTCAGAACTGGTAAAGAGGTACACAAGCATATACGGTGCTATGCGAGGGGAGAAAAAGCTTGAGGAGGATATACATAGGCTAATGAAGGAGGAAGGTATGAGTAGGGAGGACGCTATAAAGAGGCTTTACTCAGGATAACTAGAAGAGCAATAGAATCGCCATCTAATTGTTCCCTAACTTTTCACTCGTGATTATAAACGCATATTAAAGAGATCAATATTAAAATATCGGTGATCAGATGAGCACTGAAGCTAAAGAGAGGTCTGAAGATGTAGAAGAGTTGAGGGGAGTACTATCAGCTGTTGCAGATTTCGTAAGAGAAATAAGAGAACCCTTAAAAGAACTACTCGATACCCTACTCTCCATGGTTAAAGGTTCTACTCTAGGCGAGGATGTAGGTACCTTTTATAATAAGCTCATAGAGCAAGGTGTTCCACAGGATCTAGCTACTGAACTGACGAGAAAGTACATGGAATCAAGAGTATCCATATTGAATGTAGGCAATCTCCTTAAAAGTGCACTGGAAAGAAGAGGAGTAAAGGTGAAAGTAAAAAGAGAGGGACTACAAGAAGAGGAAGAGTAGTAAAGTATACAAGGCTTAGGTGCCTAAGTTAATGCCTACATTGGAGGATAGGCTAGAGAGACTTGAAGAACTAATAAAATTAGTGATCGAAAGACTAGAAAATATAGAGAATTTTTTAGTAAAGATCGACAAGAAGTATATCGAGACCTATAGAATAGCTTCTTCATTAGTATTTACTTTTTCTATACCTGTCTCCAGAGCTATAGAGGTAGCCCTAAAAATACTTGAGATCACTAGACCATTTAAACCTCTAGATGAGATTTCAATGAGCATCATACAGTCTCTCTCCGTAAAGGATAGAATGAATATATCGGAGCTTACAAGATCAGTTAGGAGGATTAGAGGAACGGCCTCTAGAAGGATCATTATAAATAGAATAAAAAAGCTAGAGAGAATGGGATTAGTTAAAGTAGTAAGGAAAAAGAGTAGGACATGGGTGGAGTTAAATGTCTAAGCTACGTACTCTTATAGCTCTCCTAGTCCTACTCTACTACTCACTGATACTGGGCTTGTCTTTACTATACATGGCACTCAAGCTCATGATATTAAAGAGAATATGGGTTTACAAATTCAGAAGAGTACTCAAGAAGTATGCTGTTGCTGATGAATTAATAGATGAGTTAGTACTAAAGTACAAGAATGTACTTAGGGTAACATTTGTATTCTCAAATCTCTGGGCAACTATCAGACAAGTTTCCAGGTCTATATGAAGCCCATAATTAAATATATCTCTTTATCTTTAACGTAAGAACTTATGATTTTCTCATTTATTCTTTATTTACCGGATATTCATATAAATCCAGGTCTCAGTTTTCCTATCTCTCTAAAATTCTCATCTAGACGAACACAGCCTATTTTTATAGCTCTTACTGTAGTAGGATCTTCAAGTGGACTCACTACTACTAATTTCCCTCCTTTAAAGTCTATTTTTTCTAGTACTCCTATGTCCAGGTACTTCCCATAATCTCCTATTAATCCAACTACAAGTCCCTTCTCAAATCCAGTTTTACGAACTTTTATAGTGAAACCACTTTTACCTAGACTCGAGTATAGCTTTTCTACGGTATCCCTACTTGGCAATGCATCCTTGAAGAGTATGAACATATAGTCCATAGCCATTTCACAGTATTCTACTTTAAGTCTTGCTATTGCTTCTATGTTCTCAATGATTTGTCGTGGTACTTCAGATCCCGAGCCCAAGTATGATCCCACTATCGTCACTCTACTAAGATCTAGAGTCAATCTTCTAATCCCACGTTTACTGAAATAATTGTAGAATGCACGTTCACGTAAGAGTCTTCTGTCACTACGATCTCTCTCCTTGACCCAACGAGATGCAGGCAGTCTTCTGACGTTATGGCCTAGTGCCTCTAACTGTCTAGCTAGATGTTCCAATTCATGGAGTTTTTGAAGAATTACCACTAGATCTGGTCTCAAAGCTTCAGTACTATACAACATTAGTGCTCTAGCTGGACCTCCGAACACCATTCCAGGAGTGTCTACGAGGACTATATCGACTAATGCCAATCCTGTGGACACCATCTTCTCCATACCCACTACCATAGGAAGGAGGTGTCCAGTTGGACTAGTAGAGCCTATGAAGTATATTTCAGAAGGCTCTATCTGATCCATAAAGATAACTGGTTTACGAAGGATGCCTAAGCCTATTGTCGTAGGTGGACCTATATCAGATTGCCCTACATCGGTATCAACTATAGCTACTTTAAGTCCTCTTGAGAAGAGTACATTAGCTAGATATGTAGTGAAGAACGTCTTTCCAGTATCAATAGCCCCTAAAACAACTATTGATCTATAACCCTTCGTAATTATCTCATGGGCTATCTCACTCCACTCATTGGGAATAGTAGAAGTTTCGATATTCCTGAGAGTCCCACTACCGATAACCTCTACAGTAGCTTCCTCTAATGTCTCTAATAGTGTAGACTTAGCCAATGGAACTATTAATTCAGACTTAGGCTTAAAGATAGCTCCACTGAGAGCAACATTACCAGATAGAATTCTAATTCTGAGCGGACCCTCGGCTATGTAATAGCCCTTTATGTCTATTCTCCTAGCACTAGGACCTAGTTTCATACCCTTTTAATATAAAATAGTATAGAGTTATATTCGTTCATTTTCCTCATATCCCTGTAATTTCCAAGCCTTTAGAATCCTAAAGGTAAAATAGAACAAGTGAGATGAGCCCTTAAAGTAGAAATTATAATTAATTAGGTTAATTATACAGGATCCAGTACTGGTGAGTGGGACTATGTTAAGTGAGGAGGAAGCATTTGGACTGTTACATAGATATGTCAAGAATGATAAGCTTAGAAAGCATATGTTAGCAGTGGCTACTATAATGCGTAGGTTAGCGAGAAAATTGAAGGAGAATGATATGCTATGGTTTCTGACGGGTTTACTTCATGATCTGGACTACGAAATGGTGGAGAATTTTAAAGAGCATGGAATTAAGTCTACAGAGATCCTTAAGAATGTACTTCCTGAAGAAGCACTAGAGGCTATTAGAGCTCATAATGAGATGACGGGCTATGAGTCTAAAACTAGACTTGCAATAGCATTAAAGGCTGCTGATCAGGTCTCTGGATTAATAATAGCAACAGCTTTAGTAATGCCACATAAGAAGCTAGAGGAGGTAAAGTTATCATCTCTTAAGAAGAAGTTCAAACAGAAGGACTTCGCTAGGAGTGTGAAGAGGGATAAGATAAAGCTATGTGAGCAGCTTGGACTTAGCCTAGAGGAATTTCTAGAACTAAGTTTAGAAGCTCTAAAGGAGATCCATGATAAACTAGGACTTTAACCAACGTAAATGAGAAATAATAATCCTATTAAACCCTGGATCTATTCTAGGACATATCAATCTTTTTCTCATAGAATACTAATCTTATTCTTTCAACTCCAAATGATCTGAGTACGTATTCATCAGTCCAGTGAGCCTCATCAAAGAAAGTACCAGGATCTATACAAATGGGATCTCCATTGGTATGATGTAGAGGGCCAAGAGTATTTCTTAAAGTTCCGACAAGTCTAATCCTGATCTCGTTAGCTCCACTCTTCAATAGATCCGTAATATCAATTCTGTAGGGTCTAAAAGAGATAATACCAGCCTCCAAGCCGTTCACATAGACTACTGCTAATGCAGCCCTCAGATCCTCAAGCTCTAAAAAGATCCTTTTACCCTCTTTTGGAGTGAGCTCTATTACTTTCACTAGATCTATACTGCCAGCATAGAAGGGATAACCTTTCTCACAGAGATCCCCTAGCTGAACTTCCTGTGGCTCCTTGGTTAATCTGGATCTACCCCCAGCTCTTGCAACTACTGCGAAGTCACCTAGAATGTATATGCCCTCTACCTCGGTCTCTAGACCTACAGCGCCTTTTAGCTCTATAGTATTAAGCCCTCTACGCACAAGCCCACTTATATCTATCATATCGAAGTTCTTATCTAACCAGTACTCTTCTGTTGGTGAAACTCTTACTCCATTCACACTAATATCATAGGTATCTGCTCTTTCAACCACCAGAAGAGTTTTACCCCTGATCTCTTCATCGGATTCAAACTCAAATCTCAAAGTAAAACTCTCTCCTATTCCTGAGTCGACAATTTTCCTATGAGCTCTCCACACTGGAACTATGTCACTCCAGGGCCCTTCATTAATCCTATACCTACAATAGTCTAATACTAAAATATTCGGATCGAGTCTCTCTACTTTCCAAGGACCTAATAGCTCGATCTCAGAACACTTAACTAATCTCCCTATCTTACTTCTTCTGTGAGCGTGAGTAGGATGGAACATGAGTAAAATGGAGCCTACTGGTTGGAGAGCTACCTTAACCCAAGTTCTACGTTCTCTTGTAGAATGATCTATTTCCTCTATACTACCATTAATGGGATTCCAAACCTCTACAGTCCAAGTGCCGATAAATCCTACATTTACATCAACTCTCTCCTCTCTATCGGTATTAACTAGGAATAACACCATTTCCTCATCTACCTTCCTTAGTTGGTATAAAACACTGCCCTTAGGATCCCCTTCTATTAAGATCCTGGGAAATATGTAGTCCTTAATCTTTTCGATACTCTTTTTCTCCAAATTCAATACTACACTTCTCTCTACTAATTCCTTAATTTCTCTACTTTCCGTACCATCTATCATCGTGGGGGTAGGTGTTATGAATATCAGTACTCCACCACCATCTGTGAACTTCTTTAGGAGTTCGACCGTGCTTTTCATGAGAGTAATAGAAGGTGGTACTACTATTGTACCATACTTGGCACGACCAATTCTAATTCTATTCTCCTCTACTGAAGCACGTCGAGACATGATAATCTCATCTCCTAGTTCGAAATCTAGATGTAGCTCAAGCAACATCCTGAGTAGTTTGTGAAATCTCTCATCTAACTCTCTAACTTCTCGTTCATTGAGTGGAGAGTATGAAGCCCAAGCACTACTTATAGGGTGTATTACTAGGATATCCACTATTCTTATACCCTGTGAAAGTGCATAGCTAAGTCTACTGAAGTAGTCCTCTATGAGCCTATTGTACTCCCACCAAGGTTGACTCCAATGGAGTATAAGTCCATAGTCCCTCTTTCTTCTCCCCCTCAGCGAGTAGGGTACTAGATGGTGGTTGAGTAGGTTTACTCCCATTACATAGAGGAAGTCTCCAATCCACTTTCTATCTTCGAAAGTAGGGTAGAAGCCAGTACACCCAAAGGCCTCACAGAGAACTCTTTCCTTACCCAGCTGATTAGCTACACTAGCTACTTGCTTGACCGTGAGAAGTCCTCTCCATATCCGCATACAGAGATGGTCAATACCAGGGATGTGCATATATTCATAGTGAGGCATAGCCGCACCAATATTAGTGAGCTGAGAGAGTAGTGTATCTTCTGCCAAGTAGTGCCCTGTGAACTTCAGTTTATGCTTAGTACACCACTCGTAAATCTGCTTAGAGAATGCCTCCACGAACATTAACGTAACCGTCTTCCAAAAGTCATAGCGAGTCTTCGAGTAGTCGCCGATATTGAAGAAGAGTTCGGGTAACCTTTCAATAATGTCATAGCCATTTATCCTCTTAAAGTACTCTGGAAGGTTATCAGTCCACGGTATGGTTGCTAAAGGTAACCTCATCCCTCTAGGGGGTATAGGATGACTGCGTCTGCGGGGTCTGTTGGATAAGAAATTGGGCTCATCAGTAAATACTCCTGGAATAGTACTTCCCAGATCCTCATGAAATCTCAAGTAAGGTTCATAGGCCACCTTTATGAACTCTCTAACGGTATCTCTATCGAGTAGATCTACATAGCTGAAGCCACCAAACCACTCATTACCCACACTTGCACTATACTTAAGGAAGGTCAGGTATAAACATCCTCTTTTGGCAGTTTCATACTCTACTCGCTTATAAGTGAGGGGGAGCTCAGTCTTGGGGTCTATAGTACACCTGAATACAGCCACTACATCCTCTCCCCTGAAGGGCATGGTATCTGGTACCATGATTAAAGCCTTAGCTCTATACTTAGACGATAGAGCTGGTACAATACCTCCAGCAAATCCAGAGGGCCACCTAAGTTCATCGTATATCCATACAGTAAAGTTGTATTTCTTCCCCTCCTTGAGAGCTGATCTAAAGGCTTCAAACCAGTCCTCACTCAGAAACGGTGTTATTAATCCTTCTCTAGCATGGAAGAACACCCCACCATAGCCTGCATCATAGAGTAATCTTACTTGTCTTTTAATCTCCTCTGATTTTAGTATACCGTTAATAGACCAAAATGGAACCCCACGGTACTCTGTAGGAGGGTTTTTGAATAGATCTCTGTTAAGACCCATGAAAGCCTAGTATCTTATAGTTATAAATATCTTTAGGAATTCCAGTCACTTCTCAATTCGAGAACTGAAGAGTATATGGTATTGATTCTTCAAGTTGTCCTAGTATTTGAGTAATCTCTTTAACCTCCTATAGTACTTAATGTACTCATATCCCTTCTGAGTAATTCCATAAGATCTACCCCCTTAGATGTCTTCATTCTTAAAAGTCTTAGTTCTATCGTTCTGTTGAATCTTAGGGTGTTGTATTTGGAGTGGTAAAAATTAAAGTTGATTTCTATGGAACTCTAAGCTTCTCTTAGGCAGGTCCAGCCATTTATTGCTACTAAGATTTAAGTCGATTCTTGCCTCTTCTGCTGGAGTCTTACTGTCTAAACCCATATGAGGTCTAATAAAGTTATGGTAAATCATATGTCCTATGGTTATTGGTGTGTTTTCAGTTTTTAAACCTCTTATGACCTTTTTCTCCACCTCTTATAGTCCCGTGCAACCTTCTACCAAATTATTACTCAGTTGTCCCTAGTATAAGGTAGTTTAAGGATTACCTTCAAGAAAAGTAAAAAGGACACTTAAAGACTTTATATGTGAAATTATTACAAGAACTGAAATACTAGCAAGTAAGGATACCAATTAAGTATAGCAGAGTTTTTATAAGCTTTTAATCTTCTCTTCGTATTTTCTAAATTTTTGGAATATTATTTAAAACATTCCATTGGTTAGAAAAGTTTTTACTGTACTGTGGAGGTCTTCAACAGTTAGATCTCGGAGTTTATAGTGTCTTGCTTCTGTTGCTTGTACTATGTCGTTAATATAGTTTGGAGTAAAATCATTGTGAGAAGTGTCGATAACTAGCGTTAAAGCGCCTAGTTTTTTAATTTTGTGACCGATTTCGAATATTTCATCTCTTACATTTCCTCTAAGTGAAACATTTGCTTTTCCATCGGTAATTAAGATCACTAGTGGTCTTAAATAATCTCCTTTAAGCTTTTCAAGCCTAATTATCTCTAAGGCTTTAAGCATTCCAGCAGGTAACGGAGTTTTACCTCCTGTAGGTAGTTTTGCAAGAGCTTCTACTGCTAAATCTATACTATTTGTTGGTGGAAGAAGTAGTTGAGCAGAGTTTCCTCTAAAAGCTATAAATGCGACTTTATCTCTATGGATATAGGCGTCTTGTAGTAAAGCTAATGCTACACCTTTTGCAGCTTCCATTCTTTTAAGAGCTGCCATAGATCCACTTGCATCAACAACTAAAACTATTAATGTGGATGTTTTTCGGTGTCTAACCTTTTCCCGAAGATCTTCATCAGTTATCTTAATTATCTGGCCTTCATCACAAGATCTTTCCTTAGAATGGACTGCAGCTGCTCGAATAGTTGCATCGAGTGCAATATCCACAGGTTTGCCCTTTGGTAACGTACTTGAAATATATATACCTCTTTTATCTGAAGATTTTACTTTCAATCTTCTACCGTTACGTAATTTACTAACGCTCCGTGTGCTATTTTCGATTTTAATATCAACTGGTCTTGAATCACCGATGTCAAAAATTTGTTCCCTTAATGGTATTTTTTCTTTACTTATTGTTTTCTTTATTTCTTTTTTAGCATTATTTTCTTCCTTATCTTTTATTTTTTCGAATATTTGTTGCAATTCTTTCCGTGTTAACTGCGGTTTCTCGAAAGGATGTCTTCGCATTCTATGAGGTAATGCAAGTTCCATTGCCTCTAGCACATCTTTCTTGGTCACCTTTATTCTCCCGTTAAAGGCAGCTATTGTTTTAGCTGTTTTCGTAATAGTAATTATGGCTCTATTACTGACGGCAAGTTGAGCACATACTTCTGCTATGTTATAGAGAAGCGTATCACTTATTTGAACATTTGGAAGAAGTTGACGAGCCTTTATTATTCTGATTTTCAATTCTTTTTGTTTTCTTTCAAACTTTTTAATAAAGTTGAGAGGATCTGTCTCAAACTCTTCAACTCTTTTAACTATTTCCACTTGTAGCTTTGGATCGGTTATTGGTTGAACTTCAACCTGAAGCCCAAATCTATCAAGTAATTGAGGTCTTAGTTCTCCCTCCTCAGGATTCATGGTACCTATTAATATGAAACGTGCAGGGTGCAACACAGATATACCTTCTCGTTCAACAATGTTCACGCCACTGGCAGCAGCATCAAGCAATATATCTGCTACATAGTCATCTAAAAGATTGACTTCATCGATGTATAGGATGCCACGATTTGCTTCTGCTAACAATCCTGGTTCAAGAGCTTTTATTCCCTCTTTTATCGCCCTTTTTATATCTAGTGTCCCAGCAACTCTATCTATGGTGGCATTTAATGGTAGATTTACAATTCTTACTTTTCTTTTGATGAACGGTAGTTTTTCACCCCTTTTATATCGTTCATAGCACATGTCACACATTTCAAGTGGATTATCCGGATTACAATTGAAAGGACAGCCATCAACTACTTTTATTTCTGGGAGAAGGTCTGCTAGGGCTCTGACTGCTGTAGATTTTCCTGTGCCCTTTTGTCCACGAATTAGAACACCTCCGATCCTAGGATTAATAGCATTGAGTAACAATGCTTTTTTCATTTTTTCCTGGCCGACTATGGCTGAAAACGGAAACACGAAGCGGATATGGTGTGGCAACTTGATTACCCTCCACCTTTAACGTATATATTTTCCTCAAGAATATCTTCTAGTTGGAGATATTCTTCTTCTAGTTTTCTAATAGTTTCCTTATCAGCTTTCCAATAACCTCTTTTCTCGGCCTCAAGTAATCTACTTATAACTTTTCGAAGAGCCCATGGATTTTCCCTTTTAATTTTTTCTGATCTCTCTTTATTGAACACTATGTTTTCTGCTGCTTTGTTCCACATCCAGTCTTGAATTCCGCCGAGTGTTGCTGCTAAGCCGAGCATATATTCAACTCTATCCGCGATCTTCATTGCTCCACTGTAGCCATGGTTAAGCATGGAGTCTAACCATTTAGGATTAATAGTTCGGGTTATTACTCCTCTTTTCACTGCATCCTCTGCGTTTTCAACTTTGATTTTTTCTCTCGTTGTATCTGCAACGAGGACTAAAGGTTTACTGCCCCTAGCATTTTCAACAGTTTTAGTTAATCCGCCGAGGAATTCATAATAATGATCCAAGTCAGTAATCTCGTATTCCACTGTATCTCTGATCTGTGCGACTATATCTACATGTGAAAGCATAAAATTGAACAGTTCTTTAGCATTAATATTTCTGTTTTTCTCTCCGTATGCAAATTTCATACTCTCCAAATAGGCTTGAATTAAATCTGCTTCACTTTTCCACTCAGAGTTTTCAATTAGAGATGTTAAGCTTGTAGCGTATTGTCCTTCTGGCGGCCCGAAGATTCTGAACAGGGATTCTTCTCCGTACTCTTTTGATGCTTCCATTACATTCGCTTTTATGTAGTTTAATTCTGGTGGTTCATCAAGGCTGGCTACTTTTCTAAAAGCTTTATCAAGAAGTTCAACAATGTTGTAAAATGTGTCTCTGAAAATCCCGCAAATTGTTACAACTACGTCTATTCTAGGTCTGTTTAGCTTAGAAATCGGTATTACCTCAAGATCTCTTATGTAGATGCTTTTCCATACTGGCTTTACTCCTAGAAGTCTGAATATTGCAGCTACGGTCTCTCCTCCTGTTTTCATCGTTTCAAAAGCCCAGAGAACAACGCTTACTGTTTTAGGATATCTACCATATTTCTTGTAAAACTTCTCTAAGTATTCTTCTGCGATCTTTTCTCCTCGTTCCATAGCGATTTCAGTTGGTATATTAGTTGGATCGAGTTGATAGGTATTTCTTCCTGTTGGAAAAATTTCAGGAGTTCTAATGAAGTCTCCACCTGGGCCCGGTTGGATAAATTTCCCTTCTAATGCATTTAAGACAGAGCTTACTTCGTCAGATTTTAAAATTCTCTCGTAAATTCCTCGCAGAAAGCTTATTGCCTCTTCCAGCTCTCGTTTATTAACTTTTAAACCTAAAATATTTACTGGCTTATTTTCAATTATATATCTTTTTATAATCTCTTTAACTTCTTTTTCGATTTCGAGTAGAATTTCCGAATACAACTTTCCATTCGAATCTCTTTTATGTGGATTTGCTAAAATTTCATCATAGTTTAATCCCCGAGCTTCACAAAGGATTCTGTAGATACTTTTAATTCTCCCTCTATCGTATCTTGATAGGAAGACTAAGTAATTTAAAGTATCATTTGGTGATAGCACGTTTCCAAGTATGTGAAGTCCCCTAGGAATAAGTGAGCGTTTGTATTCTTGGAGTCTATCATAAATTTCTTCGATAGTCTCTCCTAGGTTATATTTTTTAGCTTTCTCTACTATCTTTTTCGCTATTTTTTCAGATTTATCTTTATCATATTGTTTAATATCAAAATATTCCATGATTAAACGTTCAATTTCATGAAAGTCGCTATGTAGGTCGCTGATAGTAAAGGGAGGACTTGCATGATTTACTATTACTGCATAGCTCCTCCTCTTCGCAATGGAAGATTCAGAAGAGTTAACAGCGTGATAGATATAGATGTTTGGAAGATCATCTACAAGAATATCTGGAAAACATTCACTTGATAAGCCAATTTCCTTGCCCGGCAAGAACTCTAATGTTCCATGTGTTCCAAAATGAATAATTGCATCAGCTTTAAACTCATGTTTAATCCACTTGTAAAAAGCAATGTATTGATGATGTGGTGGTAAATCCTTATCATGGTATATCTTTGTGGGATCTTCATGTACACCTCTAGAAGGTTGAAGTCCGATGAAAACATTTCCAAGTAAGATTCCAGGGATTAAAATTGAGTTCTTATATGTCATTATTTGACCGGGTGGAGGACCCCATTCTTTAACTACTTTATTTACTGCATTGTTAGGTGTATTTTTAAGCCACTTGATATACTCCTCTACCGTAATTTTTGGAATTTTTTCTACGTTTTCGGTGGTTAATACCCATTCACCGGAATTAACAATGCCGTTCGAGATGAGCATGTCTTTTAGTTCTTTTCCTGTGGGTGTAGACGTGATTTTGTACCCTCTTTCTTTCATCGCCTTTAGAAGCTTAGCTAAACTTTCAAATGCATCTAAGTAGGCGACCTTTCCGAGATTTTCTTCCCCAGGCGGATAATTGTACAAGATTATTGCTATTTTCTTCTCGCTGTTCTTCTTCTTCCTGAGCTCTACCCATTTAGCAAGCCTTTTTGCCATTTTCTCTACACGGTCTTCGATTGCAACGTATTCTTCGATTTTCAAGTTTTCCATAAAATAACGTTTAAGAGCATGGGTTACTATAGGCTCATTTCTACCGTCAAGTTCAGGTAAAATGACAGTTGTAACTGTTTCGATAGGCGATATCCCATCCTTTGAATTCTTCCACTCCCCGACAGTTCTAGAAGATAGGTGAATTCCATGCAGTATAGGTACGTTAAGTTTGGATAGTAGTTTGAGGGTTATTTTGTGGTCTCCTCCAATAGGGCCTCCGGCAAATCTGAACCATAGAAGGTCTGCCAAAGTCTCTATTATCGGTTTTCCGTTTTTGAAGAAGAATTTTTCGATCGCTAGGTAGTATCTAAGATCAGAACAAAATACAGGAATTACTCCGTATCCCAGCTCTTCAAGTTTTTCTGTAAGAAGTCTTGCAGCAGGGTAAGATTGGTCATAATGGAATCCGCCGTAAAAAAGTATTCCAATCAAAGGCCTATCTTTAAACTTATATCGATGTAAATATTCATCAAGACTTTCAAAGATTTCTCCAGTTTTAAAGTTTTGAATTCCCATACTAGGCAAGACTTTTGGTTCCGGAATTTCAATGCCAATTTTAACTTTTCCATATTCTTTTAAAAGTAAAAGGAACATTCCATAATAATTTTCGACACATGGATTTTCATAGTATTTAAGAAGTAAAGCGTAGTTCCTAGCATGCCTGAATATACCTACGGGAAATTTAGATCCTATCTTTTCAAATCTTTCTCTCATTTTTAACAGCTTACCGTAATCTATTTCGCTTTTCTTAATAAACCTCCTAAGTATAGGCTTGTCCTTTAGGGAAGAAAATTTACGAATGGAGAAACCTCCCATTCTTGTCAGTTTAATTATTTCTGAAGATCCACCAACAAACACAACTACTGTGTTTTGAAGATCTTTAAGGGTGTCAATTATCAGTTTACTTACTGTATCTCCGCCTCTAACATCAATAAGAACTATATCAGAATCATGAAGGTCTTTAATGAAGAGATCTAGATCGGTTAGTTCTTTATCAACGTCATACGTGTTATAGAATTTAAAATCAAGAACATTGTTTGTGACTTTATTCACCTTTTTAACAGCTTCTAAGAGAGATGGCCTGAACTGGTAGCTAATCATAGTTATTTTAACCATATAGGGTCTCTCCAGTATTACTAAACTTATGGAATGGTATTATTATTTAACCTTTTCCTAAACATGAATCTTAATTCCCGAGATCACTAGCTCTCTAGTAGTATACTACAACAGACTAGTAAGTGTCCTGAAACTCCACTACGAACATAGTGATTACTATAGGAGTGAGAACTAGAACTGTATTTAATATCTTCCTTTCCATTGTGAAAAATCGTATTAGAGTGTATTTACCAATATTCGAGCAATCAAAGATTTTCTTCAGTACTTTTTGCACAATGAGTAAAAAGCTTCTCAATGCTTATAGGAAATCCTATGAGGGGCTATGTAAAGAGTGGTCTAGGAGGGTTTATGAGTATGCACTACTCCATAGGAAAGACGTCAGGAATAACTACCTTTGGTACTATGTCGACAAGGTTGCGGGGGAATTGGAGTATGTGGTTAAAAACCATAGGAGGGGTAAGAGGGTATGGCCCTTGTTTAGAATAGTATTCTACGAGAATGGTAGGAGGGTTCATGGTAGTAGAGCATCACCAATAAGAATTGACCTTGATAGGAGGAGGCTAAAGCTTAGACCACTAAATGTGGAGGTAAAACTAAGTTCGAGGCTTGCCGAGGAGTTTAAGGAGGTATTATCCATGGGCTGTTCATTCATTGCTGGGATGATATTGAGGCGGAGGTATGCAGTACACACATAATTGCGTTTAGAAAGTACCAAAAGCCTAGAATAGAACTACTATTACTATTGATAGGAGTGATAATAATAGTAAATATGGAGTTGGAATTAGAGCACTACTGATAACTGAGGATGAAGTCAAGATAGTCGCTAAGGCCTCGGTTAGGAAGAGGAATGCTAAAATTCAATGGAGACAGTTGAGGTGGCATCAAAAATTATTCAGTTACTTCCGTAAGACGGAGCATGCATGGATGATAAAATGCCTTCACAAGAGGATTAAGGGCTGAACATCAGGTATAAAAGGGATTTGAAAGAGAGGTTGAGAAGGATACTGAGGAGTACTAATGCCACACCAGTAATAGTACTGGATGAAATAGATTCAGAAGGGTTAAGAGGGAGTAGACTACAGAAGACTATAATAGTGGAAAAGGATGTTGAGAACCTAGTGAAGTTCTACAATGGAATCTTTATCAAGAAGAGGAAATCCAGGAGGTACTGTCCGGTATGTGGAAAGAGAATGAGAAAGTATGGGAAGACTAGGAGGCTAGAACTGTACAAGTGTAGTTGTGGAGTGATCATAGACAAGCACGTAGCTGCCTCTTATAATGCAATACTCTGGACCGTAGGCAAGCATTCCCCTGAACCAATACAAAGAGTGAAGGAGAAGATAAGGGAAAACATAAAGAAAGACCCGTACACAGCCTAAAATAGCGAAACCTCCTCACTTCCAACTTCCAGTAGTTGCCCCTGTCCACTAGAGTAGATGAGGGACAGCCAGAAACCCCGGACCACTGATCAAATCAATGATGGCTATGACAATGAAGCTCCCCCAAGATAGATGATGGAAGGGGGAGCGAGGAGAAGAAAAACCTCCATCAGCAAGGAGAAATGGAGGTTAAGGAGTCTACTGATCCTTGATAACAGCTTTGCAAACTCTTTTAGGTAGTTCGCAAAGTCTCAGCTCTGTTGTCCAGCTGTTAAACGAGTTCAATCATAGACCTATCCTGCCCCTTCTCTTTCTCAATTTAAGCGTAAGACTGTAGAGTACTAATGCTATACCTATTACACAAATTATAATCGAAAGGTATCTTAATATTTCAGGTATCACACTAGTGGGTGTTCGTACAATCTCAGTAGTTCTCCTAGGTAATTTGCTTAACACTACTTCCCTTTGATCTAAAATCATATTGTCTGAAAGTAGTTCTATTGAGATTTTCTCCTCTTGAAAAGGTAGTGGAATGGAGATGTATTCTCTATCACCTGCATTAATATAGACTTTAACAGTTTGTTCGTATTCTCCGAAGATAGCTCTGAGGTAGAAGTATCCAGAAGTAGTCGAGTTATTCTCGACTAAGATCTTTAGAACATTGTTTTCTAAGGTTACATTCAGTATTCTCCCACTTGCTTCAGTCTTCTTGAATAACCGCATGTGTGGTATTTTAACAAAGAATACGTAGTAGTCTGGAGCCTGTAGCTCATTATAGTTCACCCATAGAAGGAGTGTAGGAGTCCTGTTAAGTGGACCATGAGCTGAGGCGGGGATCCAAGTATAGTTCATCAGAGTGACATCCTCAGTGAATTTAACTAGCAGTATATCTATCCAGCTCCTAGGATCCCTATGAGTATAGCTATCTCTTATAACTACTTCATAGACATTATCCTCCACTACGCGGATAAACTCACTTGTGTTGAGGTAGACAGCTACTTCGAGCACATATGCACCAATCATAGTGCTCATCCTACCCACATTTCCAACATCACATAGAATGATCTCATCATCATCTCTGTAGGTGTGTGATAGAATTCTATATTTTAGCCTAGTGGGATCTGAAGTGAACATTAGCAGTATCTCTTCTACTGTAGAACCCTCTCTAGCAACGATCTCTCTTCCTATTCGTGGATCTCCGTACAAGCTCTTACCTTCAGATGTGAAGGGATGGAACTTAGCTTTAACGATAGCTAGTCCATTACTTTCAATTTCTACTTCAAAGTTTAATGCTATCCAGTACCTTTCCTGAGAACTAACTTTCCTAACGAATAAAATGAGTACCAGTAGGATCAGTATTAGTACAATTGATCGCTTAACCACCATCCCACCTAGTCCCCCACTGGTTCAAAGTCGTATTCTACATATTCGAGGTATAGGTACCCAGGTGAGCAGAAATTACTTAAAGTCGTACCATAGTACTTAGTCTCTTCTACACCGAAGACTATATGGAAATTGGAATAATCTCCTATTTTGGCCTCCCTAGCCTCAAGTAATTCTACATCTATCCATCCCCATGGTGGTAAGTAAACCTGAGACCACATATGACCACCCCAGTGTTCTAATAGCCTCTCCCCCTCTACCCATGCTGTCGATGAGTTGAACCACATCTTAGCTTTATGCCTACTCAGGAGAAGTCCAAAGACAGTTCTAGCTGGTATACCCCTTATTCTAGCTAAGGTGACGTATACATCAGCCACCTCGGTGCAGTCTCCTTGAATAGTATAATCCCCAAGAACGCCTCTAACTAGGGCTCTCTCAGCTCCTAATCTATGAAGCTGTAGGCTGTAGCGAGTGTGGCGTTTAACCCATTTAGCTATACTTGTAGCTATCTCAAGGGGACTACCCCCCCTACTCACTCTTCGCGCTAGGTTTATCAGGTCTGGATTCTCAGTATTCCAGTAACTAGTTCTCTTAGTAAGTCTTCTGACAATTTCGTACTCAGGCCATATACTCTCACTTACATTGAATATAACTCTATAACCGTGAACAGTAATCTTAAGAACCGCCTCTATCCATACGGCTTCATTAGGCCTTGTCCTAAGGAACACTACTGCAAATACATTTCCATCTTCATCTTTTTGTATTTTTACATAGCCTGGAGTGATGTTAATAAGTCTAGTATGTTGATAGGTCGTATTGCGAGGAAGGGTTATATACACGTAATCGTTCATGGGGATTTTATAATTATTTATTAATTTGTACTTAGCTCTAACTATGTATGTTATATTACTGAAGATAATTCGTGATCTTCTATACTCAAGTACTGATGAGCTCATCTCCTGGTCTAATTCTATAGCTACCCCATGGAGTATGAACGCTATTAGTATGAGGATTACGCCAATGATCAGTAGGCCCTTTTCCATATGTTATCTATAAGCCTCGTTCTAGAAAAGGTTGACGTATAGAGCTATTATATGTCCTAGTCTAGTCCTATCTATGGATGTAGTTCACATCTGATGGCTACTTTTCCTTTCGCCTCCTAGTGTACTTAACCAATAGTAGGACTAGTACACATGCTACCGCCGATATCGGTACTCCTATTGTAGTAATTTGTTCATAAAGTCCATCATGATAGGTATTTATACTTACTCCCTCCACACGTGATATCACCATAGGATTGCTGAACGATATAAGCTGAATGTCCATGAAGTGACCTAGGACGGGATCAGAGTACCTAAGGGCCGACGCTAGTATACCCGTATCCTTTTCATAGGCGATACCACCTATAAGATGGACTTTACCCTTGAGTTTTACTAGTGGAAGTACCTCAATAGTACCAAGGGGAGTTCTTCTCTTCTCCGGATACCACACAGTACCCTCGGCATCTGCCTTACGGATAGCGCATATGAGTACCTCTCTCTTCAGCTTTAATTCACTCTTAGGTATCCAGAGGGGTGTTACACCTATATACTCACCATCAATGGTGTAGGTCTTCCTGCTTTTCGGATCTACCAGTACTCTAAATACCTTATCTAGTGATTTCTCAGTCTCATTATGTCCTCTGAACCTTACTCTACCTGTAAATCTTACTTCAAATTCGGCTAGTCCCTCTCTAAAGCCTACGCACTTCCATGAGTAGGTAGCAGTTAGTATAGTGAATGAAACCCGCTCAATTGTATACCTCCACTTGTACTTTAGCTCTCTTTCGCCAGTATATTGGGATAGCTTACCTTCCTTTACCAGTTTCTTAATCAGGTCGATAGCATTAGCAGTGATAAGTAATGAGCTCAGATTTTCATGTCTGGGTATCTCCTCTCCCCGCTTTGCATAGATCTCTTCTATCTCTTTCCTAGAGAGATCAGAGAATATAGTATAATTTCCAAACCTGTGGACGTGTAGTACTCCCAGGTCTACCAGGTCATCTATAGCCACCCTTATAGAGAGAGTACATGCCTCTCCCATTGGAAACTTATACTCCACATAAAATCCAGGTTTAAGCCATGAGGGCTTTGAGAATACTATTCTACTCATATAGATTGTATTTAAAATCAACATCGTTATAAGTAGGACAGTCCACTTAGATCTCATAGCTCTCACCCTACACTCTTATTTGTGAACGAGCCATAATATTACCTCCAGGCAGACCAGCACATTCTGCTGTAGGTTTTGGAGTCATAATCCCTTCCTTCCATGTAACTGCTTCAAACTTACATCCACTTTCATCCTCTCGACAATAACCGTCTACTCCACTATAAACTGCTGTCCAACAATCGTGGTCTACTGCTCCGTGCCCCTTATCTATATGCTCAACCCATGCAAAGCAGCACTTACCGTTAGAACAGGTTTTATCACCCTTTGTACAGCATTTAACCCAGAAGGCTGTATCCACTTCCCAAACATCAGTATCACAATCTTGTACTATTACAGCTTTAGCAATACCTATATATATTATCGACATCAGGAGGGTGAGAGATACTATTATATATTTTTTTACATTTTTAATCCATCTCACCCAGTATAATATAAAAAGAAAGATATATATATATTTCCACTTATCTGGTAGTGTTCTAGCAAATACATATAGCCGTTCATCGTTTATATCTGTACTCTAGATCTAACTAGGGGAGATGGAGGTTAAGGGGGCTTATCTTCTCCCATACCTTTTGTACACGTATACCAGTACTAGAGCTACTACTATTACTACTACGGCTGCCACTATGAGCATTGTCTCTCTCTGCCTTACTATTACTCTTAACCCGTAGGTTATCGTTGATACTTCATTAGCCTTACCCTTCAACAGTATATAATAGTCTCCAACAGACTTGGTGGGATCCACTGTTATCGTAAGAGTGAATGTGATGGACTCGCCAGGCTTTAATATCGAGACCTTCTCGGGTGTGATCTCCACTTCGAAACCCTCTGGAACACTTTCGAGGATACAAGTTACATCGGTAAGAGTAAGAGTACCGGTATTCTTCAGGGTAAAGTCAAATGTGACTTCCTCACCAGCATAAGTATCGATCGAGAATTCTTCGGTCTCCACCGTAAGGCCGTACCTACCAGTTACATCCAGGTATAGCGTACGATAGAGGGTAATATTATCCGCGGTTATCTTCAGAGTGAAATTAAAGATACCTACTTTTGCATCCTCTGACACCTGAACACATAGAAAAATCGTGCACTCACTGTCGTCATGGAGATATATGGAGGAGATTCTGTTACCCACTTCATCTTCAAACCAATAGGATAGAGCCTCAGGTAAGTTTTCAACGGACAATTTCACGAGAAGTTCTTCGTAACCTCTGCTGACTAGTCTTAATTTATACTTGGCCCTAGACCCTATGTTAGCATAGACGTGTGATCTCTGAACCTCAAGACTCAATTCTCTTCTAACCTCTCTTCCTATAGCCACTGTAAGGGACTTCTCTTCTGAAAATCCTCTGTGAGCTACCTCAGTCATTAGGAGTACATTGTAAACTCCCTCACTTACGTCTTCTGGAATCTCTATACACACTTTAAGCTCTACAACCTCGTTAGGTTCGAGTACGAGTGTGTGTATGGGAATACCTCTATACTTAACACTGACATTCCATCCGGTAGGTGCGCTATAGGATATAGTGAACTTCTCATCACTCCAGAAGGGATTCTTGAGGTGGGCTGTGAGTTCGATCCTCGCTCCAGGTTCAGAGCTTAGTGAGAGGATATTGAGTCTGAGTAAGTCTAGGCTCTCTTTCGTCAATGTGACTATGAGGCTTCTTGATATCTCTATATCCTCATAGTATAGATGTATGGATATGGAGCTCGTACCACTGTCACTAATAGGTACAAGTTCGAGATCCAGTTTAAGGGGTCTATTGGGCTCTAATACCATAGAAGTATTATTGGATATTTCTACTCCACTATGCTTAAGAATGGGTAGTACGATAGAGCTATTGGTAGTCATGACTAGGAGTACTTCCTGGGAGAGCTTTCCCTCGTTCACTATCTCTATAGATAAGCTCTTCTTCTCATGAAATGGTAGTAATATGTTCTGGATGCTAGGACCAATAATATTCACAGTAGGAATGAGTACTGCATAGATCTTTACTGTCTTCCCTTCCTCTATGAACACTCTTTCAATATAGTCTTTATATCCTCTCCTTTCAACTCTTATCTGATAGCTACCTTCGGGTAATCTTAAGATTATGTTACTGGTATCGATTTCGTATATTCTATATAGATCTGATCCCTTGTACAGTCGCAGTACTGCTCTTTTAATAAATTCATTATTAGTATTAATAGTGGTCAAACTGAGGTAGCCATATTTCTCCTCTTCCTCCTCTCCTCTTGGTACTTTAGGTTGTGCAGTTATAAGGTTAAGACTAATTAGTAGGAGAATTAGCAAAGTGAGCGATAGTTGAAAAATACTACTTATCCTTTTCATACATCACATCCCTGTAGTGTTTATTGTATGGGGCTCTTTATTAAAAACCGTTCTTATGGATCTTCTCATCTAACTTCCCTCTTTACGAAGATGATGAATGAGATTAGGAGGGCTATTATTGGTAGGAGCACTAGTACTGCTATATTAGTGTAGTCTATAGGTCTATTTGCAATCAGATTGCTTGTACA
>Ga0190367_1000506_pt1 | contig 28259 bp, 30 predicted proteins | sample 4872181011_MG_FD_171838 | JGI IMG/M metagenome (GOLD analysis project Ga0190367, IMG submission 171838) | Hydrothermal vent microbial mat bacterial communities from Southern Trench, Guaymas Basin, Mexico - 4872-18-10-11_MG | ecosystem: Environmental > Aquatic > Marine > Hydrothermal vents >...
TCATAGTATTCCGTGATGACGTAGCCGTGTGGTGCCACGCAGAAGGTGCGCACCTTGTCATCGAAGCGCCTAGAGTAGTAGATGAGCTTGGGCTCGTAGAGGGCGTCCGTGAGCTCCTCGGCCACCACGCTGGGCACCTCCACCCTCAGGCCCACGTCCACGGGGTTTGCGGCCGTCTTGATGCCCAGCTCGCGCGTGATCTCCCTCAGCCACTCGGCACCGCCCCTCCCGGGCGCTAGGACCACGTAGCGGGCCTCAAGCACATCGCCAGCCTTGGTCTGGACACCCTCAACGTGCCCGTCTCGCGCGAGGACACGAGCTACCTCCGTGTTCATCCTCAGCTCCACGCGGCCCGCCAGGTAGGAGCGCATGGCCTCTAGCACGCGGGCACAGCCGTCCGTGCCCATGTGCCTCACCTTCTGAGGGACGAGCTTCAGGCCTGCTCGGGACGCCTTTCTAGCCAGCTCGGCTACAAGGTCCTCGTCCTCGCCGTAGAGGCGCCTGGGAGCTCCGAAGCGTAAGTATATCTCGTCCACGCGCTTCAGGAGTTCCGCTACCTTCTCCCTGCCCAGGAAGGCCGTGAGCCAGCCTCCTACATCTGGCGAGTAGGTGAGCTTGCCATCGCTGAAGGCACCTGCACCACCCCAGCCCGAGAGGAGGGAACACACAGGGCAGCGCACGCACCTGCCCGTCTCACGCGCCGGGCACCTGCGCTCGCTCAGGTCGGGGCCGCGGTCGAGAATGGCCACCTCAAGGCCGCCCCGCTCCACCAGCTCCAGGGCCGTGAAGATGCCAGCGGGGCCAGCCCCCACGATCACCACGTCGAACTTCTCGGCCAAGGCAACCTCACGCGCAAGGGATTTCTATCGCTCCTGCTTATAGGCTTGCGGCATGGAGCTCCTCCGCCTTGGGCCGGGCCTTCACGCCATCACGGGCCACCCAGCCCTCCTGCTCGCCAGGCCGGGAGAGCGCGTCCTAGTGGTCGCTGACCTCCACATAGGCTGGGAATCCGCCTTAGCGGACAAGGGCTTCCACATCCCCTCGCAGGTGGGCAGGATGTTGGCCGAGCTGGAGAGGCTGGTGGGGGCCTTCAGGCCCAAGCGTCTAGTCTTCTTGGGCGACGTGAAGCACACCATAGCGGGCGCTGAGGCAGAGGAGTGGGCAGCGATCCCGGCCTTCTTCGAGAGGCTGCTGGAGCTCGTGGGCGAAGTGCTCGTGATTCCCGGGAACCACGATGGGCGTTTAGAGGCTCTCCTGCCCGAGGGCGTCCAGCTCACGGACTCCAGCGGCCTCGCGCTCTGGAGGACCTTCGGCCTCTTCCACGGCCACGCCTGGCCTGGCCCGGAGCTCCTGGCCTGTAGGTGGCTCATAACGGGGCACATGCACCCCGTAGTCGTCTTCCGGGGCGGTCCTTACTTCCGCACCAGCAGGCGCGTCTGGCTGGTGGCCCGATGTGATGGGCCTGCCCTCGCCAGGGAACTCGCGAGGAGGGGGCGCGGGAGGCTGGACCCGGCTGAGGCAGCTGCCGAGCGCCTGCTGGTCATGCCATCCCTCAACGAGTTTCTGGGCGGTCAGGCCATCAACCTGCGCAGGCGGGGGGATGAGGCCCTCATAGGCCCCGTGCTGAGGTCCGGCTGCGTTGACCTGGCTGGCGCTGAGGTCTTCATGCTCGATGGCACCTTCCTCGGCACGGTGGAGCAGCTCAGGAGCTCTGGCCTCTAGGGGCCTCGCCTCAGCCCTCGGCCAACTCCATCCTGATGCGAGCTCCCATCTTCACCTGTGCGAAGAGCTCAAGACCGCTTGTTATCCGGCCTATCGGGTTCACCGGGCCCACGGGCTGGGATTGGCCGTAGAAGATGCAGATGGCGGAGCCCGCTGGCCAGTAGGCTATGGTGCCCTTCTCCACGCGCCTCACGGCCTTCTCCTCGCCCAGCCGCACCGGCACCTCGAAGTAGACCTCCTCAAGCCAGGTGGAGGCATAGCCCTCCACGGGCAGGGCTCTCACAATGGCGTCCACCGTGCGCGGCGCCAGATGCCTGATGAGCTCCCCCATCGCCACGCCCTCTACGCCTTCTATCACGAACCTCACGGGCACGCGGTCCACGCTCGACATGGCCGGGGGAGCGTAGGAGGTGGGAGAATAAGGCTTCCTGCTCGCCAGCCCAGGGAGGCAGCTATCCCATGAAGTCCACGAGGCTCATCTGGCCCCTCCTAGGTCTCTCGGGCTTCTCGGGCACCTCATCGCCGAAGATGATGAGTTGGCCGTAGACGCCATCGTAGCCCGGCACCACCTTCACGCGACCCTCCCTCACGCGCAAGATGGCCTCGGCTAAGCGCTCACCCGCCACGGCCGCCAGCTCCTCTCTGCCCGCGTCCAGGAGGACCGCATACTCGCTGCCGAACCTGGCCACGAGGGCCTCATAAGCACGCCAGACCTCCTTAGCCCTCGGGCTCTGGGCGCCCAGGACCCTCATTATTATCTCCGAGAGAGGTAGGAGGTGCACGTAATCGGCTGCCCTCTCAGGCCTGAAGCCGTAGGGGCGGTCGGCCAGCTCCTCCACGCGCTGCTCCACGCCCTTAGTGAGCTGGCGCCCGCATATCGGGCAGCGGTTGCCCAGCTTCGCGGCCTCCTCCGGCGGGAGGGAGATGCCGCACCTCCTGTGGCCTGACCAGTGGTATTTGCCGTAGCGTGGGTCCACCTCTATGGTCATCACGAGCCTCTTCAGGTCCTTTCTCCTTATGGCCTCCACGAGCACCTCATAGGTGAGTTCCTCTGGCCCTTCCAGCTCGAAAACGTTGGCCTCACGGCCTATGCGCCAGGGGTAGAAGGAGTGCGAGTCGCTGTTGGACACAAGCGTATACCTGTCTAGGGCGCTGACGCGCCAGTTCATGGGCGGGTCCGAGGAGAGGCCCGTCTCCAGGGCGTGGATGTGCTTGGTCATGTCCTCGTAGCAGGCCTCCACGCTGTCAAAGCCGCTGAAGGCGCCAAATAGGCTAAACCAGGGCGTCCAGACGTGCGCGGGTATGACCTCGGCCTCCGGGCAGACCTCCAAGACCTCCTCGACCAGCTCGGCTGGGCTCATTTCGAGCGTGGGGCGACCGTCCGCGCTTAAATCGCCATGCCTGGCCAGGCGCTCGCTCACTTGGTCGGCCGCCTCTAGGTCGGGCAGAAGGATGAGGTGGTGGATGCGGTGCACGCGCTCATCCACGTCCGAGCGGGAGACCGTGCAGACCTCGCCCGTTACCATGAAGAGGACGCCCGTGCTGGGGAGCCTGGCGGGCCTGTAGAGGCCCGTGGCGTCCTCCTGCTCAAGCTCGGCCTTCAGCTCCCTGAGCCAGAGGGGGTGCGTGAAATCGCCCGTGCCCACCACCTTCAGGCCCTTTATGGCCGCGAAGCGGGCGATGTGCTCCACGTCCATGCGCTTGCTCGTGGCCCTGCTGTAGCGCGAGTGGACGTGCAGGTCCGCGATGACCCTCAAGCCACGCCAGGCCTCCCCACGCTAGAGCGGTCCCGCGGTCTCTTTGGGCTTCCTATCACGCAGGCAGGCGAGCATTAGGGCACCCTCGGCCTTCTAGAGCTCCAAGGGCAGAACGGGCATCATCAGCCATCTACGTGCCGTGCTCAGGAGCGACGAGGTGCTTCCGGCCCTTGCCCCTCGGCAGGCGCTTCTCGCTCGCCCTCCTCCTCTCCCTCCGCCTTGCCTTCCTCAGCTGCCTTCTCACCTTCCTCTGCTGCCTCCCCCTCCTCTGCCTCCTCAGCAGCTTCCTCCGCCTCAGCTGCCTTTTCCTCGCCCTTCTTGCTCCTGAAGCGGTGCACGACCGAGAGGAGGAGGCGCTTCATGAGCGTGAGGGAGAACAAGCCACGCCAGCCGCGCTCCTCCACGACCTCAAGCATCACGTCCCAATCCATGAGCACTATGATGATGGCTACCACGAGCATGGCCACGCCCGTGCCCACCATGCCCCAGAGGCCGCCTGCCTCGAAGGCCATTAGGATGGCCGTCAGTGCCCCCTTGCCGGAGTAGGCGAGGAGGAAGCAGAGTGCTATCTTTCCTATGAGGAAGGCCGGGAAGGCCTTCCAGAGCGGGTAGCCGATGAGGCCCAGGGGGAGGCTGACCACGTCATCTGGCAGCGGGGTGGCGGCCATGAGGAGGACGACGAGGAAGGCTGGCTTCTCAAGGAGCTTCTTGGCCTTCTCCAGCTTCTTCCTCCTCTCCTCCTCCAACGTCTTGCGCCAGGCAGCACCGAGGGCGTAGCCGGTGAGCTCCCCTATGGCCGCGCCCGTGCCGCTCACGATGGCTAGGAGGGGCAGGTCGGCTGGATCCATGAGAGCGCCTAGCGTGAAGATGAAGAGCGCATAGGGCGCTGGCAGGATGATGCTCGCGTTCCCGAGGAGGGAGGCTAGGAAGGCACCTAGGTAGCCATACCTCTGGGCCACGTCCATCATCCATCTCAGGAACTCCTGCTCAAAGCCCAATCACGCCACCTCTCCTTGCCCTGGCATGTGTTAGCGCCACTACATGCCTATATATGGTTTTTGCAGGAGGAGCATAAAATGGAAGGGGCCGGGAGGGGCGAGCAGCTCAGGGCTTGGGGATGGCCAAGTCAGCTGGCCCGTGCTCGGACACCTTTATGTCCGGGTTCACGCGCTCCACGATGTCTATGATGATCTCCGCATACTTCACCTTCTCCCTGGCCAAGAAGGCGAGGTGCTGGGGGCTCACCCAGGGCTTGTAGAGGCCTGCCACGCTTGGGCCAGGCTCTATCTTGAAGTAGCAGGGCGCTGTTACCCGCGCTATCTCGGGCGTCTCCCAGAACCGGTTGAAGCCTCCCCAGGTGTCGAAGAGGTAGACGTGCACGTCGATGGGGATGTCCACGGCCTTCCTCATGGCCGCGAGCATGGGGAGCGTTACATCGCCCAGCGGGTTGAAGGTGTTCGCGCCCAGCATCTCAAGCACCTTGGCGCCAGCTGGATTGGCGTGGCCAGCGAAGATGGAGACCTTGAAAATCACGTCCTTCGGTATGTCGCCCGCCTTGCGCATCTCGTTCAGGAGCCAGAGGAGACCCTCGTCCACGATGAGGAAGCCGCGGAAGCCGAGCTCTATGGCACGCATGATGTCCGATATCACGTAGAGCAGGTTGTCCGAGCCTCGGTAGCGGATGCCGCACACCCCGCCCTCAGGCGTCCTGAGCTGGCCTCCCAGGTCCCAGGGCGTCCTTGGGCCGGGCGTGAGGATGACCTCCAGCTTCGCGTCCCTGGCCATCTCGGCAAAGCGCGTGAGCTCCTTATCGTCCAGGAGCGTAGCGCCCATCACGACGGAGATGAGGCGGTGGACGGGCACATCGCGCTTCTCCATCTCGTCTATCAGGGCCTCCAGCACCTCGGGTCTCTCCACACCCGATATCTCTATCCGGTAGTGGGCGCCATCGGGGAAGCGCTTGGGCGAGTCCGGCAGCTCATATAGGTCGCGGCCTGGCACGCCGTGCTTCTCCATCAGGGCCTTGACGTGCTCGAAGAGCCTCTCCACCTTCATGGCAATTGCCTAGTCCGCCCTAGGAGGCTATTTAGCTTTCCCCCAGCACGGCTCAGCCCTTACGGCGGAGGACCTGGACCCTGAGGATGTCGCCAGGCCTTATGATGGCTATGCCGGTGAGAGCTCCCACGACCTCTATGAGCACTATCTTGTCCGGGTTCTCAAGGTCCACGGACCTGTTTATGCCCTCCGCCACGGCCCTGATGATCTCCATGCGACCCAGCTCCGTGTGGCGCTTCTCAACGGTTATGCGGAACTTCTCGTCGGGCTCTATCTTGGCTAGGGCGAGCTCCTGAGCTGCCCGCGCTATCTCGGCTAGGTCGGTCCTCACCACGCGCTCTATGGGTATGACGCGTTGAATGACGCGGAACTCCTCTGGCCTCTCGTCGAAGAGGGCGCGGAGGCGCCTAACGGCCTCGAAGGGGTCTAGGCTCGTGCGGGCGCAGATGAGGCCTTTAATGGGCGTGGTCTCCACCTCGGCCCGCTCATCGCCTACCTCGGCTAGGAGATACCAGAGTTCCGAGCAGCCATCGTGCTCCCTCCCCCTGGGCGTAGACACGAGAAGGTTGAACTCCAAGGGCGCCACAGCGGCCACCCGATGTGCCGTCGCGGGAACATTATAAAACCCTCCCCCGGCCCAGGCTTAGGGCGGCGAGACCTTGGGCTGGGAGGAAGCCCTTATCCTGGCTCTCAGGTCCATCTCCAACCCGCTCCTAGACGCCCTCTTCCTAGCCCTCAGCGAGCTGGGGGGAGATGTCTTCTGGCTGGCCGTCATCTTCGCCTGCCTAGCGCTCAAGAAGAGGAGGCAGGCCCTCGGCTTCTCCATCCTCCTGATAGCGAACTTCTACATCAGCTACGTCCTCAAGCACGCCATAGGCAGGCCAAGGCCGCCGCTCTGGCTCCAGCGCACGGACCTCGTGGGAGCCGAGCTAGGCCCCTCCATGCCCAGCACCCACGCGGCCGAGGCAGCAGCAAACATGGCCTACCTAGCCCGTGAGGCAAGGGACAAGCGGACCTATGTGGCCTGCGGCACCCTGGCCGTCCTAGCGGGCTTCAGCCGGGTCTACCTGGGCGTCCACTGGCCTACCGACGTGCTGGCTGGCGCCTGCTTGGGCCTGGTGGTGGCTGCCTCCTACGTGTTAGCGGCCGAGGGGAAGCTGATGGACGAGCTGAGGCAGCTCTTGGCTAGGAAGAGCCTGCTGATGCCCCTCCCCCTGCTTCTTGGCCTCCTGGCGGCCATCCTCACGCCACAGGGCTGGGGGAGGCCAGCTACCTACATAGGAGGGCTGGTGGCTGGTGTCTTCACGGGCCTCCTGCTCCTGAGGCCGGGCTACAGATCACCGAGGCAGCTGGGAGATGCGCTGAGGACGCTGGCCTGCGTGCTCACCGACCTGGCCCTGCTGACCGCCTCCTACATGCTCGGGCCAGGCCCCCTCCAGTTCGTAACCGCCCTGTTGGCGGGCCTCTGGGGGTCCTGGGCTGGCCCCGAGGCCTTCTGGGCCTTGAGGAGGCGATGATGGCGGTCAGCGGAGGTCAGTCGGGCCTCACAGGCCTCTCACCCGGCGCTCAAGGCGCCATCAAGGCCTCGACGCCGTCGCCACACATCATCCCGCTCAAGAGGTGGCGGGTGGGCTTTTAGGCTTTCCCAACGCGCACCGATAGCAGGGCCACATGGTGCCCCGGCCGGGATTTGAACCCGGGACCCCTGGCTCGAAAGGCCAGGATGCTTCCGGCCTACACCACCGGGGCTCCTTAGGGCGCGGGGTCGTGCTCGATTTAAGCCTTAACGGTCTAGCCGTTCGTGGCTCTCGCAACCCTTATCCTCCCCGGCCTGTAAGCGGGCGGGAGCGGGAGAACATGGAGAGACGTGTGGCCGTTATAGGCGTGGGCTGGTCTGGCTTCGCACCTCAGACGGCCGACCTGTCCTACAAGGAGCTCATGTTCGAGGCCGCCACCCGAGCCTACGAGGACGCGGGCGTGGACCCGAGGCGCGATGTGGAGAGCTTCATCACCTGCGCGGAGGACTACTGGGAGGGCTTCTCCATCTTCGATGAGTTCGTGCCCGACCAGCTAGGGGCCGTGATGAAGCCCACCTGCACGGTTTCGGGCGATGGCCTCTACGGCCTGGCCATGGCCGTCATGCAGATTCAATCCGGTCTCTTCGACGTGGTGGCCGTGGAAGCGCACAGCAAGGCCAGCGACCTCCTGACCTACGAGGGCGTGCTGAGGTTCGCGCTTGACCCCATCTTCACGCGGCCGCTCGGCTGGCACCCCTACGCCCTAGCGGGCCTTGAGATGGCCAGATATCTCTACGACACGGGCGCCCTGGAGGAGCATTGCGCCCTCGTGGTGGAGAAGAATAGGCGGAACGCGCTCGCCAACCCCCTGGCCTCCTATGGGGCCACCGTAACGGCTGAGGATGTGCTGGCCTCACGGCCCCTCTTCGAGCCCCTGAAGGAGCTGGACGTGGCCCCCCTGGCCGACGGCTGCGTTGTCATGGTGCTCGCGGCCGAGGGGGTGGCGCGGAAACTCACGGACACGCCCATCTGGGTGCTGGGCATGGGCTGGGCCTCGGAGAGCATCGCGCCCGAGATACGCGATTGGTGCCGGGCCGTGCACGTGGAGCTCGCGGCCAGCATGGCCTACGACATGGCTGGCATCACGAGCCCCGCCAAGGAGCTCGACCTGCTGGAGGTGGACGACCGCTTCTCCTACAAGGAGCTCCAGCACGTGGAGGCCCTGGGCGTTTGCACGTATGGTGAGGCCGCCCGCCTGCTGGAGGAGGGCGCCTTCGAGCGAGATGGCGAGCTGCCCGTGAACCCCTCCGGCGGCTGCCTGGGCGTGGGCAACCTGCTTGAGGTCATGGGCCTGCACAAGGCCCTGGAGGTCGTGCTCCAGCTCAGGGGCGAGGCTGGCAAGAGACAGGTGCCGGACGCCGAGGTAGGGTTAGCCCAGGCCTGGCGTGGCCTCCCGACGGCCAGCAGCGCCGTGGTCATCTTTGGCGTGGAGAAGGAGGTGGGGAAGGCATGATGTCGAGCGTGAAGCGCAGGGTGGCCGTGGTGGGCGCTGGCATCACCCTCTTCAGGCGGCGCCTGAAGGAGACGGGCCGGGAGCTCTCCTTCTACGCGGCCAAGATGGCCTTGGACACGGCTGGCATCACGCTCCGCGACGTAGATGCCGTGGTCTGCGGCACCGCGCCCGATGCCTTCGATGGCGTCCACATGAAGGGCGAATACCTGCTCGATGGCATGGGAGGGCACAGGAAGCCCTTCGTGCGCGTCTACGTGGGCGGTGGGACGGGCGTCTTCACGCCCATAGCCGCCTGGTGGCACGTGGCCTCAGGGCACTTCGACATCGTGTTGGCCGTGGCGGAGGAGAAGATGAGCTCCTGCTACCCGCACCCGCAGAAGGCCTTCACGACCATCTTCGACCCCATGCTCACACGCCCCCTCGGCGCCAACCTGGTCTGGATATTCGCGCTTGAGATGCAGCGCTACATGCACGTGCACGGCGTGAAGAAGGAGCAGATAGCCACCATAGCCGTGAAGAACAAGCGGAACGCGCTCGACCACCCGTGCGCCCAGCTCGCGGCCAAGATCACGGTCCAGGACGTGCTGAACTCCGAGGTCATGGTATGGCCCGTCCAGCGCCTAGACATTAGCCCGCCCAGCGATGGGGCGGCAGCCGTGGTCCTGGCGGCCGAGCACGTGGCCAAGCGCCTCACGGACGACCCAGTCTGGATAGAGGGCGTGGGCTGGTGCTTGGACAGCACCTACTGGACGAACAGGGACCTCTACTACCCGAAGTATGTGGAATACGCGGCCCGCATGGCCTACAAGATGGCTGGCATCAAGAACCCGCCGAAGGAGATAGATGTCGCCGAGCCCTACGACCCGTTCGACTACAAGGAGGCTCACCACGCTGAAGGGCTCATGCTGGCCCGGAAGGGCGAATACCTGAAGGACGTGAAGGACGAGAGCGACATATTCGCTAGGTATGGCCGCGATGGCGACCTGCCCATCTGCCCCTCTGGCGGCCTGCTGGGCGTGGGGAACCCGATCGCGGCCGCTGGCATGATGAAGGTGTGCGAGATATTCTGGCAGCTCCGCAAGGAGGCTGGCAAGAGGCAGGTGAAGAACGACCCGAGGACGGGCGTGGCCCAGGCCTGGGGCGACTTAATGCAGGTGGGCACGGTGGTGGTCATGCGCGTGTGAGGAGGTGGCGTATGGCATGTCGGCCCGCGTAAAGGAGTATAGGGGCACCTACGTGAGCAGGAAGGACATAGAGGAGGGGCGCGTGCCTACCTTCAAGGACAAGCCCGAGGCCAGGTATGCCTGGGCCGCTGGCGTGGCCATGGGGCGCTTCCTGGCCGAGCTTAAGGAGGGCCGCATCATAGGCCGCCGCTGCCGCGCCTGCGGGCGCGTCCTAGTGCCCCCACGCATGTTCTGCGAGTGGTGCTTCAGGCCAACGGACGAGTGGGTCTACGTGCGCGACACGGGCACGGTGCTCACCTACTCCATCTCCTACCTGGGGCCAGCTGCCGAGAGGCTGAAGGAGCCCGTCATCATAGCCGTGATAGAGTTGGACGGAGCCTCACCCGGCATAGGCATCCTGCACAAGCTGGGAGAGGTGAAGCCGGAGGCTGTACATGTGGGGATGCGCGTCAAGGCCGTGTGGAAGCCGCCTGAGGAGCGGGAGGGGGCGATAACTGACATCCTCTACTTCAAGCCCCTGGAGGGCGGGGGAGGGGGTGAGTGAGCGTGTCGGTCGAGCGCGTCAGGCTCCCGCACGAGGTAAGGCACTGGCTCGGCGATATGGAGGCCGACTACGTCTACACGCTCGGCATAGCTGGCGAGAAGTTCTACGCTGGCCTTAAGGAGGGCAAGATAATCGGCGCGCGCTGCCCGAGCTGTGGGGCGGTTTGGGTGCCCCCGAGCATCTACTGCCCCGAGTGCTTCGAGGAGCTCACCGAGTGGGTGGAGCTGCCGGACGAGGGCACCGTCTACACGTTCACCGTGGCGCACGTGGGGCCAGATGGCAGGCCCCTGGAGGAGCCCGTGGTCTACGCGCTCATCGTGCCAGATGGCGCGAGCGGGGGCATCCTGCACAAGCTGGGCGAGGTGAAGCCCGGGGAAGCCTACATAGGCATGCGCGTCAAGGCCGTCTGGGAGGACCCGGACAAGCGGAAGGGTGCCATCACGGACATAAGGTATTTCAGGCCCATCGAGTGAGCTGGCAGGCCCAAGCCATAGTTTTTGCTAACCTATATGCATCTCGCAGAAAGCAGGCTAACCGGAGCTCTTGGTCTCTTCAGGCCCGCCTCCCCTCCTGCCCTCCAGGGTCAGGTAGTCCTTGCGAAGGGCGTGCAGGAGTTCTAGGGCCCTCAGGGCGTCAGCGCCCAGCCGCATGATCGCGTAGCCCGCCCGGCCGCCCAGCTTGGCCACGTAGCCTGCCCTCACGAGCTTGGCTAGGTGGAACTTGAGGTGCCCCGACCTGAGGCCCGTCTTGGCCGCGAGCTCGGAGAAGGGAAGCGGGCCTTCCCTCAGCACCTGCAGCAGCCTCACGCGAGCGGGATGTGCGAGAGGCTCGGCTAGGCTGGCGAGGTCCTCCGGTGCCACCTCGCCCATGCTCTCGCGCACCCTCTCGGCCACCTGCTCGCCTAAGCCCGCGAAGCGCCTGGCCACCTCCAACACCTCCCTGAGCTTCCCCATCCACCCGGCCGTCCTCTCAAGGCAGGCCGCGTTAGAACAGGCACCTTCAGCGAGCACGCCCTTCAAGGCCAGCTCGCGCTCCTCCAAGGCCCTCAGGGCTTCTTCAAGGCCCCCGAAGAGGAGGCGGTCCAGCACCGCCTCCATGCCCTCCTCCACGGCCTTGAGACAGGCGTTCCTGTGGGGGCAGCTCGGGTCGGCAGAAGCCCTCACGGCCGAGAGCTCCTCCCTGAGCAGCCTCCTGGCGTAGAGCAAGCTCCTCCTGACCAATATCTCGTTCACGAGGGCTCCCAGGTCATCGAGCCTCATCTGGACCACGGTCCTCCTTAGGGCCTCCACCTCCTCCCTCAGCTGCCTGAGGGCCTCTAGGATCTCCTTGTCCATGTCCGCCACCGGTATAGCAGGCTATACCATCACAATACTTAAACTTCACTCGATGCCACCGCCGCGTGGAGGCGATGCCCGTGGAGGTGCCTGAGCTCACGCCGGAGGAGGGCAGGAAGCTCGCGGCGAGGGCGTGGGTCTCGGGCTTATACGCCACCATGGGCTTCCTGGCCGAGAGGCTGGGCCCTGAGGCCACCTCGGACTACTGCCGCTACTCGGCCAAGCTGGCCGCCCTCCAGCTCAGGCGGGCTGGCGTGAGCGACCCCCTCTCCTTCGCCCTGGCCAACGCCACCCTGTTCAAGAACGCCTACGGCAGCGAGGTAGAGGTGTCGGGGGGCCCAGAGGAGGCAGAGGTCAAGCTGGTGAGGTGCGCCAACCTTGAGGCCGCCCTAGAGCTGGCCGAGCGGGGGCTGCCGGTGGAGCGCGAGAGGCACTGCGCTGGCTGCCTGAACTACATGCACGCCCTGGCCGAGGAGTTCGGCCTTGAGCTGAGCGGGCGGCTCACGGAGAAGGGCTGCACGATGAGGGTGCGCAGGCGCTAGGCGCGGGACCGGGCCGCGCTTCCCTCGGGCCTGCCCGGCCTTCTAGGCAGGAACTCCACCCGCCTACCGCATGAAATGCTTTTTAAGCCATGCCGTCCTCTGGGGGCCGTGGAGGTAGGCGAGCATGAGCTGGAGGAGCGATAGGCGTAGAAGGAGGCGCTGGCCCTGGGACCTATTCGACGAGCTCTTCGAGGAGATGGAGCGCATGGAGGAGGAGTTCTGGCGTGGCCTGAGGGAGTTCCCGGGCTGGCGGGAGTTCGAGGAGGGCGTCCGCGTCTACGGCCCCTACGTCTACGGCTTCTCCATCTCCATAGGCCCGGATGGCAAGCCCGTGATACGCGAGTTCGGGAACGTGAGGCCCACCCGCTTCGGCCCTAGGTTCGTGGAGGAGCGCGAGCCCCTCGTGGACGTGATGGAGGAGGACGATGAGGTCGTGGTGGTGGCCGAACTCCCGGGCGTGGAGAAGGAGGACATAGACCTCAGCTGCACGGGCGATGAACTCGTCATCTCCGTGGACACGGAGAAGCGCAAGTATTACAAGCGCCTTGAGTTGCCTGCCGAGGTGGACCCGAAGTCTGCTAAGGCCAGCTATAAGAACGGCATCCTTGAGGTAAGGCTGAGGAAGGTGAGGCCCGAGCGGAAGGGCGAGAAGATAAAGATAGAGTGAGAGGGCGTGAAGGCTCCATGCCGCACCGCTACCGCAAGACCCGCTACATGAGGGGCTCCCGGACGCACGGCTATGGGGCGCACGACAGGCACCGAGGCCGCGGCAGCAGGCACTACCGGCGCGCGGGCAGGCACAAGCACCTCTGGACCTACGTGGTGAAGTATGAGCCAGATTACTTCGGCAAGCACGGCTTCAAGAGCCCCCGCTCCAAGTTCCTTGAGGTGCGCACGATAAACGTGGGCGAGCTGGCGGAGCTTTTGGACAAGCTTGAGGCGGAGGGCGCCCTTGAGGTCCGGGAGGGCCTCCCCTATGTGGACCTAGAGGCCCTCGGCTACGCTAAGCTCCTGGGTCGCGGGAGCATAGACAGGCCCGTGCTGGTGCGCGTGAGGGCCTTCACAGAGCTAGCCGAGAAGAAGATAGCGGAGGCTGGCGGGCGCATTTTAAGCGAATAAAGCTGGCGGCAGGCGAGGCGGAGCTCTTGGCCTAACTCCCGTTCACCAGAGCAAATGCACGTTCCCTATGCGCACGTTCTCAAGGTGCTTCCTCGCGGCCCGGTAGCACTCGAAGGCCCAGGTGCGGGGCGTGCAGGGCAGGTCGTTCATCACGTATTGCGGGTAGAAGGCTAGGAGCGTGTAGGGCACGCTCGGGTCCACGCTGGCTATGAACTCCGCTATGGCCTCCACCTCGCGGGCGTCCACGTAGCCTGGCACTAAGAGGGTGCTGGCCGTGAGCAAGGGCACCTCAGGTCGCTCGGCGTAGAAGCGCTCTCCTATAGCCCTGAAGTTCTCCAACGTGGCTTTATTCGGCACGCCGCAGAGGGCCAGATTCAGGTTCTCGTCCCAGGCCTTGATGTCGAACTTCACCACGCCTCCGCTCTTGAAGGAGAGCTCCGCGGCCCTGAGGGCCAGCCTGGGGTTCATGTTCCCGTTGCTCTCCCAGCAGATGCGCATGATGCGGCCCCGCTCTGATGCCTCCTGGAAGGCTAGCTCGCTGGCCTTGAGGGCGTGGGGCATTTGGACAGAGGGGTCCCCTCCGAAGTAGCAGATGCAGCTCACCCGCTCGTTCTTAAGCGCTATGTCGGCTAGCTCGCGTGCCGAGACCACCGGCCCCTTCCTAGCCGCCAGGGAGCGGTAGTGCCAGTTCTGGCAGTAGAGGCAGTCGTAAGAGCAGGCGCCGTAGAAGACGGCCAGGTTCTTGTAGCCCGTCTCAGCGCCCGGCTTGTAGGCATACCTCGGGTAGCCTCGGCCCGTGCAGCCGGGGCAGAACCACCAGGCCACGCAGTTCGTGGGCAGCGGGTCGTAATACCACTCCAGCACGCCGCGCTCGGGTGTGCCGCCAAGGCGCACGAGACGCCCATCCCGGTTGGCCACAAGACCGCAAAAGCCGAGTTGGCCAGGCCCGATGCGGCAGTTGTTAGCGCACATGCCACAGGCTATGCCCTCCTCATCGCGAGGGACGCTCGCTGGCAGGCCGAACCTGCGTCTGCTGGCTTCCCTGGTCCTCGCCACCACGGCTAGGGCTTCCTCCGGCCTCTCCCTGAGGCAGTCGAGGCAAACGCCCAACTTACTCGATATGAACAAGCTCTTCCTGCCGCAGAGCTGGCACTCACCCACCTCCCTCAGCCTCCCTCACGCGCTCGCCAGAGGCTTCTGGCACGAGCTCCAGCACGATGGGACCTCGGTAGCCGCAATCGGGACACGCATACATGGCCGGGAGGAGCCAGCCATAAAGGCCGGGAAGGCGCCTCACACGCGGGCTCCCACACCTCGGGCAGACCACAAGAGCCCCCCTTGGGCGGCCACGCCTGAGACGCCTCAGCACATCAAGCAGGCCCATGGCGCTCGCCCGCGCTCATTGCACCTCGATGTTCTCCTCTGGGTAGCCGAGCTCCTTCACCAAGAACTCCTTGGCCCTCTCGCGCTGGTCGCCCTGCAGCATAATTACGTTGTTCTTGGCCGTGCCACCGCAGGCGCAGTAGGCCTTCAGCTTCTGAGCTATGCGGCTGAGCGGCATGTCAGTGGTCTCTATGCCCTCTATGATGGTCATCTCCCGATTCCACTTGCGCTTCTCCACGCGGATGCGGATGCGCTGCTGCTCCTTGGCTATCTCCACGCAAGCGCACAGCTCCTTGGGGAGGCCGCAAACGGGGCAGATCTCGGCCATCGGCTCCCCGGACCTCTCCTCCGTGCCGGGTGGCGCGCTCCCTCTATTTAAGATTAACCGCATGTGGAGGGCACAGAGATATAGGGCCGCGGATACAGGCCTGTAGCGGGGAGGAGAAGAGCTTGAGCAGGCGCAGGAGGCGGAGGAGGGAGGCACCACCCCCGGCCACCGCCGCTGGCCTCCTCAGGTTCTTCGAGGAAGAGCTCCACGGCGCGAGGGTCAGGCCGGAGATCGTGCTGCTGCTGGCCGTGCTGCTGATAGCCTTCTCCTTGATGGCCAGCCTAGGCCTGCTAGGCATACTCGGCCTGCCAACGTAAAAAGTGGCTGGAGCTCCTAGCTCTAGGGCTGGGGGCCACCAGGTCAGGCCCTGCTCTTAGCTTCCTTATCTACCTCCCTTATGCAGCCCTCAAGGACCTCCAGGCCAGCGTCCACGAGCTCCCGCGTGATGGTGAGCGGTGGCGCGATCCTCAGCGTGCTCTTACCGGCCGTTATGATGGCTAAGCCGCGCTTCCAGGCCCTCATCATGACCTCCCTGGCCTCCTCCACGCCGGGCTCCTTCTTGCCGCCCGGCTTCACGAGCTCCACGCCTATCATGAGGCCCTTGCCACGCACATCGCCCACGATCTCGCACTCCTCGGCCAATTCCGACATGCGCTTCATGATGTAGCGTCCCTGCTCCTCTGCGTTCTTCAGCAGGCCCTCGGTCTCTATGACATCAATCACGGCCAGGGCGGCCCGGCAGGCGATGGGGTTGCCGCCGAACGTGGTGGCGTGTGAGCCGGGCTCCCAGTCCATGATCTCCTCCCGGGCCACAGTGGCGCCCAGCGGCAGGCCGGAGGCTATGGCCTTCGCGATGCAGATCACGTCCGGCTCCACGTTCCAGTGCTCTATGGCGAACCACCGGCCCGTCCTGCCCATGCCAGCCTGGACCTCGTCATCCACCATGAGGATGTCGTGCTCCTCGCAGAGCTTCCTCAGGCGCTGGAAGTAGCCATCCGGCGGCACCACGTAGCCACCCTCGCCCTGGATGGGCTCGAAGACTATGGCCGCTACCTCCTCGGGCGGCACGTATTTGTGGAGGACCCATTCCTCTATGAAGTCCACGCACCAGAAGGCACAATCTGGCCTTTCGAGCTTGAAGGGGCACCTGAAGCAATACGGGTAGGGCACGTGCACCACGCCTGGCACGAGCGGGTGGAAGTAACGGCGTTGGACGGGCTTGCTGGCCGTGAAGCTGAGGGCGCCCATGGTGCGGCCGTGGAAGGCACCTATGTAAGCCAAGAAGAGCTGCCGCCTCGTATGCCACCTGGCCAGCTTGATGGCTGCCTCCACAGACTCAGCACCGCTGTTGCAGAAGTAAACGCGCTTCCTGAAGGCACCCGGCGTGATTTCGCAGAGCTTCTCGGCTAAGAGCACGCTCTCCTCGTAGTAGAAGTCCGTGTGGGAGTAATGCATGAGCTTCTCCGCCTGGGCCTTGATGGCCTCCACCACCTTTGGGTGGCAGTGGCCCACGTTCATGACAGCGATGCCCGCGTTGAAGTCGATATACTCGTTGCCGTCCACGTCCCTCAGCACGCAGCCCCGCGCGGACTCCACCACGAGCGGGTAGAAGCGCACGTAAGAGGGCGATATGACGGCCGCATCCCGCTCCAGCAGAGCCCTGGCCTTAGGGCCAGGAGGCCTCACCACCATCTTGGGGAGTTCCTTGGCCAAGCCTCCATCACCGCTCCACCACGCCCGCTGGGCTAAAAGAGGTTTCGCTTACCGTTTCGCGAGAGGTCTTGTGTCTTGGTCTTCATGTGCTATGAAGACCAAAGAATTAAGCCTCCACCTCGCTAGGACATAACGGCACACCATCACGTGGCGGACAGGCCCCTCGGGCCATGTGCCCTACGCATAGCCTTATCAGCTGCCGCACCTGCCCTACGTCGGCATGTTGGTCGGCATCGTAGGCAAGCCGAACGTGGGGAAGACCACCTTCTTCGTGGCCGCCACGCTGGCACCAGCCGAGATTGCGCCCTATCCCTTCACGACCATCAAGCCCAACCGGGGCGTGGCCTACCTGCGCGTGAAGTGCGTCTGCCGCGAGTTCGGCGTGCAGGACAGCCCCGTGAACTCGGCCTGCGTGGACGGGAACCGCTTGATACCCGTGGAGCTCATAGACTGCGCGGGCCTGGTGCCAGATGCCTGGCGCGGCCGGGGGCTGGGCAACCAGTTCTTGGACGAGATACGCAGGGCGGATGCGCTCATTCACGTGGTAGATGCCTCTGGCTCCACGGACGTGGAGGGGCGCCCCTGCAGGCCTGGCGAGCATGACCCCGTGGAAGACGTGCGTTTTCTGGAGCGCGAGATCACCATGTGGATGGCCCAGATCCTCAAGCGCGATTGGCAGAAGGTCATCAGGCGGGTGGAACTCGCTGGCGATAAGCTCGTGGACCTGCTCGAAAGGCGCTTGAGCGGGTTGGCCATCAGGAGGACGCACATCTTAGAGACCATCAAGAGAACCGAGCTGGACCCGAGTAAGCCGCGCTCCTGGGGAGATGATGGCCTCTACGCCTTCGCGGACCACTTAAGGCGCCTCTCCAAGCCCATGCTCATCGCGGCCAACAAGATGGACATCCCCACGGCCGAGGAGAACTTGGAGCGCCTGAAGGAGACGGGCTACCTCGTGGTGCCCTGCTGCGCGGAAGCAGAGCTGGCCTTGAGGAGGGCAGCTGAGAAGGGTCTGATAAGATACCTGCCGGGAGACCCAGATTTCGAGGTCCTAGAGCCCTCTAAGCTCACGCCACAGCAGGCCAAGGCTCTTGAGGCCATAAGAGAGCGTGTCCTGGCCAGGCTGGGCTCCACGGGCGTGCAGCAGGCCATAAATGCCGCATACTTCGAGCTCCTGGGCGCCATCACGGTTTACCCCGTGGAGGACCCGGAGAAGCTCTGCGACCACCAGGGCCGCGTCCTGCCGGACGCCTACGTGGTGCCGAGGGGCACGACGGCCCGCCAGCTGGCCTACATGATACACACGGAGCTGGGCGAGTCGTTCATCTACGCCATAGATGCCCGCACGAAGAGGCGCCTGGGCGAGGACTACGTGCTCAAGGACGGCGATGTCATCTCCATTGTGGCCGCTAAGAGGAGGGCGTAAAGGTAGGCGTGAGCGAGAGGTAGCCCCTGCTAATTCCTCCCTGTGCGCCCCAGCCCCCGGCGCGGGAGGGAGAAGGGCCCCCTTCCCTCTCGCCAGCAGGTGCTTGCCTTCTCGAAGGAGCACGGAGTTCCTCATGCCCACGCGGGCACTCCCGTCTAATCCCGGTATCGCCAGAGGTGCTTTTAGGGAAGGCGGGCTACCTGCCTGCGTCGGGGAGGCGATCGCTTGCCGCCCTCCTTCTCGCCCGAGGAGCTGGAGCGCTACGACAGGCAGCTAAGGATAGATGGCTTCGGCCTGGAGGCGCAGGGGAAGCTGAAGGAGGCTTGCGTGGCCGTGGTGGGCTTGGGCGCCTTAGGCTGCCTCTCCGCCCTCTCGCTCGCCCTGGCTGGCGTGGGAGAGCTCATCCTCATAGACCGGGACAGGGTGGAGCTCAGCAACCTCAACCGGCAGGTGCTTTACCGGCAGGCCGACGTGGGCAAGCCAAAGGCGCCTCTGGCGGCCGAGAGGCTGAGGAGCGCTAACCCATACGTGCGCACCAGGGGGCTTGAGGTGGAGCTGGATGAGCACAACGCGCTGGAACTCCTAGAGGGCGCTGACGTGGTGGTGGACGGCCTGGACAACTGGCGCACCCGCTTGGCCGTGAACGACGCCTGCGTGGAGCTCGACATCCCCTTCGTGCACGCTGGCGTGAGGAGCTTCTACGGGCAGATCATGACCATCGTGCCGGGCCAGGGGCCCTGCCTTAGGTGCGTGATAAGGGCCACGCTGCCGGAGGAGGAGAACATACCGGTTTTAGGTGCCACGCCCATGGCGTTGGCCTCCCTGGAGGCCCTGGAGGCCATAAAGCTCATCACAGGCCTCGGGGAGCCCTTGGTAGGCCGCCTCTTCGTCTTCGACGGGCTGAGGATGAGGGTGGAGGTCTTAACGGTGGCTAGGAACCCCAGGTGCCCCGCCTGCGGTCGACTCGGCTAGGCTTTAAAGGGCAGCCGTCATGGTGCGGACATAGGGGGCGCGACATGGCGAGGCGCATCGTGATCATAGGGGCGAACGCCGCTGGCATTTCGGCAGCCGCCTTCGCGCGGAAGACGGATAGGACGGCGGAAATTGTTCTCATAGAAAAGGATAGGTATGCAGCTTACTCGCGCTGCGGTCTGCCCTTCGCCATAGCTGGCGAGATACCGTCCCTTGAGAAGCTCGTGCTCTACCCGCCCAGCTACTATAAGACCATGAAGCTTGACCTGCGCCTTGAGACCGAGGCCAAGCGCGTGGACCTAGAGAGCCGGACGGTCGAGATCGTGGACAAGTCGGGCAAGAAGGAGGAACTCAGCTTCGATAGCCTCATCTTCTGCACGGGCGCCACGCCCTGGATACCGCCCATCGAGGGCCGGGACAAGAAGGGTGTCTTCATGCTCAGGACCATAGATGACGCGAGGGCCATCATGGAGGCCCTGCCGGGCGCGAAGAAGGCCGTGGTCATCGGCGCTGGCGCCATAGGCCTGGAGATGGCCGCGGCCATGAGGGAGAAGGGCCTTGATGTGGTCATCGTGGAGCTCCTGCCCCACGTGCTACCGCTCGCTATAGATGCCGACATGGCCAAGCTCGTGCAGGAGGCCCTAGAGGAGCACGGCATCACGCTCGTGCTAGGCAAGCCCGTGAAGCGCATCATAGGTGATGAGCGTGTTAAGGCCGTGGAGGTAGATGGCGAGGAGTTTGAGGCCGATCTGGTGCTCGCGGCCACGGGCGTCCGGCCTAACACGGCTCTCGCAGCCGAGGCTGGCTTGGCCATAGGCCCTACCAGGGCCATCAAAACCGACTTCAGGATGCGCTGCCTAGACGCACAGAGGCAGAGGCCCGTGGAGGGTATTTACGCGGCTGGCGATTGCGCCGAGAGCATCAACATGGTAACGGGCATGCCAGCTCTCTCGCAGCTCGGCACCACGGCCGTGAGGATGGGCAAGGTGGCTGGCATCAACGCTGCTGGCGGCTACGCGGTCTTCCCGGGCGTGCTGGGCTCCTTCGTAACAAAGGTCTTCGACCTCCAGGTGGGCTCAGCGGGCATCACGGCCGAGTTCGCCAAACGCATTGGCATGGACGTGGTGGTCGGCCTGGCCGCACACACCACCAGGGCCGAGTATTACCCGGGCGGCAAGCCCATCCGCGTGAAGCTAGTGGTGGACAAGGCCACGAAGCGCGTGGTGGGCGGACAGGTGGCGGGCGGGGAGGACGTAACCCAGCGCGTGAACCTCATAGCGCTCGCCATCCAGGCCAAGCTGACCGTTTACGAACTTGAGATGCTCAGGAGCGCTTATGCACCGCCTGTCGCAGACGTTTGGGAGCCCGTGGTGCTGGCCGCCGACGTGGCCACGAGGAGACTCGGCTGAGCAGTCCACGCTAGGCAATCGCTAGCTCAGCCTTTTATGCCTGCATTGCATGCTTAGCCTGGCGTCCGGCTTGACAGAACGGGTCACTAGCTTCTGGGAGCGCATCTACGACCACCTTTTCGCGGAGGACATAGGACTTTCCATGACCGTATATCAGGAGCTCCCTCCCTCAGCTACCGTGAATAACCTTAAGCGGCCTTCAGTAGCACCGCATGACTCGCTACCGCTTTAAGGCGAATAGCTTTACCGCGCACTTGTCATTAGTAGCAGGAGGGATGGCTAAACACGCGCTACCGCATCGTGGTGGACCCAGAGAGATGCGTGGGCTGCGGCTCCTGCGTCCGGGCCTGCGCCTACGGCGTGCTGGAACTCATAGACGACCTGGCTTACCCTGTCAGGCCGAGTGAGTGCCGTGGCTGCGGCGATTGCGTGAAGGTCTGCGAGCAGGGGGCCATCCAGGTCCTCCAAGTGGGCCAGGGAGAAGAGCTAAAATACCGGGCCTCAAGGGGGAAGCCGGGAGGGCGGCTAGGGCATGGTGAAGGTGCACTTCAAGGCCGACTACGCCCTGGCCTTCGGGGAGGTATATGAGCTAAAGATGGGAAGGCGGGCCACAGTGCGCGAGGTATTCGAGCGCATGGCTCAGGAACTCGGGAAGAAGTTCAGGCTGGGCGTCTATGACCCGGAGAAGCGCCAGCTCATGGGCGTCATCGTGAAGATAGGCCTGAACTCCACGGGCGCCATAGAGGATCTAGACGTGCCCGTGGACGATGAGGCGGACATAGTGGTCTACCCCATGGACCTGGGCGGCTAGACCAGGTCCCCGGGCACCGCATTACTTTTCCGGCGGCTATATCCTAACAAGCCTTTGGGGTTCCGTTCAGACACGGATAAGCCACTCCTCCTGGTGCGGGGGGTGGGATTTGAACCCACGAACCCCCTCCGGGGAGCGGGTGGCCCAACCTCCTCGGGCTTCCTCCAGGCCCGGTAGGGGTTCTTGAGCCCGCCGCCTTTGACCTGGCTCGGCCACCCCCGCACCGTGATAGGGCTCTGGACCGCCCCCATTTAAGCTATGAGGCATCAGCCCTCCACGAGCGTGCCGATCGGTTCGCCCTTCACGGCCTTGTAGATGTTCTCGGGGTCGCGGCCATCTACGACCCTTATGGCTATGCGAGAGCGCTCGGCCAGCCTTAAGGCCAGGGGATCTAGGAGCTCGTAGGTGCCAGCTCTCACGGCCTTCCCAGCCAGGAGCTCCATGGCCTCCCGGTAGGTGAGGCGGTCTAGCTTCCTAGCATCTGGCGCCTCCCGTGGGTCGGCCGTGTAGATGCCGTCCACGTCCGTGGCCTTCACGACCAGGCTAGCGCCCATGAGCTCGGCCGTGAGCACGGCCACGCTGTCCGTGGACTGACCGGGCTGGAGGCCGCCGAGGACCACGATGGGCTTCCCGGCCGCGAGTTCGCGCACGAGGGAGGGCGTGTCGGTCGGCACGCTCAGGGGGTCTGGCAGGCCGAGGGCGAGGGCGAGGAGGGTCGCGTTCAGCCTGGAAGCCCTTATGGCCAGCTCATCGCACAGGGCCTCGCTCGCCCCCAGAGCCCTCCCGGCCTCTATGAGTGTCCTAGCCAGCCTCCCTCCGCCAGCTACCACGGCCATCCGGTAGCCCTCGCTCACTAAGCGCTTAAGGACGGCTGCGAGCTCCCTGAGGAAGGCTGCATCAGGCTGTTCAGGGAAGGCGAAGCCGCCTATCTTGATGACCACCGCCTTCAAGCCTTCAGCCTCCTGAGCAGGGCTTTCACGCGCTCGCTAATGGGTATCCCGGCCTTCTGAAATGCCTTCCCATCCCTGTCGAGGGGCGCCGTGGCATCTATGCCCAGCTTGGTCGTGAGGCCCGTGGCCTGGTCAGCCGATGGGTCGAGCGAGGAGCCGCGCACGTTCCTCACGACCACGAGGTCCTCATCGGCCTGGAAGCGCGTGGCTATGGCCCACTCCACCTGCTCTGGATCATAGACGTCGACATCCGGGTCCACGACCACCACGTGCTTGAGACTTGGGTGGGCCGCGAAAGCAGCCATTATGGCGTTCTTCGCATCGCCATCCACGTTCTTCTCTATGGCCACCACCGCGTGGAGCCAGCCGCAGCCGCCCACGGTCAGGTTCACGGCCAAGACGCGCGGCACCACCTTGCTGACCGCTCGCCATATCTCGGCCTCACGTGGGAAGCCCATGAGGAGCCTGTGCTCCACGCCAGCAGGCAGAATGGCGTGGTAATATGGTCTCTCGCGCATGAGAATGCGCTGGACGTGCACGACCGGCTGCTGCCTCACCATGTCGTGCGTGCCCGTTATGTCCACCAGAGGCCCTTCTGGCGCCATCTCATCCGCCTTTATCACGGCCTCCATGATGATCTCCGCGTGAGCGGGTGCCCTGGCGCCGTTCTCGCACTCCACCAGCTCTAGGCGGCCGTCTAGGAGCGTGTTGGCCACCGAGAACTCGCTCACGCCAAAGGGCACAGGCGTGGTGGAGGCCAAGATGACGGCTGGGTGCACTCCTATGCTTATGGCCACCGGCAGGTCGCGGCTCTCCCCACGGGCCTCCTGCCAGAGGCGGTAGAGGTGCCTGGGCACGAGCCTGATGGCCATCTTGTCCCGGCCTAGCAAGAGCAAGCGGTGGACGGAGACGTTCTCCACCTGGCCATCCGGGCTCCTGGCCGAGATCACGGCCGAGGTGATGTAGGGGCCAGCATCTCCCTCGTAGTGCGTGAGAACTGGCAGCTTACTTAGGTCCGGCCTTTCCATCACCGCCTCCTCGGCCTCTGGGCCGGAACTCCTCACCACAGGCTCAGATGGTCTCTCGGCCGCGCTCAGAAGGCGCTTATAGGCATCAATTACATCGGCAGCCCGGAGGGCCCTCAGGAGGCGGTCTCTGTTGCAGAGGTTGGAGATGACCGTGAAGCCCGGATAGCCTTCCACGCTCGTGAAGGCTAGGAGGGGACCGCCATTTAGGGCCTTGATGACGGCTGCGACCTCATAGCGCGGCGAAAGGGACTCGTGCACCTCCAGGACCTCGCCCTTGGCCCGGCATTCCTGCAGGAAGGCCCTAAGGCTCACGGCCAGCCTCCTCCAGGACCTTCTTCAGCATGGCCAAGGCCCTCGGCCCCACCTGGGTCTCCGGGCCGTGAGCACGCAAGGACACCAGGGCGATCTTGCCCTTCAGGCCAGCCAGCCTCTCGGCCAACACGCGGGCCAGGAGGGTGTGCCTCTCGCCTAGGACGCCCACGGAGGTAATGCCTGGCCTCTCCCGGAGCTGGGAAGGGACCGCGAGCGCGAGAGTGCCTAGCGCAAGCTTTCCCTCGCTGATGAAGAGGAGGCAGGCGTTAGGGAGCTCCAGGAGCACGGCTGTGTAACGTCGCCCGTCTATCTCCTCCTCGTGCCTTCTCAGGCCGAGCTCCTCCAACAAGGGTCTCGCCTCTTAGATGAGCGGCGCTGGCGAGGAAAAGCGTTCTCCCCACGTGCTACCGCGGGAGGAGCACGGAAGGGACTAGCTAGCACGGAATAAGGGGCCCGGGGGCCTCAAGCATGTGCCTTCTGGGCCGGTGCTAATGCCTGTATGGGTGCCTCTAGCTCGCTGCCATCCTGGCTCACCCTTATGCGCCCCACGCACAGCTTGGCTACGGCCTTCTCCTCCGCTGGCGTGTAGATGCGGACGGCACGCTTCCTGTAGTCCACGCAGACCACGGTCCCTATGCCCAGGAAGTGCCCTTTGGCATCATAGAGGGCTACCAGCAGGTCCTTCTCAGCGCCTTTAACGAGCACGCGGGCTTTCTTGCCCAGAACTCGCTCAAGGGCGGCCAGCTCCTCGGGCGTGGGCAGGGGGGTCTCTTTGTCATAGACGAGCGTGATGTTCTCCCGGCCCTCCTCGCAGTAGAGCGGGCGGGAGCTCAGGTGGGTGAGGATGGTGGCCAGCCTCTCCCTGGTGGGCCTCAGGCCAGAGCCAGGCAGGTAGCCCTCCACCTCCACCCAGTCTAGCTGGACGGTTATGATCCTCGCGTCCTCCAGGTAGCGCCTGTAGCCCAGCACCCTGAGCTCCCGCCTCGTCTCCCTATCCCGCTCGCGGACGAAGGGCGAGACCTCCAGACGCCTCACCTCCCAGCCCTCCAGGGCCGTTAGCACCTCGTCCAGCTCCAGGCCTCGGGCAAGAGCCAAGATCATGTCTGGCCCCAGGAGTTCCGCTATCGCCCTCTTGTATTCTGCTGCCCCCCTCCCGCTGATCCAGCCATCGGTATTCAAGACCAGGAAGTCGACGCCGGTGTCCTCGGCCACCTTTATCATGGCCTTTATGCCCTTCAGGGCCCTCTCCACCATATAGGATGGTGTCTTATCGCCCAGGAAGAAGACATGCTCAGCTCTCATGCTCGCCAGGTCGGCCACGGGCCTGGTGATACGGGCGAAGCCTATGGTGCAGGGAGGTCCTATGTCCGATTGGCCTACGTCGGCGTCCACTAGGCCGACCGAGCGGCCAGCCTTAAGGGCCATGTTGGCCAGGTAGGTGCAGAGGCTTGTCTTCCCCACGTCCACTCCTCCTAGCACTATGAGCTTCACGCGCCCGCCGAGCGTTAGGGCTTCCTCAGCAGCCTCTCGCCAGGAGGAAGGAATTGAGCTGCCTTCCACGAGCGAGAAGGAGCCATCTCTGCCTACCACAACCTCAAGCTCAGATGGCTCCAGCGGCTCCAAGGGGAGCCTGCGACCCTTCCGAACTAGGACGCGCCCGCCAGCCCTTACCTCGGCCCCGAAGATGAACACGCGGCCCGAGAGCACGCGGGCCGAGGCAGGGCCATCTAGGAGCAGCGTCCTGCCTAGCTCAAGCTTCACTACCGAGCTCATGCCAAGCCCCCACCTCTAACCCGAGGGCAGAATGGCTTAAGAAACTTCACGATCACGGAGGGGGAGGAAGCCCGCTAGGGCGGGGACAAGCGCTTTTAGCATCCCTCCTATGAGCGAGCGGGTCGCTCGTAGACGAACACCCTATGCGCCACCTTGAAGCCCACCTTCTCGTATAGCCGGATGGCCCCCGTGGGGTTATCCTCATCTACCTCCAACATGGCCTCCTCCATGCCGCGCTCCCTGAGCCACTCCAGGCCCTCAAGCACGAGGGCCGTCCCCACCCCCAGGCGTCTGTAGGGCCTCAGCACGCCCAGGGAGCTTATCTCGCCGACCTTCCTCCCTGCCTTGACGAGCTTCTCACTTATCTCAAGCACTATATAGCCGATAGGCGTCCGGCTCCAATAGGCAAGTATCACGTGGATTTCCTTGCCCGGCTCGCTCAACCAGGCCCTATTCTCCTCTACCGTGGTCGGCCTGAACCCGAACTGGCCCTTAAAGGCCTCGTTCAGGAGGAAGGTCAGGAGCCCGAGGTCGCGCTCCAACCTCATGGGCCTTAGTTGGACACGCTTGCACTCCCCGATGCCGCGCCGAAGCTCGCTCAGCCTCATCCTCATCACGCTGAAGATCCTCACCCGCCTGAAGCCCTCCGCCTCCAGTAGCCTTATCCGCTCCACCATGTTGTCCCTGACCCAGGTCCTCGCGTATGAAACGCCCCTCCTGCGCAGGCTCTCAAGGCCGAAGAGGAGCATCTGCCTCTCGTGCTCGCTGCCCACGTAGCGGAGGCGTAGCTCGATGCTCAAGATGCCGTGCCACCTTCCCGCCCGCTCGTCCACGTAGGCCGTGATGACTCCTATGGGCTTGCCATCTAGCTCGGCCACGAACATACCCTCTGGGTCATACCAGGGCGACTTCTCCAGCCATTCCATTGCCTCCTGGTCTCTGGGCACGTAATCAGGCCCGAGGAAGTGGCCCAGGTATTCGTTGGCGATGCTCACCCAGATCGTCTCATCCTGGCCCTCGACGAACGGTCTTATCACGAGCTGACTTCCGCGCATCGCGATATCCCTGCCCGATGGCGTTAGAGAAGGCCTTAAGCATTACCGGCGATGATGTAGGCGATTAGAGCACAACCGTTATATCATGCCAGCATGGCCTAGTGGCCCGTGGGCGGCCTGAAGGTAGCGGTGTGCGGCAAGGGAGGCGTGGGCAAGACGCTCGTAGCTGGCCTCTTGGCCCGCCTCCTGGCCCGGACTGGCCTCCGCGTGCTGGCAGTAGATTGCGATTCCAACCCGAACCTCTATTCCACGCTCGGCCTTCCTGCCCAAGTGGCCGCGGAGGTGGTGCCCATCTCCGAGGACCTAGACCTGATCGAGGAGCGCACGGGCTCACGGCCAGGCTCAGGCTGGGGTTCCTTCTTCAAGCTGACGCCGCGAGTGGACGACATACCTGCTCGCTACTCGCTTGTGGGCCCCGATGGCGTCCGCCTCCTCGTGGTCGGCTCGCCTCCTCGGGCTGGCTCGGGCTGCCTCTGCCCCTCCCTGGCCTTCGTGAGGGAGCTCCTGAGGCATCTGGTGCTCTACGAGCGCGATGTGGTGGTCTTGGACATGGAGGCTGGCCTAGAGCACTTCGGCAGGGCGGTGGCCAGGGGCGTGGACCTCATGTTGCTCGTGGCTGAGCCCACGGAGAAGGCCCTGATGGCCGTGGAGCGCATGGTCCCGTTGGCTCGCCAGATGGGCGTGGGAGAGCTCTGGGCCGTGCTTAACAAGGTGGCCGATGAGGGAGAGCTGGCCTGGGCACGCGAGAGGCTGGAGGAACGCCTCGGCCTCCCCCTGAAGGCAGCGATTCCCTTCGACAGGGCCATAGTCGAGGCCGATAGGGCGAGTGCCTCACCCCTAGATGCCTGCCCTGGCTCGCCTGCCGTGAGGGCGCTTGAGGAGCTGGCCGAGGAGGTGCTCTCCTTCATGGCCGAGCGGGCGGGTGCCTGACATGGCCCGCGGCCTCTACAAGGTGATCGCGTGCCCGAGCTGCCGCTGGCTCCAGGTAACCACGGCCGAGAAGACCACCATCTGCAGGCGGTGCGGCAGGCAGATAGATCTAACGCGCGTGAGGCCGCTCGCGGTAGCTAGGACGGCCGGGGAGGCCAGGGAGAAGCTGCTGAGGGTGAAGGCCAGGGCCTTGAGGGGGCAGGCTACATCTTGAGGACTAGCCTCTCCTCTCGTGCTCCCTTTGGAAGGCAGCGTATAGGAGGACCGAGGCAGCCACGTAGATGGCCGCGCAGGCGAAGAAGGGTGCGTCGAGCGTGAAGGCCTCCATGAGCAGGCCCGAGCCATAGGTGCCAAGGGAGCGGGAGGCCCAGAAGGCCGTCAGCTGGAGGGCGCTCGCGCTTCCGCGCTCCTCCCGCCTGAGGAGGCCCATGTAGAAGGCCTTCACCACGGGGGAGGCCATGTTCATGAGCACGGCCCTGGCCACGTAGAAGGCAGCAGCCAGGGCGAAGAAGGGCGAGGCCGGTATGGCCAGGAGCAGGCCCACGGCCACCAGCTGGCAGAGGACGGCCGTCCTTATGTCGCCTAGCCTGATCGCGAGCCCGTAGGCAGATAGGCTGCCCAAGGCCAGGAGGGCCTGGGTGGCCGCGAAGAGGAAGCCTATGCTGGAGAGCTTGACGCCAAAGCGGCGCCAGAAGTAGTATGAGAACCAGGGGACCACCAGGCCGGCTCCAGAGCCCAGGAGCGCCTGGAAGGCACAGTAGGAGCCTATCGCGCGCCAGGACTTGATGGTGAAGCGCAGGCCGCTCCTCCCGGCAGCCCTTGGCCGCTCCTCCCCCACGGGCAGCAGTAAGAGGAAGGCTGTGAGGGAGGAGCGGCCAAGGG
>Ga0190367_1000507_pt1 | contig 28256 bp, 28 predicted proteins | sample 4872181011_MG_FD_171838 | JGI IMG/M metagenome (GOLD analysis project Ga0190367, IMG submission 171838) | Hydrothermal vent microbial mat bacterial communities from Southern Trench, Guaymas Basin, Mexico - 4872-18-10-11_MG | ecosystem: Environmental > Aquatic > Marine > Hydrothermal vents >...
ATGATAGCCTACACGGGCGCGTTGGCGTACGCCAGCGGGGTTACCATGAGCGTAGAGGAGAGCGCCGTAAGGCCCATGTGGAGGCTCGATCAAGTCGAGATACCCTGGTCGCGTACAGCTAAACTTCTCCGTAACTCCTGAGGAAGCCCAAGCCACGCTAGAGCCGCGTGAGAGCCCACCCAATCAATAAGTCCTCGCTAGTCTTCTTGAAGAGGGGGTGGTAACACGGCTTCGGGAGTGGAGGAGAGGGGGAGCGGTGAGGAGGGCGCGAGGGCTCTAACCCTCTCAGCCGCATCTAGGCTACTTGAGGATCTCGGGGCTGAGTGGATAAGCCTCTTGGGAGTAGGAGCTGAGGCAGTAGTGGTGAGGTGTAGGTGGAGGAGCTTTGACGCAGTCGCTAAGTACAGGGTGCCTAAGCCCTATAGAGATGAGCGGCTGGACAGTGTGCTGAGGAGGAGAAGAACTGTGCTGGAGGCTAAGCTCCTGATCGAGGTTAAGAAGCTGGGGATCCCTGCGCCGACGCTGCTGTACGTCGAGCCTGAGCTACACATCCTGCTGATGGACTTCATACCAGGCACCAGGCTTAGAGACGTGATCGTTAGACTTGATAAGCCGGAAGAGGTTTTCCGGAAGCTGGGCTTCTATACCGGCTTAATGCATGAACGGGGCATAGTTCATGGAGACTTGACGACCTCCAATGTAGTGATGGTGAACGGCGATGCTTACATCATAGACTTCGGCTTGGGTGCCTTCACTAATGAGTTGGAGGAGCAAGGCGTGGATGTCCACTTAATGCTTAGATCCCTCGAGAGCACTCACCCATCCCTAGTACCCCCCCTATACTCTGCGTTCATGGACGGGTATGAGGAGGCTAGGGGGGCGGAGGCCAGGAGAGCTGTAGAGGAGAAGGTCGTCGAGATCAGGAGGAGGGGCAGGTACGTAGCTGAGCGCCGCCTAAAAGCTAGGCGCAGCGCCTCAACATAACCTTTTTAATGCGTCCGCCCCACCACTCTAGGCGCCATGAACAAGAAGAAGGAGAAGGGCCGCTCACACTCCACTAGGCCTCCGAAGCTGATAAAGCCTGAGTGGGTTAAGATGAGCCCTGAGGAGGTCGAGGAGCTAGTCGTGTCGCTGTACAGGAAGGGCTATCCGCCGTCCATGATAGGTATCATCCTGAGGGACATGTACGGCATACCCCTAGTCAAGGCAGTTACGGGCAAGAAGCTGACGAGGATACTCGAGGAGAGGGGGCTAAAGCCTGAGATCCCCGAAGACTTGATGAACCTGATAAGGAGGGCAGTCAGGGTTAGGAGGCACCTAGAGGAGCATCCAAAGGACTACCACTCTAAGAGGGGGCTACAACTGATAGAGTCTAAGATCCACAGATTAGTTAAATACTACAAGAGGAGGGGAGTACTACCCCCCGACTGGAAGTACAGGCCTGAGAGGATAAGCATCTTCGCCTAATGAAGGGCTTAAATGAGCTCCTCGGGCTAGTGGCGAGAGCTGCAGAGACGGTAGAGGGAGCTGGGGATAAGCGTGCACTACTCGTATCACACTACGATGCTGACGGCCTTGCTGCAGCTTCAATCCTGGCGCACACGCTCGTCACCAGGGGTTTCGCAGTCCAGGTAGTCATACTAGAGCAACTCACGCCCAGCTCCCTAGCCCGCCTAGAGAGGATAGCGCCTAGCTACCCCCTCGTTATAATAGCCGATATGGGGAGCAGTGCGCTGCGAGAGCTGGCTAAGCTGCAAGCCCGCGTGATCGTGATGGATCACCACATGCCGGGAGAAGCGTGTGAAGATGTAGTTGAGGTCAATCCTCACAGGGTAGGCGTCGACGGGTCGAGAGAGGTAAGCAGTGCTGGGCTAGCATACCTCCTCTCCAAGGAGCTCATTGGGGAGTCCGCGGTAAGGCACTCCCCGCTGGCCGTGGTAGGCGCCCTAGGGGATAGGCAGGATGTGGGCAGGAGATTTCGGCTCATAGGGGTTAATAGGTTGATAGTCGAGGAGGGAGTTAGCTCAAACCTCATAGGGGAGAGCATAGGATTGAGGATCTTCGGGGGGGCTCGGAGACCGCTCATTAAGGCCCTAGCCTACACTACTGACCCATTCATACCCGGCATCACAGGTGACGAGAGTGGCGCTCTAGCATTCCTGAAGAGCATAGGGGTAAGCCCGTCTAGAGATGGAGAGCCCAGGACTATGGGCGACCTCAGCAGGGAGGAGAGGAAGAAGCTAGCGTCCGCTCTCGTTAAGCACCTGATAAGCCTGGGCTACCCTGTCAGCGAGGCTGAGCGGATATACGGCGCCACCTATACGATACTCAGCGAGCCTGAGGGCAGCCCGCTGAGGGATGCCAGGGAGTATGCCCAGCTGCTAAACGCTAATGGGAGGATGGGGCGCTACGGGCTGGCGATAGCCCTGGGGATGGGCGCCCGAGGCGACACCCTAATGGAGGCCGTCAATGTTGCTGGCCAGTACAGAGGCTTGCTCGCTAAAGCCTTCAAGTGCGTGAGAGAGGAGGATGTAGTCAGCGAGGGGGCGTATTACGTCTTAGTGGACCTAAGGGGAAGGACCTTCCTTAATGAGAGGATGAGTGGAGCCCTAGCATCACTGCTAACTCCCTCGCTGTCGAGGGACAAGTTACTGGTAGTGGCAGTTGACGCAGCTGAGGGGATTAAGCTATCCGTCCGTAGAGGCCGTGACTCGATAAAGGTTAATGTTGGAGAGATCTTGAGAAGAGCCGCCCAGCTAGCAGGGGGCGTAGGTGGGGGACACGAGAACGCCGGTGGAGCTACGATCCCTGCCGAAAAGCTGGGAGAGTTCCTCAGGCTCTTAGATAAGGAGGTGGCACGAATTGCGGGTTCTCGAAGTTAACGCGGTGCTGCGCATCTCACTAAGCGATCCCTTAGAGGCACGTAGCATCGCTACAGCTCTCTCAGCCGATGATGAGAGCCTCCATGATTCGAGCATCAAGACAAGCCTCACAGGCCTTGAAGTAGTAGTCGAGGTGCGCCACTGGGGCAGTTCGCCTATAAGGGGGGCTAGAGCACTGCTCGACGATGTGCTCAGAGTTTTGGGGGCTCTCGGCGTGCAGTAGGAGGGAAAGGTTTAAATATAGCCACGCTACTGGCAAAATGCTTAAAAGGGTTTCGGGCGATAGCCATGGGCGAGGAAGTTGTAGATAGGGAGATCGTAGAGAGGCTCTACCCCATAGAGGAGGTTAGAGAGTGCCCCCAGTGTGGAAGTGACAAGCTGATCTACGACCCCGTGAGGGGGGAGATAATATGCGCCGTGTGCGGCTACGTGGTCAGCGAGAGAGAGATCGACAAGGGGCCTGAGTGGAGAGCATTTGATAGTGAGGAGAGGGAGAAGAGGAGCAGGGTTGGCGCCCCGATCACTAGGTACACGCCGGATGCCCTAGCGACCGACATAGACTGGCGGAGCAAGGATGCCGCGGGCCGCGAGCTCGGGCTTAGGAAGAAGGTGGAAATGTTCAGGCTGCGGAGATGGCACATGAGAGCACGCGTACAGTCTAGCCTCGAGAGGAACCTGAGCCAGGCTCAGCAGGAGCTCGACAGGCTTGGGGCACAGCTGGGCCTCCCCAAGAGAGTGCTGGATAGGGCGAGGGAGATCTATAGGCGCGCCCTGGAGATAGGCCTCGTCAGGGGCAGATCCATCGAGTCAGTCATAGCAGCGGCGATATACGCGGCATGTAGAGAGATGAAGGTACCCAGGACCCTGGACGAGATAGCTAGGTTCACGAGGGCTGGCCGCAAGGACGTAGCCAGGTGCTACAGGCTATTGCTCAGGGAGACCTCGCTGAAGGTCCCCCTGCCCAGCCCGATAGACTTCGCCCCGAGGATAGGTAACGTGTTGAAGCTCAGCGCAGCCACAGTCAGGGATGCCATAGACATACTTAAGCGCGCACAGCAGCTGGGGATCACCGCTGGCAAGGACCCTGCCGGGCTAGCAGCTGCGGCAATCTACATCGCCGCCCTTAAGAGAGGTGAGGTTAGGACTCAGAAGGAGGTAGCTAGGGCTGCTCAGGTGACTGAGGTTACAGTGAGGAATAGGTATAAGGAGCTGGTCAAGAAGCTCAAGATAGATCTACCAGTTAAGAAGAGCTAATCCCGGACCTCCAACTACCTCGCCGCTTCTCCACGAGGACGGCCTCTTCAACTACTAGCGTGGCATCATAGTCGATGCCCTCGATCCTCCACTTAAGCAGCACCAGCCTCTTCCTGAATAGTGGCATGTCCAGGACCAGCGTCTCGTACTCGCCCCCCTCCCCCGAGGGGTTCAGATAGCGTCTAAGTGACTCCAGCATCTTCACTATCTCCATGTCTATCCGCCTGCCCAGCAACGTCTTCCTCAGTGGGTAGCCAGCGACCCTGGTGAAGATCACGTGAAAGCCCCTCTCCACGACCTCTCTCAGCACTGACGCATCATCTCTCATCCAGAGCGGGTTGATGCACTCTAAGCCAAGCTCCCTACACACCCTCTCGAACCTAGTCGCCTGATAGCTAGACTTGATGGCCCCCGTCACCACGCCCTCAACACCGTAGACACGCTTGGCCCGCGCCAGGGCCCTCCTGAGAGCTGCTAAGCCTCCCTTCTCATCATCGGGAGAAGGCTCCTCAATTAAGGGGAGCTGGAGAGCCTCGGCCTGCAGCCTAACCAGGTGGATGTTGGGATAGTGAAAGAGCCAGCTCTCCTCAGACTCGGGCCTAAGCGTCACTAGACAAGCCACCTCGTGCTCTTCGCTAGCCTTCAATAAGGCGAGGCTCGAGTCCTTGCCCCCCGAGTATAGGACACATACCCTCACTTACGCCTCCCCCTCAAAGTTAGCTGTAGCTCTGAAAGAGCCGCGTACCTGAGCGCCTCCTCTAAGCTGGCCGCAAAGGCCAGGTAGGACGTCAGCTCGTAAGCCTCGCCCGGCCTGAGCGGCTGCTCAGGCGATATCACGAGCACTAAGTGACTACCATAACTCCGCCCGAAGCTCATGGCGATAACCTCAGATCTCTCAGGAGGGGCTACCAGTGTCGCAGCCCCAGCTTCACTATACACTACTGCCTGGTGCTCCGAGACTAGGTGTGGAGTCTCATACTCCCAGACCCTAGCCTCCTCAACCCCCTCCCCATGCCTAGCAGCAAGTCCTCGTGCCTCGCGCCCCCCCGGCTTCACGAACGCCGTCAGGAAGAGCTCCGGCTTTAGCGCTCTTCCAGACTTATTCTCTAACACCGTGTGTAATGCCACGAAACTGCTCCCCGGCCTGACTAGGTAGTATTGGGATACCTCGAGCCCCCTAAGCTCTGTATTCTCCTCGCTAACCACTCTAGCATGTAGCTTCAGGCCCCTCCAGCCCTCGACGTATACCTCCTCAGCCATCCACTTCTCCTTGCAGAGCTTGTCGCGCCCCAGGCTCGAAGCGAGGCGCACGCCTCCATACCACGGGTTAATCCACACCAGCTGTGAGGGCTGGGGATACGACGTTAATAGCTGCTCAACACCTCTCAGCTCTATGCTGTAGACGCTGCCCGCGAAGCTAGGCGATACCCTCATCCTCATGACGCCATTATCTACGAGCCACGAGCCATGCTCCTCGCGTACGACGACCTCGCCGCCCCTCAATGCTATTATGGGCACCTCTCCTCTAAGCAGCCCATAGCTCGAGTCAAGCACATACTTTATCGCGAAGGCGCCGACTGACGCGGGCGTAACCCCCACCTCCCACTTAACCACGTCTTCCTCGAGCTCCACTCTCAGCTCTCTGGGCTCCACCTCCACGCCCTCTCCCCACAGCTTCAGGACTCCTCTCAAGTGCTTGCCCCTCCGCTTCCTTAACACAAGCTCTACGCGCGATTGCCGCCCAGCCTCTAGGAGAGCAGGCCTGGGGCGCGTGGAGAGCTCCACTACTTTAAGCTTGTGGGGCGGGAGAGCTGGCAGGGGCTTACGCATTATTGAGAGCCAGTAGAGCCGCCTCACATCTCCCCACATCCCACCGCCTACATAGAATACAAGCCTGGCAACTCTAGTCCTCGAGCAGGGAGGAGCGCTGAACCTGTACGTCAGCGTGGGCAGCATGCAGTCCGAGAAGTCTACCTCTTCAAGCCCCTCAGTCTCCCACGCTACTCCGCAGACCAACCCTCCTCTCAAGACGTAGCAAGCCCACCCCTCTCCATAGCTCGAGGGGCTCGTGGGCAAGTCGCCGCGCCTCCCGGGGAACTCAAGCGGCACGACGGGAGCTTCAAGTAACCCGTTCTCGAGAGGAACTACCAGCTTCTCAGCCCTCCACGGCGAAGCCCAGGAGCTTATCCTCAGCTTGCCAGTGCGTTCACCATCTGAGGAGTTCTCAAGCCAGTAGGTAACCTCTACCGCTGGATTACTGGGCATGACTTCGAACTCCTTAACTAGCTTCAGGCCCGGCATATCGCGCACAGGCGCGCTCAATCGCACCTTAACTCCACGCCCCTCCCGGGAGACACTATATTCGAAGAGCTCTCTCGACAGCATATTTGGCCAGAATGGCGGGCCGAGGCTCTCCCCGCTCAGCTGGGCTATTACCTCTCCCTCCCTATCGCTGACAGTTATGCGCCCACCCCTTAGCTCCACCCGTAAGATAGCGTCTCCCCTATCAAGTACTAGTACCTCCCTCTCGGGATCGTGGTACCAGCTAACTCTCTCGGGTGAGGGACAGGTGAAGAAGACGCGTACAGGACCCCCCTCACAGGATGTATCCCCCAAGTCAGCACGGTAGTAGATGGATAGCTCACCAGCCTCCACCCTCCTCCCCACCTCGACCTCCAGGGGGAGAGCGACGCCCTCCCTGGGGCCCAGCGTGATAACCCTGCTGACTGGGCGCGCAGAGATGCCCTCCCCCGCCACCAGGGTAATTCTGAACTTAGCCTTCCTCTTGAGCCTGTTCTCAATATTCAGCAGGAGCTCGCCCCTATACCCGGGGGGCACGGCTCGGGGGTAGATCAGCGAAGCCGCTAGGGGCGGGACCTCCTCGAAGCCCGTCACCAAGTTCAGTGCCAGGTCCCCCAGGAGCACAGTGCTCCTAATCCTCCTGGAGGGCTCGCCGCGGGGCCTTGGCTTAGCTCTGGGATCCACTAGGAGGACGGCCGATGCATACTCCTCGCCACCTGGAGGCACATCAAGGATCGGGGATGCCTTGGACTTGAATGAGAGGCCTGGATCGAGCATTGGCATTATTACAGCTCTGAGGGGCGATGCTCCCGAGTTCCTGAGGCGCCAATAGACCCTGAATGGCAGACCTCTGCCGATTGGGGGCTCATCAGTGTAGCACTCAACAGCCCCTTCCCTCCACTCAACGCCAGTCACGCCCCACGCATAGGCGTCTACGTACACCTTTAGAGCATCGCCATCAACCTCCCAGGAGTATACGTACGTCCTCCTCCCCCTCACCTTGTAGTCGTCCTCCTCTATGCTGAGCTCCCGCTTAAACGAGTACAACGCCCCGGGATGCCGCGCAAAATAGGCCCGCGCTGGAGGCAGCTTCAGTATAGCTGGCAGGTAGTTCTGCATGTAGACCCCCGTCTCAGGAACCCAGAAGAAGCCAAGCTTCTTGTAGAGCCTAATCGCCCTGGCGTTCCCGGGCCATGTGTGGAGATCCACTCTATCCACGCCGAGCTCAATGCTCCTCCTAATGGCTTCCTTCAACAACCTAGTTCCAATCCCCCTCCCCCTGTACTCCGGGTGCACATTCAGGAGAGCAATGTACGTGGCATCAGGCCCCAGCCAGTGTCTATCGAGCCTCAGGTAACCCACTATCCTGCCATCAAGCTCTGCCACTAAGTGGGCTATCGTATTCGTCCTCCTGAACTCCTCAAGCACCCTCTCAGGGGTGTACGGCACGCCTCCAGTCAAGCCTCCTGGCCAGCCTTCCTCACTTTCATTAAAGAGGCGTGCAACTTCAGCCGCGTCCTCTGCTCTAAAGTCTCTGATGCAGAGAGGCATCGCCGAGAGGTGTATCCCCACTCAACACTTTAAACCTACTGGGCATTAAGCGAGCCTGTCCCTAAGCGAGTGCGCTGGAGGGGCAGGTAGCTCGGCCTCCAGCCAGCATCTCTAAGTGTCTCTTGAAGGGCCTGAGGAAGGCTATATCGGCGAGGGGGTACAGGATGCCCATCTTCCTCTTGAAGACGCTTATCACCTCTTTCAAATTGAGGAAGAGGTATAGCTTCGCTGCAGCAGCCGTGAGCCTTGAGGAGAAGCAGCGGGCCTTAAGCCCACTCAGCCTAAAGTACTCGAGGACGAAGGCTTTGGCGAGCTCCCACTTGCGCCCAGCTGACATGAAGGCGTAGGCATAGGCGACGTCGAACACTGGATCGCCCACTCGCGCATCCTCAAAATCTATTATGTAAACGCCGTCCCTAGCCATCAGCACATTCCCAGGATTATAGTCGCCGTGAACCAGGGCTGGCCTCTCAACTCTTAGCTCTTCAAGAGTCCTAGCGACCTTAGAGGCTACCCTGCCGCGGGGGCCAGCCAGCCTAGCCAGAAGCCTCAAGGCCTCAGCCTCGCTCCTCCAGAAGCTCTCCCCCCTCCCGAAGAGGCGTGGACTTAGCTCCTCGAGGGGGATGCTATGCAGCCTAGCTAGCGCAGCTCCCAGCGCTCTAGCAGCAGTTACTCTCGACTTCTTTCTCTCAAGTACCTTCTCCGCCGTGACGCCCTCAACCCACTCCCACGCGAGGAGCGGCCTGCCCGCGAACTCTCCCTCGAGGTCTACCAGGGCTATCCTGGGAGCTCTGAGGCCGTGTCTAGGCATAAGCCTGAAGAGCGCCAATTCCTTCTCAGCCTTAAGCCTGGCGTTCCTGCCCTGATAGAGCTTAACCGCGTACCTCCTGATGCGGCGTCCATCTCTCACCTCGAGCTTGAAACCTTCATTGCCGAGCCCGCCCAGCCTCTTGTACCTAACTAGCTCACCGCCCAGGGCCTTGGCAACTTCTGTCAGCCTCACACGTATAGGCTCAGCCACACCACTTTAAGTGGATCGCTCCCTCTAGCGTCAGCCTCCTCCACAGCGCTAGTAGCGCAGGCGTCAGCTGGGGGACTGAGAGGAAGGCCTTAATGAGCTTGTGGCCAACTTCGTAGGCGACTCTCTCATCATCGGGCAGCAGCCTTAGTAGGAGGCTCCCCCCTCTCAGGAAGTAGGATGCGCCCGGTATGAGCCTGCCTTCGAGCACGGGAGCCGCGAAGGCCTCAGTGAGCCTAAGCACGACACGCCTGGCCAGTGAGTTGCTGATGTGCTCAGCGATCCTCCTAGCCCTCATTAAAAGCCTTAATATGGCCCTACCCCTCTGCCTAAGCACCAGCCCCAGTCCCGAGGCACGCAGGCTCCACAGCTCAGCCTTAGTGAAGTTCACGTAACCCATCTTGAGATCGTAGAGCGCATCCACGAGATCATCGAGCAATCCAAGCGCCGTGCCTAATAGCTCTGCTACCCTCTCCTCATATCCATTCATCCTCAACCTGCCTAGAGTGAAGTAGAGCCTGAAGAAGGCGACGGCCTTGTACTTGAGCAGCCTCAGCATCTCCCTGCCCCCCATGCTCTTCCCCCTGCGTGCAGCGTCGACTAGCGCACTCCAGTACAGCTCCCTGATGGCCCTCCACACCTTCTCCCGCTCAGCCTCGCTGTAGTACTGGCGTAGGTTCTCGAGGAAGAAGCGTAGCCAGGCATGCCTCAAGAGCCTCGACCTACACGCCTCACCCTTTGCTGCTCTCAATACCTCGCCCCACTCGCTCCTTAGGACTTCCCGTGCCTCGATGGAGCCTAGCGAGTCTATGACGTCGTCAACCTCCCTTATGTACGCCCAGGCCATGCTCCAGGTCTCTGACTCCACCCGCTCCGGGATCAGCTGGCTCCCATAGTGCAGGAAGTCTCTGCCCCTGAGCAGCTTCCTCGCCGTACACACGGCTGCATCGTAGGACAAGGCGTAATCCCGGCTTAACGCGATGCCTGCCCAGGTCCTCACTAGGTGCCTCATACGGCGCCTGCCCCGCTAAGCCCGCTTAATGAACTTGTACCTCTCGTATATCAGCTCCACTCGATCGCGCAGCTTAAACTCGGCATTTATGCGCACGCCCCCCAACACTGTATAGAACAGCGCGGCCTCCTCCGTGATCGACTCCGGGAATAGGGGTATCCTCCTCCTAAGCCCCCTACTCACAAACTCTAGGTACAGGACATCGCCCTCAACCTCAACCTTGACTCTCACAGTACCATTGTAGGCCTCGTACACCCCCTCCACCTTCTCATAGACCTCCTCAAGACCTATGAAGGGGAGCTTGCGGGGATCCTCCCCAAGGGCTAGTGCCAGGGCATACATCCCTATCCTAGAGAGGGGATAGCCGCTGGCGTTAGCCAGCACTGCGACCCCCAGACCCGAGCTAGGCACGTAGCCCACAAACGCCGTGTACACCAGCACTGAGCCGCTGTGGTGCACCAGCTTCCTCCCGCAGAAGTCTGGGGTGATCACCCACCCCAGGCCGTAGCACTCGCCGCCCAGTACCTGCCATGGCACGCTAGCCCTGGGCCTCTCCATCTCCTCGATCACGCTCCTCGCAACTAGCCTGACACCGCCTACCTCCCCACGCCCCAAGTACAGCGACAAATACTTTGACAAGTCGAGCACGTTGCTTAGCAATCCTCCATCAGATGTGATGCCGTAGGGGAAGCGGGATGGACGAGGGTGCCCCTCCTCCAGCAAGTATGGTGTGGCTAGCTCTGGATCAGCCTCAGCCTCCTCCCTACTAAAGTAGCTCCTCTCCATCCCTAAAGGCTTCAGAATCCTCTCCTTAACGTAGTCCTCATACCTCACTCCCGACAGCTTGGAGATGAGTAGGCCTAGCAGCACGTAGCCCTCATTCAGGTAGAAGAACCTCTCCCCTGGTCTAGCGACAGCCCACTCCTGAGCTCTTGACATGAAAACAATGACATCCTCAGGCTTGGCCAGTGGCATCCAAACATCTCCCCCCTCTACAGTGCCAGTTATGAGGGCCTCTGCGTATCCCAGGGCTGGAATCCCAGAGGTGTGGGACAGCAGGTGCTCTATAGTCACAGGCTCTCCAAAGGGTCTGAGCTTCACTGGCAGATACCTATCCACTGGATCATCTAGGCTCAGGAGCCCTCTCTCCACTAGCTGCATGACTGCGAGCGCCGTAAAGGACTTCGTAACCGATCCAATGCCGTATACCGTTGAGGGAGTGGCTTGCAGCATCCTCTCAATGTCTCTAAAGCCGAAGGCCCTCGAGTAAGCGACACGGCCTCCCTCGACCACTGCAATGGCGATGCTCGGCAGCTTAGCCCTAGATATCCTATTCAACACGAACTCCTCAAGCCGGGCTACGGCCTCCTCCTTCACATGCCTCCCGACGCCTACGCCAAATATATTCTCGGCCTCGGACACTATTTTAATAACTAGAGGTCCTAGTCGCCTGAGGAGCCATGACCCCTCTGGAGAACCTCATTGAGGAGATGTCGGCTGAGGAGGCGTGGAGAAGCATCGTAAAGTTCCTCTCTTCAGGAGTGGAGAGGGCTTTTGAGGAGGTGCAGAGAGTCATGTGCATCCAGCCTCACGCTGACGATACAGACGTGGCAGCGGGGGGGACTATTGCTAAGCTGGCGAGCGAGGGGAAGGAGGTAATATACGTGACGATGACAGATGACCGCTTAGGCACGAGTGACCCTGAGATGTGGCCCGAGAGACTAGCCCTAATCAGGATGAGGGAGCAAGAGGAGGCAGCTAAGATCCTAGGAGTTAAGGAGCTGATATGGCTCAACTACAGGGATGGTGAGCTATATCCCAGCTTAAAGGCTAGAGAGGAGCTGATACACCTCATAAGGCTCTACAGGCCCGACATGGTAATCACTGTAGACCCCTGGCTTAGCTACGAGGCCCACCCCGACCACCGGGCTACGGGGATCTTAGCAGCTGAGGCGGTGATGTTCTCCCCCTTCCCACATGCCGTGCCTGGAGACCTGAGGAAAGGGGTGAAGCCTCACCATGTGCGCTACATCGCTTTCTACTGGACCAGGCGACCCAATGTCTACATTGACGTAACAAAATACATCGACCTCAAGCTCAAGGCTGTTAGGGCTCACAAGTCACAGTTCGAGGCTAACTGGCCCGTGTTCGAACAGCTACTCAGAGCATCCCTAAGGCTCATGGGCAAACGTGCGGGAGTCAGGTACGCAGAAGCATTTAAGGTCTTGTCGCCCCAATACCTCCACTGCAACGTATTTGCGGAGGATATGTGAAGATGGTTATGATTTAGTTTCGCTGAGGTAGATACGCTCTTAGCAAATCATCTCTGCTTATGATCCCCACAACTCGATGTGGATCCTCTCGTTCAACAACTGGCAGGCGGCTTAAACCTGCTTCCTCCATCCTCTCTAGTGCCGACTGCACACTCTCATCTGGGTAGACGTATACCAGGTGGCGTTCGGCGAGCTCCCCCACCTTAGAGCACGCTGCTGAGCGAATCACCTCGCTTGGCGGGACCACCCCAACGAGCACTCCTCCTCTCACGACTGGGTAGCCCGCATAGTCGCGCTCCTGGAATAACAGCCTCAGGGCCGCTAGGGGGGTCTCATAGGGCAGGGCGGTAACCTCACGAATCATGAAATCCCTTACCTTTAACGCATGTAAAGTGAAGGGCCTCCCCATCCTAAGCCCCAAATCCCTAAGCTCAACAGTGTGTATGGAAGACCCCCTCAGGAAGGCCCAGGCCGACAGGAAGCCCCCCGCTGATGAGACCGCTGAGAGGAGGAGTAGGTCGGGGTAGCCACTAGCCTCCGGCACTAGCAGAGCTGCGAATATTGGAGCCTGCATGGAACCTGCCAGAAATGCTGCTGCCCCGAGTAGGGGTAACACGTTCGAGCTGGACGGCGCCCAGGTTAGCCGCGCCAGGACCTCCTCTAGCGACCGCCCGAGCACTATCCCCATGCAGAGAGCTGGGCCGAAAACCCCGCCACTCCCCCCCGAGCCTAAGGTGAGGGAGTTGGCTAACATCATTAGCATGCCAGCTACTAGGAGCTGGGCAAAGTCAGGGTATGCAGTCCTCACGAGGTGTGAAGGCTCTAGCCACGCGCTTCCCAATACATGTAGGAGGTATAGGCTGATGAAGCCCGTAGCTAGCCCGCCTAGCGCTGGCTTAAGCGGGTTCGGCAGATCAGCTCTCTCGAACGCTCGCCTGAGGAGGTAGAATGCCTTAACCCAGAGAGCTGCTGCAAAGCCGAGGGCTGTGCTCAGGGCGAGTGATGAAGGCACGAGGAATAAGTGCCAGCCACAGGCCTCGTCAACTGCTAAGACGTGCCTCGCTCCCAGAATTAGGGAGGAAGCCTCAGCGCCAGCTATGGATGAGAGGATTATCGGTATCGAGTCTATAATGCCAACGCCCCTGGTCAAGGCCTCTAAAGTGAAGAGAGCTGCTGCTAGCGGCGCGTTTAACGCGCCAGCCATTCCCCCGCTGACTCCACACACTGTGAGCAGCCTGATGCGACTAGTGTCGAGGCGAAAGAGCTGGGCTAGGAGGGAGCCTGTTACGGCGCCCACCTGTGCTGAAGGCCCAACTCTGCCAGCAGCGCCTCCAGATCCTATAGTTATGGCCGACGCGAGTACCTTGATCAACGCCACTCTCCCACGGATCCTACCCCCGTTCAGGAGGAGCGCCCTCAGTATCTTGGGCATGCTGTGCCCCCTGACCTCGGGCGTTACTAGGGTTAGCGCGCCGACGATTACCCCTCCGACTCCAGGGATGAGAATGGTGCTCAGACTTGCACAGGGGAGGTGGAACATGGCTAGGGCTAAGTACTGGAAGAGAGACGCAGTTGCTTCGGCGAGCTTCTCAAAGGCCGCCGCAGCTAGCCCGCTTAATATCCCTACGAGCACTCCAAGGCAGTCGATAGCCGCCCACTCACTAAATCTCCTCAGGAAGCGTAGATGCGTGGCCCTCACCCCCGGTGAAGAAGCGCAGCTTGGGAGTTAAGCTTTGTTTGCTGCTCACGAGTAGCAGGCTACTCCTCGCTACAGAGCCTTAGGAACTCCTCAGCGTACTCCTGGACAAGGCGCTCCTCCACGTTGAGCCCCGCTACACGCTCTCCCCCCAGCTGAGGTATGCTTAAGCGGAGCTTGCGGGGCTCAACTCCCTCTAGTGCGCTCAGCGCGGTTATAGCTGCGCCGAGGCTCGTAGCCTCGGGATAGCTGGCCTTGATGACTTCAGCTTCAGGCATCAGCGTAGCTAGATAGGCCAAGTATACATCATTCTTCGCGAAGCCGCCCTGCACTATCAGCCTCAGCTTACTCCTGCCCGTCAAGAGGGTGATCGCGTACCACGTCTGCAGGGCAAGCGAGAGGTTCACTGCGTAGTAGGCCTCTCTCGCATCCCTTGAGAACGCGCCGACTACCCTGCCTTTAGAGTGGGGGAATTGGCCTGTGCCAGGGGTTAGCGTAGGGAGTACGAAGATCTCCCTGCTCTTAATCACCTCGGCAGCCTTCCTCTCATCAAGGCCTATCTCGAGGGGCTCCACTCCGAAGCACCTCCTTATGAGGCTGACATAGTGGTCGAATTCATGGCCGCACTTGAACCTGGCAGCCTTCACAGGCCTCCCGAAGGCGTCCACGTAATACAGGATGTCTCGGCGCATGTCGCTGGTCGAGGGGGCGAAGGGCGCGCCCGGATACATCAGTACACACCACGTGCCTGTAGAGGCTAGCACGAAGTCCCCCTTTTCAGCCAGCAGGTAGGGGAGCAGAGACGCGTTAGAGTCGTGAATGCCCGGAGTTATGACAGCACCACTGACCTCCCCCAGCGGCTCCCACACCTCATGCATCGGGGGCGCCCTAGCTGGTACGTCGAGGCCTTTGGCGACACTGCTCCAGCCCCGTTCCACCATGTCGTAGAGGTAGGTGTGGCAGCCCAATGAGGTGACCTCTAGTGACTTGTAGCCTGACAGCGTAAAAGCGAGGTATTGAGGCAGGAAGAGCATGCTCCTCACTCTCCCGTACTTCCCAGGGTACTCCCTGGAGACCCAGAATAGCTGTACGCCTACGTTCAGCAGCTGGCCTAGGGGGGGAGTGCCAGTACGCATGTATAGTTCCTCCGGGGGTCCAAACTCCTCGTAGAACTCCTCCCTAATCCTGGGATCTATCTCGTGGTTGTAGGATACGACAGGCATTACCAGCCCCCCTTCCTCATCCAGTAGAGCTACAGTCGCCCCATAGGTGGTGATCGCCACCGCGGATAGCTTGCCCGCGTACCTGGTTAAAACGCTCTTAACCCACGCCACTATAGCCTCAACATCATCGCATAGAAGGCCGCCCCGCCACACCTCGCCAATCCTCGTGGACTCAGTATGCAGGGGGCGTAGATCGAGGCTAAATAGGGTGAACTTCTTGTTAGTCTTCCCCACGTCAAAGACCGCTATCAGGCCATCGCGTGATTCCACATGATATGTGCCCACCTCAAAATAATTTAGCGTGAGCTTAGAGCTGGGAAGGCCTGCGACCCTGCCACGAGTGGGGAAGCTTTAAGCTCTGAGCTAGCACCTTTATCGAGGGATGCCGTACTACGCCTTGCTTAAGCCCACAGGAGACGAGAGCTACGACTTATTCCTACTCTATAAAGCTCGTAAGTACAAGAGCTTCTTCCACGGTACTTACTACCTACCTAAGAGGCGCGAGTTGAGACCGGTATTCAGGATACCTCATGATGAAGTCCGAGACGACGTCTTTGAAGTAATCCCAGCAGCCGAGCTAGAGGACTCCTATAGGATGATATGCGTAGCTTGCGGCAGGTGCTGTGCTTTTAACAGCGGTGCATTTGCCTTTGAGGATGAGCTACTCAGGATATCCGAGAAGCTCGGCATACCGCCCGCCTTCCCCTCGAGGGAGGTCTCGATCTACCGCGTGGGGAGGGTCAGAGTGTACGAGCTGGGCGTGGAGCGAGGGGGCAAGTGCTACTTTTACACGGCGGATGGGTGCCTAGTGGAGAGAAGGGGGACGTGGAGGCTCAAGCCCATAATCTGCCTTATACACCACTGCTCAATCTTCGCCGAGAGGAGGAACAAGCTTTACATCAAGGTGGGGGTTAAGCGCGTTGGGGGTGAGGCCATACCCGTATACAGAGAGGTGAGTCCCGACGAATTTGAGAAGATAGTGGAGACTGTTAAGAGGCGCGTACACAGGTTATACGCTAGGAGGAGCGCGCCCTAGTTCCACGTGTTCACTATGCCCACTCCATTATCACGCAGTGGATCCTGCTTAAAGCTCGGTACCCAGGCCCTACCGCGATTGCTCCTCTATGGGGACTCTAGCTTGCCCGTCTTCCTCACGAATACCAGCACAGGCTCATCTCTGTAGAATAACACACACATGTCGTCATGACACATGACTATGTCCGTCTCGAGGGACACCTCCTCCCCTACCTCGCCAACATAAGCTCCATCCTCGAAGAGGTAATACCTCTCGAACGGAACCTTGGCTATAGCCACCTTCCTAACCTTATACCCTCTCCTCTCAGCTTCACTCAAGAAGCGCATGATATCCTCAGGGAGCTCCACGCGGCCACGAGACGAAGGGGAATTTAACCTTGACGCTCGACGGCGGAGATAACGCCGCCCTCGCTGGTTACGGCTTGGGTTCAGGGAGCCTTGAGGCATCTAGGAAAGGCGTGGAAGAGGGCTCTTGTTAGTTGATAGCTCTCGGGCGAGAATATTAGTCGCTGAACACTTTAATCGTCAGGGTGATGAGAGTTGGTGCCGAGCGACCCGCTGTACGGCTTAGTGCTTCAGCTGGGGGCTGGGGGGGCTATAGGGTTCCTGGCGGGCTACGCTATCAAGAAGCTAGCTAGGCTGGTAGCGGTGGGGCTGGGCTTATTGATCCTGCTGTTGATGGTGCTCAACTACTACGGGATAGTGGAGGTTAAGTGGACTCAGCTTATAGGAGTCGGCGAGGAGGCGCTCCAATGGCTCTCACAGCATTACACTACGTTAGCCAGCTTTGCTGTACAGAATATGCCGTTTGCCGGGAGCTTCGCCGCTGGCCTAGTGCTGGGCCTTAAAGCTGGCTAGAATACCGATTTTATACCTCGACGCCCACTCATACACGTGGACGCCCTGGAGTTGATAAAGGGTAGGCGCAGCATACGCCGCTACAGGCCTGAGCCCGTGGAGAGGGACAAGGTGATCTACTGCCTAGAGGCTGCCCGCTGGGCCCCCAGCGCAGGCAACAGGCAGCCATGGGAGTTCATAGTCGTGACCGAGCCTGAGACCAGGAAGAGGCTGGCTGAAGTGCATCGGTGGGGCAGGCACATGGCTGAAGCGCCGGTAGTCGTCGTGGCATTGGCTGACCCCTCTAGAGACCCAAGCTACTGGCAGCAAGATCTGGGCGCAGCTATACAGAATCTGATGCTGGCTGCCTATTCACAGGGGTTAGGCACGTGCTGGATAGGAGTTAGCGGCAACCCCGAGTACGAGGAGAAGTTTAGGGAGATACTCGGAGTCCCCAGCCACCTTAGAGTAGTGGCAGCCATAACTCTAGGCTACCCAGCAGAGGCGCCGTCTAAGGATAGGAGGCCGCTGGACGAGATAGTGCACTGGGAGAGGTACGGCCGTCGCCAGTAGGCCCGGCGACGAGCCCCTGGCTAGCCTTTAATACCTCTCCCCTAAAGTCCTCCCCGGTGGCCATTTCTTGCGAGTAGCTCTCCAGCTCTACACGATTAGGGACAAGATCGCTGCCGATTACAGGCGAGCACTGAGGAAGGTAGCTGAGATAGGCTATAAAGCAGTAGAATACGCGGGGCATCCCTTCCTGACTGTTAGCGCGGATGAGCTCAGGAGCCTCATGGAGGAGCTCAACTTGAGGCCTGTATCAGCCCACGTGCCTTACAACCTGCTAAGGTCTCACACCAGCCGGGTCCTGGAGTACGCCAGTAAGGTAGGCCTCGACTACCTAGTCTCCGAGCCTGACATTAGGAAAATCTCAACGCGAGCTGAAGCCGTGGAGGTGGCGGAGGAGATGAGCGAGCTAGGGCGTGAAATCGCTGGACGTGGAATGCGCTTCTGCATGCATAACCACGCCGTGCAGTTTGAGAAGAGGATTGGAGGCAAGCCGGTGTACATGATCCTAGTCGAGGAGAGCGATCCACGCTATGTACACTTTCAGCTCGACACCTACTGGGTGAAGTACGCGGGTTACAACCCAGTTGAGGTGCTCAGGGCATTGAAGGGTAGATGCCCCCTAATCCACCTCAAGGATATGAGAGATGAGGAGACTAAGGAGATGACCGAGCTTGGGCGAGGCATCATCAATTTCAGGGAAATAGTCGAGGTTGCCGAGAGAGTGGGCGTGGAGTGGTACATTGTCGAGAACGACAGACCCACCCTGGATTCCCTGGAGAGCGCGAGGGTCGCCCTGATGTATCTGCGTAGTGCATTTACCGTAGAGTGATGCTAGTATACGATATTATGTCATTTGTTGATGAGCCTGAGGGAGGAGGTTGAAGAGCTGAAAGAAGATGGTCGCGAAACTAGCTAAGGAGGTTGAGGCTCTTAAGAGGAGTAAGCCAGGAGGAGTGGAGAAGGCGGAGGCCGGGGAGAAGGCTAAGAGGCCGGACTATGTACAGCTGATATTCAAGGTGCTTGAGGACGTGATGGGTAGTAAGCAGGATGCTGGCATAGTGTTCGTGGGCGGTATAGAGCGGAAGGATGGGAGGATAGTTGACAACTTCTTCTCAGGCGTGGAGCTCGAGGCGTGGACGGTGGGAGGCTACGTCATCATAAACGCGTCGCTGACATACCTGCATGGAGGCTTCATACATCTCAGCGTAGAGGTATACGAGTGGACTGGCCCTTCAGTGCAGGTGATAACTAGGAGGACGTATACCTTCGGGCTTAGCCTCGCCCCTGGCAGCTACACAGTGGTGTTGAGGCTTAACGACGTTGAAGTTGCTCGTGCTGTAGTGACTGTAGGAGCCCCTACATGGCTAGCGTGGCTCATAGCCGTAGTCGCGCTAGCCCTAGCCTCAGCTGCGCTGGCTTGGTGGCTTAAGCGTAGGGTTGTCAGTTAGCACGCTAACTGGCTTACTGGCCGCTTGGCCTCTCGAGCTCTAGTAGCTGGACCGCGTGTGGGCCTATGACGCATGTGAGGCCATCGCATGCGTTAACGGGTGAGAGGTCGTGATCCGCGTCGACTACTAGCGCCTTGATGACCCTGAATTCCTCATCCAGCTCTAGTCTATAGCGCACTGCGAGAACTCCGTGATTGCTGATTAGCACGTATAGAGAGCCATTCGGCGCGAGCCCAGCAGCTACAGCGAGCTCATAGCCCTCGACTCCGGCTTCAACCCTGACAGTTCCCTCGATGAGCCGCTTAAAGGCTAGCCAGGCGTAGAATGGCTTGCCAGGCCTACCATCAGCGTAGAACATCCCTCCCCAGTTCCACGCATCGCCCCTGTACAGGACTGCGATGTCCACGGGCGCATCCTGCAACCAGATCAGCGTCGAAGTCTGGAATGCCGCCACCGTGGGTCCTCTAAAGAAGTCCCAGGGCTCCTTATTCCACCAGTAGTTCCACTCATCCAGTACGCTGGGCAGCTCCTCGTAGCCGTACTTTACCATGATCTCTCTAACGCGCCTAGCTCTCTCAACTATATCTCGGGGGTTCGTGGAGTACGCGTGCCAGGAGACGAAGTCGAGAGGCACGCCCCGACTCTTAGTGTAGTTCAGGAATTCCTCGAGGAACGTTAGGTTATAGGCTATGGTGGGCCCGCCGACCATAGCCTCAGGGTCGGCACGCTTAACCGCCCTCGCCAGAGTCTCATAGAGCCTGAAGTACTCCTGGGCGCTGAGGGCCCAGAACCTATCTATATCCGGTTCATTCCATATCTCCCACAGAATGTTATGGTAGCGGTAGCCATTGGCCCAGCCCCTCACATAGTGGAGGACTATGTGCTCCACTACGCTAGCCAGCTTATCCAGACTAACGTGAGGCCTATTCTTCGGAGGATCATGCCAATCGAACCCTATCCTTAGGATGATCACCTTAGCCACCCTCTGGGCTGCCTCCACGTTCTTGTCGAGCGCGGAGAAGCTATAGCTGGCCGGGCTGCAGGGATCCGCATCCGGGTTGGGGAATATGATGTCCAGGTCGTCAGCCATGTGTAGATCGTGGAACCTTATGACCCTGATCCCCAGCTCCACGTAGTAGTCAGTGAGGTTGAGGGAGCGGGTGGTGTTCCAACCACGGGGGCTCAGAGGCCCACAGTTGACCCCCCTCAGGTCCTTGAAGCGGCCCAGCAGCTTAGACGTATTCACGGTTATCCTGGCCTCCACCACCTCTCCGCCCCTCCTCACCTCACGGTAGGCCAGCAGGGCTAATATCACTATTAGCGCTGCTAGCCCCGCTAGGGCCAGCCTCTTCACGGTACAGGCTGTCGAGTGGGGAGTATTAAGCGGCGCGCCTAGTACCGGTGAGTCTTTTTAGCAGCCTATCCCCCAGTGCCCTGTGAGGAGGGTCATCGGGATAGTTGGGGGGTTAAGTCCTGAGTCAACTGTCGTGTACTACGAGCACATTATCAGGGAGTACAGGAGGCGATTTGGGGATCACAGCTACCCCGAGATAGTGATCTACAGCGTGAACTTCCAGCGCTTCGTAGACTGGATGAGGAGAGAGGAGTGGAGCCACATAGCGGGCGCCTTAGTGGAGGCGGTGGAGAAGCTCTATAGGGCAGGCGCCGACTTCGCGCTGATAGCCTCCAACACGATGCACATAGTTTTCGATGAAGTGAGGAGGCGTTCCCCCATACCGTTAATCAGCATAGTGGAGGCGACAGCCGACGCGGTGAAGAGGCGCGGTCTGAGGAAGGTGGGGCTACTAGGCACGCTATTCACGATGACTAAGAACTTCTACAGGGAGGGGCTTGCCAGGCACGGGATTGAAGTCATAGTCCCGCCCCCCGAGGACATGGAGCTGGTAGATAAGGTGATATTCGAGGAGCTGGTTAACGGAGTGGTCAAGGCTGAGTCTAGGAGGGAATACCTTAGGATCATTAGAGGGCTGAGGGAAGAGGGGGCTCAGGGGGTAATCCTCGGCTGCACCGAGATACCTATGCTGGTGGGCCCAGGAGACGTAGATATACCCCTGTTCGATACTACAAGGATCCATGCAGAGCGGGCACTGGCTGTGGCTCTAGGGGAGGAGGACTTGCAGTGAGGAAGCGTGAATGAGTAATAGCTATTTTTAAGGGCGCCAGCGGTCTAGAGGATATGAGGATAGCGGTAACTAACGACGATGGAGTCTACAGCCCCGGCCTACTCCTGCTATACGAGGCCGTTAGCTCATTAGGCGAGACGGTGGTCATTGCGCCCCTGGAGCCCAGATCGGCCAAGGGAGCCTCACTCTCGCTGGAGGAGCCCATAAGGCTCTACGAGCTGGAGGTAGAGGGCGTACACGTGTATGGGATCAGCGGCTCACCTAGTGACGCTGTTCACGTAGCTAGGGAGCTACTGGGGAAGGTGGATGTGCTAGTGTCTGGGGTAAATATCGGCGATAACACTAGCATCCAGAACATCCTGGTCTCTGGTACTGTGGGCGCGGCGGCTGAAGCAGCGCTCCTGGGAATTCCCGCGGTGGCATTCTCAGCTGATGTAGAGGGGCCACGCCAATTCCTGGAGGATGATTACAGGAGGCTAGTGGTAAGGGCTGCAAGAGCCGTTACCAGGCTGGTGGCCGAGGAGGGGCTGCCAGAGGGTGTGGACCTCCTGTGCGTCAACTTCCCCCGCGAGTTCCGAGGTATCGTGAAGCTAGCTCCCCCAGCCAGGCTGAGGTGGAGGGAGAAGCTTGAGAGACGCGTAGATCCTCGAGGGAGAGTCTACTACTGGCTCTACGGCGAGCCCATGGACCCTGAGCCTGGCACTGATGTATACGTCGTCCACGTTGAGGGGGGGATAGCCATAACTCCCATCAGCCTGGACTTCAGGGCTCGGGGCATAAACAGCGTGAAGCTGGAGCGCTTAGCGACCGAAGTCTCGCGTGCTGTTGCTAAGTGTTAAACCTTCCCCACACGCTTAAGCCTACACACAACGGCGTCCACCAGCTTTCCTGGATCCCTGCGGGGGTCGGCAGCTGGTAGCCCCACCTCTTCCTCTATCCTGCTGCACGCCTCATCCACCTCCCCCCTACTCCTGCCATAGCCCATTACCGAGACTGCTACAACTTCGGCCTTCGCTAGGAGCCTTAACGCCTTGATCTCATCCTCAATGGGCCTCACCGGCACGTTGAAGCCATCCCTGAGAGTCCTCCAGGGATCGTGAGCCAGCACTACGGCCTCAGGCATGCAGCCATATAGGATGGCTAGCGATACCTGCCCATAGGCGGGGTGCAACACCGAGGCCTGACCCTCGACGATCACCGGGTTAAACCCCCTGGCATCGACCTCAAGGACTGCCTGCTCGACTACCCCAGGGCAGAAGTCGGAGGGTACTGCATCCACTACCACGCCAGCGTGAGCGCCAGCTAAGATTAGCGTCTGACCCGTAGCTACGATCCCAGGCCTAAAGCCGCGCCGCTCCATCTCTCTCGCGAGCTCCAGAACTGTAACGTTCTTCCCAACTACACAGTCAGTACCAGCTACCAGCACCCTGCCACACTTAGTGCGCAGGACCTCCCCCCTCCAGATCTGCAGCCTGCCTGGAGGACGCCTCACATCAACAATCCTCACGCCGCGCTTACTAGCCTCCTCAGCTAGCTCTGGGTCATCACCGAGGAACTGGTGAAGCCCACTCCACACTTCCAAGCCGTGCTGGATGGCACGCTTCACCACCTCCCTATACTCGGGAGGCAGAAAGCCTCCTATCGTCGCCACGCCGATTATTAACGCCTCAGGCTCGTACTCAAGTGCCTCCTCCAGCGATGAGACCACTGGCACGCCTACCCTGCCAAGCCCCAACACTTCGCCAGCATCCATCCCTGCATGAGTGCTATCTATCACAGCCACCACCTCAAACCTCCTACCATTATACATCACTAGGATATTGGCCGTCTTGCCCTCTAGGGAACCCAGAGAACTCTCCGCCAACACTACAGCCCTCTTGACCACGAGCCAGCCCAAGAATTACCGAATTTAAAATTTCTCTCCATATCATCCCCTTTCTTTAAATCATTTATAGTAGGCCACGCCGTATAACTGCTAGAAATTAAGCTTAAGCTAGAGCACGACCCCCTGCCAGAGGCTTTAAGACAGTAGCTGAGCACATTGCCGCTACTGTATAACAGGCGACACACCAGTGTTGACTGCTGATCTGACGTGGAAGCCCGTAGCGGGCATCATGCCTGGAGACGTGGTGATAAGCTTCATTGAGCGGCAGGGGCGCCTCTACCTGGCTGAAGCCAGGGTCATAGCTAAGGTTAGACACAGGAGGAAGAGGAGGGTATACAGTATAGGGGATAAACATGATGTAGTGAGGGCGATTGAGGATCGCCCATGGCTAATCGATGAGCGGGGCAGGCTTTTATGGGCGAGCACGCGGCAGGTCGCTGAGCGCGGCTACCTGCTGAGCTTCTCGCCACGTCCCATAGGGCCTCTTGAGCACGCTCGGAAATCCGTAGGGGAACTGGATGAGGCCCCTGAAATTGATGCGCCCATGCGGCCTCGACAATTAAGTGCTACAGGAGTGAGCTACTCAGCTATCCTCACCATGCCCACTGTTAACGCGATTAACATCTCGCATGGATGTAGGCTGAGGGAGGAGGGTGAGCTGGGGCAGGCGCGTGAGCACGCACGCTGCATGGAGCGAGGATTGAGCCTAGATCGCGCGAGAATACCCCTGGCTAGAGCCTGGAGGCCCTGCCTCACATTAGGGGGCTTGCCGTGCCCTGTGGAGGAGTACGTGGAGGTGGGAAGAGACGGCTATGACTACATCTACGACGTATCCACGGCTGCCAGGACATTCCTAGCCGACGTCACGATATTCACGGTCGACATGAGGGATATGTGGGCTGGAACATTAAACTGTAGCTTTCTGTATCGTTGCGTATCTCTCTATATCGCTAGATTTATGGGGGGCGATGATGGTGTCAGGCGTGGGGATGAACTCGATGATCTAGGTGAGGGGGACTATCGTGAACCCCTCCTCGCCTCAGGGAGCCCGCGTGAAGCCCCAGGCGACTGGGGCGGACGGACTCCCGAAGGGCGGGGAGCCGGGGGATGGAGAGCCGCGATGACCCGCTCCGCGGCGGATACAGAAAGATGTAATTCGCTACATGAAGCTACGGAGCGGGAGAACGGCGTCTGGGTCCCCCGTAGCTGGATACTCCGGGTGCTGGAACACGTGAGGCGCTTCCCCCAGACTACGTTCTTCTTCCTCACGAAGAACCCGCCCGCTACCTCGAGTTCCTGGACGTAATGCCCGAGAATACGGTGCTAGGCGCTACAATAGAGACGAACAGAGATGAAGGCTATGAGCAAGTCTCGAAAGCCCCAAAGCCGAGTGAGAGGATTAGGGTGATGGAGGGGCTCGAGTGGCCGCGCAAGGTGATAGTAGTAGAGCCTATTCGGGACTTCGACCTTGAGGACTTCGTTAACGCCATCATGCGCATACGGCCCGAGGCCGTTTACGTGGGCTATGATAACTACGGGAATGGGCTTCTAGAGCCGCCGCTCACCAAAGCTCGCAAGCTTGTTGACGCCTTAAAGCAGTACACGCGGGTGCACGTTAAGTTGCTTAGGCCAGCGTAGTACGAGACCCTCGGATGGAGGGGTCGGTAGCTTTCGAAGTACTTGAGCCTACTGAGAGCTGCAGCTATTGGAGCTGCGCTCCCCTTATTAGCCTCCAGGCGTGGGATACTTGATGCTGCTGGGCTTCCTAACAGGCGGCCAGCTGGGTGATCTACAGAGGAGTCTGAGGTGGGCTCGCGAACACGGCTTCGATTCCATAAGCATAACCCTCCCCCTAGGCTCCCAATTCGTGGATTTAGAGGAAGTCATTAAGAATCCTAGCTCGGTCAAGGGGCTCGAGGAGCAGGAGGGCATCGTCATAAGCGCCCTTGGCTTTTACGGCAACCCCATACACCCTGATAGCTCTACCAGGAAGGCACACATAACTCACTTCACAAGAATACTCGAGGCGTCTTACAAGCTGGAAAAGAGTGTGGTCACGGGGTGGCTCGGCAAGTACCCGGGTGGGCTGGACGAGAATTTAAGGGAGATAAAGAGGGTATGGCCACCCATCATTAGGAAGGCGGAGGACTACGGGATTAGAATAGCTATAGAGAACTGCCCGGGCAACATCATGTATAGGCCCGATATATGGCGCAGAGTGTTCGAGGAGCTGGGCTCAGAAAGCCTAGGCCTGGAGTTCGACCCTAGCCACCTGATATGCCAGCTAATAGACCCGCTCAAGGCGGCCGACGAGTTTGGAGATCGCATCTACCACGTCCACGCAAAGGATGCGGAGGTGCTCTGGGATAGGATCAGGGAGCTCGGCATCACCGCCGGAGGATGGTGTCCACACAGACTGCCCGGCTTTGGTCAGCTGGACTGGAGCAAATTCTTCAGCATACTCAGGAAACACGGCTACGACTACGCCATAAGCATCGAGCATGAAGACCCCTACTTCAGCTATGAGGAGGGGCTGCTGTTAGCTAAGAAGTTCCTAGCGCGTTTCTTCCCTCAGCGATGACGCGCGACCCCGGGAGCGCACTGAGACTAGGAGGCTGGGGGAGTGTATTAGCCCTGCTTATTATATTACTGGTGCTCGCCTCAGTGCTGGCTGCCATTTACGTCGCGTCGGAGGAGTTGCTGGAAAGGTTCTTGATGGAGGGGAGCGGCTCTCTGGAAGTGGCTGAGGCCTTCTGGGAGTTTAATGACTCTATAGTTGAGGAGGTTAGGGAGGGGACGCTCGTACACGCCGTCATCAGGTTAAGCTCCAGCACAGGCTATGATGGCTACGTAGAGGTGAAAGTGAGGAGGGATTTAATGTTCCTCCCCGATATGACGGTAGCGCTTGTGAGACAATACTACGTGGTCAGGCCCGGCGCGAAAGTTGAGATCAGAGTTGCATTCAGGGCACAGTGCTCGCTGCTGAGCCGTGGCTATCACGTAGATGTGACGTGGCGGGGTGGTAAGTACACGATGCCTAGAGGCTACCCTCCTCGCCTGAAGGTGCTGTGTGGTGACTAGGTGCTTAGGGCCCCAGAGCGCCGTGATGCGTACTCCCTAGAGGCCGGCCGAGAGGGGCCGAGCTTCGCTAGCAGGGTTAGGGGGATGCAGGCCCCTGCAGCAATCACCAAGTCTATCACAGCCATCGCGATTAATATCTCGACCCCGGCCACGTTTACCGTCTGGTAATCCAACACATCCAGTAAGCCTCCTATGAGGGGTGAGCTCAGCGCAGTACTGAAGTTCCCCACAGCATTGACTGCGCCGACAGCCATGCCCTTCATCTCGGCATACGTGGTGGCTACCCTCCTAGTCAGGGGGGTTAGGCTTCTAGCCCCAATCGCGAACAGAGCATAGCCAGCCAGCAACGTTAGAGGGCTCCTCACAGCGAATAGCACGCCGCCGCTCAAGGCCGACACGCTCGCCAGAGCCATGGCGGCCAGGTCTCTCCCCCTGTCAGCGACCCACGATATAGCGAAGCTAGCAGCTATGCCAGCCACGTCGCATAGCCCCACTACCAAGGCTACTGCCTGGCGCGATGCTCCACACGCCTCCCTCAGGTAAACGTATATCAGGTCTCCCCCTATGAGTGCCGATGCTGCGCGTATGCTAGCTATGGCGGTTAACACCTGTATGTTGAGACCTCCTACACCTGTGGCTGGGGGAGGAGAGCTCCTCTTAGCCTTAACCTTGCGCGCAGCGGGTGGCTCAGGCACCATAGCAGCCGTGACAGCTGTAGCTACGAATAGGAGGGAGGAGGCGGTCAACGCCTTCCACATGCCCCCCTCCCCGAGGATCGAGTAAATTACGTTACCCATCATGCTCCCGAGTGATCCCATGGCAAAGTAAACTGAGTACGCCCTTCCCCTGAGGCGCGCCTCTACAGAGAGGCCTAAGGCATACTGTATGGAGACCCATGCAAGGCCATTTAGGATGCCCTGTACGAGCTTTAGGAGGGATGCGGCAAGCCAGGTGCTGCTCAGCATGTAAAGCTGGGCCACGGCCGCGTTAACCGCAAAGCAGAGAGACGCAAGTAACGCTGTCCTGGCTCCAGCCTCTAAAGCTCTGCCCGCCAGGAGGGCTGCCGCCGCTCTAGCCGTGAAGAATGCGCTGGTCAACAGGCCCACCTCTGCCATAGCCCCGCTAAGCTCCTCCCTAACATAATAGGCCACAGCTGGGATGCTCACCCTAAAGGCAGCTGTCCCCACGAAAGCCGTGAAGCTTGAGGTAGCCAGCGCCCTAAGCCTCCCCCTCAACTCGCCATTACGTGAAGCCCTCCTATTTCTAGGTAGTCACCGAGCCGTGGAATGATATTTAGCTCGAAATTCGTAGGTGCCTTGTGGCGAGGCTGAAGCACCTGATGGCCTTAGTCGCAGCCATCACGCTAATCCTGATAGGACTCATATTACCGAGCCAGAGACCAGGGATGCCGGAGCCTCGCGACCTTATAGAGGAAGCGAGGACAGCGTTCATACTTGAAAGCCCCGCGTTCGGTAACGGCAGCGAGATCCCAGCCAAGTACTCCTTGAGGGGGGACAATAAATCGCCTCCCCTACGGTGGAGGGGAGGCCCGCCCGAGACGACCGCCTACGCCCTCATAGTCTACGACCCAGATGCACCAGGGGGCATCTTTTACCACTGGCTCCTCTACAACATACCACCTGAACTCACGGGCCTGCCTGAGGGGGTGCCAGCAGAGGCTGAGACTCCCTATGGCCTCCAAGGAGTGAATGATTACGGCAGGCTAGGCTATGGAGGCCCAGCCCCGCCCCCAGGCAGCAGGCATCGCTACGTGTTCCTGCTCCTGGCGCTAGATCGCAAGCTGGAGCTAGCTGCAGGCGCCACGGCTGGAGAAGTCTTAAGGGCTTGTAAGGGACACGTGATAGGCTACGCTGTACTACTCGGGTACTACGGCGGCTAGCGCTAGCTGGCAGTGGAAACTGTGAAATACCATCCCCCTTACACTAAGCTAGATGAGCTACGTGGAAGAGCTGGCTGATGGCATTCTAGCCCGAGGCCCCTGGGGAGCTGTGAGGCTACGCGTGTACGATAGTGACATACTACGTG
>Ga0190367_1000508_pt1 | contig 28191 bp, 31 predicted proteins | sample 4872181011_MG_FD_171838 | JGI IMG/M metagenome (GOLD analysis project Ga0190367, IMG submission 171838) | Hydrothermal vent microbial mat bacterial communities from Southern Trench, Guaymas Basin, Mexico - 4872-18-10-11_MG | ecosystem: Environmental > Aquatic > Marine > Hydrothermal vents >...
CTATTCAGTCATCAAATATTAAAACAAGTCTCACGAGATGAAAGATAGGCTATCAGAGACTACTAAAGTAGGCCCTAATAACTACTAGGGTATTCTACTCTGAGCCCGGATTAGTGAGCTAGCTACTCTATGGTCAGCTCTACTTCTCTTCTATAACCAGCCTTGGGCAATCTTAATTCGAGGACTCCGTTATCGAGGATCGCCTTTATCTTACTTGGATCTGTGTCTATTTTCTCGGGTAGCTTAATAACTCGATGGTAACTCTCGTAAATCCTCTGTTTAACGACATACTTTCTGTTGCGTTCCTCGCTTTTCCACTCCTCACTCTTCTCAGCTTTTATTTCCACGGAGTCTTCAGAAACCTTAACTTTTATCTCGTCCCTACTAAATCCAGGCAGATCCACTCGTATAATGAACTCGTTTTCAGCCTCCTCTAAGTCGTAGGGAGGTTCATAGAATCCTGCGACTTCGAAGGTTCTAGGAAAGCTGGCCAAAATGTTGTTGAACATCTCGTCTATTTGCTTTTTCAGCTCTACAATCGCCTGTAAAGGATCCTCAAAACCGGACATGATACCTGGTCCTCCATCCTATTTTAGGGTAACATGCATATAAAAATCATCCTAAAAATCGAGCATTAAGTTGCAGCTTACCATAAAACTTAAAGCATACTTTTGAAGAAAAGACGAAGGAGGAAGACTGATGGAAGGGCTTAATTTAGAAGTATTGCAAAAGAAAGAGAAAGAGCTATCTGACCTGTATCAGAAGCTAAAGATTGAGAGAGAAAGACTTCTAGAGGAGTTAAAGAAACTCAAAGAGAAAGAGGACAAGGTGTACGAGAAATTAAGCTCTACGCGGGATTACATGTTATATGCTCGATTAGAAGTCCTTCTATCGAATATCTCCGAGAAGCGAAAGCAAGAGGAGGAGAAGTTAAAGGAGCTGGAAAAGAAAATTAGAGGATTAGAACGCGAGCTTGAAACCATACGCAAGAGAATCGAGTTCCTAAAACCGAAAGGCGAATGGAAAGTAGTATATGAAACCAGCCAATAGGGGGCTTCACATTCTTATATCTTCTTCATTTAGCGATGATATTAAGCTTCTAAGAAGAGAGAAGAGCTCTGGAAGATAAAATATTTGAGAGAAACTATTCACCCATCGTTAAATGAATCGTGTACATTTCCTCGTCCAGGAATACAGGACCGCTGTAGCTCAGACTTTAACACTTCTACTTCTCCTGCCTATCTTAGCATAAAGGAAAGCCAAGAAAAGAGGAAAAAGCACGGTTGCATCTCCGTAAACGGTCACATGCTTAGCTTTTGGGTGCACTTTACCCCAGGATATTGCCTCACGTGTTCTAGCGCCGCTCAAGCTTCCATCCCATTCAATCGCCGTGGTAATGTAAATAGCGTATTTAAGACCACCCTTAAACTGCGACCACCATATTAAATGATGCTTACTTATTCCCCCACCTAATATTAGTCCGCCCAATTCCTTTGACACATGCACTATTTCTGATAGTTCCTTCATATCCTTGAGCACATCAAGCACAAGGTTCTTACCCCTCGTTCTTAGCACTTCTCTAAATGTAAAAAGGGCCGTTCCAAAAGCCGAATCCACAACCCCCGGCGAGTATATTGGTACCCTTCCCTCAAAACATGCTCGTAAAATTGAGTTATCATCTTTTATTTTGGACCCTATATGCCACAGTAACTCGCGAACTCCGATTTCAAGCCTCTCGTTAACGTCTTCACAAAGCTCTTCGAGAACTTCGTGGGTGAATTTTTCGATGAACGGGCCATAGTGGTCCTTAGGGATAAACACGTTTCCTAACCTGTGTATGCCCTTAGCCCTTAATTCTACGTCGCTGGCATCAAATTCTCCAATGTAGTATTTGCCTCCGAGACTTCTAGCTATGTCGTGATCTATAGTTCCTCCTGTAGTAAATACGACGTCAACGAAGCCTCTTTTGATGAACTCCGCAATTACTGAACGCAAGCCCGTGGCTATGAGATTTGCCGTGAATGAGAAGAAAACGGTTGTACTTTCACCAGAATACATTTTAAGCGCACACTCTACAGCATCGATTAAGTATTTGGCGGTGAAGCCTCCCATTTCTTTGTAAACGTTAGCCAGTCCTTGTATGTCCATTACTCCTCCTAGTCGAGGATCCCCAACAACTTCTCGCTCACTCATTCCCCTTTACCCGAAGTTTGGGAGAACTATAGGCTACTTCTCAACGACGTATAGATAAATCTTATGCGTTCTCCATTGATCATAGATGTTTTCCACTCTCTTGGGCTTCCATCCCAGAACTTCAAAGTCATGCGATATAACCCTAGCCCCGGGTTTAAGCTCCTTTTCCAGCTTCGGTCTTAACTTCTCATTTACGCTTGTTAAGAGATATAGCGTCACGACATCCGCTTCACTTAAGTTGACCTCGAAGAAGTCGCCGTGAATTATCTTGATTCTATCTTGAAGACCTAATCTCATAACCTCTCTGTAGCACTGCTCTACGAGATCCTTTCTTATCTCTATCCCCACAGCCCTAGCGTTGAACTCCTTAGCTGCCATTATTATTATTCGGCCATCACCACAACCAAGATCATATAGAATCTCCCCGGGCTTGAGTTCCGCTATCTCTAACATTCGCCGAACAACTGCGTAGGGTGTTGGAACAAAGGGTACTTGAGGGTAGTACGTCATTAACTTCTTACCTCAAAGGTTTGGATTATGAACACAAATATTAGCATTGCTACCTTTTAAAAGCCGGGGGTGGGAGTTGAACCCACACATAGCCGGTCTGCAGCCGGCCCCCTTGGCCGCTCGGGCACCCCGGCCTCAGAACGTAATAGACTTAAGGAGGGATTTAAGCATATCGTCACCAATCTGCTAAACAAAAAGAGATATATTTACCTTGAGTAACTTATCGCGAGCGTGGGGGAGGAGAATGGTTAAAGAAGTGCACGCGTACGTAGAAGTACCCATACTCGAGGGTGTTGACCTAACTATCGAAAGAAAGAGAATAAAAGTGAAAGGACCACTAGGCGAGCTGGAAAAGGACTTTTCTTACGCTAAGACCATAGACATTCGAAAAGAGGGCAACAAGGTTATCATCGAAGCGTTCTTCCTTCGCAAGAGAGAGAGAGCTTTGATTAACATGATAGCTTCGAAGATTAAAAATATGATGATAGGAGTTTCAAAGGGCTTCCGTTACAAAATGTATATAGTTTATGCACACTTCCCCATGAACATCAAGATCGAAGGGAGTACGATAATCATAGAAAACTTTCTAGGAAGCAAGGATAAGAGATGCGCGAAAATAGTTGGTAAGGACACCAAGGTCAAAGTAAGTAAAGATGAAGTGATCATTGAGGGCATAGATCTTGAAGCCGTAGGACAGACAGCTGCAAATATATATTTGGCAACGCGCCTTCGAGGAAAGAGGAAACTATGTCCTCACGGCAGAGCTGGAGGACCTGGAGTACTCGATGGAATATACTTCTATGCAAAAGAGCATATTCGCGAATAAAGTTAAGACTACTTCCTATAACGTTTCGGCCTAAGATTCCTACTTCTACACCTTCTGCACCTTTCTGCACTCCAAGGATTCCTAGCACCACACGTTCTACAGATCTTCACCTTGAACATCTTGTCTAAGGCTATCTGTAACTTCACAGGGTCGGTTATAGGCATGTTCTAACCCTCCATACTTTCTACTAAAACTAATAAAAACTTTCCCTTATACACTATATGTTAAAAACACATGATATGGGCATAGGATATGATGAGAGTAAAAGTCTTTGGATGGCGCGGCTTTACGTTCAGAATACCTGAAACATGGGAACTAGTTCATGAAAAGATAGGGAAAAAAGACGGAGCGTTCAGAATAGAAGATGAATACGGACCTAGAATGGAGCTCTCCTGGGAGAGAGTCCCCTTCACCCAAATGCCTGAGCCTAAGGAAAGCTTTGAGAAAATGCTTAAAGCAATGAAAAAGAAGAATCAAAACCTAAAAAGTACCGGTCGAAGAGAAGTACAAGTTTACGGTCATGATGGAATAGCAAGTAGGCTAAGCTTCGACGAAGAACATGATGCTGTAGTTTTACACTGGTATTGCGAGAAAAGCGAACGGCTATGCACATTGTTCCTGTATACTTTAAGGAAAGAGTATGAAAAGTACTCTGCGATCTTTAACGATATTCACAGAAGCCTAAAGTGTCACGGTGAGAAAAACTTCTGGTACTTTTATGGATTTAAGATGGTGCTACCAAATGATTTCAAGTTAGTGTACTATAGAGTGACAACAGGTCTCTCCGTAGCACGCTTCTATAGAAAAAAGGACAACAGTTACATCATACTATCCTATAACGGCATGGCTAACATCCTGTTAAAGGAATACTACTCAAGCTTAGAGGACTGGTACTCTCAAGTCGTTAGAAAGGACGTTGAGAAACTTTTCGGAAAATTCCGAAAGGTATCAGAGGAAAGCACAGTGATTGGAGGGCACGCAACAAAGCTCCTTATTTACGAGAAAGGAATACCCCTACCGCTAGTTAAAACTACAAGGAGGCTTAGAGTAGCGCTCTGGAAATGCGATCAGACAAATAGACTATACTCTTTCGTGACAATTTTCAGCGAGCCGAAAAAGGGTGAGGAAGTTCCAAGCGAAGAAATACTAAGATCCATTTACTGTCATTAATAGTTTTCAGCTTTTAAACTGGCATTATGCGGGTCGCGCCATAACATATGCATCTTCTCCATCCGAGTAATATCCTCTAATGATTCTTACTACGCGGAAACCCAATCTCTCGTAGAGCCTTATAGCAGGTAAGTTCGATACACGGACCTCTAAGTAAAACTCCTTTGCTCCATAAACTTCTTTCATAGCTTTCATTGAGGTGAGCATAAGATTTGTTCCCAAACCCTTCCTTCGGGCATGAGGGAGAACAGCTAGAGATATAACATGTCCCAACTTCGTGGGCATGTACTTGAAATATGAAAGCCCCCACTCTATTCTGCACATCACGTATCCCACAACCTCTCCTTCAACCTCTGCTACTAGGAAAGCTTTGGGGTAATTCCTGTAGTGGTCCATGAAAAAGAAAGCTGGATAGTTTTCAGGCAGGCATATTCGATTTATGTCTATGACTTTCTCCAGATCATCTGGACGAAATTCACGAACGACGAAGCTCTCGACGTTCATGCTCTTCGCCTCTTTCTGCTTTCAAGATAATCTGTAAGTACTATTACCATGGCTAGAAAGGCAAAGTAAGATATCACAATGAAGGGGTTCTTGTTGAATACTAGAGAGAAAACGCCTAGGTATGGCACAACGATAAACACTTTTCCCTCAATGTCACGCATTGATATAGGCATAGCGTCAGGATAGGGATTGGCGTCACCCTTAGTTACGTATCTCCTCTGCCATTCAAGAACTTTAATTACTCGGTGAACTATGAATTCTCTTCCTCTTCTGTAAATGACTATATCGCCCCTCTCAATACCTGAAAGTTTATTCGAGACTATGATATCGCCCACATGAAGTGTGGGATCCATGCTGTAACTTGACACTACAGCTAAAGGGATCTGACATCCTGTCAGTGCACTTAAGACCTTGCCTAAACTTAGAGCAAATATTACAAGGCCTATAAAAAGCAATATCTCAATGATATCAGCAACTTTCATGGATCCCAAAGCCAGTCTATTTAAGGCACGTACATTAAAATAAAAGTATTCGCGGCCTCATTTGGTAAAATCAGAAAGAAATATGGACTGAAATAATAAATATTAAAATCACCAGGCAAAAAAGAGCAGTAAAGAATATATAGAAGCGTATTCTTCATTTTACAACGCGGTGAAACATATGGCTCAGCCCACGACTCGAAGAACCGCTATTCCTGCGCTAATTCTAAAGGAAGGCACTACGAGGACTGTAGGTGATGAAGCTCGAAGAACGAATATTCTTGCAGCGAGAATCATAGCAGAGACCCTAGCTTCCTCTCTAGGTCCTCGAGGAATGGATAAGCTTTTGGTTGATGCATTTGGTAGCGCCACAATTACAGGTGACGGCGCCACAATTCTCAAGGAAATGGATGTACAACATCCTGCCGCCAAGATGTTAGTAGAAGTAGCAAAAGCTCAGGACGAAGAGGTTGGAGATGGAACCACTAGCGTAGTCGTGCTGGCAGGAGAATTGCTTAAGAATGCAGGAGACCTACTTGACGAAAACATTCACCCCACGATTATCATTAGTGGCTTTAAGAAAGCTATGGAATATTCCTTAAAAATAGTCGACGAAATTGCAGTGAAAGTTGATCCTTTGGAGAGAGAAACCTTAAAACAAGTAGCTGCAACTGCACTAGCTAGTAAGGTCGTCGCTGAATATAGGGACTTTCTAGCCAACTTAGCGGTAGACGCAATACTTCATGTAGTACAGAAACTACCTGACGGATCACTGAAGGTCGACTTAGACGACGTTAAGGTAGAGAAGAAGAAAGGAGAATCAATAGAGGACACTACCCTCATTAAGGGAATCGTTCTAGATAAGGAGGTAGTTCACCCCGATATGCCAAAGCATGTGGAGAACGCAAAAATAGCCTTACTCGACACACCTCTTGAAATAGAAAAACCTGAGTGGAGCGCTAAAATAAGAGTAACAAGCCCGGAGCAACTAAGGGCGTTCCTCGAACAGGAGGCGGAAATCCTTAAGAAAATGGTAGATAAAATAGCGTCGGTCGGAGCCACAGTTGTAATAACACAAAAGGGAATAGACGACCTCGCACAGCACTACCTAGCGAAGAAGGGGATAATGGCTGTGCGAAGAGTTAAGAGATCCGATATTGAGAGAATAGCAAAAGCGACAGGGGCACGAATAGTTACGAACATAGAAGACCTTAGCGAAAACGATCTGGGCGCAGCAGGTCTAGTGGAGGAGAGGAAGGTAGGAGAAGATAGGATGGTATTCATTGAACAATGTCCTAATCCGCGTGCAGTTACAATATTGGTAAGAGGAGGAGCGGAGCACATAGTTGACGAGGTAGAGCGCGCCATACATGACGCCCTCTGTGTGATTAGAAACGTCGTGCATGAACCGAGAATAATGGCTGGCGGTGGAGCTCCAGATATAGAAATAGCAAGACGCTTAAGAGAATATGCTGCAACTCTTGGTAGCAAAGAACAACTAGCCGTGTTAAAGTACGCGGAAGCGCTCGAATCAATACCTACAATACTTGCTCAGAACGCTGGAATGGAGCCTATAGAAGCTATAGTGGAGCTTCGTAATAGGCATGAAAAGGGCGAAATTTGGACCGGCGTCGACGTAATCAACGCTAAAGTAGCTGATATGTTTAAGCTTAAGGTATTTGAACCAGCAATAGTCGTAAAGCAGAAGCTCAAATCAGCAACAGAAGCTGCAGAAATGATCCTGCGCATAGATGATATTATAGCAGCATCACCTCCGAAAGAGAAAGAAGAGAAGAAAGAGGGAGAAAGTGAATAAAATGCCACTAAGAACTCGAAGCCTAGTAAGAATAGGCCCCCTAAAGCTAACGCGTTATGAGAAGGCTAGAATAATTGGCGCACGAGCCCTGCAAATATCTTTAGGAGCCCCTGTGTTAATAAAGCTACCCCCACACGTTAAAGACCCCATTGAAATAGCGTTACTAGAATTGAAAGCTAAGGTCCTTCCCATAATAGTAAGAAGAAGATTGCCTAACAATACCTACCAAGATATACCATTAAAGTATTTAGAAATAAGCTAAATCTTTGAAGCCGGTAAAATTATTTATACTAATATTTATTAAATATCTCCCTAGGGTTTTAGAATTTTTATTGTGATTCCGCTTTCGTCTTCTTTTATTTTAACATCGACCTCCTCGCCTATATCGGGTTTTCTGACAATGCTATCCCACTCATCCTCCGTTAAAAAGAGTGTGAGACGGGGCATAGTTATCTTAGCTTTAGGTACCAGAGACCTCATAACTTGATTTACAATGGGCATTATTTCCCGCATAAGCTCTGTTGAGGAGTTTTGAGCAGCTACGATCGGACCTGGCATTTCCCGCTCCTCCATGAGTTCTAGCTTGACTAAGTGTTCTCCTAAAGGACTTGTAATGAGAGTCTTCGACGCGATAATAGCTTTAAAGCTTAGCTCTCCCACCTCTTATGCACCTACTATTCTATTCTACAAATCACATAATTGTCTTGACCTCTATTTATTACCTTCCTAAAGGGGAGGCCTTCTAAGAAAAGAGTTAAGTAAAACTCCTAGATATTTTGCCTCAGGTGATAGTATGGAGAAATGGATACGGTCGCCAATAGTAGTGGTGCTAGGCCACGTAGACGTTGGAAAGACCACGTTACTCGATAAGATAAGGGGGACTGCCGTGGCTCTGAAAGAACCAGGAACCATGACCCAGCATATTGGTGCATCCTTCCTTCCATGGCGTGCACTAGAGAAGATTTGTGGACCTCTCCTAAGGTTCATTAAAACCGATATAAAGATACCCGGTCTCTTGGTGATCGACACGCCGGGTCATGAAGCATTCGTGAACTTAAGAAGAAGGGGAGGAAGCATCGCAGACATAGCAATATTAGTTATTGACATAAATAGGGGATTCGAACAGCAGACCTATGAAAGCATAGAAATCTTGAAGGTTCGAAAAACCCCGTTCCTAATAGCCGCCAATAAGCTCGATAAACTCCCAGGTTGGAAATCTCATCCTGGAAAGAGCTTCATCGAAAGTGTGCGGCTACAGAAAGAAGACGTCGTCGTCAGGTTAGAAGAGCGACTGTACAGTATCATAGACGAGATGAGAAGGCTTGGATTTCGTAGCGATAGATACGATAGAATTAGAGACTTCACAAAGGTCGTTGCAATAGTCCCTACGAGCGCGATAACGGGCGAAGGCATTCCAGACCTACTTATGGTGCTCGCAGGGATAACGCAAAGGTTTATGCTAGAATATCTTAAAACGGCCAAGGGACCAGCTAAAGGAGTTGTTTTGGAAGTAAAGGAAGAAGTAGGACTAGGAACTACTATTGACGTCATAATATATGAAGGCGTTCTTAGAAAGGGAGACACAATAGTCGTTGGAGGGCTACGTGAACCAGTCATAACTAAGATACGTGCCATACTTGTACCTAAGCCTATGGATGAGATGAGATCGCCAGAGGATAGATTCCGGCATGTTAACTTTATACCTGCAGCAGCAGGAGTGAAAATAGTAGCATCTAATCTTGACAGAGCAGTTGCAGGAGCTCCAATTATAGCTGCCTGGAGCGAAGAAGCCGTTAAGGAAGCCACCAAACTTGTTACGGAAGAAATAGCCAGCATAAGGTTTCAAAGCGAAATACTAGGGGTTGTGATAAAAGCTGATACACTAGGCTCTCTAGAGGCTTTAATAGGCTACGTTAGGCGGCACAACATTCCTATCAGATATGCCGACATAGGGCCTGTAGTTAAACGCGATATCGTGGAAGCCAGCCTAGTGAGAAAGGATAACAAATACTTAGGTGTAATCCTCGCGTTTAATGTTAAGGTGACAGAAGAAGCTCTGATAGAAGCTAAGCGAAATCACGTGAGGATATTTAAAAGTAACATAATTTACAGGTTATTGGAGGACTACTTAGAGTGGTATAGGGAAACTAAACTCTCAGACTTAAAGGTACAGCTCTCCAAGCTCATATACCCTGCCAAAATACAAATCCTCCCCGGATACGTTTTCCGCAGACGAAATCCTGCAATAGTCGGAATTAAAGTTCTTGAGGGCACGCTTAAACCGGGAGTTCCCTTAATGAGAAAAGATGGGAAAAGCGTAGGTCGAATAATGCAAATACAGGATAGAGGAAACGTTGTTGAAGAGGCTAAGGCGGGATCGGAAGTCGCAATTTCAATAAGAGGTAACATAATGATAGGTAGGCATGTGAAAGAAGGAGATGTCTTGTACGTGGATGTGCCTTTTGAACACATAGAAAAACTAAGAAATCTAGCTGAGTCAATGCCCGAGGAGGACCTTAAGTTGCTCAGTGAGATAGAATTCATAAAAATAGAAAAGCTAAGAAGAAAAGCTGAGGAATCAGAGATAGGCTAGTGATCTCCAATATGTTTATTTATTGCCCTCTTTAAAGAAAATCAGTAATGAAGAAGGTCTGAGAGCGCTGAGGCTTTTAAGCCTGTGACGAGCAGGCTAGGCTCTGAGACAAAGTCTGATATCCCCATTACGCGGTAATACGTTGCTCTTTAGAAGAACCTGAGACCCTCATATAATCATGAATTTCCCTGGAGGATTCTCTCAACGCGAGGTTGTTAAAAACGTTTTTAAAGCGATGAGAGTTTAATTGTATGGTCTCTAGAAACTGGAAGGAGAGGTGCGAAAATCCTTGAGGAAATTAATACTGTCATCTCTACTATTGCTATTCCTAGTCCTTGCCTCCACATATATGGCAAATGCGCAGCCAACGGTGACTATAAAGGGATTCGTTAAGACATACGACGGAAAGCCGCATAACAACACGCTAGTAGTCGTATTTGACGCCAGAGAATTTACGATTAAAGGCTTAGTGAAAACTGATCCAGAAGGCCTCTTTTCAGTAACGGTTCCACAGGGCGGCCGGTATCTTGTGTATATTTTCCCACTTACAGAGGATGGGAAAGGGCTAAGCCACGTTCCGGAAATGATCGACTTAAGCTTTGAGGACCTCAAAGAGGCTGTAGTAAACTTTACGATATACCCTGCAGCCTTCGTACACGTAAGCGGAATGGTAATGTATGTAGGTGGTGAGTGGAGAGGATACTACGTAGTTGAGGTCTTAGGAGCTGAAGGAAAGCCTCTAAGGAAGGTACTGGATGCAGGTAAAGCAATATACAAAAGAGAATTTGAGGTCGGAAAGGTCTTTGAAACAAAGCCCCTCATAATAGACGTGTATGGAAGGGGGTCACCCTTCATCGTTGTATATCGAAGAGGATTAAGAGAAAAGAAGCTTCCTGAAGGCATTTTAACAGTCGATACTGTTATAGTTCCAGCCTATCAGGACGTCATCGTAAAAGTTGAGACAAGTGTTATTGATCGCAGAAGACCTCCATTCCTACAGGAGCCAATTCGTAAGCTTGTGTTCACACTTGGTGATCCTCTAAAGCCTCTCAACTTAAAATCGGGTGAAGTAACGGTACTGGATCTTTTATGGGAGTCCTTGAAACGCGTGATCGAGGACGTTAGAAGAGACGTAGCCATCACGGAGATGCTTATTGAAGAGTTGGAAAGCATAGGATTCTACCTTGCTCCCGAAAGGACTGAACTATCTAAGGCTGTAGCACTCGTAGAGGAAGCAAGAGTCGATTTTGAAAATCGTCAGCCAGCAGAGCAAATACTTGAAAAACTTGAGAAAGCTTACGTCATAGCTACTCAAAGCGTTGCTGGTAGGCTTTTCTTCTTAAAGACAGTAGCGCTTGAAGGAGCTCCTATGCTCTCATACTTCATAGGAGCCTTTGCGGTCACTATGGCATTCTACTTCTTTGAAGATCCTCGAAAGAAGTTTCTTTCATTCGTAGCGTTCTTTGCTCTATTCTTACTCATCTTCGTCTATGCTTATCCAGGCTTCCCATTATTGTGGAGTAACCGAAGAGACCTATTCCTTATCTCGGTGGGATCGGCTTTCCTAGGCATAGCTTTCCTGATATTCTACCTTCCTAGTAAGGTAAAGGAGGCAGAGCTCCCCGGAGCCTTAAGAAAGGGATCCATAGCCGCTATTACCTTTTCAATAGCTAAGCGCTTCTCTAGGCTAAAGAAGACAAGAACCCTCATAACGGTCTTCTCCCTAGCTGCCCTTATATGGGCCTTCACCGTGCTTGCGTCAATCTCATCAGTTTACGGCATCTGGAGTGAGGACGTTCCCTCTAACATAAGGGGCAATTTCCTGCTCATAAAACACGTGGTAAGCGGAACTACTCCCAGTCCCCTAGGATTCTTCTCAGATTATAAGTGGCTTGAAGGGAAAGTTGGTAAAGAAAACATGGCAGTTAGAGTTTTCAACGATCCTCAACAAATATTAGTAATCACGGTCACTAAAGGAAAAGTAAAATACACTGGAATAAAGGCTATTTTAGGCCTTTCTCCTGTAGAGGATAAAGTTACGGGGATCTCAAGGATACTAATTGAGGGCAACGTAGATAAGCTGAGCCAACCTAACGCCATATACATACCTTCAACTCTTGCAAGGAAGCTTGAAGTCAGAGTAGGGGACAGCATAGAAATTACAGTATACAGGCGCGGACTTGAAGTACCCAAAGTAGAGACTTGCATTGTTGCGGGAATTTTCGATGAGGCAAGATTAGACTTAATAGTGGACATAGACGGCGATTCAATTAAGCCCCTAGTTAAGGTTAAGGGTAAGTTCGCTCCAGCAAACTCAACAGACATACTAATAATGAACTGGGAGTACCTAGTGAAAGAGGTCCTTGTAGAAAAGGGAGCAGAGCTTTCCGCAGTCTTCCAAATATATGAAATAGTCGTCTTGGGAGAACCTAAAGTCCTTAAGGAACTCGCGAACTCGTACATTGAGAGGAAAGGGGAGGACTACTACGCCTATGTAAATATAGGAGATAGGTGTATCAAGCTGTTCTTCGGACAGAAAGTTGAGAACATCCTGACAAGTAATATAGATTTCGTTGTCCCAATCTTAATAGTTGTATTTAACGTCCTCGTGTCCATGTACAGCATAGTCAATGAGAGAAGACGTGAGATATTCGTATTTAACGCAATAGGCTTCAATCCGATGCACATAGCCATACTATTCCTGGCAGAGTCCATAGTATACGGCCTCATTTCAGGAGGACTAGGATACATCGCAGGACTAGTAACCTTCAGACTCATGACCGTGACCGCACGCACGCAAAACCTCTTAGTTAGAGAGAAACTTGAGTGGTATTGGAGTATCGTTGCCATACTTATATCGGTTCTCGTCGCTATGATAGCCTCCTTTAAGCCAGCGCTAAACGCTGCAATGATGTACACTCCCTCCAAAGTAAGGAGGATAAAAATGCAGGAGAAAGAAAGAGAAGAAAGAGAAGAGAGAATCCTAACAACGTATGCAGGCAAGACTTACTCCCTTCCAGTGAAGGTAAAGGAAGACGAAGCCGTAATATTCTTCTCCTACCTGTACACGAGACTAAAGGACCTCGAGACCGGCTATAGAGAACGTGTAGAAAACCTGGAAGAGTTTGAGGAAGAAGAGATGCCTGATGGGCGCTTAGTGAAACGATTTAGCTTTAATTACATCTTCGTTACAGACAAAGAACGCATAGTCACAGAAAACGAGGTTCAGTGCTCCAAGAGCCCAAAGGAGAAAATTTACAGAATTGAGCTATACTCTAGGCCGCACGAAAGGAAGGAAATACCGATCCAGTACATGGATAGAGTAGCATCCGTGATAAACGACATACTTAAATCATGGAAAGAAGAAAGACGGCTTATACTCAAGGGTTTCGGCAGATAATCCTAATATCACCTTAGCACTACAGAAAACCTGTTAACGACGAACACGTCTAGGAGAAAATTCCAATGTAAGAAAAAGCAACAACAGCAAATGGAGAGCAACAAAGAGAAGTCATACTAACGGTTGCAATAATTATTATTTTAATATATTGTCTATTTTGAGAGTTATAGCACCACACACATCGAACTAGGAGCACATCTAAGGCCATCCCCCATCACCCTCTTCATCGAGGACGAAACATCAATAATTGCAGTGATACTCAAAGTGTTTAACCCCCCGGAGTACTGATAGGCATGCTATGGAGTACACACTCGTTACCACATCCTTGGCGATGCATTTGCAATAGCTTTCGCTACATCACTATTGCTGATAAGAGATCTCTGTGAACGCTACCTTACCAACATCTCTAAGGTTATGGAAATCCCCCATCCCAAAATGGGAGAAAACTTCATAGCATATTAGGCAGAAACTTGATCTCAGTCTCCCGTAGCATGTTAACGCTTAAAAATACTATTTGTTTCTAATCTAAAGATACACCATGTCGAAACCTCGTATTGAAAAGAGAATGAGAGTTCGACAACGAGACGACGTCGAGGGAGGCTGTGCAAAAATGAATCCAAAAGCCATAAAGTACCTAGGCATCAAAGGGGAAGTTGAAATAGTCATTGCCGGCAAGAAGAAATTGAGATTCAAAGTATTGGCATGGGACAAAGCGCCGGAGAATGAGGTTTGGTGCAATGCTGAGGAAATGCAGATGCATGGCATTGCTGATAGGACTATAGCGACGTGTAGAGCTCCCTTAAAAACGGGCCAGTAGATTAACTCTACCCATCATTTTTGATTATTTCAGAGAAAAATGCTAGCTCGTGCTCTAACTGTTCTGCAAGGAAAGTACATCCACTACTCAGGTCACAGCGAAACGTCTATATTTTAGCGTGCTTCAAGTGTCTCGGAGAATAATATGGCATTTCACGGTAACGAGGTCCCAATACAAGCCAGCGTCGCACAGAAGAAGATAGTTGAGATGTTAATGAAGGAAGGAACCCTGATCGTCGAGATGATGAAGGAGATCCTAAAGAGTACAAGTTATTTAGACACGTTAACGCGAGAAGAGTTTCAGAGGAATTTGAATGAAATAAAACAGCTAAAGGCGGAAGCGGAGCTAGTTAAGAGAGAGTTTTTAGAGTACATTTCGAAAGTCTCGCCTACTTTACTCTATCGAGATGAATGGATCAGGCTCTTTTCGAAAATGACAAGTATAACCGATAAAATTGTGGGAATAGCCTATCGATTCGAGCAGATACTTAACCACCGAACAGAAATCCCCCGTGATGTAACTTCCTTATTTTCAAAGTTCTCCGAGGAGGTCATAAATATCCTTGTAAGCATAAAAGAGGCCTTGAACTTCATGCTAATCAACGTAACACGTGCACTTAAGGCCTGTGACCTCATTGAGGAAAAAGAAAAGGAGATCGACAATATATATCGCGGAATTTGCTTCACGTTGCTCGAGAAGGATCTACCCTTAAGAGAAATGTTACTCCTTAAGGAAGTAGCGGAAATGCTCGAAACGATTGCTGATACAGCCGAATATGCCAGCGACGACCTTAGAATAATACTTCTGAATATGATGTGATTTCCGTCCCTACGGGCCCGCCGGGACTTGAACCCGGGACCTGCGGCTCCGAAGGCCGCCGCTCTATCCTGACTGAGCTACGGGCCCGTATGTACAACCTAATTATTACACCGTGACTTAAAAACTATTTCACTTCCTACCTTTACTCCTTGAACAGCTTTCAGAATATTTTCGGGAGGTTTTCCATTAACAACTATAGTCCTTATTCTAGACCTTTTCAAAATGCTTAGCGAGAGGCGATCGAAGAGAGGATACGTTCCAGCCAGTTGACTTAAAGTTAGAATTCTCTCCAGTTCATCTACGTGAACTTTTTCGAGAAGCCTTGCACTAGGGTCTCTACGAGGGTCAGACGTATATATTCCGTCAACATTCGTCGCTATTATAAGCTTATCAGCATTCACTGCTTCTGCACAAAGTACAGCTACCGTAGTTGTGGACTGCCCCGGTTCAAAACCTCCTACAACTATCACTTTATTGGCTTTTACATATCTTTCAAGCTCCTCAACACTGTGCGGAATGTGTTTTAAAGACCCTGGAAGGGAAAAAGCCAGCACTAGCGCATGAAGCCTAGAGACAGATATCCCTATTCTATCCTTGTGGTATTCCGTTAAACCCAGCTTCTCCCCTGCACGTATGTATTCTCTAGCAGTCTCACCACCGCCAGTTACAACGATAAGTCTGTGCCTCTCCTTCACTAGCTGTTTAAGAGCTTTAACTAGCTCCTTTATGTAGCACACATCAAGTGCTCCGGCCTTAGGAGAGAGTAAGTGCCCGCTGATTTTCAGCACCAGCTTCAAGGAATACACCTGATTATGGATCGTCTCATTAGCTAATAAAGGTGTTCTGGAGCCTTAACTGTACGATCGGGAATGAGTGTGGTGGCTCGGTTTCAAGTTTCTACAGAGCACCTAAACTCTCAAAGGAGAGGAGTCAGGGATAACTTAAAATGTATGTTTAGAAAATGCATTCTCAGGCTTAGGTTATGTCAAGAGGATTAAGTGACCTTGAGAGATATAAACTCAAGAAGCTCCTAGAAGAGTTGAAGAAAAAGGAGGGAAGAGGGACAGAGCTTATATCACTATATATCCCAGCTGGTAGACCGATAGCAGATGTTATGAACAGGTTAAGACAAGAATATTCCACAGCATCGAACATTAAGGATAGAACCACGAGACACCACGTCTTAGACGCTCTCACAAGCGTTATGCAGAGACTAAAGCTCTTTAGACAAACCCCTCCCAACGGTCTTGTAATATTCTGTGGATACGTCACTAGAGGTGCTCCCGGAGATGAGAGATTAGAAATACATGTTCTTGAGCCTCCTCAGAAACTTAACGTTGACCTTTACCGTTGCAACTCCCGATTTCACACAGAGATTTTGGAGGAAATGATCGCAGAAAAGGATGTTTACGGGTTCATAGCTCTAGATAGAAGTCAAGCAGCTTTCGCATTACTCAGGGGAAGGAGCCTTGAGATAGTGGAGGAAATAACCTCCGGCGTTCCAGGTAAGCATAGAGCGGGAGGACAGTCAGCGAGAAGGTTTGAAAGAGTTATAGAACAACTCGCACATGAGTTCTACAAGAGAATAGGCGAGTATGCCGCGAGGATATTCCTAGAATTACCAGAACTTAAGGGAATAATAATAGGAGGCCCCGGATTCACAAAAAATGAATTCGTTGAAGGAGACTACCTCCACTATGAGCTAAAGAAAAAGGTTCTCGCAGTCGTGGACATAGGTTACAGCGGTGAAGAGGGCATTTACGAGCTAGTACGAAGATCCTCAAAACTCTTAGAAAACGTGCAATACTTCCGCGAAAAGGAACTCGTGCAGGAGTTCCTAGAACAAACGGCGAGAGATACTGGGCTCGCAATATATGGTTATAAGGAAGTTTTAAAGGCTCTCAGGCTAGGCGCAGTAAGGGTATTGCTTATCTCTGAAAAATTCGATGCTCAGCTTGTTAGACTTAAATGTCCTAGATGTAATCGCATAGCGGAGAAGATCAAAAGTCCACTAGCGGAAAAGGTAGAGGATACGTGCCCTGAGTGTGGAGGCAGCATGTCAGTGGTAGAAGAGAAAAGCTTGGTAGACGAGCTCATAGAGCTAGCTGAACAGACAGGAGCACAAGTCGAAATAATATCCTCGAATACCGAGGAAGGAGAATCTCTCAGAAAGGCATTTGGAGGAGTTGTAGCTCTACTTCGCTTTAGAATAAGAACCTAGCATAGTAGTCTAAAATGCCATCGTACAAGGTATTAAGGAAGAAAGACCTGGAGATGCTTTTAGAAGAAATTCCTGAAGTTACGAGAGGAAAAATAGAGCTTGAACAGTACACAATACCCTCCGCACTTGCTGCAACGATTCTCTGGATTTTAGCTTTTGAAGAAAGAGGCTTAGAAAATAAGTTGGTGCTAGACCTAGGTTGTGGCACAGGTAGACTGGGTCTCGGAGCACTAGTGATGGGAGCACAATACGTTGTAGGATTAGACTTAGATTATTCTCTTTTAGAAAAAGCAAGAAAATCAGCTAAGAAGCTCAACGTGTACCAATGCTTTGATGCGATTTGCGCGGACGCCCACCATATACCTCTCCGCAAGGTCTTCGATGTAGTTGTTCAAAACCCTCCATTCGGGGTACATCGTAAGGGCTACGACACTTTCTTTCTGAAAGTTGCCTTCAAGGTTGCTAGAAAAGTTTATTCTCTCCACAAGTCCTCAACAGTAGAATATATAAAGACATTCTCAGAAAAGGAAGGGTGGATATCTACAGTGCTATTAGAGGAGAAATTTCCCTTAAAGAGGCTGTATCCTTTTCATAGGAAAAAAGTTCATTTAGTTGACGTGAGCTTGTTAGCGTTCAAACCAAGGTGATAGCTGTGAAAGAAGACCGTAAAACTAATCGAATAGTAGTTCCTGGAGAGCTAGTAGCTGTAATAGAGGAGTACTTCCCAGGCTCGAATACAGTGGAAATAGACGGAAATATAAAGTCGCTCATACTTGGAAGAGTAGAAATAGACCTTGATAAACGAGTTATACATGTAAAGCCGATATTTCCTGTAAAACCCTTAATACCAAGGCCAGGGGATACAGTTTACGTCCGCGTAAACACAATTAGGGATGGCATTGTAGCAGCAGGTGATATAATAGAAATCGAGGGTAAGGGTTTACTTTCAAGACCCTTCACCGGAATACTTCACGTAACTAACGTTAGCACAAGCTATGTCAAGGACCTGAATGATGTTTTACGTCCAGGTGACATAATACGTGCGAAAATCATAGGGTTTGGGGGACCTCCTTATCATTTATCCATAAAAGGTAGGGATTACGGAGTAATTCTGGCGCGCTGTAACTTCTGCCTCGGAATATTGAGGTTAAGGAACCAGCAGTTATACTGTCCCTCGTGTAAAGTAACTCCTAAGCGTAAGACCTCATCTTATTACTATTTTAAGGCGGCACACTAGAATAGTATTAGGCTAGCAGATTTATGGGCAGGAGGAGCTTTAAACAAACCTTAACAATCAGAGTAAACGATGAAGAGGAACTTAAAAAGCTCATTGAAACGCTTACAAAGCGACTTAGCTCGATTGATATGTACGTGGTCTCTAGACAAAACTGGGTTAAAATAAGGTTCTATGGCGATTTAGACGAAGTAAGATATGCCGTAAGGGAGTGCAAGAGAATATACAAAGAAATAGTGGCTTCGAAAATTCCGGATAAGTATGGATTTTATAAATTTAGTATACCCTCACTTCTTAGCGATGCTCAACTTAAGGTTGCCATACCGGTAAAGCTACTAGGCTTGCTCTTAGAGGTGAGAGGATATGAAACACGTATTGAAAACATACTACTTATCACGAAAGCTCCATATGAGGTGGTTGTTAGAACAGCCGAGGAGCTCTCCAAAGCTTATTACGAAAGCTTAAAAGTACCTTTAACACCTACAGCTCGAAGAGCCCTAACACTTTATGGTATCGTAAACCAGAAGCCTCTGAAAGAAGCTTTAAGAGAACTTATTGGCAGGAAAATACTTGTCAAGAAAGGGGGAGTGTATCACTTAACCCGTAACATTAATGAAGTTCTAGAAGAGATAGTAAGGGAAGCTACTAGTGGTGAACACGATGGTCTTTGAGGAAGTAGAAGTGAAAGTTCTGGAGAGAACTCCTCGAACGCTTGAGCTAGAGATTAAGGGCGAGGGACACACGCTCTGCAACCTTTTAGTAGACTTTCTAAATCGTCACCCAGACGTTGAATACGCGAGTTATACGATAGAGCATCCGCTCATAGGCGTTCCAAGGCTATTCATTAAAACAAAAACACAGGATCCGTTAAAGATCCTATTTGAAACACTCGATGAGCTAGAAGAAATCCTAAGTAAACTTCAGGAGAAAGCTGAAGAAGAACTCGCCGAGACTGCTTAAGTTATGTCCGAGAAAGAACTCGCCAAGCTGGGCGATGCCATAGTAAACCTATTGGCAAGCGCCATTCTAACGTTACTGAAAAAACGACCGGTAGCACTTAAGGTGCCTAATGACATTCTCAGCGATGTGTACCGGACGGTAGCTTCTAGCTCTCCTCACTTAATTAAAAAACCATCTAGTGTTAACAAGGCAACTTGCATAGAAGCTCATTTCGCGAGAATATGGCTCCAGAAACAGATATCCATAGATGAGCTAATCGCAGACGGATATGAATACGCTAAGCAGTTACAAGAGAAAAGCGGTTTAAACGAACGTGAAATAGTGATTAGATCACTTTCCTACCTAATTTCAAAATATGGAAAATAGGCTGTAGGGCCCCCGGGATACCCCTCCTCATCGACGGCTATCACCTACTCAGGAGGCGACCATGGGGCCCAATATTTACTATTAAGCAATACCTTAAGAACCTTCCTTTCTCGCTGAAGAAGGAATTATGAAATTCTAGAAACTAGTGGCGAGAAACAAGGAACGCCCCGGCCGGGATTTGAACCCGGGTTCTGGCGGGATCTGCCCCAGGCCGGTTGACAGCCGCCCATACTAGACCGGGCTATACTACCGGGGCTGCTTGTTGGCTCTACCCTTAGATGGTCTTTCTTCTACTTATTAACTTTTCTTTGAACTTTACGACAGTTCTCTGGCTCAGAGCATTTAGCACTTAGAAATCGTGCATCTAACCTCAGCGCGAGAAATTCCTTAGGCACTTCAAACACCTTTAATAGTACTGAAAGAAGCTTGAGCTAATGGTTACGAGAGCATTATTGTGGAAAATTATTTTAAGCGATTGTTTTAACTGCTCTGAGAACGCTGAGTCTTTAAATTACTTTCAGTGTGGTTCGCCTATGCTGTTTAGAAAGCCATGGGAATAAAATAGTTTTAGTGTAGAACGAGACTCCAGTCCCTGTGGTGTGATTATGGAGGACATGAAGCTCGAGAAACGGGTATCAATGCGCACGATAGAAAACGCGTATATCGGGGAGACTGATTGGGAGGTACGTGAGAACGCTAACACAAATCTTTCGTTTAGCAACTTTATGGGTTTTATTTTTGATAAGTTGCTTAAAAATCCCCCAGTTTTATCTGAATTCCTCCCTGGGGAAGCCGTAAGGAGTCATTTTGAAGGCTTCATTCACATACACAAACTTCCCCATTCTCTCTGGATACCCTATTGTGCTGGCTGGAGTTATGAGCGCATCTTAAAGTATGGATTAAAGACCCCTAACATTATTTCTCGTCCAGCAAGGCACTTAGATACTGCTGTTGCGCATCTCGCTAACTTCTTCTTTATGGGCGCTCAAGAGTGGACTGGAGCCCAAGCTGTCAGCGCGTTCGATCTATATGTTGCTCCTTTTGTGAGAAGCGATAAGCTCGACTACAAGCGCACAAAACAGATTCTTCAGGGACTGTTGTTCGAGCTAAACTATCCTGCAAGATCGGGATATCAATCCCCGTTCACTAACATAACTTTAGTGTTAGACACTTCTAATGAAATGCTTAGTGGAAACGCGTATGTAGGCGGTGAAGTTGTAGGCTCCCTCAGCGACTTCATAGACGAGGCTATCCTCGTGAACAAAGCCCTATTTGAGCTATACCTTGAAGGAGATGCCCTCGGTCAGCCCTTCACCTTCCCAATACCGACAATAATGCTGACAAAGAACTTCGACTGGAACGGGCGTAAGTGGGGCGATTTAACGGATAAGATATTTGAGGCACTGGCGAAGAGGGGAACGGCGTACCTATTGAACGGCTACGCTAGCAATGTTGAATCCCTCTATGCTATGTGTTGCAGGCTAACTATAGATATGAACCACATACTTAACTTCAACAATAACTTCACACTTAAATTCTCCCGGGTTACTCCAGATGACGCCTTTGAAGCGTTCTTGAGAGGAAGGAGAGGAAGAACCGTACACGGTATGTGGGCTATTCCCGACGCCACTGGAAGTATAGGCGTGATCACCATAAACCTTCCGCGCCTTGCAATGCTGAGCAAGGGCGAGTGGAGCATCTTTGAGGAGTTGCTTGAAGGGTATCTTAAGATTGCAAGGAACGTCCTGCTTACTTGGAGAAGAAGGTACGAACGCTCTCTGAAGGCAGGACTAATGCCCATAACGAAAGTTTATTTAGGACACTTTAAGAACCACTATAATACTCTAGGACTCATAGGTCTACCTGAGGCCTCAGCTAACTTTATGCGAAACCCCAAGGTTTGGTTTGAAGGTTCTGGAAAAGAAATATGTGAAGCAGTCGAGATAGAGAGAAGAATGGTATCCCTTGTACGTAGGTACGCTCAAGAGTTTGAGGAGGATGACGGATACCTATACAATGTCGAAGAAATACCGGGCGAAAGTACGGGATACTCCTTCGCTAGATCAGACTTAGCGATGTTTAAGGATGAGTACGAAAACGGCGAAATATTGATACCTAATGATGGCATGGCACCGTTTTACAGTAATAGTATTGTACCCTATTACGCGGACATACCAATATATCAGCGTGCTCTCTGGGAAGGAGAGGTTCAGCAAGAATTCACTGGAGGAGTGATGATGCACCTATTTCTAGCAGAACAACCCGATGCAAAAGCTCTTAAGAATCTAGTGTATAGAATCGCAACAAACACGAAGGTAGTATACTTTAGTATAACTCCGACCGTTGCAGTGTGTAGGAAATGTGGTTGGAACAGTATTGGAGTATATGACGAGTGCCCGAAGTGTGGAGGAGAGGTGGATCTTTGGAGCCGCATAGTTGGCTATTACCGCCCTATCAGAAACTGGAATCCTGGCAAGCGGGCTGAGTTCAGGCTAAGACAACACTATAAACTTTAAGTGCTTAACGATATTTTAACAAATGGAGCTATTCTTGACCTCGCCCTACCTCATAGTGGCTGGATGGAGAGAAGTCAGCTTAGTTGACGTATTAGAAGGTGTATCGTTTACTCTATGGCTAAGTTACTGTAATTTCAGGTGTCCTTGGTGCTCTAACAGCAAGATAGCACGAGGACTCTTGAAGAAAAGGCTCCCAGTAGATAGGGTCGTTGAAGCTGTGAAGGCGGCAGCATCTTTCGTGGATTATTTACATGTAACTGGAGGGGAACCAACCTTGCAGTTGAAGCCATTAAAGAAATTATTTCTGAAAATACGTGAGCTCACCAACCTATCACTCAGCATTAATACAAACGGTTCTAATCCTCTTGCTGTAAAGGAGCTCTTGCCCTTATTGGACCACATAGCTATAGACATAAAGGCTCCTTTAACTGATCCTTACAAGTATAGCAATGTCATAGGCCTCTCCCTTAGCGAGACTAAAGAATACATTAGCAAAATAGCTGAGACAGTCAATGTATCTTTACAAGTACCGTTCTTAGAATTCAGGACGACGGTTGTTCCGGGACTTCTAACAGTTGATGATGTCCTCAAAATCGCAGATTACCTCGAGAAAACAGTCTCGAAGAGAACTAAAAGTAGGGTGGCCTTCGTGATTCAGCAATTTATACCATATAATGGGATACTTGTAGAACGCTATCGCAAACTCAAAAGGACGCCTCCGGATATCTTAAAGGAAATTGCAGTAAGAGTAGCGGAAAGTGCTAGGAGCTTCGAGGTTTACTACAGATCATTGGAAGAAGGTGTACAAAAAATTAAGTGAATCATAAAATTTAAAACGGCGTCAGAAGAGAGTATATAGAAATAGGGCCCGTCGTCTAGTGGTCTAGGATGCCGCTCTGACGAGGCGGAGATCCGGGGTTCGAATCCCCGCGGGCCCATAATTACTTAGTCAGTAGTTCCTTGTCCCGCGAAATTTATATAGCAGATGGAAACATTTTTTCGAGAAAATCAGGAGGTGTCAGAAAGTGTCCTCTAAAAAGCCACATATAAACCTAGTAGTTATAGGTCACGTGGACCACGGCAAGTCGACGACGATGGGTCACCTCCTATACCTACTAGGTCAAGTCGACGACAGAAAAATGAAGGAAATAGAAGAAATGGCTAAAAAGATGGGCAAAGAGACTTGGAAGTGGGCCTGGATTCTAGACAAGTACAAGGAGGAAAGGGAGAGAGGGTTAACTATAGACCTAGCGTACCTAAAGTTTGAATCAAAGAAGTACTCCTTTACGTTAATAGACGCCCCAGGACATAGAGACTTCGTTAAGAACATGATCACAGGCGCCTCGCAGGCTGATGCCGCCTTACTTGTAGTTTCAGCTAAGACAGGCGAGTACGAGGCTGGAGTTAGTGCCGCAGGCCAAACACGAGAACACATATTCCTTGCAAAAACGATGGGGATAAACCAGCTAGTCGTAGCCATAAATAAAATGGACGAAGTAAACTGGAGCAAGGAAAGGTACGAAGAAGTAAAGGCTGGAGTACAGAAGCTTCTCAGAATGGTAGGCTATGACATAAGCAAAGTACCCTTCGTGCCAATATCTGGGTTTACGGGCGATAATCTGGTTGAAAAGAGCTCCAATATGCCATGGTATGACGGCCCAACATTAGTAGAGGCTCTTGACATGTTCGAGGAGCCCCCGCGCCCAATTGATAAGCCACTCAGAATACCAATTCAAGATGTTTACAGCATAACAGGCGTTGGCACAGTGCCAGTAGGCCGTGTTGAGACTGGAGTACTTAAAGTAGGCGATGTCGTCGTATTCATGCCAGCCAACAAGAGCGGCGAAGTGAGATCCATTGAGACCCACCACACGCGAATAGAAAGAGCAGTACCTGGAGACAACATAGGTTTCAATGTAAAAGGCGTTGCACGCCACGAAATTCGGAGAGGAGACGTAGCAGGTCATACTACGAATCCACCAACGGTCGCAGATGAATTCGTCGGTAGAATAATAGTTCTATACCATCCCACTGCTATCGCACCCGGATATACTCCTGTACTGCACGTACACACAGCTACCTCGCCTGTAAGGTTCCTCGAAATTGAAAAGAAACTTGATCCGAGAACTGGCGCTACAATAGAAGAGAAGCCCGCATACATCAAACAGGGCGACGTAGCTATAGTTAAATTCAAGCCACTAAAGCCCGTAGTTATCGAAAAGTACTCAGACTTCCCGCCACTTGGAAGATTCGCTATAAGAGACTCAGGACGGACTGTCGCTGCAGGAGTGGTAATCGACTTAAAGAAAGCCGAAATCAAGTAACATAGGATTTGTTTCACTTCAACTTGACAACATGTTTCCCACTATATGAGGTGTTTTTATGCCTCGATTTGTTAGAATACGGCTCTCAAGTACCTCTGTTGAAAGCTTAAACCAGGTTTGCAACGAAATTAAACGTGTAGGTGAAAGGACAGGAGTGAGGATTAAGGGACCCATACCTTTACCAACGGAGAGGATAGTCGTAACTGTCAGAAAAGCTCCTTCAGGAGAGGGAACACACACCTTTGACCACTGGGAGATGAGAGTACATAAGCGGATAATAGATATGGAAGCTGACGAGAGAGCCATAAGAGAGTTAATGCGTGTAAGAGTTCCTCCCGACGTGAAGATAGAAATAAAGCTCGAAGTAAGATGACTTCAGCGTAAATGCGCCGTGCTGAGAGAATAAGTTAAAATATTCAAGGTTCTAAATCTTATCCTTGAGGCCGGGGTGCCCGAGCGGACTAAGGGGTCGGACACTCCTAATTGGGAGCCGGACTTGAGATCCGATGCCTCTCTGGGGCGCGTGGGTTCGAATCCCACCCCCGGCGCTATTTAATTACAAACGGTGAACAACATGTCAGGCTTTCGTTTCTTAGAGCACATAGCAGATGTATACATCGAAGCGACCGGTAAAACCCTTAAAGAGGCTTTTGAACAAGCGGCTTTAGCTATGTTTGAGGTGATCACGGATACCTCTAAAGTAGAACCTAAAGTTTGCAAAGAAATACGCGTTAATGGATTTGACGAGTTCTCGCTACTTTATAATTGGCTTGAAGAATTACTGTTCCTTCATGATTTAGAAAGCCTTGTCTTTTCAAAGTTTAAAGTTCATGAAATAAACCGAAACCATGAGGAGTGGACCCTTAGAGGGGAAGCTTGGGGAGAACCCTTCGACGAATCTAGACATGAGAAAAGAACGGAGGTAAAGGCGATAACCTATTCGCGCATGGAAGTGATAAAGAAGGGTGACAATCATATCGTGCGCTTCGTACTCGATATTTAGCCTCAAATTAGGGAAGAATAAGTATTTCTTCGACGAGCTTTATCGGCTTTACGTATCGTCCTTCCCTTCGTAGCGAAATTAGCTTGTATTTCTCGAGAACTACTAAGTTTTTGTAAACGTTTGGAACAGACCTATTAACTCTATTAGCCAGCTCTGTAATGGACTTAACCCCCCTGGAAATCTCTTCTAAAAGCCTTACCAGATGAGGAGCTAAAAGTCTCCTTAAGACTTGAGGGTCTAGCTCCTCCTCAACTAAAAAGTATGACTCCCCATCCTCCTCATACTCTTCGTAAGCCTGCCTTATATAGGGAACCCCGCCGCCCTCCTCTCCTAACAGCTCAACTAGTGAAAGCCTCCTACGGACAACGACCTTCATAGCAATAATCAACTTTATACTTCAGGTATAAAAAACTATAAGACCCACTCCAGCTTTAAGATTTTAGGGTGAACACAAGTTATGAGTCGAAGCCATCTAGTAAGGCTAGATGATTATGTCTGGGAAATACCAAAGACGTTTAAGCCAGGCATGAGGGTTCCTGCAAGAATCTTCGCGGATGAAATTCTGCTTCAAAAGATGAAGGCTGACCGAACATTAGACCAAGCTACCAATGTAGCCCATCTACCTGGAATATACAAGTATTCCATAGTTCTACCGGATGGACACGAGGGTTACGGTTTCCCTATAGGCGGAGTAGCGGCATTTGACGCCGAGGATGGTGTGATAAGTCCTGGAGGCGTAGGCTACGACATAAACTGCGGTGTAAGACTTATACGCACAGATTTGACGATAGAGGACGTCAAACCCGTTCTACGCCAGCTCATAGACAAAATGTTCAGATACATACCCTCCGGAGTAGGCTCAAGAGGAAGACTTTCGCTAAGCGTAAGCGAGCTTGAAAGAGTTCTGGCTGAGGGAGTAAGTTGGGCTATTTCAAAGGGCTACGGATGGAGTGAGGACGCTAAGTTCATAGAGGAGCAAGGCTCTATGAAAACAGCTGATCCTGATAGGGTCTCTGATAGAGCAAAGGCTCGTGGTAGGGATCAGCTGGGCACTCTAGGTAGCGGAAATCACTTCCTTGAAATACAGGTGGTTGATAAAATATACAATCCTAAAATAGCAGACCAGCTAGGAATTTATGAAGAAGGACAAATAACGGTCATGATCCATACTGGGAGCAGGGGACTTGGACACCAAGTATGTAGCGACTATCTAAGAGTCATGGAAAGAGCTATGAGACGTTATGGAGTTAGAGTCCCTGATCGAGAGCTGGCAGCAGTGCCTGCCAGCAGTAAGGAAGCTGAAGACTATTTTGCTGCAATGTCAGCCGCGGCTAACTTCGCCTGGACTAATAGACAGCTAATACTTCACTGGACCAGACAGGCCTTTGAGGAAGTTTTCCATAAGTCAGCGGACGAGCTAGGTATGGGCATAGTGTACGACGTTGCTCATAATATAGCAAAGATCGAAAGACATAAGGTCAACGGAGTCTATAGAACAGTATATGTTCACAGGAAAGGAGCTACTAGAGCGTTTCCACCAGGACATCCCGATATACCCGCAAAGTATAGGGCTATAGGGCAACCAGTCCTAATTCCAGGGTCAATGGGCACAGCATCCTATGTTCTAATAGGCACTCCTAAAGCGATGGAACTAACCTTCGGCTCCACGGCTCACGGAGCAGGTAGGCTCATGAGCAGAGCACGAGCGGTGAGGACTTATAGACCTCACAGCGTTGAAAGCGAGCTTTCAAGAAAAGGCGTTATTATAAGAGCTGCTACTCTTAGAGTAATATCAGAAGAGGCTCCTGGAGCCTACAAGGACGTAGACAGAGTTGCGGAAGTAAGTCATCGTGTCGGAATTGCAACAAAAGTTGCCCGTATGGTACCAATAGGTGTAACAAAGGGGTGAGAGGCAGTATCGGTTTTGTGCATCAAATCGTTGTTGTTTTGTAGTTTTTGTGTTCTCTTAGGGTTTTTATGTTTGTTGATGTTGTGGATGTCTAGTCCTAGATTTCTAGCTATTATTCTAGCACTTGTAGACTAAAACACTTATAATCCTTGAATTTATGGGTTTTATTGAAGTATACGACCTCGATGAGGAGGGTGATGGGGGGATAAGCATTAAATGTGCTCCCAGTTCGATGAGGGGGTGCCGAACAGGACAGCTAAATAGTGAAGCCAGCGATAAGGTGCTCCCGCAGTCGGGCTAGAAGCAAAGAACATCCATAATGAAACACTCCGCATCGAAAAGACGCAAAACGGTACGGAGCAATTGAACGGTAAGCTACAAATAAATTTTTAAATCTATTAAGAGAATTAGCTCAAGGTCGAAGCCATGTACAAACTTATTAAGGCTGAAGACGTGATACGCGTTCCTCCCGCTAAGTTTGGCGAGGACCTAGAGAAAATAGCTTTCGAGGGACTTAAATCGAGGTACGAA
>Ga0190367_1000509_pt1 | contig 28155 bp, 28 predicted proteins | sample 4872181011_MG_FD_171838 | JGI IMG/M metagenome (GOLD analysis project Ga0190367, IMG submission 171838) | Hydrothermal vent microbial mat bacterial communities from Southern Trench, Guaymas Basin, Mexico - 4872-18-10-11_MG | ecosystem: Environmental > Aquatic > Marine > Hydrothermal vents >...
GAGGGCGAAGCTCATAAGCGCCTCAAACGAGGCGATGCAACCGGGAGGTCGCGGGTTCAAATCCCGCCCCCGGCATACAATATATATTTTTTATATATCTGCGCTGCTTTTCTTGCATATTTCTAATTTATTTCTACAGTTTTAGTTATACTTCTATTTTTGTAATTATAAAAAAGAGGGTGGGTTGGGAAGGTTTTTTGAGAAGCCTCCGCTACTTCTTTGGCAGCCCTAGCTGCTTTCTTGCTATGCTGAACCCTACCTCTCTCAAGAATCTCTGTACATATAGTTTTTTGCATATCGATATTGCATAGCAGTTTTTCTTTGTAGTGATTACTTCCCCATTTTTCTTAGTGCTTTTGGTTCCAGCCTTACATGCTAGATGTATTCTGCTAATTCGGATACTAAGGTATCTCTCTAGTAGGTACTTGATGTATTTCAGTAATTCTAAATTACTGTTGACCAGTTTTATGTACATACATTTGTAGTTGCTTCCTTCTGAATCGTAGATTCCTCTTAGGAACATTTTGACGCATTCTTTGTTATGTTCGATGTATTTCTTTAGTGTTTTTAGTGTTTGGTTTTTGTACCATATATAGAAGGCTTTTGAGTAATAGCACACCCTATATAGATTGCTTTTTGTCTTTCGGTATTCTAGCTTTGGTTTCTTAAATTTCTTATCTAGGACTTTGGCGATAGCTTTGCTAAATTCTTCTGCAAACTCGATATCCTTTGTTTGTAGCTCAATGTTGTAATGCCAGTAACGCTTTTTCCTGATGTATCCATCTCCCTGTAAGACGCCAAGTACATACGCTAGTTCTGGTGTAGGCTTTGGTACCCATCTTATTGTTGGTGGTCTGTTCAGTTTATGTCTCCAGTAGTGTAGTGTTGATTTTGGTATCCCCAGTTTCCTTGATACTGTTGTGATACCTAAGCCGATACTTAATAGCTTTATAGCTTGTTGATAATCTTCTGGGGTGTAATCTTTTTGTGGCATAGCCATACCCCCTCCCCAAAACATGCCCTCCCATCTCCCACACTTTGAGAGGGCGGGGTTTTACCCCCCAGGGGTGAGGAGGGGGTATGGCTATGCCTATTCTATCTTTATTTTTGGCGTACAATGGTATGTTTATTCATATTGTTTGTGTGATTAAGTTATTATTCATAATTTTATTCCCTCCTCCGGCTTTGCCGGAGGGGGTTTTCCAACCCACCCTCTTTGGGGGTTTAGGTCCGGCTTTGCCGGAGGCTAAAACCCCTGTCCACCCCCAACTATCACATTACCAGTTGGGAGTTTCATCCACTTTATTTGGTATTCCTTTTTCCTTTTAAAGATAGAGAAGTTTTTGTTGGTCTTTATTTTTGGTTTGTTTTTTGTTTGATAATTGGTCTTAGATATATGCAAGAGGGACTTTTTAAGAGAATTTTTTCTTAAAATATGAGGAGATATATGAAAATGATTCCAGTAAATAACGTGTATAATTGTCTAGTACTGTTTCGAAGATACATAGACCGCTTAAGTAGATATCCTGTGGTATCTCCCTATCTTGTTATGCTATTCGGTGACGATATTCGAAATAAGGGTAACATATGGACGATTATCGATACATTTTGGATAATTCCTAGGTCACAAGTATTTAGTATGGCCTATGAAACCTATAGCGGTATTCTATGTATTCAAGATCATCATTACGATTTAAAATTAGCGATTGAAGGTGAATATGACACTTATATTGGTGTTGATGTTAATTGGAGTAGTAAAAAGGTATATGAAGATTTTAGACGCAGATACCCTAATGCTTTCTATTTTCACGATAAAAGATTAGATGCTGCCAGAAAAATTTCTAAAGAATATAATGTTAACATAAGGGAAATTATAGGACCAGACGGACACGTAGCCTTACAGATAGAGTATCCTGTTAAGAACATGGAAGTCGAAAGGAAAGTCGAGCTTATATATGAAGCAATAAAGATATTTGATAAAATCTATATGCTCGCGTTTCCAGAATCAGTAGACATGATCCTAAAAACAAATTTTATTGAGGATGACCTCCCGATACTAAATCAATTATTAATAATTGCGGAAAAAGTCATACATAATATTAACCATGAAGTATTTAGCGTGGAAAGATTGTCAGTTGAGAATTATTATGCAGGTTCACATATTACTAGCTTAGATCTAAGAAATAAAAATACTAATACTATACTAAAAATAAACACTTTAGTCAAACCTGAAGAAAGGAGATATCACATAGACATACAACTAGAAATTGAAAACAAACGCCTAAATGATGTAATGCCAATGCTAAAAAGAAGAAACATAAATATTTTAGAGAAAAAGAGAAACTATGCAGTATTTCAGATACAAGAAAAAGAAACAAACACATTAAAAGATCTTATAGACGAAATAACTAATGAAATAACAATAACAGAAAACATATAAAAAATACGCAATCAATTATCTCACTAGCACAAATAATACTTTGGAGTCTCTCCCTTAACTGCACCAGTTATTACTAACCTTAATGACTCTCTACCACAGAGATATAAACGAACCCGTACTAAAATTAACAGCTTTCCTAGGTTTCATATACGGCTTATACAACGTAATACCTCCACTCATATTCCTCGCACTAGGTGAATACACCATAGAAGCTATTTGGAGAGGTACAATACTGCACCTACCATTCCTAATCACAAGCACATACGCACTCATACTCACCATCAAAACTCATCATAAATAAAAAACACGCGTTTTCTCTATCCTCATAAAACTCAAATCACACCTTACAATCAACACTCAAAAAACAGCGTCCACATTTAAAGGCACGGATAAAAAAGGACCTGCAAAACTGGTTTAATCTTAATACCACAGAGTGGCAATTTAAATGGAGCGAACTTATCAATGATATTGAGTATGCAAATACAGAGTTACCATTTACATTGAAGGATCCCGATGACTTTCCAGTTCTATGTGACTATATTGATTTATTCATTCTAAAGGAATTAGAAAAAGACGCTAACCATCCCGTTTGCAGAGATTGCTAAGAAACTCGGATTGAAAATACAAGATATTCACTATCATTTTAAACAACACATAATCAGAAACTCTCTGATCGAAGACTTTCAAATATTCCTTGTAAAATTTGATCCCAAAATATCAGTAATGCCCATTTTAATAATTAACTTTCCAAATTATGAGTACCTTGCAAAAACAGCGAATGCTCTAAGAAATAAACCTTTCGTAGAGGTTTTAGGTAAAATCTTAAATAAAAACGCCTTACTAGTTATTGCTTACTTACCAATATATGAATTTTTCAATATGTTAAATTCTCTAAACCAATTATCTGAGCTGGGATATATAGAGAAGTATAAGTATTATCTCCAAGCATTTACAGAGAAAGGGCAGAGAGCCACTATTCCCTATCAAAACTTTAGGGATGGTGAGTGGATATATAAGCATGATGAGTATATCATGAGATTATATGAGAAATTGAAAGAAGTAAATAAGAAGATAGAACACTAAAATATGAACATCATACACTGACTAAGAAGTCAAATTACACCAAAGAGAAACGATAAAAATAAATACAAAAGCACCAGAAACAGATTCAAAAAGCAAATAATTTATTATTTAAAACCCAAGTAGAAATAAGATGATATTAAGTTTAAGTAGAGACTCCCCGGTAGCTTAGCCTAAAAAGCGCGCTTTCATTCATCTCCATAAAACTCAAATCACGCTTTTATAATCAACACTTAGGACCATTAACTATTTATACCATCACGGGAGAATGGTTGTGAAGTTTATCATAAAGATGATTTCCCCTCATTTTTTTAGGTAATTCTATACTCTATTAATAAAACGACGAATTAATTTGTACTTTCTCATAAAATATTTTATTTGCGAGGAGGTATTATGCCAAGATCAAGATATGTGTATATTTCTGAACTTAGAGATAGACTTTTGAAATTAGCGGAAGAGTACATGTACTTCTCAAAAATGAGAAATGAATTCCTTTTAGCACTTTATGAAGAACTAGATAGATTTTGGAAGAAAGGAGAGATTACTGAAGGTGAATATAGGCAAAAGGGCAATGTTTTTCGTGATTTTATAATCCATTTAGTCTGGCTTAGATCAGATAAAAAGTTTAAACTTAGGGATATGAGAGTAGAGGGTTTTACGGAGAGGCATGACCTAGATCTAGCTTACGTATGCAATGAAAAACTTCTAGTCGCAGGGGAGGTAAAGATGTTGGGAAGTCCGCCACATAGGAGGGGAGGAGAGACTAAACCCGAAAGAGCTACGAGAAAAGATCTCGATAAAAGATTAAAAGAAGTTAAATTCACTCCGGTAGATCTTAAGCTTAAATATACTGGCACAAATATAGGAGACTGGCGCGCTTGGATAAAGAATTCAATTCCGCAGTTCTACTCTTTTTGGGTTTGTAGGATAGGTAAGGAAGATAACGCCAAATTAATAATTAAAAAATTTAAGGCATTAAGGGACTGGTATAACAATGGAGTAGGTATCTTCCTCTTTAAGGAGGAAGACGACCAATACATACCTTTAGAAGTAGAGGAGGAAGAGTTAAAAATTATTTTGAATGAACTAAATATCGATAAAACTATAGATAAGATAGTGGAATTCCTTGGTAGTAATGTTTAAAGTATCTTTATGAAAAACTCCTCTAGAAATTCTTCCTTAATCTATTCTCTCTCACTTCTCTATAATACTCTTCTATAACATTAACCTCCTCTGACGAAAGTTTAAGGTAACTTTTTAGAAGAATTTCATCAATTAGTGCTACTACATCATCGTACTTCCCCCTTCTCATAAGCTTATCAAGATCCTCTACTTCCTTTTTTAATATTCTACTTGTAGACTGAGGAAGTGGATATGGAATTAATGTCTTCTCTAACTCCTTCGGTTCAATCTTCAGAACTCCTCCACCATAATATCTTCCTGCAAGTTCTGTTGAGAGAAGTGTTAGAGAATTATAGAAAGATGCTACAAATACTTCACCATCAATTCTTTCTTTAAAGAAGACATTATGAATAGTATTTGTGCTTGTTGCTCCTGCTAAATTTAAAGATAGTCTTGGAACTGTATGAGACATATAAGTAAAGAAAGCATCTGGTGCTCTTACATAAGGAACACTATACCATATTTTTCGGATCTTTATCTTATATCTTTTAGTAAGCTTTAAGTGCTTTAACCCATATTCCAGATATTTATGTACGTTAAACTCAACTATTTTTTCAGGTGAGAGATTTATATTAAGGAGATAACACTTTTTCCCGAGTTTACGTATCATTTCCCAATCTTCCTCTCTGAATAAAATACCTTTAATGTCTTCAGCTTTTGAAACCACAGGTGTAAGGAACTGATCTTCTATCTCCCAATTCTTAACTTCTACCTGACTTAAGAGAAAGAACTTATTGCACCCTGTGACAGCGCCTATTGTAACATACGCATATTCACCAAAGGTATTTATATAATTCTTTATTTTCTTGAGAATCTGCGAGAGTTTCCTAGAAAGTTCACGAGAAATGATATATTTTGTCCATTTCTCTTCAGGGGTAGGTTCGATAAAGAAAAGATCTTCTCTTCTTATCATATCTAAATTTTTAAGGTCTCTCTCGTTCCGTACTTTTACGATCGCAGCTCCTCCTCTTCCAACTTTATTAGCTAAGAGAAGTAAAGTATCTTCTAATACTGTTCGGAACACTCTCTCTTCGAAAACTATAATATATACCTCTTTAAACTTCTTCAACAACCACTTTCTGAAAGGCTTCGCATACTCTACATTAAGGAGTTTTGTTGGAAGAACAATAGCCATTCTACCCTTAGATTTCAGAAACGATTCAGCATGAATTATAAAGGGAACCCATGAAGCCGTGAGTTCAGAGAGTTTAACGCCAGCAGACATAGCAATTCTAAGTGCTTTCTTCCTATCCTCTCCCTTAAAAAGTTGATACCTTATATAGGGAGGATTACCTACAACAACGCTAACAGGAGGAAGTTTGGAGAAAAAAGTGTTTGGTGGGGCGATCTCAAAGAAGCTCTTCTGAATTATAGTAGGAACTACTCCAAATTTCATTAAAAACTTCTGTTTTAGTCTCTTAATAGCTTCTTCATCTATTTCTACGCCAAAGAGGTGATTAGGAAGATCCTCTTTCTTAACTCCAAGCTCAAGTAAACGTGACGCTGCCTCTAAAAGAAATACGCCATCACCACAACCTGGATCTAAAATTATATCCTCTGGGCTTTTGATAGCCCACCTAACTAAAAACTTAGCAACTTCTCTTGGTGTTATAACTTGTCCTAATTCCTTGACCTTATTATTGCTTGTGGAATTCAATGACATTTCCAATTCGAGTATACTCGAGAAAAATTATTAAAGATAACTATTAAGATACCTATTTCAATTTCTTCACTCTGCGGAGGAACTGATGATATGATATACCGTAGTTGTCATTCTTCATCTTCTTCCCTGTTTTCCTCGCGCTTTCAACCTTTATTATCATAAAAAGTCTCGCTCAAGCAAGCTTGCCATCAATAGGATGTAGATCGTCACCTTGCTCACTATGTCGTTCAAATTGGCTTTCAAGTTAAACTTAATAGATATGACAGTATATTCTCTACCTAGAAATACTTTTTAAGTGCTTGAGCAGCTTCCAGTGGTGTTCTGCTGAATCGTCTGAGGTTATGTATGAGTATAGTTTCAACGCTATTGTCCTTGTGGAATTTCATTAGTGATTTGAATGCTTCCCCCTCAAGTGAGTCTCCAGCCCTTGATATAGTCTTCCTCTCGAAGATACTGGTTACCTCGCAGCCGTATTGTTCATCTCACTAATATCTTTAGATTTAATTATTTATGTCTCCATTATGAACTGACACTCCACCACAAATTACAGCTTTTATCCCAACACCAAAGCTATTTGATTAATAACTACTAAGCTAACTTATATTAGACCTCGATCTTCTCACCATACTTCTCTAATTCTTTAAGGAATTCAATAATAGTCTGCAGCCTTTGTCTAGCAGTTTTAAGAGCAAGTGATAAGCTCATAACGTCATCCTTGCTCTCAATAACCTCTATCCTAGGTAAGTGGATGCCTTCCTTTGAAAGTTCCTCTATGATCTTATTGGTAGCATCAATAATCTTGTTTGTATTGACTAGGATTCTTTTCATTCTATCTAAGGTGCCGACAAGAGCTAGAGGTATTACACCAACAAAGCTCTTAATAGCATCATCTATGACTGTATCAAGTAACGGCTTTCCCTCTTTTGAGGCTTTCTCTATAGCATCCTTAATAACCTGTTCAAAATCTGGCATAAGTTTAAGAATATTATCTATCTCCTTAAGTAAGGCTTCAGCTAGAGGCCTATTTATACTTGCCGTTAATGCTTGTCTCTTAAGCTCCTCTACCCGTATGAGAGTCCCTACCCTCCTAGCCATAGCGACAAGTGTTCTTCTAAGAACTTCATCATAACTCATGCTAACCACAATATTTTATTGCCAAAATTACCTCTTTATTTTTATCTACAAATAATTAGCAAAATCTAGGTTTCCACGGCTAGTTTTGCTGCAACGGGGTTTCGTTAATCAGCTAGCACAATGCATATCTTCCTCCCAATCCCCTCAAGTTTACCTATAATTTTACTGAGAATGCACTTTATTCCGTTTATCAACATTATAAACTCCTTAACATTACGTTTCCAAAGCAAATAATTTATTAATAAATCCAAATAAAATAATTATTAAGTGGAGAATCTGGCCCCGGTAGCTCAGTTGGGAGAGCGCCCGGCTGAAGAATATCTCGGGCAGATACCGGGAAGTCGTGGGTTCAAGTCCCACCCGGGGCACATCTATATATTTCTTATATATTTGTGCTGTTTCTCTTATGTTATTTTAACCTATTTCTGCAGTTTTAATTATATTTTTGTTTTTTGTGGTTGTGTGAAAAAGAGGGTGGGTTGGGGGAGTTTTTCGAGTTCCCTAGCTATTTCCTTGGTAGCCCCAGTTGTTTTCTGGCTATACTGAACCCTATTTCTCTCAGGAATTTTTGTATATGTAGTTTTTTGTATATCGCTATCTCGTAGCAGTTTTTCTTTGTAATGATTACTTCTCCGTTTTTCTTAGTGCTTTTAGTTCCCGCCTTAACTGCTAGATGCACTTTAGTAGCTTCGATGTTGAAGTATTTTCTTAATAGATATTGTACATATTTTAATAGCTCTAGATCACTGTTATATAGACTTATTCGAGCGCATCCACAGTTACTTCCTTCTGAGTCGTAGATTCCTCTTAGGAACATTTTAACGCATTCTTTATTGTATTCTATGTATTCTTTTAGTGTTTTTAGTGTTTGGTTTTTGTACCATGTGTAGAAAGCTTTTGAGTAGTAGCATATTCTATATAGGTTGCTTCTTGTTTTTCGGTGTTTTATTTTTGGTTTCTTAAGTTTTTTATTTAGGACTTTTGCGATAGCTCTGCTAAATTCTTCTGCGAAGTCTTCGTCTTTTGTTTCTAGTTCGATGATATATAGGTAGTTGCGTTTTTTCCTGACGTGTCCGTCTCCGAGTAGTACTCCTATTACGTATGCTAGTTCTTTTGTGGGTTTTGGTTGCCATCTGGTCTGTGGTGGTTTATGTGTTTTATGCTTCCAGTAGTGTAGTGTTGATTTGGGAATATTGAGTTTCCTTGATACTGTTGTGATACCTAAACCCATGTTAAGTAACTCTATAGCATGTTGATACTCTTTAGGTGTATAGTCTTTTTGTGGCATAGCCATACCCCCTCCTCGAAAATTACCCTCTCATCTCCTACGCTTTGAGAGGGTGGGGTTTTACCCCCGGGAGGTGAGGAGGGGGTATGGCTATGCCTATTGTATCTTTATTTTTTGTTTTGGTGTGTATGTGGTTATGTTGATTATGTGGTTAGTGTTATTTTCTGGTTTTTATTTTTTCCCTCCTCCGGCTTTGCCGGAGGGTTTTTCCAACCCACCCTCTTTGGGGGTTTAGGTCCGGCTTTGCCGGAGCCTAGACCCCTTGTCTACCCCCAACTTTCGTGTTTTCAGTTGAGGGTTTCATCCACTTTATTTGGTATCCTTTTTCTTTTTAAAGATAGAGAAGTTTGTTGGTCTTTATTTTTAGTTTGTTTTTGTGTTTTTGGTGGTGGGTGTTGGTGTTTTAGTCGTCATTTGTTTGTTGATCGTGTTTTGTGGTTTTATCCGTTGGGTCGTTTTTGTGTAGTTGATTTGTTGTTTTATCTTTTTGGTTTATTTGTTTTTGTTTTGTATTGTTGTGTTTTTGGTGTGTATGTTTTTGATTGGTTTTTGTTTGTTGTTTTTGGGTTTTTGGTTTCATTCTTAGTGTTGTTTGTGTATTTGGATTTTGTTTATTTTGGTTTTCTTCCTCTTGCTCTCTTTTTACATCCGTTTTCTTTGCTATATTCGTCATTGACGGTATTTTTATTATTTCATGATTTAGTTGGTGCCTTGTTAAGTGAGAAATTTGCGTTTTTGCCGTTATTCCTTCTTCTGGTCTATGTTTCTATGTGTGTAGTTTCTTTAGTTAGCTTGAGGTATAGGGGTGTCCTAAGTGTTGTACTTTCCTCTCACTTTATTCGTCTATTGCCTGTTTATCCTCTGCTTAGCCTTTTAGCTCATTATGATTTATGGGTTTCTGATTTTGTTGAGAGTTTCAAGTCGTTTTTAGCTGGTTTTAGTAAGTCTTCTTTGGCAGGGTTCTTTGTTGATGCATCTGTATATGCCTTTTTCTCTTTTATATTTCTACTTTTTATCGTTTTGAGTTATGTTCCTAGAGTGCGTTTTTCCCCTTTATGTTACCAAATATTTCGGTTTAGATGTGAGTATCCTATATGTTTTTGTGTTTATGGGTTTGGGTTTAGAGTTTTTATTATGGCTAGGGTTTTATCGTATTCATTTATTGATGAGTTGAAGATTAAGGGTATTTTGTCGAGGGTAAGTCGTTTAATTGTTTATTATGGATATAATGGATTGTTGTACCTCTATTTTATTGTTGATTCTCTTAACCTTTTGAATGCATTTAAAAGTGTAGTTGCTTCTGTTAATATGTTTTCTAAGGTTATTTCAGTTGTTGTTGAGGAGCCTTTACTCTGTATTAATAGGTATAGAATGATAGATGTCCTGGTTTATAATGTTAGGGAAATTGAAGGACCTATTTTGAGAAATGTATTTGCTGATGAGGAGGAGTTTGGTAAAGTTCTTGTCTTAGAGGGTGGTAGGGCTCATTATATAGGTTTATGGATTTCTGACTGTGAAGATGTTAGATATCGATCTATTATGGAGTTATTTGGTTTTCAATTTGTGTTAGATGAGGATGCGGCTGCTATGTTTAATAGTGCATTAACTTTAGCCCTGCCTGTTAATATCTCTAGTCATAGTACACCACTAAAATTGAGGAGGAAAAGGACGGTTCTACATGGTGTTAATGAAATAAATGTATCTATTAACTTAGGTTCTCATATATTATTGGTTGGTAAAAGTGGTTGTGGTAAGTCTACGGCGTTAGCTGCTTTAATGAAGTATATTACGGAGCATAATTTTGGTAGGGTTTTAGTATTTGATTGGGTGGGGAATTTTATTGACTTACCTGTTAATAAGGTGGTTTTAAGGCCAGGTAGAGATGTGTTTCTTGATTTATATGGTTGGTTTGGTAAGAAGCAGATTATTGAGCTGTATGAGGAGGCTGCTATACTTAGGTTAGGGTATGAGAAAGGTTGCTTTACGCCTAATATCTTACTAACGGTTACTAATGCTATAGATGAAGCTTCTAGCCATATAGAGCTGATATTAAAGCTAAGGGAGATTATGAAGACCGCTAAGCGGAGAGATGAAGTTGATGGTGCGTATGGTGCGCTGAGGAGGTTAATTATAATGAATCCTGATTACTATTCTCCTAAGCAGGAGGATTCTAAAGATTTAATTAGGTACTTAATGGATAATCAGCTAGTTATTATTGATTTAAGTGATATGCCTAGTGAAGCTGATAAGCTTCTCTTTGTACTATCAACGCTAAGTGTAGTTATGAATGTTTGGTATCCCGAAAAGGAGCCTATATACATATTTATTGATGAGGCTCATAGGTTAGCTCCAAGACGTTATGAAGGTAAGAAGGAGTTTATTCTTGAATTTATGGCTAGAGAAGCTAGGAAATTTAATATTAGGCTTGTTATTGCTAACCAGACATTTAGCGGTTTAAGCTCAGCAGTAATAGTGAATATGGATACGATTTTCATATTTAATATATCTGAGAGGGACGAGTTATCGGCGCTTCATAGGTATTTTTCATCATGGATAGAGAAGTATAAGTTAAGTGGAGAATCGCTAAGGCAATATGTGGATAAGATTATAGGAAGCTTACAACCTGGAGAATGCTTCATGATTTCTAGTGGCGCAGATGCATTAACAGAGCCTATACCTGTATACTGGAAACCAATTCCATTAGCAAAACCTAAAAGAAAGGTGATTGATGAGGGGAGGTTTAGGGAAGCTATATTGAGCGTAGATTTTCCGAGAAAGCTTCCAGCAAGTCAGAAGGAAGCATTAATAAGTAAGGCTAAAGAGATGATTCTTGAAGTACCTATGGATGATGTTATTAAGCTTTTACGGCAATTTGAGGGTACAGATAGAACTGTATATGTGGGGAAGTATAGGGTCTTAAGAGAAGGCAGGTTAACGTTACCAGCTAAAATTTACCTACGATATTACGGTATTAAAGATAGAAGGTGATTCATCTCCGGGAATTTGTTTAAGTTTATTTTTGGTTTATTGTTTTTATGTTTTTGGCGATGATTGTGGCTAGATAGTCTGAGTTTGTGATGAGGGACCTCCTTTGATGAGCCGTAGTATGCTGTTTATCCCTTTGGTGTTGTTGTTCTGTTTTGTTCTAGGGTTTTTTGTAGATTTCTTTGGTGTTTCTAGTGTTTTTAGTTGGTTTTCTATGGTGGTTGGACGTGCTCCTTATGTTGAAGTTAGTCTTCCTTTTCCTTGTTTAAGTGGTGTCTTTTTGTGCTTTTGTTCCTTGTTTGGATACTATGGTTTCCGTATAGTTATGTTTCTAATTTTTTCTTTGATATTTTTTATGATTCTATATGTTTATGGTGTTAATCGTTTTTCTCTATACGTCTTATTGATGCCTAGTTTTCTCTTACTTCTCTTCAATAGTTTAGAGTTTCTAAGTAGTTTTCTTTTGTTTTTATCCGTATTTCTTGGGTATTTTAGCTATATGGGTTTAGCAGGTTTAGTGTTTGGGTTAGCTTGTTCATCTAGTATAGTACCTCTGATATTCCTGCCGTTTATGTATATTTATGTAGTCAGGAGGTCTAGGTTATTTCTTGAATCATTTATACTCTCCTTTTTCATGTTTAATTTTCCGTTTATTATGATGAATCTTCATTCCTGGATTTCCTCATACGTAGATAATGCTCTTTACTTCTTTCCCTACCTATCTAATATTTTTTGGCTTCTAATTATCGTCGGAATACTAGTTACATACTTTATATTTTCACGTTATAGAGAGCTTCACCCACTATCTGTATATATAGGTTTTATACTAATTTTGTATATTGCCTCTTTCTTTACTAATCCTCTATTTTCCATTTTCATTTTTCCTTTACTATTTCTATTTGATAATACTGGCTTAATCCTTTTCTTCATTTTCGACTTATTTAATGTTCTAAGTGTTTTTAGGCCGCTAAGCTTTTTCATGAATATCCTTGTATTATGTAAGGTTGTGGCTTTAGTTCCCTTACTATACTGGTGCTTATATATCTCTAAGCCTTATATACCACATACTGCTCAGGATAATATTTTAAACATTCGAAGCACTATTCTAGATTGTTGGAATTTTATAAAGGGTATTATTTATAGAGGTGATGTTATATATCCTGTATTGTTTCTTATTACATTCTTATTACTTGTTTATAGGTTAGATTTTCCTACAAAAATCTACTTTGATGAAATTTATTATGTTGATAAGGGTGCTAGACCTATTTTAGCATTAAAAGGTGATTTTAACAGGATACATCCCCCATTTGCTAAAGAATTAATTGCACTTGGTATCCTTTTATTCTCAGATAACCCCTTTGCATGGAGAGTTATAGGTGTACTTTTATCATCATTTGTTCCACCATTAATATTTTATATTGCCCATAGGGTATTCCACTCTAAGAAAATTGCATTACTATCCTCCTTATTTATTATACTAGATCCATTATTCTATGCTCAATCTAGAATTGCTATGCTTGATTGCTATCTCCTATCTCTATCCATAATTGCAATGGCCTTTTTCATAAAATACTATTTTAGTGAGGATAAAGGTATAGCTGCTCTATATTTATCTGGTTTCTTCTATGGCTTAGCGGTAGCATCAAAGTTACCTGGAGTTTTACCATATATTCTATGCTTATCGTATTTACTTAGTGACTGTGTAAAGACCCGGGATCTCAAGCTACTTCTTCATGTTATAATATCTTTTGTAATTTTACCAGTAGTAGCATATATCTCTACATATATTCCAACCTTATTTATTAGGGGCTATGGATTTAGGGAGTTTATAGACCAGCAATTTTATATGCTAAGATACTCTGCTCATTTACCTACAGAAAAGCCCCATCCATATTGGTCGCAACCATGGACATGGCCTCTTATATTAAGGCCTGTATTGACCTTATATGATAAGCTTATTATTAATGGATCTGAGTATATTGCGTGTATATGTGACTTTGGTAATCCACTAACTTGGGTAATAGGATTAGTTTCAGTACTATTCTTGATTATTGATATATCTTCAGGTAAAACTGTTAGTGACGAAGTCAAGTTTTTTATTCTCTGGTTTTTAATTACATGGATGCCTTTTTTCCCACTAGGTATACTTAAACTATTAGGACTAGGTAGAGAGATGTTTATCTATTATTTTCTACAATCCATCCCGCCGTTAACAATTATTTTTAGCTTTTCTCTTAGTAACTCAGATAAACAATATAACACTAGTATCTCCTTTCTCACTCTAATAGCCTCCACTATCTTCTTTATATATTCATATCCAGTCATCTCTGGATTACCAGTACATGTCGACTATATCCGTGGAATGAAGATTTTAAAGCTCTTTTAAGCCTATCGGTTTATACTCCTAGTTATCCTCTTTTAGATACTACTTGTTTTTTGGTATGGCTATTAATCAATTGAGTAAAAAAGATATACGTAAATATCTTGATATCTTGTTAAAGTATGGTTTTAGTGATGTTCCAAGTAAAATTAAGCGTGGTTACGAAGTAATTCTCAAAGGAGGCTCACTCATCTACTTAGAGTCTCAACCTGTTCTTGTTAAGCGTAATAACTACATCATTCCATTTATTGGCATAGCTGAAAAATGTAACCTAAAGAAGGTTCTTGTTGATCGTGGGGCGGTAAAGCCTATAACCAATGGCGCTGATATTATGGCTCCAGGAATCGTGAGATACGAAAACTTCAAAAATGGTGATGTCGTCTCAGTTTTGCTAGAAGATGTAGGAACCATAATTGCTATCGGAGTAGCTCTTATTAATAGTGAAAAACTTAAGGAAATGAAGAAAGGTAAGGTAATAAAAAATCTACATTACTTATCTGATGTTTTCTGGAGTAACGCTAAAACTAGAAAGGTATAGTTTCTAAATTTTTAATCTCTAGCTATGGTTAAAGCTATATATATCCCAAGCTTCTTAATCTTCTCTTTATCTCCTCTTCCTCCTCCGGAGTATAAACTGTCTCTTCTTCTTCAGAGAGTGCTTCTCTAAGAATGAACTCAGCAAGTTCATTTATAGACTTAAATTCCCCTCCACTTTCCTCGACAACCTTCTTAAGTTTTTCATATATCTCCTTTGAGATCTCAATTGATACTTTTTCTTCCACGCAAAACACCTCATTACTTTTACTTAAACAAATATATTTGCTTTCTAATTAAATTTAAATTATAAATAGCAGCTTAGTAAAGTTTGTTTGGTAAGATTAATTGTGTATTAAGAAGTTAAACAGTGGATTGGTGTTGGAGAAATGGTTAGTGTAAAAGATGTACCAGCAGATATATTTTTGAAAAAGCTGAGAGACTATATTAAGAGAAATGTTCCTGAAGTTCAAATGCCAGAGTGGGCTAAATATGTTAAGACTGGCCCATCTAAGCAACGTCCACCTGACGATCCAGAATGGTGGTATATGCGTGCAGCAAGCCTATTAAGAAAATTGTATATTCATGGTCCTATAGGGGTTAGTAGGCTAAGATCATTTTATGGTGGTAGAAAGGATAGAGGGGTTAAGCCTGAACATCATATGGATGGTGGGGGCTCAAATATTAGGAAGATCTTACAGCAGCTGGAAAAAGCTGGCTTAGTCGAGAAGTCGAAGAGAGGGCGTGTGTTGACTAGAGAAGGCAGGTCTTTACTTGATAGGCTTGCTGCAGAAATAAAGAGGGAACTTGAGATAAAACCTTGGTATGAGCAGTATGTTGGTGGGGAGTAGATTATGAACGATCGGTCACAAATAGATGAGGCACAAAGAGCTGAAATTTTAAGGAGAGTATTGACTATTGAGGCTAGGCAAAGACTTAGGAATGTTTCACTCGTAAAACCTGAGTTGGTAAGAAGAATTGAGGATTGGATTGTTTCTATGGTATTAAGTGGAAAATTAAATAGGAGATTAGACGAAGAAGATATAAAGAGGATATTACTACAAGTAAGTAGTAAGAGGGAGTTTAGGATAAGGAGGCTATAAAAAATGGCACACTATAAGCTTCTTAGTGTAAAGAAGCGTTTAGCAAGCGCTTGGAAATCTAATAGGCCCGTGCCGATCTGGGTTATCGCTAGAACAAAGGGAAAAGTACGTGTTAATCCAAAGAGACGACACTGGAGAAGAACGAAGCTAAAGCTAAAAACAAAGAAGTTCTTTAGGTAATTTCCTAGTTATGGTGGGGTAGAAAATGAGTGAAGAGTTGCCATTTGAGGAATCTGAAATTACAGAGGAACGTATTTATGTTGTTCCACTATGGATAAAGTTAAAGAGAATAAGGGGTCTACATAGAGCTAAAAAAGTTACTAAGTTCCTTAGAGAATTTATCTCAAGACACATGAAAACTGATATTGGAAATGTTAAGATTAGTACTAAGGTTAATGAGGAGATATGGTCTAGAGGAATCCGTAATCCACCTAGAAGAATAAAAGTTAGAGTAGTGCGTACTAGGGAAGACTTAGTATGGGTACTGCCTTATAAGGAACAATCAGAATTAAGCTAAGTAAGGGGGTTTTATTGGAAATTATTCGGATAAGATTATTAGGTAGTGTAAATATTGGATTATATGCTAAAGCTACAAATAAGTACCTAATATATCACTCTGATATAGTTAGAAGGAGAGTGGAAAAGTTATTAAGTAAATTAGATGTATTGGGGCTACCTGTAAAACCAATAAACACAAGAGTAATCTCTCCCTTTATAGCTGTTAATAGCCGGGGGATAATAATTTCAAAATATACGTATCCAGATATTAAGGAGAGTATCAAGAATGTAGCTATAGAGCATGGATTAGAACTTGTCGAGTTAGATACAAAATACACTGCTGTAGGTAACTTGATAATTATTAATGATAATGCTGCTTTGGTATCGCCTATAATCCCAACTTCTTCGCGGAAACTAATTGCTGATAGACTTGATGTTGAGGTTTCATGTGCTACTATAGGGAGAACATCGTATATCGGGTCTCTACTAGTTGCGAATAATCATGGTGCATTAGCTGCTCCAATTATAAGAGATGATGAGTTAGAGATCATAAAATCTGTACTTCATGTAGATATTTATACTGGAACTGTGAATAATGGTATACAGTTTATATCTTCAGGTTTAATAGCTAATGATAAAGTGGTATTTGTGGGGGAAGATACGGTAGGTAGAGAATTATTTGTTATTAGTCAAGCATTTGGAGGTGGATAATTTTGGAGAAGGAGTTGGCAAGATTAATTATTGAGCAGAGAAGACTTCTACAGGATATAGAGGCTATATATTCAGAAATTGTATTGCTTGAAAGGACGATTATGGAGAGGCAAGCTGCACTTGCTTCCCTAAGGGAGTATAAAGATTCTAAGGAGGAAAGAGAGGTCCTTGTACCATTAGGTGGTAATGTATACCTTCCGTCAAAAATAGTTCCCGGTAAAAATGCGTTGGTTGGTGTTGGCGCTAACATATATATAACGAAGCCTGTTGATGAAGCGATAGGATATATCGATAAAGCTATTAACCAGTTGAATCAAATTTACCGTAATCGTGTATCTCTTCTTAACCAGCTAAGGAGGAGGTATGACGAATTAACAGCACTTATCTCAGAAATGCAATTACGTGCACAGAAAGGGGAAACCAAGTAAATGTTTGATAAGATTAAAAGTAAATTTCAGGGTATAATTCAGAGACTATCTGAAAGAGAAATTAAGGAGTATGAGTTGAATGAAATATTAGATGAATTTATGTATTCACTAATTGAAAGTGACGTTTCATACGATACAGCTAATCACATAATTGAGTTTATTAAGAGGAAGCTAATTGGAAGATCTATTCCACGTTTTAAAGCTAATCTTAAGGATATCGTAAAAAACGTAGTTAAAGAAGTTTTACTTGAAATTTTGATTTCAGGTAGATGTGATGATTTATATGATACTATTTTGAGTTCTGCTAAGAAGCCGTATGTAATCGTATTTTTTGGTGTAAATGGTGTTGGTAAAACTACAACAATCGCTAAGATTGCTAAATATCTTATGGATAAAGGTTTAAAGGTGGTGTTAGCATGCTCAGATACATTTAGAGCAGCTGCTATAGAACAGCTAAAATATCATGCAGATAAGCTAGGTATTAGAATGATTAGCCATCAATATGGAGCAGATCCCGCTGCTGTAGCGTATGATGCTATAGAGCATGCAAAAAGTAAAGGTATCGATGTTGTATTAATAGATACTGCTGGTAGGCAACACAGCAATGTAAATTTAATGGAGGAGTTAAGGAAAATTGTGAGGGTAGTACAGCCAGATTTAAAGATATTAGTCTTAGATGCACTTACGGGAAACGACGCTGTAACACAAGCTAGGTATTTTAATGATAATGTTGGTGTCGATGCATTAATCTTTACAAAGGTTGATGCTGATATTAAAGGAGGCGCTATTATCTCTGTTCTTTATGAACTCAAAAAGCCTGTTTTCTTTTTGGGAGTTGGTCAAAGATACTCTGATCTAATCAGGTATAATGCACAAGAAATTTTGGATATGATTATTAATAAATAGGAAGCGATAATTTAGTATTTAGCATTGATTTATCAATAAACACTCTTTACATTTTAAGGTGAAGACATATGGTAAGACATTTACTAAGTATTCTCGACTTAACTAAAGAGGAGGTACTTCTATTAATCGATCAGGCTATTAAAATAAAAAGTGGCGTTATAGATGTATCTAGATACATGGAAAATAAGGTACTTGCTATGATTTTTCAAAAACCATCGACCAGAACTAGAATTTCATTTGAAGTCGCTATGCTTCAAATGGGTGGCCATGCTTTATATCTTGGGTGGGATCAACTTCAACTAGGTAGAGGAGAGACTATAGCAGATACTGCTAGGGTACTAAGTAGATATGTGGATGTAATTATGGCTAGAGTATATACACAAGACACTTTACATGAGTTAGCCAAGTACTCGAGAGTTCCAGTTATTAATGGTTTATCTGACAAATATCACCCAGTTCAAATCTTATCAGACTTACTAACAATTTATGAGAAATTCGGCAAGTTATCTGGACTTACGCTTGCATATGTAGGTGACGGTGGAAATAACGTATGTCATTCTCTACTAATTGGTTGTGCAACGGTCGGGATAAATATTAACGTAGCATCACCAGCAAAATATCGTCCAGATGAAGATGTAATTAAAGCTGCTATGGAGAGAGCGAGGAAGTCAGGTGCTGTTGTCAAAATTACCGAGGACCCCCTAGATGCTGTAAAAGGAGCAGATATAATTTATACAGATACTTTTGTTTCCATGGGTATGGAAGATGAACGTGAAGAGAGAATTAGGACATTTATACCTAGATATCAAGTAACCACGGAGTTACTCAACTCAACCGGAAAAAAGACCGTATTTATGCATTGCCTACCTGCTCATCGAGGTGAAGAGGTTACATCAGACGTCATTGATGGTGAATCATCGATAGTTTGGGATCAAGCTGAAAATCGATTACATATGCAAAAGGCTATTTTAAGGTGGATAATTAATGTCTGAAGTTAATTACTTATTTGTTTATAGCGTGGTTGACGAAGCCGGGTCACTAATGGCTAATGTATTGAGGCAATATATTCACTTCGATAAGTTAAGAGATAATTACTGGATGTCTGGAAATATCGGGTTATTAGAGGTTAGTGAAGATATAGTCTATACTGATAACTTGGAGAAGAGATATCAAGTTAATCCTAAAACTATTATCTTTATATCAAGGCATAGTTCTACAGCAAAAATAAAAACATTAAGTGTTCATGTAAGTGGAAATCCAGTGAGGTCTGCCGATTTTGGAGGGTCTCCTAGAAGCTTAGCGCCAAGTCACCCAATACTCATGAGGTCTGTACTAATTAATTTAGATTCACTCGCTACAAGTAGAGGTTTGAATAAAGAGTATAAGGTTACGATGGAAGTTACGCATCATGGACCAACTGAAATTACATGTCCAAGTTGTTTTGTTGAAATAGGTTCGTCTATTGAGGAGTGGAGAGATGAAAGAGCAGCACATGTAGTAGTAGAGGCTATACTTGAGGCTATAGAAAAACCATCTGAAGGGAAAGTATGTATTGGGTTTGGTGGACCACATTACGCTCCAACATTTACAAGAAAAGTTTTAGAAGATAAATATGCAGTCGGGCACATCTTCTCCAAGTATGTTATAGATGACATTGATGCTAAAATCATTTCTGAGGCCTTAAGGAAAACTATGAACACAAAACTAGCATTGCTAGATTGGAAGGGTATGAGAGGAGGAACTAGACAAAAAATAAGAAGTTACTTAGAAGACCTCAGGGTAAGTTACGAGAAAATATAGATTTTTATAGGTATGGCTATATTAATCTAGAAAACTTAATTATTAGGTTATTATCGTATAATTAAGTGATGTAGGTGAATTAAAACATGGTGTTAAAGAGGTATATAGAGATTTTGAAGTCCGCTCAAAAGCCTACTAAAGATGAGTTTTATAAGTACTCTAGGTTAGTTGTTTTAGGTATAGCCTTACTAGGTGGTATTGCGTTTATCATTAGAATAATAATGACATTAATTACTCTTCCTGTGCTTAGGTGATTATGAATTATGGGTAATGAGGAGTCTGGACGTACAAGGAAATATTTTGCGTTAAGAGTTACGGGTGGTCAAGAGGAAAATGTAGCAAAAATTATTATGCAGAGAGTCGAAGCTACTAATCTTCCGATATATTCAATTATCATTCCTCCACATTCTAAAGGCTTACTTATTGTAGAGGCTGATAATGCTGCTGCTGTTATAGAAGCTACAAGTGGAATAAAGTACTTTAAAAGGCTTGTTTTTGGAACTGTACCGGAAAAGGAAGTATTAGACATGTTGATCGCTAAAGTTGAGGAGGAAGAATTTAAAATTGGAGATATCGTTGAAGTTATATCTGGACCATTTAGAGATATGAAAGCCAGGGTCATGCGTGTAGATAAAGATAAAAAGGAGATAGTAATTGAATTTCTGGATAGGTCTGTAACTTTACCTATCACAGTTTCAGCTGATATGTTAAGAAAAGTGAAGGAGTAGGTGAGTATATATGGGTAAGAAGCAAGTTGTTGAGGCTCTCATTAGTGGTGGTGAAGCAACTGCTGGACCACCATTAGGACCTGCGTTAGGACCCCTAGGTGTCAATGTACTTCAAGTTGTGAATAAAATAAATGAACTAACAAGAGATTTTAAAGGTCTAAAGGTCCCTATTAAAGTCATCGTAGATGTAGACACAAAGGAATTTGAAGTTGAAGTTGGTATACCAACAACTTCAGCTTTAATCGCTAGAGAAGCTGGTATAGAAAAGGGGTCCTCAAATCCTGGTAATGAAATGGTTGGTAATATAACATTTGATCAGCTACTAAAAATTTCGCGTATCGTTAATCAGAAAATTAAACTTAAGGATTTAAAGAAGGTTATTTTACAAGTTATAGGTACATGTGTAAGTATGGGTGTAACAATAGATGGAATTGACCCACGTGAAATGACTAAACTCGTAAAAGAAGGTAAATATGATGATAAAATCTATGGTGAGAAATGATGAGCAAAGTATTAACAATTAGTAAGGACAGTCTTAAGGAGGCAATTGATAAGGCTAAGAAAGAATCGAAAAAAAGGAATTTCTTGCAGAGCGTTGAATTAATAATTGCAATTGAGGGTTTAGATTTAAGAAAACCGGAAAATAGGATTGTTGGATCAGTAAAGCTGCCTAATCCGCCAACAAAACTAAAGAAAATTGCAGCATTTGCAGATGGTGCAATGGCTGAAAAGCTTCGAGAAGCAGGAGTTGATGCTATCTTCTCCAGTAAAAATTTAGATGAAATTTCTGGGTCACGTAGAGAAGCTAGGAAAATAGCTAAAAAATATGATTTCTTCGTTGCTGAACCTGCTTTAATGGCTAAGATCGGTAAAGTTATGGGGTTTACACTTGGTCCTAGAGGGAAAATGCCACAAATTATAACCCCAAATATAGATGTTAAAAGCTTTATTGAGAACCTCCGATCTTCCGTGAGGATATATGTGAGAAATAACCCAATGGTAGCAGTTGCGATAGGTCAAGAAGACATGGATTCTGAGAAACTAGCTGAAAATGCATTAGCTGTTATTGAATATGTTAAGAGTAAGCTTGGTGATAAGGGCAAGATTAGTAGAATTTACGTAAAAACTACTATGGGACCTACGATTAGGGTGATGTAAATGGTTGTTAGACAATACTTATCTAAGCGTCAAAGGAAAGAGTTAATGCGAAAATTATTTGAAGAGTTGCTGAGAAGTAATAGATATCTCATAGTAGTAGATGCAAAGGGACTAACGCAGAAACTATTAACTGAGGTCAGAAGGAAAGCTAATGATTATGGATTTATAATTAAGGGTGGTAAAAATGGTGTTTTATTAAAAGCTATTGAGAATGTGTATCCAAGTATGCTAAGCACCCTGAAAGAGTTAATTTCAGGTCAAAACGTTTTCATATTTACAAACAATAATCCAATTGAAATTGCTATGAAACTAAGTGAATTGGAGGTTTCATTACCGATTTCACCAGGTGAAGTTGCCCCAGAAGATATAGTTGTCCCTGAAGGTAATACTGGAATTCCACCAGGACCAATTATTAGCATTTTTTCATCACTAAGCGTACCAACACGTATCATCAGCGGTACAATTCATATAATGAAAGAAACTGTAGTTGTAAAGGCTGGAGAAAAAGTCTCAATGGAAGCAGCCAGTATATTACAGAAGCTAGGAATTTACCCAATAAAATCTAGACTCAAATTCAAATTTGCAATTGATTTTACAGATACTACCATAATACAAGCTGAGGATCTGACACCTAATATTGAAGAGTTAAGAAGTAGAGTTGAAGAACTCGCTAGGAGAGCATTCTATCTAGCGCTTGGAATAGGATATCCGCATCCAGCTGTAATTCCACATCTATTAGCTAAAGCATCAATGAATGTATTTAAGCTTAGCCTTGAAATCGCATATGTAACTGATAGAAATATAAAGGCACTACTACTGATAGCTGTAACTAATGCTAAGAAGTTAGAGAGCTGTATTCAAGAGCAGGGAAGTTAAGGAATATGTCCCGGAGTTTTATTCTCTATAAAAATTTAAATTATAGTTATGATTGTCTTGATTTTATTGGACGTAGGTGAATGTCAGAATGAAGTATATATATGCTGCATTGCTATTACATGAATCTGGAAAGGAAATAACAGAGGAAAACCTAAAGAAAGTAATTGAAGCTACAGGTACAGACGTTGATGAAGGTAAAATTAAATCACTAGTAGCTGCCTTGAAAAACGTAGATATTGAGGAGGTTATTAAGTCGGCAACCGCTATCCCTGTTGCGGCACCAGCCGCCCCAGCTCCAGAGGAGAAGCCTGAGGAGAAAGTAGAAGAAGAGAAAAAGGAAGAAGAGAAGGAGGAAGAGAAAGAGGAAGAGGCACTGGAAGGACTAGGAGCATTATTTGGTTAATATATGGCGTTTCCCATATAATTATTTTAATCTCTTTAATTCATTATTCTCTTATTGATTATATTATGAGTGTGGAGTATAAAATAGACCCTAGAGAGTTTGACGTCGACTTTATGCGTAGTCATGGATATAAAAGAAAACAGTGTAAATTATGTGGTTCTTTCTTTTGGACTAAAAATCCTGATGTAGATGTTTGTGGAGAGCCACCATGCGCTTCATACTCATTTTTAAAGTCTCCACCTACAAAAGGACGGTTTTCTGTTAGAAAAATGAGAGAAGCTTTCCTAAAATTCTTTGAAAGTAATGGTCATATGATAATAAAACCTTATCCTGTAGTTTCAAGATGGAGGGATGATTTACTAATAACAATAGCATCTATTGCAGACTTTCAGCCTTTTGTAACAAGCGGCATATCAGAGCCTCCAGCTAATCCTCTAGTAATAAGTCAACCATGTCTTAGATTTGAAGATATACATAATGTCGGGCTAACTGCAGGAAGACACTTAACAATTTTTGAGATGGGAGGTGCACATGCCTTTAATAAAAAGGATAAGTGGGTTTACTGGAAAAATGAAACTATAGAATTCCACCATAGATTTGCGACAGAAGTACTCGGTATTCCAGAGGAACAAATAATTTATAAAGAACATTTTTGGGTTGGAGGCGGAAACGCGGGGCCCGATCTTGAAGGTATTATTAATGGGTTAGAGGTATCTACGTTAGTATTTATGAAGTATAAGGTTATAGATGGAGACTTGGTTGAAACACCGATTTTAACAGTTGATACTGGTTATGGTATCGAGCGTTGGGCATGGTTATCAACTGGTAGTCCCACAGCTTTTCACACAATCTATGAAAACCTTGCAAACGATATCTTAAAATGGGCTGGTATTACTCTTGAAGACAAAGTTATTTATAGAGACACCCTTTTCTCCGGAGGTTATTCTGCTAAGAATATAGAATACATAATTAATGTTAGAAATAAAATTGCTGATGAATTTGGTTATGATAGAAATACGCTGAACGACATGCTCAATACTATGAATCAGCTATTCGCGGTTCTTGATCATCTCAAAGGAGCAATTTTCTTAATTAAGGATGGTGCTATGCCGTCGAATGTTAAAGAAGGCTACTTAACAAGATTACTATTAAGAAGATGTTTTAGAATACTCTCAAAATATAACCTGCTAGACAATATCGATAAGCTAATAAAGCGGCAAATAGAATTATGGGGTAAAGATTTTAGCGAAATCCGCGAACTAGAGGATGTAATTTTTGAAATAATACTGCTAGAGCATAAGAAGTACTTAGATATTATAGAAAAGGGTAAAAATATGATTTTAAACATATTACGTAAGAAAGGGTCAATTACATTAGATGACTTAATTCTCTTGTATGATTCACATGGTCTTCCACCCGATTATGTTGCGGAAGTTGCATCTGAACATAATGTTAAGGTGACTATTCCTGAAGATTTCCACTCATTGGTAGCTAGTAGACATCAGCAACAAGAACAAACAATTACCAAGAAGGAATCAGGTCTAGATGTAAAATTTGACACTAAGCGCGTTTACTATGATGATATGTATGCTCGTGAAATTGATGCTAAAGTACTATGGGTTAAAGATAACATGGTAGTTTTAGATAAAACTGTATTTTATCCAGAAGGAGGGGGGCAGTTAGGAGATACAGGCTGGTTATTTAACCCTAGTACTGGGCAGAAAACTCGTGTAGTTGATACTCAAACTGTTAATGGAAGTATAATTCATATTACTAATAAACCTTGTTCTCTCAGAGCAGGGGATCGTGTAAAAGCAGTTATAGACTGGGATCGTAGATATTCACTCATGAGAACTCATACAGCTACTCATATTATCCTTGCAGCCGCAAAGAGGGTGCTTGGTAAACACGTTTGGCAGACTGGTGCGGAAAAGAATCCAGAGTATGGTCGCCTAGATATTACACATTATAAGAGTCTAACAGAAGATGAAGTTACAAAAATAGAGCAACTAGCGAATCAAATTATTTCTAGAGGTATTGATGTTGAAATTATGAATATGGAAAGGGGAGATGCCGAAAGGATATTTGGTCCACAAATCTACCAGGGAGGGATGGTTCCTGGCAAGTATGTTAGAGTAGTAAAAATTGGAGATTGGGATGTTGAAGCATGTGGTGGTCTTCATGTCTCAAATACACAGGAAATTCTTCTCATAAAAATAGTTGGTGTTGAAAAGATTCATGAGGGTGTAATTAGACTAGTCTATAAAACTGGCTTTAACGCATTAAGAGAGTTCCAAGAGGACTTTGGTATCATCAGTAAATTGACTAATATGTTGGCAGTTTCTAAACGGGACTTAATTCAAAAAGTTGAGAGTCTAATTGACGAAAATCGAAGGTTAAAGAGCGATCTTAGGGATTTGCGAAGTACTTTGCTAGAGTATAAAGCAAGAGAGCTATACGAGGCTGCCCCACTAATTAATAGTCTAAAGTTGATAGTCGCTAAAGTTGACGACATTAATGAAGCTATTGAAATAGGCGAGTTCCTCGAAAAGCAGTTCTCCAAATTCATACTTGTCGGCTACGCCGAATTTGCAAGAGGCTTTACGATAATGATACTGGTTAGTAAAGATGCTCGCCATAAGTATCCAGCTCATAAGATCGGCGCTATATTCAGAGGATATGTAAAAGGTGGTGGAAAGGGAGATGAAAGATACTATAGGTTCGGTGGTCCTGGAAAATTTGATATTAATTTAATTACTAGTGTGGTGAAAGAGTATGTCAAGAAGAGAGGTTCTAAAGAAAATTAAAGAAAGAGAAGAATATTGGAGCAAAAAGTGGGAAGAAGCAAAGATATTTGTAGTAAAAAGAGATGAAAATAAGAAGAAATTCTTTGTCACGTTTCCTTTTCCTTATATGAATGGTTCATTACACTTAGGGCATGGCTTTACAGCCACGAGACTTGACGTGATTGCAAGGTACAAGCGTATGAGAGGTTTTAATGTGCTATACCCATGGGCTTGGCACTGGACAGGAGAAGCGGTTATGGGAATATGTCACAGAATTGAAGATGGGAATAAAGATGTTATTGATCGGCTGATCAGGCTAGATGGTGTTCCACCTAATGAAATAGAGAAGTTCAAGGACCCAATCTACCTAGTTAAATTTTTTACTAAACGTGGTAAAGAAGATGTAAAGAGGCTAGCTCTCTCTATTGATTGGTCTAGAGAGTTTCACACATCTAATCTCCATCCACTTTACACTAAATTTGTTGAGTGGCAAATTAGAAAGCTATTTAATAAGGGGTATATTGTACAGGGTCCGTATCCGGTTGTGTGGTGTCCTAAAGATCAAAGTCCTACTGGAGACCACGATAGGTTAGTGGGTGAGGGTATTAGACCGGAGGAGTATACATTGATAAAGTTTAAACTCGTAGATGAAGATGTGTATCTAGTAGCTGCTACATTTAGGCCAGAGACTATATTTGGGACTACAAATATATGGTTAAACCCGGATGTTGAATATGTAATTGCAAAGATAGATGAGGAAATGTGGTTGATAAGTAAGGTTGCAGCTAAAAAATTAAGTGAACAGCTCCGTAAAGTCGAGGTAATCAAGCTTGTTAGAGGCGGTGAATACATTGGGAAGTTCGTTGCTGTGCCTATAATAAATAGAATTGTCCCCATACTTCCAGCTAATTTCGTAGATCCAGAAGTTGCTACAGGCGTTGTTTACAGTGTACCTGCTCATGCACCATATGACTGGTTAGCATTGAAGGATCTAAAGGAGAATATAGACGCTCTTCCAGACGCTATTAGGGATGTCGTCCAAAACTTATATCCTATATCAATAATAGCTGTCGAGGGATACGGAGAATATCCTGCTGTAGAAATATGTGAAAAAATGGGAATTAAGTCTCAAAATGATCCGAGAGCCGATGAAGCAACACAGGAAATATATTCAAAAGAGTTCCATACGGGGGTAATGAAGGATAACTGTCTAGATGTTGCTGGACTAAGAGTTGAAGAAGCAAAGGAGGCTGTAAAAGACACCTTAATTAAATTAAAGTTAGGCGATATCATGTATGATTTACCTAGCACTGTCATTTGTCGATGTGGAACAAAGTGTATAGTTAAAATCTTAGAGGATCAGTGGAGCCTAAAATACTCTGATGAATCATGGAAATCTCTTGCTAAAGAAGCAATTAACTCTATGAACTTCTATCCTAAGGAATTAAGAGGGTTATTCATACAATATGTTGATTGGTACAGAGACTGGCCATGTACCAGAAAAACAGGTTTAGGCACTCCATTTCCATTTGATAAAAGTTGGATTGTAGAGACGCTAACTGACTCTACAGTATACATGGCCTTCTACATAATCAGCAAATACTATAACGAGGGAAAAATAGACCCTACCTTAGTAGATGATTCCTTCTTTGACTATGTAATATTGGGCATCGGCAACGAGGAAGATCTCGTTAATAAGGGTTTTGATATTAATATTTTGAGGGAAATCAGGAGAGATTTCTTATATTGGTATCCAGTAGATCTAAGGTGCTCTGGAAAGGACTTAATAGGTAATCACTTAACTTTCTTCATATTTCACCATGTTGCAATTTTCCCAAAGCAGCTTTGGCCAAGAGGTATAGCTGCAAACGGTTTTGTTAAACTCGAAGGTAAGCCTATGTCAAAATCTTCTGGTAACTACATATCACTACGTGACGCTATGGACCTGTTTGGAGCCGACGCACTAAGAGTATCTTTAGTACTTGGAGCGGATGGCCTTAATGATCCAGACTGGTACTATTCAGATGCGGAAGCATACATGCTAAAAATAAACGGATTTATAAAGATGGTTA
>Ga0190367_1000510_pt1 | contig 28093 bp, 30 predicted proteins | sample 4872181011_MG_FD_171838 | JGI IMG/M metagenome (GOLD analysis project Ga0190367, IMG submission 171838) | Hydrothermal vent microbial mat bacterial communities from Southern Trench, Guaymas Basin, Mexico - 4872-18-10-11_MG | ecosystem: Environmental > Aquatic > Marine > Hydrothermal vents >...
GTTTAGGTTTAGAGTAAAATGATTTTAATTCCAAGAGGAGGTATTTAACAATTGGTTAGCAAAAAATGTTAATTTGCTGCAATATTTTAGCAAAAACAGCATAAAAAGCTAAGAGAGATTACACAATCACCACTCGTAAGGAAACAGTTTTAAGTTGAAAGAATACTACAAAATCCTTGGTGTTTTTAAAGAAATCTAGCCTAACAAAACTGGGTAGGAAGAGATTGCTAGTAGTTTATATAATCGTTTTAATATCAATGATTGCTGTGGGTCTCAGTAGACCAGCTATTACATTTAAGATTAAGAAAATAGAGGCTCATGATCTAATTGGACTAAAGATTGGTCTGATTACCACTGCTTTTTTCATTTTCAGAGCTTTAGGTGCTACATTGTCCGCAAATATAAAGAATAAGAAATTAATTGTAACTTTAGGTTTTTTCGGATTTGCATTTTGCTTAACAGTTTACAATATTTCAAACACATACTTGCCAATAATTCTTACTAAACCCCTTGAAGGTTTTTTGGCTGGTCTAACTTGGCCTCTGATTCAGCTTTTAGTTGGTGTTTTTGCAGCAGAAAAGTGGAAGATTACATGCATGACAATCTACTTTATGATGGGTAGAATAGGTATACAAGCTGGCAGCATTCTGTACGGTTTAATAAATTCGATTGCACTTTCCTTATTCTTGGCGTCAATTTTAATGTTGATTTCGGCTTTTCCAGTTTTTAAAATCTACCAAAGTGATAAAGAAGGTCATAAAGAGAAACAAAAAGCAGAAGTTAAAGAAAAGATAATTCTGCAAACTTCTCCTATTTACTTAGCAGCCTTTGCTACAGGTTTTAATATGGGTTTAGTTATGGAGCTCACACTTTTTTACTTAAATACTGTAAAAAACCTCAGCGAGGCTCAAACAAGCATACTTTATGGCATTGCTGGACTGTCTACCTTGTTTATACCAGTAATAAAAGGTTACTTTGCCGACGTGTATTCAAGAAGGTTAATAGTATCATTAAGTTTGCTTTCGGTTACTTTAGGGGGTTTTGTGTTTTCACTGGAGTTTGTAAGAGGTTTTTTGGTTTTAGTACCATTAATCATTTACATTACGGGACTGGCCACTTTACAATCATTAGTAAGAGGTTTAGCTATACTTTCGAAGAATCCTCAAAAAGCTATTGGTTACACCAATGCCTCTGGCAATATTGGTGCAGCTATATCTCCAATAATTGGTGGTTTGCTAATTTCCATAAGGTTGTTCCCATTTGATTCAATTTTTATGCTTGTCGGAAGTTTTGTTGCTTTAATAACACTACTTGCATTCTTAAGAATAAAAATATGAAATATTTATAATTTTATAATAAAAAATAATGAACTCAAAATTTTTTACTATGTTCCCCAAATAAAGTTTATAACAAAGAAGCTAGTTAACGAAAACATGTTATTAATTCAAAAACCATCAAAATTTATCTGCGCTACTTGGAAAAGAAAATTCTAAAAACGATGACTTTAAAGAATTTTAAATTAAAATTTAAACCCAGTAGAAATGAGACTAGATAAATTTCTGGTGATAAAAGGTTACTTTTCCACTAGACAAAAAGCCAAAGAAGCAATAAAAAGAGGATTTGTTCTGGTAAATGGGAAAATTATAACTAAACCGGCTTTTGATGTTAATCCAGACGCTAAAATAGAAATACTTGAAAAAGAGAGACCAAAGGGCTATTGGAAACTGAAAGAGCTAGACGAGGAGTGGAACATAATAAAAAATGGTGATGTGGTTTTAGATCTGGGAAGCAGTTCCGGTGGCTTCCTACTTTATGCAAGTGAAAAGGCAAAAGTGGTCTATGGAATAGAAATCAGTAAAGAATTCGAAGATGAGCTAAGAAAAATAGAGAGGGAAAGAAATAATGTTAAAGTATTCATAGACAATGCATTTACTTTTGATTTAAGCAAAATAGAGGAGCTGGATGTAATACTAAGTGATTTAACTCTAGATACTAAATCGGCTTGGATTGCAACCTCAAGATTTGTTCCAATTTTAAAGCATGATGGAAAAATTTTGTTCGTAGCAAAAACAGGTATAAAGGGTAAAGATAGCAATGTTGAATTTGAAAATTTAGAAATTTTAAATGTTAAAGATTCAAAATATAAAAAGGAAAGATACTACCTGCTAAGAAAGCCCTAGATCTCAAACTCTTACAATAAAATAGCTCAGGTGCACCGAAATATGAAAGCTGTAATCTTAGCAGCTGGATTAGGAACTAGATTGAGATCGAAAGTTCCTAAACCACTTGTTAAAGTGGCTGGTAGAGAAATAATATATAGAACGATGAGAACTTTATCAAAACACGTTGATGAATTTATAATTGTCGTTAATGCTGAAAACAAAAACAAAATCGAGAAATTTCTTGAGAATTTAAGTGAAAAATTTAGATATAAGATTGTTTTGAATCCTTATCCTCCAGAAAAGGGAAATGGTTATTCCCTTTATGTAACTAGAGATTTTGTAAGTGATAAATTCATTTTAGTTATGGGAGATCATGTGTTTGATGATAACTTCGTAGATGAAGCTATAAAAGGATGTGGATTGGTCGTTGATAAATTAGGCTTGTTTATTAACAAAGATGAAGCCACCAAAGTAAGAGTAAAGAATGGAAAAATAGAGGAAATTGGAAAAAATTTGAAAAACTTTGATTTCTTTGATACAGGGTTTTTTATACTTAATAAGAGCATATTCAAAGTAGCAGATGAACTTATAAGGAAAAACAATAAAGTTGAGATTAGTGATATTGCAAAAAAAGCTAAATTAAAGGTTTATGAAGTTTCTGGGCATTTTTGGATGGATATTGATACTAAAGATGATCTAAAAATTGCTAGAAAACACATAGTTCGTAAATCTATTAAAAAATATGGAGATGGGTTCATTGCTAGATATATCAACAGAAAAATTTCAACAAGAATTAGTGAATTGCTCGTTGATTATGTTTCACCAAATAAAATGACTGTAATCTCAACTTTAGTTGGAATTTTGTCTTCATTTCTTATTTATTTTAACGTTAAATTAGCATCGATCCTTTATCAATTTAGCTCAATTCTTGATGGATGTGACGGTGAAATAGCCAGAGCATCACTTAATGAAAGTAAAATTGGTGGATACATAGATTCTGTGTTGGATAGATACGTGGATTTTCTCTTTTTATCATTTTTAGCATTAACTATCCCATTAGATCTACAAACATTAATTGCAGTGTTTTTTGCAATATTTGGTAGTTTTATGATTAGCTATTCAACAGAAAGATACAAAGCTGCATTTTTTGACGATATATATAAAAAAGTAAAAATAATGAGATATCTTCCAGGAAAAAGAGATGAGAGAATATTTGTAATAATGGTGTTTTGCCTTTTGGGTTTTATTAGGGAGCTGATTTTCATTCTAGCCATATGGACAAATGTTAGAGTTATTTTAACTGTATCAATAGCTAAAATGAAAAGTTAGTCATTTTTTATTTTATTTATTTCTAATATTTCAACTGGTTTGCCCCACATTTGAAAAGTTATAACCTTCTTCTTCACTATAGCCTTGAATTTTACTTTTATATTATCTTTTTTGAATTCATCAGGTAAATTTAAAGGTAAATACCTCTCACCACTGTCAGATATAATGCCATAAAAACCTCCCTCTATTGGAATGTATTTTACGGTTCCAATGTCTTCTATGATGTTATTTTCGATGTCTTCTTTGCCCATGAGTAGAAAAGATATAATAGTCAAAACTGATATGGCAATTGCTACAATTATTTTTACCTTCATTAAGGTCACTTACAGTTGATTTTACAAAATTTAAGTTTAACTTGTATCAAGACCAATTTTTAAATTTAATCCTGCACAACCCTTCTGACCTTTGTTATTCATAAAATTTTGTTCTTCCCTGATTTTACATTGCATCACTCTTAGCTCTCATTTCAACGCTTCTAGCTGCAACCAGATTTTTTTATCCCAACGTTGGATATATCAAAAAGATTCGTTTTTTAAAACTAAATTCGATAAAATTTAATATATTTGAATTTCCAAAAATGAACGGGGTGCAAAAAATGGTTGAAATTACAATTTTAGCAGACAATAAGGTCATTGAGCTAAGACCTCAAGGGCTAAAAGCAGAATGGGGTTTTTCTGCATTAATAGAGAAAGATTCAGATTTAATACTGTTCGATACAGGTCAGACTGGTATAGCCTTTGAAAATCTTCTCTTATTGAAAAAAGATATTCCAGAAAAAATTGTTCTTAGCCACGGTCATTACGATCACACTGGAGGGTTAATTGAATTTATAACTTCATCAAAAAATGAAGTGAAAATTTACGTTCATCCAGATGCGTTCTTACCAAGAATATACAAAGGGGAATATATAGGTATACCTTTTCCAAAAGAGAGGTTGGAGTATTTAGCCACAGTAATTGAACATAAGGACCCCGTGAAAATTTCAAATAATGTTTGGGCTCTTGGAGAGATTCCCAGAAAATATAAAACTGCTTTACTTGCAGATTCATACGTAATTAGGGATGGTAAAAAAGAAAGTGATAAAATTCTAGATGATCAGAGTTTAGCCATAAAGACAGAGAAAGGTGTGATATTAATCCTAGGATGTTGTCACTCAGGACTAGAGAATACAATTGAATACGCTCAAGAAGTCGCTGGTGATGAAGTTAAATACATAATCGGTGGAACCCATTTGATCGCTTATACTGATGCTGAAATAAGAGAGCTTGCAAAGAAATTAAAAATTGAAATGATTGCCCCTTGTCACTGCACTGGTTTAAAAGCAGAGTTTTTACTTAAGGAGCTACTTGGTGATAAATACAAGCTCATTGGGAGCGGCAGCATTATAAAAATTTAAAATTATAAAATTAAAATTTAAAAAATCTTAAAGAATTAAGCTAAATCACAGAACCCAAATCTATTACTTCCTCCTCCTCAAAGTTTGGTATTTCTACAGTTTCGGGAACCTCTATTTCCTCCTCTGGTAATTCCTCAGATTCATTTACCTTTTTCTCTTTTTTCTCGATAGTTTCTTTCAATCCAATGCAGTTCAATGTAACAAATGCTAAAACCAGTGATAAAACAAGAAAAGCAAATATTTTTCTTTTATTCACTTCTTAGCACCTCTATGATGTTTTTTAGCCATTTTCTTTGATTTTATACTTTCTTTTACTTCTTTAAACGATTCTTTAACCGATTTTAGTATTTCCACGGCTTTTTCATAGTTTTCCTTTTCAAAATTGTGTTTGGCGCTTTTCAGTAAATCTTTCATTGCCTTTACTTTTGCTTTTTCCTCAGAAACATCTAAGTTCTTCTCAAGCTTATTCAAAGATTTCTCAAAGTTCTCAACTGTTCTTAATCCTTTTTGTATGTAATATTCTAGAACAAGCTCGTATATTTTTCTTTTTAGTTCTTTAAACTCCTTTATAATGTCCTTTTTGAACTCTAAGTATTCTCTTACTTCAGAAACATTTTCTGGTTTGCATTTTCCAATTCCATACCCAGTGCAAGCCTCAATTGTTTTGTTCATCAGTTCTATGAACCTTTCTCTCTTTTCCTTTATTTCATCCAGTATAATTCTTGCATCAGTCATGTTTATTCCTCTTTTTTCTAGTTTATTTATTATATTTTCAGCTTTTTTGATTGCAAGGTCAAATAATTCTATATTTCTTTTCATTCTAGTTATTCTAGCCTCCTTTAAAAGTGAATTTAGGTATTCCTCGTTTTCCTTCAGTTTAACTTCTATTCTTTCCTTTACTTCAGTGGTTTCATTTCCAAAAATTTTTCTACATTCATTTCTAAATTTCGCAACAACTTCTTTCATTTCTTTTGTTATATTTCTTATCTTTTTATAATTTCTCTCCTTTGTTGCATTTTCTAGCTCATCTTTAAGCACTAAAAATTTATTCTTGTATAAAGTTAAATTGTGAGTGTCTTTACCCAACTCTTTGGCAAATTCTATGACTGCTTCCATACTTATCCTCTTTGTCTCTATTACGAAAAGCATATACTTATATATTACATCTGCTTTACTTACGGTTATGTTATAATCCATTTTTTTGCCCATTTCATGTGCTATGGCAGTAGAAGTTAGCACACACGTAAGCAATGCAGTTAATATAAAAATTAACTTCAATCTCACATTCATCACCACAGTTTTATATTTAGGAAACTATATTTTAACCTGTTGAGGAAACTGTTTCAACCATGATTAAAAAACTATCACAAAGTTGCGCTTGTAAAAAATAAGTTAGTTAAACCTGCTATTGTGCTTAACAGGTTTAACAAGATCTAATAGTGACAAAACGTTTTTGCAAAACTCAAAATCATAATTTTTTTGACTATAAGAATATATTTCAAGGAAAACAGCTAGAAATAATTTTCAAGAAACTAAGAAAGCAATCATAGTTACTCTATGCTTTTAAAATACAGGAATTAAACTTAAGAAGTTAAATAGGAATTTCTCAACTGCCTTTTAATTTATTGCCTAAATACAGTCTGTTAACTTTACCCTCCTTTATTCTTTTAACCAAACCCCTAGATTCTAATCTTGTAAGTATTTTTGATAAGCTCGATTTTGTATAACCTAGTTTTTCCATTAATTCATACTGATATATTCCCTCATTTCTTGCAATTTCTTCCAGTACTTTTCTTTCTCTTTCATTGAGAATTTCCAAGGATTTTAGTAGTTTAATATTTTTATATCTTCTCCAAATTTTGGTTGCAAATTTATATGAGGTTGCTGAAACTAATGAAAGTAATGCTAATGTAATTATGATGTTTAAATTAAGTTCATTTTTTCTAAATCTCACTAGAAAAACTTTTGGCTTGTGCGCAGTTATCTTTGCTTTCCAATTTATGATGACTCTATCATCAATCCTTGATATACTTCCATTAGGGACTAAAACTGTAAAGTTTTTCGGAGAAAATAACTTCGCACCTTTAGGTAATTTTAGAATGTGCTCAAATTCACTAACGTTTCTCTCTAGCACAACAACTAATGTATATTCATAGTATCCGTCCATTTTTTTTATTCTCTCATCTGTGGATATTTTTATGAAAATTAGTCTTCTCTCTCCAGGTTTTATTGGTAGTGGTAAATTTATTAGCATTTTTGCGAATCCATTGCTCTCCAAGCTATATTCCAAGCTAGAATACTCATCTTTTACATAGACAATTTTTATATTCTTTGGAAACAAAATTGAGAATTTTGATACGGATGTATTTTTATCATTAAAGAATAGTATAACATGCTCTTCCTCTACCTGATTATTCACTATGTCTGATATTATTTTATATGATACTACATCGGCCTTTGCTTTGTTAGGAGAGCTTAAAATGATGAATAACAAAAATAAGATAACAAACACAGATATTCTTCCTTTTGGAAGTACACTTATTGGATGCATCATTTTTAGATTACACTTTCCCATTGCAGTTTAATTCTTCCATTTTTAGTTCTTAGAACAAGATAATCTTTAATAAGTTTGTTCAATTTTAATTCATCTATGAAATTGATCACAGGTAATCTAATCTCTTTAGTGTTTATAACTGTAGCCTTGTATTTATCTAAAATTGCAGGAACCTTTCCATTTCTTATAAGATTTCCAGTCCTATTTTTATGCTGGTTTGTTATGCTTTATTTTACTCATTGTTTATCCCATTATATAGTTGGAAGATTGTTAGGAGTTAAATTTAGTCATTATTTTCTTTCCAAATCAATGCTAGCAAGAGCAAATATACCAGTAATCTCCAAAGCTTTTTCAGCAAAGGTTTTCTTAACTTTAAAAATTAAAGAAAGATCTAGCAACAAAAGAATGTTTGCAATGTTTCTAGCTGGACCTTTAGCATCCATGTTTTGCCCTTTATCTGTAGTTTTAATTGCTTATACGTATGATAAATTTTCCGCGACAGTTTTACTGGCTATTACTTTGGGCAACATTTTATTTTCTGGATATTACAGCTACAAGCATGGATGTATTAGAAAAGCTTTAAGGGTGCTAAAAGGTTTGAGCTGGATTGAAAAAAGTTAGCATGAAAGCACATCTAAAATTATAGAAGGACATACATTTTTTACTCCATCAATTTTTGAGATTTCCATATGAATCTTTGAAAGCTCCTTCACCGATTTTGCCACTATTTCGAGCATTAAAACATGATCTCCAGTGGTTAAATAAACAGAGTAAATTTCTTTAATTTTCTTTATTTCGTCAATAACCTCCCATAGTCTTTCTGGTTCAACATCGACCCCAGTCAGCGATGATGCTAGTCCAGCAACCTTATAATTTATTACAGGCCTGTACCCCAGAATTACTCCTTTCCTTTCAAGTTTCGTTAGTCTTTTTCTAACCGCTGTCTCAGTTATTCCTAATTTCTCGGCTATTTCAACTTTTGTCATTCTTGCATTCTTCATTAATAGGAATATAATTTCCAAATCTCTTTCATCCACACTTTTCATCTGGTTTGATTTTCTAACTACTTGGTATAAATATTTAACCATTAAGTATAAATAAATTACAATTTTCTTTTTATTCCGAACCTTAAAAAATTAGGAGGGAAGACTGTGGGAAACCCTTTACCACTATTAGGTGAAAGATTTCCAGAAATGGAAGTACACACCACTCGCGGAAAAATCAAACTACCCGACGACTACAGAGGTAAATGGTTTGTGTTATTCAGTCATCCAGCAGATTTTACTCCAGTTTGTACTACAGAATTTATTGCGTTTCAGAAAAAATATGACGAATTTAAAAAATTGAATTGCGAATTAATAGGATTAAGCATAGATCAACCCTTTAGTCACATTAAATGGATAGAATGGATAAACGAGAAATTTAAAATAAAAATAAAATTTCCAGTTATATCAGATTCAAGAGGAGAAGTTTCAGAAAAATTGGGAATGATTGCTCCAAAAAAAGGCACAAATACAGTTAGAGCGGTCTTCGTTATAGATGATAAAGGAATAATCAGATCAATAATCTATTATCCACAAGAAGTCGGTAGGAACGTAAATGAAATATTAAGACTAGTTAAAGCTCTCCAGATAAGCGATAAACACGGTGTAGCGATGCCTCACAACTGGCCAGAAAATGAGATCATAGGAAACAGCGTCATAATACCTCCTGCATCAGACGAAAGTACTGCTAGTGAAAGATTAAAAGCTGCTGAAAAAGGAGAAATAAAATGTTTTGACTGGTGGTTCTGTTATAAGGAGTTTGAAAAACTTTGAAGCTTTTCTTTAAATTTTATATTTTTAACATTTTTTGCTTTATTTATTATTTTAATCACTAAACTCTCCCGGCCACAATTACTGCAAGCTTACTTAAAAATGAATTTGGGCCAATTTCCACACATTTTATATCTTTTAAACCGGCATTTTTGAGTAATTTAACATAATCAGTTGTTGTAAAAAAATTCATTAACTTAGTTGCGAGATACTTTAAAACTGGGTTATCTGGCAATCTTGGGCCAAGTATAACTACTGTTCCTCCTTTTTTTGTCACTCTGACCATCTCTTTTACTCCTTGCATAGGGTTTGGCCAATATTCTATGCTTCCAGCTGATATAGTTGCATCAAAAATCGATGATTTGAACGGTAAAGCTTCCGCATCTCCTCTTATGATATTAATGTTCTTAAACTTGCTTACAGCAATTTTAATTTGCTCTTTACTTATATCTACTGCAAAAACGTTTTTTTTGTCAACGGTTTTTAAAATTTCATAAGTCGTATATCCAGTTCCACAACCCACCTCTAAAACAAGACTGTTTGACTTTAAATTAGCCATTTTTACTACGATTCTTCTCATTGTTTTGCTGTAGAGAATTGGATTTACTCTGTCGTAAATCAGTGAAAAATACCTGTAAAAAGTTTCTGCTCTTTTTTTGTTGGCTAGAAAACTCATTATTAATTGATTTAAAAAACAATTAAAAAATTTTAACCAGTGAATTAAAAGTTAATATTTTCAAGATTCTTCGCTTTTTTCTTCTTTCTCCTTCTTAAAGAATTCCTTTAGAGGTATTCTTCCATGCTTTACAACTTTCATATTTATTTGAACTATATCTTTTGTAATCATTCTTCCTCTAACAAGTTTTCTTTTTCTAATCCCTTTTTCTTTTGGATTATATCCCACACCGCCTGAAAGCAGTATTCTTTTTCTAACTCCACCAGGGATATCCCTTCTCATTGGTACTCCATCTTTGTCGCTTCCCCCAGTAATCTCTAATTCATAATCTGGCGGCAATTCAACCAGGGTTCCATTTATTCTGTCTCCAATTTGTTTTCCAATTAATTTATTTGCATTAGCTCCCGTTATAACTTTTTGATACGCCAATCCCGTAGCTGGATCAGATATAACTACTTTAAATTCCATTCAATAAAACCCCCATTAGATTTGCTTCAACTTTTTTATTTTGACTATTTCCTCAAGAGTTTTTCTGGCATTCTCACTCAAAACATTGTATAGCTCAGTTTTAAAGATTTTTATATGCTTTTCTGGCACATCCACATATAATATCTCATCTCCTTTTAAATGTCTTCCAATCATTACTCCATCTATTGCGATAGCTAGCTCATCACCTTCTTTGGCAATACTGATATTTTGACCCTCTTTTTGCATACTTCTTATAGTTCCTGCAGGAGATCCATCTTGTTTCATTAGTTTTAAATCTTTTTTGATTTCCCCCGCTAAAACTCTAATTCCTATAATGGCTGGTTTACTTCTTCTAAATATGTATTCTTTAAGCAACTTAATTTTAGCTGGCTTGACTAGTGATTCCAGTTTTTCCTTTTCTCTTCTAGCAATCACATCTGATCTCCATTTTATGCACTTCTCTATAAGAGAATAAATAACATTATCAGTAATTATTTTTACATCATACTTTCTTGCTTCGACATCAATTCCCTGTAGGACTTTAACATTAAATCCTAAAACTAACTTGTTTTCTTCCGATTTATTCGCGGAGGCATCAACTACATCCTTTTTATCTATATCTCCCACTTCAGCCCTCCTAATTGGTATTCCGTTATCTTTTAGTTCGTTTATAAGTGCCTCAAGTGATCCAATTGTGTCTGTTTTAAGAATTATTCCTTCATTCTCTGTTTTTATAGCTATAGATTCATATTCTTTTCTTATTCTTTCTTCAAATCTTTTTAAATCTTCTTCACTCTCTATAACTTCAAACTCGCTACCTGCTAGGACACCTTCCAAGTTTGGTGCGACTATTTTTACTCCCGCTGCAGCGCTGACGGATTTTACACCTTTAAATTTACTTTCGACTCTTATTTCTTTAGCTGGCCTTGGTTTCAAAATACCCTTAATGTGTGTTGTAATTACACCGTTCACACCAGCTATGGCTATTCTATCTCCAACTTTTAACGTACCATCGTAAAGAATGACATCACAAGTTACACCTAGTCCTTTTTCTTCTTTAACCTCCAGTATTGTTCCTTTTGCTTTTCCTCCAACATGTATTCTCAAACTTTTTTCTAAATACTTCTGGGCTAAGCCCATTAATATCATTAACAATTCTGGAATTCCTTCCCCACTTATTGCAGACACTGGCACTATTGCTACAGTTCTTGTAAAGTCTCTAATTCTATCAAATCTATCTGCTGAGAAGCCAAATCTATATAAATCACCTATTATGTTATAAATTCTTTGCTCCAAAGCTTTTTTTACAGGATCTTCCTGAAGTTCGAACGTTTTCGTAAAAGGGTAATACTCATATTTCTGCCATCCAGGAATTTTATCAATTTTATTCGCCGCAACTACAAAAGGAGTTTTAAAAGTTCTTAAAATTGATAAAGATTCCTCAGTTTGAGGTTTAAAACCCTCAATAACATCAACAACGAGAACAGCTAAATCAGCTAAAGCACCACCTCTCTTTCTTAAATTAGTAAAAGCTCTATGTCCAGGCGTGTCTATAAACAATAGTCCAGGAACTTTTACTTTTGCTGTCCAGATATCCTTGCATATTTTCTTTATAACCTCCAAAGGTATCTCTGTAGCACCTATATGTTGCGTAATCCCTCCAGCCTCTTTTGCTGCAACTCTAGTTCTTCTTATTTTGTCAAGTAACGTTGTTTTTCCATGATCTACATGTCCTAACACAGCAACTATAGGCGTCCTAATTGTCATGGAAAAACCACAAAATGCTCGCAAGAAGTTAAAAATAAAAATTCAAAAGCTACTCGTAAAGCCAGGCTTCGTCAATCCTTCTATATTCAAATATTTCATCCTCTTTAAAAAACAGAAATATCTCTCTTTCTGCAGATTTTTCAGAATCTGATGCATGAATTATATTTCTTCCTATTTCTAAGCCAAAATCACCTCTTATGGTTCCTGGTGTAGCTTCTAAGGGATCCGTTGCTCCCACTAATTTTCTCATAGCCTTTACTGCATTTTTTCCTTCCACAACCATTACCACTACTGGTCCACTTGTAACGTATTTAATTAGCCCTTCAAAGAAATCTTTTCCTTTATGCTCTTCATATTGCTTCTCTGCAAGTTCCTTAGGTAATTTTATCATTTTTAATCCTACGATTTTCAGCCCTTTTTTCTCTATTCTTTCAATTATTTCCCCAATTAATCCTCTTTGTACACCATCTGGTTTAATCATTACGAACGTTCTTTGCATATTTTATACCTCATGTTTTCTTGTAAAACTTTGTCCACTTTAGTTTTCTTGGATTTCTTCCAAGTTTCAGCATATTCTTTTCACATTTACCTGAGCAAAAATACAGAATTTTGCCATCTTTTCTGACTACCATTTTACCAGTTCCTGGTTCAATCTCGTAGCCACAGAAAGAGCAAATCCTTTTTTCCATTGAGCTCACCACTTTGTTATCTTACTACTAATTTCTTAGCTTCTCTGGCAGTTTCTTTAATCATTAAGATGTCTCCAACTCTAACTGGGCCAATTATGTTCCTTGTAATAATTCTACCCTTATTTTCGCCAGCAAGAACTCTTACCTTCACCTGAGTAGCTTCACCATGCATACCAGTTCTTCCAATTATTTCAATAACCTCAGCAGGTTGGATATCCTCTTCACTCATACATTAACTCACCTCTTATTTCCTCAACCCGTTTAGTTTGCTTATTACGGCCTTAAGCTCTTTTTTAGCTTCTCCTTCATCTATGATTGCAGCTGATGCGCAATTTACATCTATTCCTACTACGTTTCCGAGAATGCTTTTACTTTTTACATAAATATATGGTATATTTTTCTCCTCACAAAGTAAAGGTAAATGTGCTACTATTTCCGGTGGATCTACATCCATCGCTATGTAAACAAGTTTAGCTAAACCCCTTTCTACAGCTTTTGTAGTTTCATTTGTTCCTTTCTTAATTTTCCCAGTTTCCCTTGCTTTTTCAAGTAAAGCTAAAGCCTCATTTTGTAAATCCTCAGGAACCTCAAATCTTATGTAACTCAAATTTATCACCTCTTTTTATTTTAAATAATGAATTAAACTTTCTGAGGCTAATGGTCAATAGAAGTTAATAAAAAATCGAAGTATTTTAAAAATTTTCGAATGAAAAACAAAAGTTATTCAACCTGTATTTTCTTCTTACCTCCTTTCTTTGGATATTTTCTCTTAAAAACTATTTCTAACACACCATTGTTATATCTAGCTTTTGCTGATTCTGGAATTACCTCGCAAGGTAGATTTACTACCTCATAATATTTCCTAGTTTCACCTTCAGCTTTAATTTCAGCACTTTTTTCATCTGCATTAACTTCTATATCTTCCTTATTTACTCCTGGCATTTCTGCAATAACATGAACTTCCTCGTCGGTTTCTATTACATCAATAAGTGGTTTCCTCTCTTCAATTCCTTTTCTTATGGCTTCCGGCTTAGTACCAAATTCTTTGATTTCTGGTTTACCGTCAGGCCCAATTCTAATTGAGAACCCTCTTATAAATGGCTTGAATTCCGATTTTTCAACACTTCTGAAAAATTCATCTATATCCTTGAATATTCTCTCAAATATTTCATCAAATTCTCTACCAAATATGTCAAATATATCGTCCCAATCTCTTCTCCTCCTTCTCCAATTCATAATTCCCTCACCTCCAAATTTACAACCAGTTAAATTTCAAAATTAAAAAATTTAGGCGTACATCTTATGAAAATCTTTTGCAATCTGTTCATACTTTCTGACATCTTCCTCAGTTAAACTTGGTTTAACTTTCTTTAAAGCTTCCTGGAGATGTCTCTTCTTAATTTTAATTTTTCCTGCAATCTTTTTAACCTCTTCCTTGGTTAACTCTTTCTTAACAGCTTCCCTAATTGCGAGCATTCCAGCCTCTCTGCATACAGCTTCAATATCTGCTCCAGAGTAACCCTCTGTTTGGCTTGCTAACCATTCTACTACTATATCTCTCAATTCTTTCTCGAGTTCTGCTTTCAAATCCTCTGATAACTTATCAATATCAACTTTGTCTGGATTTATGGCTGCTAAAGCTTCAATTTTATTTTTATCTTTTATTCTAGACTTTAAATTCTCTATAGCCTTCTTTATATCTTCTTTTTCGTATTCAAGAGGTTTTCCTCTTAGATGAATCTTGAAGATTTCCTTTCTTGCATCCTTATCAGGCGGTGGTATGTATATGTGCCTCTCTATTCTTCCAGGTCTCAATAGCGCCGGATCAACTATATCTGGTCTGTTCGTTGCTGCAATGACTACGACATCTTTCAATTCTTCTAGACCATCCAGCTCGGTCAGTAGCTGACTTACTACTCTTTCTGTAGCATGCGTATCTAATCCTAGCCCTCTCTTTGGGGCTAGTGCATCAATTTCGTCGAAGAATATTATGCATGGTGCAACTTGTCTTGCTTTTCTGAACATTTCTCTGACATGCTTCTCTGATTCTCCAAACCATTTGCTGAGTAACTCAGGGCCTTTTACGCTAATGAAGTTAGCATTACTTTCATTAGCTAAAGCTTTGACTAGCAAAGTCTTACCTGTGCCAGGAGGACCGTAAAGCAATATACCCTTCGGTGGTTTCATATTCATAGCTTTGAATAACTCAGGATACTTCAACGGCCACTCTACGCACTCTCTCAACTCTCTTTTTGCTTCATCCAATCCTCCAACATCTTCCCATCTAACTTTTGGTACCTCTACTAGTACTTCCCTCATCGCTGATGGTTCTATATTCTTCAAAGCCTCAAGAAAGTCCTCTCTAGTGACTTTTAGGTTTTCTAACACTTCTTCTGGTATTTTTTCTGCCTCTATGTCTATTTCACCTTTTTCAATTCTTTTTCTTAGCGCATGCATTGCTGCTTCCTTGCATAACGCCTCTAAATCTGCTCCCACGAAACCAATTGTTAAGTCTGCTAGTTCATCAAGATCTACATCATCTGCCAAAGGCATACCTCTTGTATGTATTTCAAGTATCTCCTTTCTACCCTCTCTATCTGGAACACCAATTTCTATCTCCCTGTCAAATCTACCTGGTCTTCTTAGAGCTGGATCTATTGCATTTGGTCTGTTTGTTGCTGCAATGACTATTACCTCTCCTCTAGCTTCTAGACCATCCATTAAAGCCAAAAGTTGTGCCACAACTCTTCTCTCAACTTCTCCTGTTACTTCATCTCTTCTTGGAGCTATTGCATCGATTTCGTCTATGAATATTATTGATGGGGCATTCTCCTTTGCTTCTTCGAACACCTCTCTTAGTCTCTTTTCTGATTCTCCATAGTACTTACTCATTATTTCAGGGCCGCTAATTGATATAAAGTGTGCATCTACTTCATTAGCTACAGCCTTAGCTATCAATGTTTTACCAGTACCAGGTGGTCCATAAAGCAGAACGCCCTTTGGAGGATCAATACCTAATCTCTGGAACAGCTCTGGATGCTTTAATGGTAATTCTATCATTTCTCTAATAAGTTTAAGTTCTCTTTTCAGCCCACCAATGTCTTCATAAGTCACAGTAGGTACTGCTCTTTTAACTTCTTCTACAGGTTTTTCTTTGAGCTCTATTTCTGTTTTTCTAGAAACTAGAACAACTCCTGATGGCTTGGTTGAAACTACAACAAAAGTTAGCACGTGACCAAAGATTTCAACTCTGAGCTTCTGACCTCTCTTTATAGGTCTCCCCTCTAGTAATCTTAGAAGATACGTCTCTCCACCGAAAACTCTTACTGGTTCTGTAGGGGCTATTACTACTCTTTCAGCTGGTTTTGCTTCTATTTTTCTTATTTTTACTTTGTCATCAATTCCAACACCTACATTGCTTCTTAGATTTCCATCAATTCTAATTACGCCTTTTCCTCTGTCTTCTGGATATCCAGGCCAAACTATTGCAGGTACTGAGTTTTTACCTATAATTTCTATAACATCTCCGCTTTGCAAATTCATTTTTTCCATTACTTCTGGGTCTATTCTTGCAATTCCTCTTCCAACATCTCTATAATAAGCTTCATTAACTTTTAAAACAATTTCATCCTTTTTAGATTTAGGCATAAACATCACCTCAACATTTTATCTTAAAAATAATATTATCTCCAATTTTACATTCCTCTATAATACCTTTACTCTTTAATTTATTAATTGCCCGCTCAATTTCTTTATATGGCAATCCGAAAACCTCAGATAAGTCAAATATAGAATTTATGCCTTTTGTGATCCCTAGTAGGACTAGTTTTTCTAGGTCATCGTCAATTGATCTTTCAATTTCGCTTATTAGTCTTTCAAACATTTCTGTAATCTTTTTATTTATTAAATTCTGAATTCTAGAAAAATGATGCTGTATTTCTTCAAATTCTCTTAACGTTCTGTATATATCCGAGAAATTGCTTAATTCTTTGCTCATATTTTCCTGTATTCTTCTGACATACTCAACTATTCTATCTGTATCAATGTTCTCAGTTTCTGATATCAAGTAAGTCTTGAAATCATGGGGAGTTATTGAAATCTCTATTCTAAAGTTTCTATCAATATAGTAATATCTTCTTCTTCCCTCTTCGAAGCTTCTAATAATCCCTGCTTTTTCTAACTTTTCCAAATGCTCTATTACCGCCTTAGGCGCCATTTTCAGCGAATACGAGATTTCGCTAACATAGCATGGTTTCTTGGCCAACAATGCCAAAATCTTTCTTCGGCTTTCGTTACCTAGTATTTCAAGAAAGTCATTAACGTCCATTCCTTTCACCATGGTTCGTTTATTTTTGTTACTAACAATTAGTTAGTAATATAGTATATAAAGTTTTTGATAGAGATCAAATTAACACGCCAATTGAGTTTTTAAATTTAAAATTCGCATTCTATAAATATTATAATTACATAACTATTTTAATTCTTACAACCTTCTAACGAGTTTCATAGTTTTAAATTGACTTCTTGTACAGATATAATCCAAATAATCATAAAATTTGCTTTTAACTATGATTTGCAAAGATTTTTATCATTATTGGGGCTCCCAAAGCCAAATTTTTTAAGTTAACATCCTATAAAGTTGCGATTAACTTACAAATATGTGTCGCAAAATCAACGATACTTGTAAGCGTGCCCTAAAATCTTGGTTCTGCACAAAGCTTTTTTTGATTTTTACAAAACTTTATTTATGGTAAAATTACTATTCGGCCCAGCTGGTGTGCCGAATTGTTCCAAGGATAGATCAACTGTAGGCGGAATTAGAACAGTTAAAGAATTAAATCTTGATGCAATGGAAGTTCAATTTGTTAGAGGAGTAAGAATGAATGAAGAAACTGCAAAAAACGTTGGAGACGTTTCTAAAGAGCTGGGAATAGTTCTAAGCGTTCATGCCCCCTATTACATTAATTTAAACGCTGAAACTCAAAAGAAATTAGAAGATAGTATAAAGCGACTTAAGGATTCTGTAAAAATTGGATCTCTATTTTTCGCAAGAAACATTGTATTTCATCCTGGTTATTACCTGAAGTCATCAAAAGAGAGTGCATATAAAAAGATAAGAGATTCCATTAAAACAGTCCTAGAATACATCGATCAAAACAATTTAGATGTTATACTAAGACCCGAAACTACAGGAAAACCTACCCAATTCGGTGAACTGGATGAAATAATAAATCTATGCTCAGAACTGGAGAGAGTTTTGCCATGCATAGATTTTAGTCATATTCACGCTCGATATAATGGTGCCTACAACAGTTATGATGAATTCTGCAGCATACTTGAAAAAGTTGAAAATCTAGGTAAAAATGCTCTAAAAGATATGCATATTCACGTTAGCGGAATAGAATATGGCTTAAAAGGTGAAAAGAAACACCTAAATCTAGACGAATCTGATTTTAAGTACATGGATCTATTAAAGGCTCTCATAGATTTTGATGTTGAGGGTTTAGTCATTTGTGAAAGTCCAAATTTAGAAGAAGATGCAATGAAATTAAAGAATGAGTACTTAAAAATGATAAGCTAAAAATTTTTGAGTTTTATGACTTACTTCCCAATAAATTTTTCTAATCTATCAAGTAACTCTTTAACTTTGTCTGTGGAAATCGCGTAGCTTATTCTTATCCAATTTTTGTAACTTCGCCCAAATGCAATGCCTGGTACAGTAGCTACTAATTTTTCTTCTAAAAATCTTTCACTGAATTTTAAACCATCTTCTTTAACATTTACAAACGCATAAAATGCTCCTTCTAATGGTGCAAATTCTAGTTCTAAATTTTTTAAACCTTCTGAGAGTATATCTCTTCTCTTTTTGAACTCTGAAACCATTTTTCTAACACAATCCTGATCTCCATTTAAAGCTGCAACTCCAGCGTATTGAACGAACGTTGTTGGGTGACTAACAGAATGTGACTGTATTTTTAGCATCCTACTTATTACGTCCTCTGGACCAACCGCAAAGCCCAATCTCCATCCGGTCATGGCATAGGTCTTTGAGAATCCATTAACTACTATTAAGTTATTATGAAGCTCTTCATACTTCAACATGGTTTGATATTTATCTTCAAAGACGATTTTTTCATATATTTCGTCGGATAATAAGATCAAATTGTGATCCAACACTAGATCTCTAACTTTATTTAGAAAACTTTTAGGATAAACTACTCCTAGTGGGTTATTTGGAGAATTTATTATAATCATCCTTGTGTTCTTTGTTATATGTTCCTCCAGTGGAGCATCATGAAATCCCTCTGCATGAGGGATCCATTTCACCTTACCCTCCGCTATTAGTACGCAAGCTTCAAAGCTAACCCAGGAGGGATCAAGCAGTATAACTTCATCTCCTTTTTCTATTGTGCTCATTACAGCCTCAAATATTGCGTATTTTGCTCCAGGAGTGACTATTACGTTTTTTTGAGATATTTCCACACCTTCTTTTCTGTATTTTTCAACTATTGCATCTACAAGTTCTGGAATTCCTCTAGTTTGTACATATTTTGTTTTTCCTGATTTCATTGCATTTATCGCCGCATCGATGATATGACTTGGAGTGTTAAAATCAGGTTCACCAACGCTAGCATCAATTACATCCTTTCCTTTCTTTTTCAGCTTTTTTGCTGTTTCAGATATTTTTAAAGTTGCAGAAGGTTTCAACCTATCCACTCTACTTACTTTCATACTCCTTTAACCTCTTAACAAGTTTTACAGCAGCTTCGACGGCTCGTTTAGCATATTCTACTCTCTCTAAAGCCCCCACCGTTCCTACACCAGGACCAGATATACCCAATGTTACAGGTTTTTCGAATTCTAAACTTAGATCAACAAGCTTTCTCGCCGCATGTTGTGCTACAACTTCATCATGTTTGGTTTCACCTTGAATTACGCAACCTATAGCTACTACTGCATCAACACTACCTTTTTTTAGCATTTTCTTAACAGCCAAAGGTATCTCAAAGACACCAGGAACCCTTAGAATTTCAGAGACTTCCGCTCCAAGAAATTCTGCATGTTCTTTAGCCAATATTTCCATAGAATACGTTATTTCCCTATTAAACTCTGAAACTACTAAACCAATACGTATTTTTTCCATTGAGTTTACCTCCCAGTTTTTTCTATTAATCCTGAGATCTCACTTTAACTTCTATCTTTGATTGCAATAATTTTTAATTTTCCGAACTTCCATTAAAAATAATTGCCCATGAGCTCCCATGACAAAGATCATGTTGATAGAGTAGTAGCTTTGGCAATTTATATTGCAAAAAAAGAGGGTGGAAATCTAGAAATTATAAAAACAGCAGCTAAATTACACGATATAGCAAGAGACTACAATAATCATGCAAGAAAGGGTGCTAAAATTGCTGAAAAAATTTTAAAAGATGAAGGATATCCAGAGGATTTTATAAAAGAGGTAGTTCACTGCATTGAAGCTCATTCCTTTTCATCTGGAATAAAACCAAAAACACTAGAGGCAAAGATACTGAGCGATGCTGACAAGCTTGATGCAATGGGTGCAATTGGTATAGCTAGAGCTTTTATGTATAGTGGTGAGAAGGGCAGATCTATTGAAGAGACACTTAGGCATTTTGAGAAAAAACTTTTAAAGCTAAAAGATTGCATAGAGACTCGTACTGGACTAGAACTTGCAGAAAACAGGCATAAATTTTTATTAGAATTTTACAAAGAGTTGAGAAATGAATTAAATTTTATTAAAAAAATAAAAAACGATTATTTTAATGAGTTATTATAATGAGTTATTATGATTAGAGTTGGAAAGCCGTATTCCGATGAAGAAATTTTAAAAGTTTTGCATCCACTTGTAAGAAAATGGTTTCTTAGCAAATATAACACATTTACGCCTCCTCAAAGATATGCTATAGTAGAGGCTTTTAAAGGTAACAATATCCTGATCTCCTCACCGACTGGAAGCGGAAAAACTCTAGCAGCTTTTCTAGCAGCTATAAGCATGTTAGTAGAGAGAGCTGAGAAATTTAGGTTGGAAGATAGAGTATACGTTGTCTACGTCTCACCGTTAAGAGCTCTCAACAATGACATAAGAAAGAATCTTGAGGAGCCACTCAATGAAATATACGAGATCGCAAGAAAGGACAAAATAGAGCTCCAAGAAATTAGAATTGCCGTTAGAACAGGAGACACCACCCAATCCGAGAGGCAAAAACAATTGAAAAAACCCCCTCATATTCTAATAACAACACCTGAAACACTAGCAATAGTTTTAACCAGTCCTAAGTTCTCCAAGATCTTAACTAATGTTAAATATTTAATAATAGATGAGATACACGCCGTAGCTGAAAATAAAAGAGGAAGCCACCTAGCTCTTTCAATGGAAAGATTGCAAAGATTGCAAAAAGGAAAAATGGTAAGAATAGGTCTATCTGCAACCATACATCCCCTTGAAGAAGTTGCCAAATTCTTGGTTGGATATGAAAATGGAAAAGAGAGGGATTGTATAATCGCCGACGTAACTTTTGCCAAGAAAATAGATATACAAGTTCTATCTCCAATAGATGATTTCTTTAATACTTCTGCTGAGGAAATAAGTGAAAAACTTTATAATTTACTATCAGATCTTGTTAAAAAAGCTAGAACTGCACTTATTTTCACAAACACAAGAAGTGCCACCGAAAGAGTTGTATTTCACTTAAAAAAGAGGTTAAACTGCCCAATCAAAGCTCATCATTCATCTTTGTCTAAAAATGTAAGACTCGAAGTTGAAGATAAGTTAAAAAAAGGATTGTTAAAAGCTGTGGTTTCTTCAACCAGTTTAGAATTAGGTATTGATATAGGATACATAGATCTTGTCATTCTTGTTAGTTCTCCGAAAAGTATCAGCAGGGCTTTGCAAAGAATAGGAAGAAGTGGTCACAAGTTGCATGAGACTTCCATTGGAAAAATTGTAGTGGTTGATCAAGATGATTTAATTGAGTGCGCAGTTTTGGCAAAAGAGGCTTTAGAAAAAAGATTAGACAGAATAAAAATTCCAAAAAAGCCTCTTGATGTCTTATGTCAGCACATAGTTGGAATGGCTATTGAAAAGAAATGGAAAGTGGATGAAGCCCTCGAGCTAATAAGAAAAGCGTATCCTTACAAAGACTTGACTAAAAATGAACTCATAGAGGTGCTGAGATATTTATCTGGAAAATACTCCGACTTAGAAAGGAAAAAAGTTTATGGAAAAATTTGGTTTGACGAAGAAAAAGAAGAATTTGGAAGAAGAGGTAAATTAGCAAGACCGATATACTATCTTAACGTGGGAACAATTCCTGACGAGGTATCAATAAATGTTATAACAAAAGATGGAAAGATGGTCGGAAAAGTTGAAGAGGATTTCGCAGAAAGACTTATAGAAGGAGATATATTTGTTCTTGCTGGAAAAACATTTAGATTTCTAAAATCAAGAGGTATGAATATAATAGTTGAAGAAGTTGAAGGTGAGCGTCCAACCGTACCAAGCTGGTTCTCGGAGCAGTTACCTTTAAGCTACGATTTGGCTTTAAAGGTTCAAGAGTTTAGAGGAAAAATAGATAAACTACTATCAGATGAAAGAAACGTTATAGATTATTTGATTAAGGAATATAACTTAGATTACAAAGCTGCAAGAGCGATATATAATTATTTCCTTGAACAAAAGTTATTTAGTGAGATCCCCACTGATAAAAAGCTGATAATCGAGAGATTTGATGATGATAGAAACAATTGTTATGTCTTTCATATGTTAATAGGAAGGAGAGCAAACAATGCTATTTCAAGAGTTTTTGCCTACAGAATAGGTAAAATGAAAAACTGCAATGTTCAAATTGCACTAAATGATAATGGTTTTCTTCTAAAACTTCCAAGAACCAAGAAATTAACAAGAGACGAAATTTTGTCTCTGTTTGATTTAAACAACTTTAAAGAAGATTTAATTTCATCGCTTGATAGAACTGAAATTCTGAGAAGAAGGTTCAGACATGTTGCAGTTAGATCGTTTATGATTTTAAAGAACTACTTAGGAAGAGAGAAAAGCGTATGGAAGCAGCAGATGAACGCTGACTCGATTTTAAGACTTATCAAGAAACTATTTGGAAACGATTTTCCAGTATTAAAAGAAACATATAGAGAGATTATAGAAGATTCGATGGACTACGAGAGCGCAATAGATTACTTATCAAAAATAAAAAGAGGAGAAATTGATATAGAGATCATTGATGTACCTTACCCGAGTCCCTTCTCACTCAACCTGTACATTATGGGAGAAGAGGATATAGTATTGATGGAGGACAGAAGAAAAATCTTAAAACTATTGCACGAAAAAATACTAGAGGTTATAAAATGCGCGGGATAATAAAAGTTGATTATGTAAAACTAATTCCCGAAAGAGCCGTAATAATTGATAAAACTTGCATTATCTCAGATTTACATCTCGGATTCGAAAACGTAGTTGGTTCTTACGGTTTAACATTTCCAAGAGTTCAGATAATAGAAGTTATAGAGTCCTTAAACAAAATCATAGAGAAATACAGAATTAAAAAACTGATTATTGCTGGAGACTTAAAACATGAGTTTGGAGGAAATTTACCATTAGAATGGGACGATGTTGAACTTTTTCTTAAGAAGTTTTCAGATATATTAGAAATAGACTTCATTAGAGGTAATCATGACAATTTTCTTAGCCTCATACTAGCGAAGTACGGGTTTGACTTAAAAGATTCTATTAAAATAAAAGATTGGATGGTAATTCATGGCCATAAGCAGTGCGATTACGAAAAAATAATAATGGGTCACGAACATCCAGCAATAAAGGTTAGAGTAAACAATGCAATTTATACATATCCCTGTTTTTTACACGTTAAAGATGGGAATAGAAAAATTATCGTTCTTCCAGCATTTTCCCCATTGATGTCCGGTGTGGACGTTCTATCGCTGGATTCTTTTCTTTCTCCAATTTTAAAACACATTGACCGAAGTAAAATGGAAATCTACGCGACCAACGATGATGAGGTTTTATATCTTGGAAAAATAGAAAATATCAGAAATATTTTATTAAATATGTAAAATTAAAATTATGAAATACAGTGACACCAGCTATAAGAAATCTAATCGAATACTTTTTAAACTTTGATCTAACTAAAATTTAGTGATAGATGTGCGCGGGTAGTCTAGCCTGGTAGGACAACGCCCTTCCGAGGCGTTGGCCCGGGTTCAAATCCCGGCCCGCGCATTTTCTGTTCTCTATAGATTAACTCTTTTCTATACTTGATGGTTTTAGGCCAATCAATTGACCATATCTTTCAAGCACAAGCTTTCTTAATGTGACGGGGACTCCTGTCAATCTAAGCAATTCATCCAGTTTTTTTAATCTGCTCCTCCAAGATCAAAGAATATGTCAGCAATTGTGCTTACTGTCTTTCTAACCCCCATATCCTTTGGAATTTCAATTAACTTTTCTTTTAAACTAATGGATTCCTTATTCAATGAACGTAATACATGTGAGATCTCAAAGCTTTTTTATTCTTAAATTCCTTACCACATATTTCGCACTTTATCGTTGAATTACCTGTTGCATTCTTCATTACACTCTTCATTAAATCATCTTGAAATTTTCAAAATTTTTTTCAAAATTTTTGTCTTCATCTAGCACTAAGTAGAGCCAAGCTTTTAATCCTTCCTTAAATCCTTTGTCTAAGCTTAAACATATAACAAATGCTGGGATCATGCCTCAACACTCTATGTCTTCTTCCCAGAAACTTGTAAGGTTCATCAATGAGTTTATCTACCTTTGATGAATCTAATCCAAAGAGTCTTGAGAACCTCCTATGAGTCTTGTGATCTGCCATTGTTAGCTTTTTATCTTATGATATTGAAAAATGTATCCTTTACCTCGCAAGTTGTACAATTTTCATGCGTTCCATTTCACGTTCCGTGGGAAGTAGTAAAAGATTCGTCACATCTTAGAAAGATTTATAATTTTGTAAACACAGAGAAAATTAGCGATGAGAAAGGTAGTATTTGTCATTTTAATCATTTCTCTTCTTTTTCTTGGATGCGCTCAAGAGGGAAAACCAACTATTGGAAAACCAGAGATTAGGGAAGTAAGCCATGAGTGGGGTGAAGTAACTACTTCAACAACTGAAATAATAACCAAAATCAAAGTTTACAATCCAAATCCAGTTCCACTGCCGCTAAAAGACATTTTGACTGAAGTTTATATGAACAACATAAAGATGGGAGAAGGTTCTGCATTAAAAGCAGAAATTAAAGCAAGTTCAGAATCAACCATAATCATTTCAACAAAGCTCGAAAATGGCAGAATTCCAGAATGGTGGGTTTCGCACATAAAGAATGGCGAGAAATCAACAATGGATGTGAAGGGTTACTTAGTCTTTGATCTAAAAATTACAGAATTTAAGTACCCCATCGAGCTTTCAAATCCAATGGAAACGGACATCTTAGCCGGATTAAGCTCAGACACTCCACAGAAGCTTAATGTTGGTCCTATTACTCTAACAATCAAGTCGATTAAATCTCAGTGGGGAGAAGTTAACGAAGATTACACTGAAATCATAACCTTAGCCACTATCTACAACGACAATTTGATCCCAATTCCAGTAACAAAGTTCCACTACTTGGTTGAAATGAATGATATTAAGCTTGCTGAAGGTTCAAGTGATGTTGCAACTGTTATACAGCCAAAATCTGAGGCAACACTCACTTTTATCACAAAGCTTGGCAATAAAATTCTCGATGAATGGTGGGTCAGCCATATAAAGAACGGAGAGAAGACAAAAGTCAAAATCGTTTTACAGCCAGTTGTTGAAGTTGCTGGCAAGGAATTCAAGTTCACCTTAGCAGAAAAGGAGTCTGAGTTCACAACCAATCTGCTTGGTAGTTAGAGTATTGATAGGGGTGGTGACATGAATATAAGTAGGATTGTGATATCAATCCTATTTGTTTTACTGCTTCTATTTCCAGTAAGTGCTCTAGGTATACTTAAAGTTACAGTTATACCAAAAGATCCGATAGCTGGTGAAGAGGTAAGAATTATAGTTACAACAGCCGTCACGAATGAACCAGTAGCAGGAGCAAAGGTTTACATTAAGAGCGATATTCTCGAGAAAACCCTAATAGGTGAAACTGATTTAAACGGAGAGCTGAGATATGTATTCGAAGAGCCGGGAACCTACATGATTGGTGTGGAGAAGGAAGGATACACTTCTATACCTGTAGAATCTGGTGAAGTTGTTGTTGTAAAGCCAAAAGGTGTTTTAAAGTTAACTGTAACAGAAGTCGAGGTTGTTGAAGAGCAAGGCAAGATTAAGCAAGTAACAAGCATATATGTCACAGCCAACGGAAATCCAGTTGAAGGAGCTGAAGTTTATGCAAATGACAAGCTCATCGGATATACAGACTCGAATGGATTGCTAACTTATAAATTTGAGCCGGGAGTATACGTTATCGTAGCAAAAAAGACTGGATACATACCAGCAGCTGAGTTCAGCTTAAACATTAACGAGGAGCAATTAAGAAAGAAGCTAAAAGAAAAAGTGGAAGAGGTAAGAGAGAAGTTACCACCGATTATAGCTATGAAGGATCTGTATCCCAAGTACTTCGTTGTCGGAGATGATAAAAGCTATACTGTATCAGCCATAATTTGTGATGAAAAGAGCTTGAAATATGCAAAGCTCCTGTATTCTACCGATGGAGTAAACTGGAAAGAAGTTGAAAGCAGTATCAATACATTAACCAGTACTGATGTTCTTAAGTTAGATCTTAAGTTTAAGATGACTCCACCCCAAATCTACGAAGTAAAGGGAACTATACCATCACAGAAAGCTGGAACTGTCATCTTCTACAAATTCGTCGCTGAAGATGAAGATGGAAATAAAGCTGAAAGTCCAATAGGAATGTACTTCGTCATCGACGATGAGAACGATTTGAGAGTTGTAATAGTTGATCCTTGGGTTAAGTTATGGTTGCTCAAGCTGAATGCTGAAAAGTATGCTGATGCAGCTTCAAAGATGATCAATTACGGTATAGAAGCTGACTGGCTAAGCAAAGCTTATGAGAGAGCTAAAAAAGCTAAAAAGTTCGATCTCATAAAAAGACATTACTGGGAAAGATTGGGCAAGTATAACTTCATAATCGTTGATCCTAATGAAGTCGAAGAGTCTCTTAGTTTTAAGCCAAAGGTATTTATTCTCTCAAACCTCCTGCTTTCTCAATGGGTAGTTCCGCATAAGTTGATAGAATATGCAAGAGAGAACAATGCTGGAATTGTAACAACACATGGAACAATTTTCGATGAAGTTGTGTGGGCTGGCGATAAGAGGGAAAATGCAATAGAAGTTGGGGCAAGACAGCACGTAGGAGACAAGCTGGAAGTATACACACCAGATAATGAAACTGTTGCATTGATGCTTGGTCTAAAGCTCTCCCCACTTGTCGAATATGTAAGAGATCAGATAGCAGAGACCTTATGCAAAAGCAATGATCCACAAGTTAAAGCTGCTGGAAGAGCTTTAGGTTCAGCACCCTTGCATCCAGCTTACGTTCCATTCAGCGGTAAGATGGTAGTTGAGGAAGACCATGAGGTAGTTAAAGACCTAGGCAAGGAATTCCAGATTACCATTCCTTCGATGTACGAAAAGAAGTTCAAGGCTTACACAACCTTCGGCTGGCAATACGTGCTTCCATCCGAACCAGTTAAAGTAGCAAAAGAGAGAGCTAAGATAGCAAAGAAGAAGGCAAAGGAGATCTATAACGAGTTATCTGAATTTACGAGTACTTACATAGGTTTCAGAGCAAATACCGATGCAATGCTCTCTTCCTTAGACTCAAAGCTACTTGACTCAGCTCTCAATTTGAGTATTGAGGATGGCAAGATAAAAGTGAGAATCGAAGATAAAGAACTTGAATTCGATGCTGGAAAGGCTAAACCAGTTATCGAGTTCTTTAAGAAGTACATGCCTGTGAAAGTTGCTGCAATTTCTGATGACTACTTGGCTGGAGTTATTGTTTACGATGAGTGGTTCAGAAAGGATGGAATAAAAGCTGTATACATTACGTTTGAAGTTGAAGCTTCAAGCGATGATGCTGCATGGAAGTTGATCAATAACTGCGTTGCATGGGCTTCAAAGTTCGAATACAAGGAACAAGAAGTAACAAAGGAAATGACAGAACTTATAAA
>Ga0190367_1000511_pt1 | contig 28023 bp, 25 predicted proteins | sample 4872181011_MG_FD_171838 | JGI IMG/M metagenome (GOLD analysis project Ga0190367, IMG submission 171838) | Hydrothermal vent microbial mat bacterial communities from Southern Trench, Guaymas Basin, Mexico - 4872-18-10-11_MG | ecosystem: Environmental > Aquatic > Marine > Hydrothermal vents >...
CACCAGCAGTGAACCCCACGACCAAGCCCGATGAACAAGAGGGCGCACCGCTCCCCCACGCCGCTCAGCGGTCGGGGCCCTGCGCGCGGGCGAGATATGGGGCGGGCCCCCAGCAGCTAGGGGGCCGAGCCGACAACCCCAGCCCCCAACCAGCCGGGCCCCAATGACCACGCGCGCGCCAGGAGGGCCATAAGGGCTTACTATAGGAGGAGAGAGAAGCCCGCCTGGCTCCCAAGCAGCCTAACCCCAGAGGAAAAGCAGACGCTTGAGGAGGAGAAGATGATGGAGTTATTGACCAAGCGTCTACGCGGACTAGATGCCAGCCCCTCTAAATAAGCCCGGAAGCCGAGCCCCCAGGCCTTAGCAGCTGAGCTAGGCTCCCCGGCCAGTCACCCCCCGCCTAAGAGCTAACCTCAGGCCTCTGGAAAAAACCATTGGGTACTTCGAGTCGCCGCTAGCCAAATAAGCAGTTACGCGGCTATTAGCCCGTGGGTGTGAGGGCTCTAAACGTGCTCTTCGAGAGAATAGACGTAGTGTGCCAGACCAGCGGCACATATTTAGCTATAATAAGACCTGGGAGGTCAGGTGAGGTGCTGGAGAAGCTTAAGAGTAGGGCTAGGGTGAGGCTTAAGCTGGGGAGCGCCCTCGTGAAGTACGAATATGGGGGCGCCTCCATAACCTATGTAGCGCCTAACCGCTTAATCGTAAGGCTCAGGGACTCAGGAACACTAGAGGAGGTTAAGGCATTACTACTTAAACTGGTTGGCTAGGGTGCTCAGGAAGGCTAGTTGCGCCTCGGGAACTATTACATGTCAGGCGAAAGAGGTTATAGGAGGCCTTAGCCTGCATCTCACGTGACGAGATTCACCTCGCTTTCATATGAGGACCCCCGTGAGCTCGTATTCGGCAGGGCTAAGCGGCCCATGCGCTACGGACTTGATCTCGAGGTCGGCGCTGGCCGAGTAGTGCCGGAGCTGAAGTACTGGCCTAGTAGAGGGGCTGAGGAGGCTGGGAAGCTAGTCGAGGAATTTGAGAGGATCACTGGGGACGTGCTGGAGAGAGCGGTTGACCTAGGGATGGAGGCTCTACAGCTGGAAACTGAATTAAGCTATAAGGCTACCATGCAGCCTAAGCTGGCTAGGGAGATAGTCGAGGCCCAGAGGAGCATCATGGAGAACTACCACAGCGAGCATGGCATAGCACTAGCACTGAGGGTCACAGTGGCTGACATAAGGTGGTCTAGGCAAATCTCGAGGGACGAGGCGCTGGCCCTAATGATGGAGGCATTTGAGGAGGTAGCCGCTGCGGGAGCTGATGTGCTATCAATCGAATCGATAGGGGGCAAGGAGGTCTTTGACTACTCGATAGTTAGGGGGGACCTGGAGGGGATAGCGCTGTCACTGGGCATCCTAGCCCCAATAGATGTTGAGAGGCTGTGGAGGGAGGTGGTTAGGATAGCAGCTAGGCATGGTGCGGTGGCTGGCGGAGATACCGCGTGCGGCTTTGCTAACACGGCCATGAAGCTTGCGGGAGGCTTCGTGCACAGGATGATGCCCCACACCCTGGCCGCTGTGGTGAGGGCTATGAGCATATCGAGAACCCTCAAGGCTTATGAGGTTGGAGCCAGGGGGCCAGGCAAGGACTGCGCCTATGAGAACGTGGCCATAAAGGCAATTACCGGTTACCCGATATCGATGGAGGGGAAGACCAGCGCAGTAGCGCATTCCAGCCTGGTGGGCAACATAGCAGCGGCCACCTGCGACCTCTGGTCCAATGAGCAAGTCGAGAACCTGAAGCTGTTCGGAGGAACAGGGCCTCAGGTATTCCTGGAGATATTACATTATGACTGTGAATTAATGAACGCAGCCCTAAGGATGAGGCGCGAGACCACATTGCGGGACCTGATGGTGGAGTCTGATGCTTGGAAGGATCCACAGGCCCTAATCCTGGCACCACTATTCGCCTGGGAGATAGCCCATGCGGTAGTAGAGGAGAGCGATGATTACCGGAGAGCCCTTCGAGCGGGTATTAAGGCTCTACAGCTCATCGAAGTGGAGTGGAGGAAGGGCAGGCTGAGGATGGATAACAGGGAGGCGGGCTACATGCTACGCCTCAAGCGCGAGTTCGAGCATTTGCCGCTCGATGCTGAGGATTTACTCGAGAAGGCTGAATACTACGAGTCGAGAGTCGGCTCCTTTAACCTCTCCGATTACCTCTAGCTAAGTGCTCGGCTACTATATTCATGTATTTAAACACGTCATCAGGGAATACTAAGACGTAGACCCCCCGCCATCCCTCAGCAACCAGCCTCCTATACGCCTGGTACACTGCTCCCGCGCTTAGGCCTATGAGTAGGCCTTCCCTCCTCGCAACTATCATGACTCCCTCCACTGCCTCCTCCAGGCTGATATCCACTATGCGGTCCGGCCTAGCCTTCTCGAGCCATTTTGGCTTAGCCTCAACCCGCTTTATCTCTGGGATCCTGCTGCCGGGAGCTGGCTGGACCCCGACTATCTTCACCTCATCTCCGTACTTCTCCCCCATTCTCTTGGAGATCGCGTATATGTGGCCGGAAGTGCCTATGCCAGCTATCACGAAGTCAGGCTTCCTTCCCCACAGCCTCGAGCTGTTCTATGAGCTCGTTAGCAAGCGTCCTGTAGTGGACTTCAGGGTTAGCATAGTTCTCGAACTGGTTAAGGTTTAAAGCCCTATTCCTCTCTGCCAAGCTGGCAACCCACCTCCAGAACTCCGGGCTTATAGTCTCATAATCTGTCTCAATAATCCCAGCCCCCAGTATCCTTAGCAGCTTGAGAGTAACGGCTGGTGGCTTCTTGGGCAGAAAAGCAGTTAACTCTAGGCCATAGAAGTTGCAGAGAGCGGCCAACGCTATCCCAACATTGCCAGAGGTTGCCTCATAGAGCTTTCTCCTCACCCTATCTTCCTCCAGGGCCCTCCTCAACATGTTCCAGACAGGCCTGTCCTTCACACTCCTGCTGAACGGATTGTAGCACTCCAACTTAGCCCATACCTCCACCCCATCTCTACACTCGCTCTTCAACCTCACTAGAGGCGTGGGTCATCCATCCACTAGGAGGGATACGACATCCGGGTATACCCTACGCCTCCTATCCAGGAACTTCCGTAATGCCTCTGTCATATCATGATGCTTCGGCTTGGGAGCATATAAGACTTATCTCAGGAGAGATTAGTTAGAGAGAAAACGAGTATTTAACTACAGCTTCAGTGCTCTCTGAAGAATCTGGCCGAGCATGAGACGCACGGATCGTAGGCCCTTATCAGCATCTCGGTCTTACGCTCTAAGTCCTCCACTCCCTGCTTTAGAAGCACTGTTACAAACTCCCTGGCATCAGCCTCCAAGTTCTTGTAGTTCTGCGCTGTTGGGGTCACTATATTGGCTAGGGTCACCCTACCCCTAGCATCTAGCCTATAGTGATGTATCAGGAGGCCGCGCGGAGCCTCGGTGACGGCTACACCCTCGCCCTCGTGCACCTCGAAACCGATCCTAGCCCTGCCAGGCGGTGACTCAAGTAGAGCATCCAGTATTTCAATAGCTCTCTCAGCGAAGTGTACAAGCTCTAGCGCCTGAGCCCTATTGTTGTCGAATGGCGAGTAGCTGGGGAACTTCACACTAAAGCTCGCAGCCATCTCGCGAGCGCCGTCGGAGAGGTTGTGGTAGTTGTTATTGAGCCTTGCTAAGGCGCCGACCATGTACTCGCTTCCATCACTTAGCGTATAGTGGCGGGCCATGGAGTAGCTCTCAGTGACATACCTAATGTGCCTTTCATACTCATGGGGCTGGAACTCGCCGCGGCCACTTACAGCCACAGGCCCCTTAAGCAGAGGGATCTCGCCATCCCCCCTTAACGAGACGTAGGCTGTTCTCCTTTCAAACTCAGGAGCCTCGAGAGATAGGATTAGGCGCACAGGCTCCTCGACTAGATCCCTGAAAGCCTTAGCTAACGCTAATGCCCTCTCAAGCTTGAGTCTAGAGGGTAAGCTTGTGAAGCCGCCGACAACGGGAGTCACGGGGTGCACAGCCCTGCCTCCCACGATCTCGGTTATCGCGTTAGCTATCCTCTTGAGCCTTAATACCCTCCTGATTAGCGGCTCGTGGCTGGGCAGGAGTTCAAACACGCTACTCCTGCCCATGAAGTCCGGGAGCACGAAGAAGTATAGGTGCAGTATATGGCTCTGGAGGTGCCCGCCTATCGCCACTAGCTCGCGCAGCAGCTCTAACTGCTCGGGCAGCTCCACCCCCAGCGCCCTTTCCAATGCCTGGACTGAGGTTACCCTGTGTATTGCCTGACACACACCACACATCCTCGACGCCAAATCGGGCACTTCTTCGTAGTCCCTGCCTAGGAGGATACGCTCAAGTAGCCTGGTCCCCTCTAAGGCCTCAGCCCGCGCCTCAGCTACCCTCCCCTCCCTAATGACCACAGCTAAGTTGAGCAGGCCTTCTATCCTAGCAACCTTCTCCAACACTACCTCCTTAGCCACGCCTACCACCCCCTACCTGCTTCTTAAGCTCCCACAGGTACTCGGGCACCTCAATCCCCCTCTTAGTGAAAATCTCAATTAGCGAGTCAACATTGGCGTCCTCGGCTAGCCCCCTGCATCCAATGCACCTTCTCCCAGAGGTTGGACATACTGCACCACAGCCTCCCCTAGTTATAGGCCCTAGGCAGGGAATGCCCTTATCCAATAGACACTCATTATCCTTTAAAATGCACTCAGCACACACATTGAAGGGCGCGGGCCTGTACTCCTTACCCATTAACAGCTCCTTGAATAACCTCAGGAAGTCGTCCCCGTCTATCGGGCAGCCATATACGTAGTAGTCCACCTTGACATACTTATCCAGCGGGTCGGCCCTGAATGACTTTAAGCCGCGCGGCAGATCCACGGGCACGCTGTCAAACTTGAAGTCCTTAAATAGGAACCTGCCACCATGGCAGGCACAGTCCCCCAGCGCGACTAGGATCTTGCTCCTCTCTCTAATCTCCCTGAGCTCCCTCTCCTCCTCATCGCTCATAACAGCGCCCTCGACTATGGCTATGTCCAGCCTATCGTAGCTCTTCTTCACGCCCAGCAACCTACAGTCGACTAGCTCCACGCTCCTCATCATTTCCAGAATCTTGTCCTCCAAGTTGAGGACCTGTACTAGGCAGCCCTCACAGGAGGACATGCTGAATATTCCCACCTTAGGCTTCTCCACGGCTCTCACCTCACGAGAGCAGGCTCAAGGAGCCCCTTGACTTCGCTGTACTTAAACACGGGCCCATCCCTGCACACGTACTTGCCCCCTATCATGCAATGGCCGCAGAACCCCATCCCACACTTCATAAGCCTCTCGAGTGAGAACAGTATCCTATCATCCGTGAACCCCATCTCCACAAGCCTCCTGGTGACGAAGTATATCATTATCGGCGGGCCACACTGCACCGAGTAGGTCTCGCGAGGGTCCACCTCCACGTCGTCCAGCAGCACCGTCACTACTCCTGTCCTGCCACGCCATGTCTCATCCCCCACGTCCACTGTGAGCCTAACGTCTATGTGCTCCCTCCACCTCTCCAGCTCCTCCTTGTAGACTATGTCTTTAGGCGTTCTAGCACCGTACAGGAGTATTACGTCGCCGAAGCTGTTCCTATGAGCTATCACGTACTCGATCAGGGGCCTTAGCGGTGCTATGCCTATCCCTCCCCCTATCATGAGCAGGTTCTGCCCCTTCATCTCCTCGATTGGCCAGCCGCGCCCAAAAGGCCCCCTAACACCGACGACGCCTCCCTCCCCCATGTTGAAGAGGGCCCTAGTCACGTTACCCACTCTACGCACTGTTACCTCTACGTAGCTCCTCTCGAGGGGAGATGATGAGATCGAGAAGGGCGCCTCTCCATAGCCAAAGGCGCTGACCTCTATGAACTGGCCCGGCGTAAACTCGAGGCCTCCGCTCCCCTCTATCTCGAGCCTGAAAGTCGCGGTGTCGGGCGTCTCCCTCCTAGTCTTGACGATTTTAGCTAGTGCGGGGAGGTAGGGATTCCCCCTCATAGCTCCACCACCCTCTTAGCTGCCTCCCTTATGTCTATGCCAGCAGGACATACCTTAATGCAGCGGCCACAGCCCACACACTCTATCTCGCCAATCTCGTCAACTCCGTAGCAGTACTTGTGGTATATCCGCTGCTTAACCCTAGATGGCCTCTCGCTCCTGAACACCTTGCCCCCAGCCACTCGTGTAAAGCTCAGGAAGTGGCACGAGTCCCAGACTCTAACTCTCTTCCCACTGCTCCCATCCAGGCTGGGCTCATCGTAAACGTCAAAACACCTGCAGGTCGGACACACGTAATTACACTTGCCACAGGCCAGGCACCTCCTACCATACTCGAGCCACAGTTCCGCATCGAAGTTCTTAGCAAATGCCTCATAAACCTTGGTTAGGTCGGGGAGCTCCTGCCTCCTAATCTCTGCCTCAACCCTCTTAAGCATCTCCTCCCTCTCATTCACCTCGTCTTTGCTAGCTGGTTTGAAGAGGTCTAGGTTCAGGTTGACTACCCTCTCTCCCTTATCACTGCCGATCTCGACGAGGTAGCGGTCACCTAGATCTGTCATTAGGAGGTCAAAACCTCCGCTAGCCTGTGGACCGCTGCCGGTGAAGGCGCAGAAGCAATACTCGTCAGGCTCATTACACGTCAAGCCTACGATTAGCGTGCCGTCTCTGCGGGCCGCGTAGTAGGGATCCTTATACTCCCCTATCAGCACCTTATCTAGGATCTCTAAGCTCTTAATGTCGCAGGGCCTCACGCCTAGCAGCGCTCTCTTAGCCCCCCTCACCTCCTCAAGCTTATCGTAGAGCTCTACTCTGCCCCCAGTAACACGGTACGTGAAGAGGACCTCTACCTCGGGGAAGAAGAAGCGCTTAGGAGGGAGCAGTGTAGTCCCTTTGTACTCCATGTTGACCTCAGCAGGATCTGAGACATAGCTAAGGAAGATGCGGCCCTCACGCTCGACTGGTGCTATCACCTGGTACGCCCCCAGCAGCCTCTCGAGCAGTACAGTGAAGTCCTCCTTAGTGATTACGACAAATCTCTCCATACGCTAGCACCTTCTGCTCGCTAGCTCTATGGACGGGGACTTATCAAAAAGCCTTTCCTCAACACTAATCTACCAGCCCGCGCCCAGGAGCGCTGTACTAGGAGCTGCTGGAGGTGTAGCGGCCTAGACCGGCTGGTGCTGCAAATGACTTATCAAGGCACCCTCGCCTATGCCGCGATGATTAAAGGAGTGCTTAAGGACAGTAAGGTAGTAGTTGAGGATGGAGAGGAACTAGAGGAGAGAGGCTACGGGCGCAGGGAGGAGAGAGTGCTTATGCTAAGCCTCGTCGAAGCTGCCTACCTCATTGATAGGGGGGACTTAGAGGTGGTGAGCGAGGATGGAGCCACCCTCAGCTTTGAGGAGCTGGTCAGGGCAGCCACTGTTAATGATCCGAGTTTTTGGGTGAGGCTACTCGTGTACTCTGACTTGAGGCATAGAGGCCTGAGGGCGCGCCCGCTTGAAAGCGCTATCCCAGCCTTCCTCGTGGAGAAGAAGGTGAGGGAGAGCGAGAAGAGGTACCTTGTGCTCTGCCTGGAGGAGGGAACTAGAGTGGGGTTTAAGGATGTTGAGGCCTACCTACGCAGGGCTATGGAGGCTAGGAGAGAGCTGATCTTCGCAATCGTGGATAAGGAGGGGAATATCTCCTACTATCGCGTCGAGAAGGTGATGGGGGCTTGAGGAAACTCAAGCCCGTGTACTCCCGCCATGTTGTGAGTAAGAGCGAGAGGAGGAGGCTTGTGGAGCTACTGCGGAACTCGCTCCCCCCCGCCGCCGAGCTGTTGGAGAGAGCTAAGCGGGCGGAGCTAGCGAAGCTTAGGCTGGGGCCCATCGACCTGCTCATAATAGATGGCGTCCCAGCCATTGTTATCAGAGGGGAGGGGGTGTCGTATCCCACAATACTCGCAGCTCACAAGCTGAATTTGAGGCTCCCAACCGTGGTGGTGGATATGGGCGCTGTGCCACACATACTTAATGGAGCTGATGTGATGGCACCTGGTATCGTGAGGTTCGACGAGTTCGGGAGAGGAGCCATAGTTTACGTGGCTGATGAGGAGGGGGGAAGGGTATTCGCGGTGGGACGCGCTTTAGTCAGCAGTTCAGAGCTCTCTAACATGGAGCGGGGCAAGGCCATTAAGACCCTGCACTACGCTGGAGACAAGCTCTGGAAGATCATAAGGGAGGTGTAAGCTGAAATAGCTAAGCGAGTTCAAGCGAGAATTTATCTCCCGCTTTCAGCGTCACCCCCTCCTCCAGCGTTGCCCTTACCATGCCGTCCTCGAGTACCCATTCGACTCTCAGCTCCCTCTCCCCCAATCTAGCCTTGACCTCCTTGATGCTGGGTACCAGCCTCTCCACGACTACCTCCCTGAGCTTAAGTGAGCCATAATGGAGCTCGATCAGCACCCTCTGCCCTCCCCCTGTAACGCGCTGCTCCACCAGCCCCCAGCATCCCGGGAGGCTTAGTATCCACCTGAAGTTCTCCTTCCTAAGTCTTGGCGCGAACCTCAGCACTCGCGCTCCGGAGTCGTACAACAGCCCCTCCACCGCCACTATCACCGCCCAGGAAGACATTGGCCTCATGTAGTGTGCGCCCCACTCCACGTGGTTCCAGTAGTGGCCAGCTAGCCTATACCTCTCGTGCACTGCCCTGAGCACCTCGAGGCCCTCCTCAACCAGCCCCTCGCTTATCATATGTGAGGCAACTGCGAACTCCACTCCACTCCACGGCGTGTCCATCTGAGACCCGACTCTGAACGGTATGCCAGTGCCATTTGGGTAAACAGTGTCGCCCACGAGCGCGGGTCGCGGCCCCTCGGGATAGGCCCCATTTATCAGGCCCTCATCAGGCTTGAAGTTGTACTTCTTCACCGCCCTCAGGGCTGAGACCACCTTCTCCCTATCCACCACATAACCCAAATCAGTGAGCGTTGACGCGTACCACTGCCCTATTAATTGCGCGGCTGCACAAGCCTTATCCCTTAAGCCGCTCACTGGGTCATGCCACAAGTCGAAGTACTCACCATTCCACAGCACCTTAACCAGGTTCTCGCGAGCCTCTCTCAGCAGTCGTTCATACCTCTCCGCGCGCTCGCTATCGCCCAAGCGCACAGCTGCGCGGGACGCCGCCCTCAGTGCGGCCAACCACAATATGCCAGTATACGCAGCGACCCCTATGAAGCTCCAGACATCAAATGTCTGGAAGCCTATGGGGAGGTGGGCCTCACCCTGCGCGGCTAGTACTAGGAATTCCAGTAGCCTCCTCGGGAAGCCCCCTAACCCCTCTACTGCTCTGAACATCGCGTCGAAGCCCGCTGGCGTCTGGTGATAGGGCAGGTGTAGGCCCACAGTATCGTGAAGCCTCAACACCGCCTCTAGCGCCTCCACCATCCTCGGCCATAGCTCCTTCAGCAGGTCCCAGCTCATCCACAGGGCATCGCGATAAGCCATAAGGACGAACTTGGGCATTAAGTCCACCATGTGGTACGCATCAGGCCTCTTCAGGGACACGCCGAAGTAGTGCGGTACACGCCCCCTCGGATCCTTCCCAGTCTTTGCAATGACACGCGAGGTCAGCTTCTTTAACTTCTCGAAGTCCACAGTAGCTGCTGGATCTCTCGCCAGCTCCTTCTTCAGCTCGTACATGTTCTCAGGCACTGCTAGCGCGTAAGCGGTGTAGTAGGGCTCACAGTCGGGGCTTAGCTGCCACTCAGCATGCTGCTTAAGGAACTTGACCTCGAGCTCGGGGAAGAGGAATAGTAGCATGACTGAGGCATAGTACATGACATCGATAGTATTGAAGGCCGACGTGCCTGGCCCCATGTAGTATGGGTCCCAGTACCCCTCCCATACCCCGAACCTTCCATCCCTTGTGAACCACGTCGCCTTAACCAGGGTCGTCAGCTGCGACCCCACGAGGTCGGCTAGCCATCTATCCACCGTCCCGTTCACGTAGAGGTCATCGTGGAACTTCTTAGTGATCTCGTAGAGGCCGCTAAGCCTCTCAGCCACATACCTGGCCACGTCTTCAGCTGACGTAAACCAGTTCTCGTAGGCGTGTCCCAGCCTCTCGCCCAGCTCGTCATAGTGGCTCGGGAAGAACCACGTGAGTATGTACGTGATGGTGCGCTCCTCCCCTGGCCTTAGCGTCAGTCTCGCACAGAGGACCCCGTAGAAATCCTCCTCGGCCACGTGCCTATGAGGCCCACTCACAGCGCCATCAGCTCTCAAATCCACCCACAGCCGCGCTAGAGCCTCCTTCCTCTTGGGAACCACAGCGCTATAGCTCACCTCTCCGCCCACTACAGTTAGCGCCATGGAGCCGCCCTCTAGGGCGTGCCGCGGTGGTACACCCTCTCCCCGCATCACCAACAGTGTAGGAGACCCGGGTTTCACCTCATTTACCCCAGCTACTCCCTTGAGCGCCGTGAAGGGGTTCCTAATCCCCGCCAGGAGAGAGACATCGACCTCCTCCTGCCCCTTGTTACGTAGCTTAAATCTGAAGATCGCGGCTGGAGTTGAGGAGTTCTTTACATCTCCGGGTATTAGGGGCGAGAAGGCCTCGAGCTCTACCTCGACGTGGAGGGAGGGGTCATCGTAGCGCAGCAGGGCGAAGGGCGGCTCTCCCACGAACTCGATTCCCTCAACCGGCTTAACCCAAGGTAGCGTGTAGGGGTCACCCCCCAGCTCGTAGCTACCAGCCCTCAGCAGGCGTACTATGGGGAACCCCCCCTTAGGGCAAGTCCTTATAGCGAAGAACATGTCGTCCTCCTTCATGTATACAGCCCTCCTGTCGTCGCTCCTGCTGCTCCAGGGCCCATTATTGAAGATGTGCCAATCGTAGATCTTACCATCAGCCCTTATCTCGATGCTCCCCGTGCCCAAGCCCCCCAGCGGTATGCCAGATGCAAGCGCATGCCTGTACACGTACCTCAAGGCTGGGCCCCGTTAACCTATCCGTGGCGGTAAAAATGACTTCCCTGCTACACTGCACGCAGCGCCTCCAAGTTCTCCGGCGCGTAAACCTCAATGCCCGGCAGCCTGTGGGATAGGTAGCTCCTAAACTCCCTTATCTTATTCCTCTCCCCATGGTTTAAGACTAGCTTCCGAGGCTTCGGGCTAACTCTCCTCAAGTAAGCCATCAGCTGCCTCCGGTCACTGTGGCCCGAGAAGCCCTCAACTCTGTATATCGACATCTTCAGCTCCCTGACCTCCATCCTCCCCCTCGCGTCGATAAACGTCAGCCTCCTCAGCCCCTGCAGTATCTTCCTCCCCAGCGTGCCCTCAACCTGGTAGCTCACGAATATCAGGGAGCTCCTCTCGTCATCCGCCAGCAGCTTTAGGTACTCCATTATGGGGCCCCCAGTCAGCATGCCTGAGGTAGCCATCACGACGCAGGGCCTGGCCTCCAGCACCTCCTCTCTCTCATCTCCCTTCATTATGTGCACATTAGGCGCTGTGAATGGATTCACCTTATGGAATATCATCTCGCTGACTGTAGAGTTCAGGTACTCTGGGAACACCGTGTGGATCGCGTTCACCTCATCTATCATCCCCTCGATGAATATGGGGACTTGTGGGAGTTCACCGCTCTCCATAGCCAGCTTAAGGGCTAGGAGCACCTCCTGCGCCCTCCCCACGGCCAGCACAGGGATTAGCACTATCCCATTCCTCTTCAGTGTCTCAGCGACTGCGCTCACAAGCTGTCTGCGCGCCTCATCCCTATTCGGTAGTACATCGTCCCTGCCGCTGTAGGTGGACTCCATGATGAGCATCTCAAGCCTCGGGAACTTATAGTCAGCCGGGTCTAGCAGTAGGGTGCGCTCAAACTTGAAGTCCCCCGTGTACACTATGTTCACCAGCCCCTCGCCTATGTGGAGGTGCACTATAGCGCCCCCGAGTATGTGGCCAGACCTGTAGAGTGTCAGCTTGATGTCTGGGGCTATATCGGTCACCTCCCCGTAGTTCAGCGTGTAGGTGTGGAGGACCGCGGTGGCGACGTCCTTATAGCTGTACGGCAGCGGCCTACCCTCCCTCTCAGCCACTCTCAGGTAATCCTCCTGGACGAGCTTCATCAGGTAGAGAGTGGGCTCTGTCATGTAGACTGGGCCCCTATACCCGTACTTGAATAAGTACGGCAAGGCTCCACAGTGGTCTAGGTGTGAGTGAGTTATGATCACTGCGTCTAGCTTCTCAACGTCGAACTCGGGAGCCTCAAAGAAGGGGTATTCATCACCATTCGACGTGGGTTTTATCCCGGCGTCGAGCAGCACCTGGCTCTCAGGAGTCTGGACGAGAATTGCGCTGCGTCCCACCTCCTGGAATGAGCCTAGCCCAACTACCCTAACGTAGCTGTTCTCGAAGAGCTTCACCCTATAGATCCTGTGGCCTACAGCCCTCAGGAGGCGCATCCTCTCATCCTTCCTAGCCCTGAATAGCTCCCTCACCTCAGAGACGGTCTTTGATGGTATAGTCGGCGCCCTAAGGATCCTGGGATACCAGCACGTGAGCTCGAATATCGCCCTCCTAGTCTCGCCTCCCTTTCCTATCACGTAGCCCGGCTTCTCCGCCTCTATCTCCACCTCTCCCGCTACCTCATTGAACACTATCCGCTGAATATTGGCCTCGGGGGGCACTATCGACCTTATCACCTGCTCCGCCTTCTCGGGAGGTAGCCTGACCTCAGGGTCTCCCCTCACCACTATCCTCTTCTTGATGCTCTTCACTATCTCCTTGATCAGCCTCTCGTTATCCCTCACGAAGACTGAGGGGCTCTTAGTGTAGATCGCTATTCTCGGCCCCTCAAACTCTATCCTAGTGATGTCGGCGGTCGGCGGGAGATGCTCGAAGATCTTCCTTCTTAGATCTATCAGAGTACCGCTCAACAGCTCCATCAGGGTCGAGCACCCCTGTCAGGAGGATAGCACATCTTCCCCTCTGAAGAACCTGATACTACCCTTCTCTACCAGGGCCAGGTCGATGCCCTCGCCGCTCCCAGGATCCCTGAGCGCTGCCGCTCTCACAGCCTTAGCCGCGAGCTTAAGCGCCTCCTCGGGTCTTGCATCCTCCCTGTACTCACTTTCGATGATGCTTACAGCGAATGGCGAGCCGGAGCCTGTAGCCGTGTATTTCTCCTTGGTAACCGTGCCTAGCCAGTCCAGGCTATAGAGCCCAGCTCCTTCCCTGTCCACACCTCCTATTAACATCTGCACTACCACGAGCGGCCTATTCCGGAACAGGTAGGTTGATGCCAGTGTGGCGAGCGCCTTGACGCTTATTGGCTCCCCCGTATTCAGCTTATAGTAGAGCGCCTCCATCCTGAGGCGCTCTACTAGCCACTGGGCATCGCCCACGTAGCCAGCTATCGTAACCGCCACGTGATCATCGACCTTATGGATCTTCCTGGCCCTCTTGTGGGCTATGTAGAAGCCGCTGGTAGCCCTCCTATCCGCTGCGAGTACCACGAAGTCTCTGAAGGCTATGCCTACTGTGGTAGTGCCTTTCAACGCCTTCTCTAACTCCTTCGGCGGAGAAATAGAGTACATAGTCCCCACCTCACATCACCTCTTAAAGCTTAAAAGTATTGTGTGAGGATGCTATCGAAGCTCTAGGTGGAGCCCTTGCCGAGAGTAGCCATGGTCACGAGGGCACAGGCGAGGGTGGGGCTGGTCTTCCGCGTCATGCCGAATGCGCGCTGCCTCACCTGTAGGCTGTATAAGGTGTGCGCTGGCCTATTAAGGCCTAAGGGCAGGTATAAGATCCTGGCTGTAAGGCGTAAAGCCCACTTCTGCCCTCTCATCAGAGACTACATGGTCGTTGTAGAGGTTGAGGAGCTGCCCCTGCTGGCAGCCGTGGAGAGCAAGGTGGCCGTAGAGGGCGTTACTCTGAGATACGAGAGCATCAGCTGCCCTCGAGATAGCTGCCCCTACTACGAGTACTGCACAAATTCTCCACTGGTGGAGGGAGAGAAGGTTAAAGTAGTGAAGGTTGTGGAGAGAATTGCATGCCCTGCATCACGGTCTCTGATGCTTGTAGAGCTTCTGCCCGTGGCAAGCTTTAAAGACCCCAACTCGAGGTGAAGGCCTGTGAGCTCGGAGGAGAGGATGTATAAGTGCCCTAAATGTGGCAAGGAGTTCTCTAAAGAAGAGATGGAAATACTGCCGGGCGTCAAATGTCCTTACTGTGGCTGGAGGATAGTCGTTAAGCTTCGGCCTCCAGTGGTAAAGACCGTCAAAGCTATTTAGCGCACTAAGGCGGGGAGCGCGCGTATTATTAGCTTGGCTGCAGCGTAGCTTGTCACGTCATTAATGTCGAGAAGCGGATTCACTTCAACTACATCTAGGCCAACTACGTCGTCCTCCAGTACTTCAAGTAGAGCGCGCTGGAGCTCCAAGTAGCTTAGGCCGCCAGGCTCGGGGCAGCTGACCCCCGGGGCCACAGAGGGGTCTAACACGTCTACATCAACCGTGACGTAGCGCGGCTTCCCAAGGGCGCTGAGCTCATCCCTCAACGCGCTCAAATCTGACCATGCATAGAGTACACGCACATCCTCATCTAGGGCCTCCACCTCCTCCCTCGATACCCCCCTGGCGCCCACTACCAGAGCATCTTTAATGAGTCCAGTCTCCCTAAGGCGCCTCAGCACGGTGGCGTGGCTCAGCTTCTCGCCTTCAGGGTACTCATCCCTGTAATCCAGGTGCGCGTCGAACATGACTAGCGAGACCGGCCTGCCTAGGCCCTTGACTAGGCCCAAGGTCACTGTGTGATCCCCGCCTATCCCCACGACAACCCTACCACTAGAAGAGAGCTCCGCCGCGACCTTGGATACTAGCTCCACCATTCTCAGGGGGCTGATACACTCCTGTAAATCACCCACATCAGCCACAGGGAGGTCGGCGGAGTCCACACGCGATACGGGATCGTAGGTCTCCAAGTTCTGTGAGACCTCCCTCACCCTGGCGGGGGCTAGCCTGCAGCCGGGTCTGAAGGTCGAGCCCGCGTCATACGGGACGCCGAGGATCACGGCTTTAGCACTTAGATAGTCGCGGCCGAGCCCTATGAAGGATGGCGCCCTGGGCTCAGTGTACAGCTCTACGTACCCCGCCACTGCTCCCAATCCTCGTCAGGAACTCGTCGATCACCGCCGCTAGGGATCCCTCCAACTCCCTAACCTCGTACCTCACCCTGACCACGGGCTTGTTTATCCTGAGGTACCTGGATATGTCGGTGGGAGTGCCGAGCACCACCACGTCAGCTGGAACCCTGTTTATCGTCTCCTCCAGCTCCTTCATCTGCTCAACGCCGTACCCCATCGCTGGCAACACCGCGCCTATGTGCCTATACTTTGCGTATACCTCCCTAAGGCTCCCCACGGCGTAGGGCCTGGGATCCACTACTTCCGCTGCCCCGTACTTCTGAGCTGCCACATAGCCAGCTCCATAGCTCATGTGACCATGCGTCACGGAAGGCCCATCCTCGACCACCAGCACCCGGCGCCCCCTTATCTCCTCAGGCCTATCAACTGTCACCTCAGACGCAGCGATTATCACCTGAGCACGGGGATTAGCCCTCTTGACTCTCTCCACGACTTCGTCAACCACCTCTCTACTCACCATGTTAGCCTTATTGACCAACACGACGTCCGCCATCATCAGGTTCACAAGGCCAGGGAATGATGAGACCTCATGCCCAGGCCTTGTGGGGTCGACAACCGTTATGTGCAGGTCAGGCTTTACGAAAGGCCAGTCGTTGTTGCCGCCGTCCCATACTATCACGTCGTAAGGCCCCTCCTCTACCTCCTTCAGTACTGCCTCGTAGTCCACCCCCGCGTACACTGTAGTGCCCTCAAGGACGTGCCACTCATACTCCTCCTTCTCCTCTATCGTGTAGGCAAGAGCGTCTAAGTCCTCAATGCTCGAGAACTTCTGCACCCTCATCTTGACCAGGTCGCCATAGGCCATTGGGTGCCTGATGACGACCGGCCTCACACCCCTCTCCTTAAGCAGCCTAACTACCCTGCGAGCAGTGCTGCTCTTGCCGGCTCCCGTCCTGACTGCTGTGATCGCCACAACCGGCTTCTTGGACTCTAGCATAGTATCCTCCACGCTTAGTATCCTGAAGTGCGCGCCCGCTGCGAGGACTCGGCTGAGCTTGGCTAGCATATCCTCGCAGAGGAGGTCACTGTAGGACAGCACAACCTCCTCAACTCCGAACTTCCTGATTAACTCCTCTAGCATGGACTCAGGGTATATGGGTATCCCCTTCGGGTAGAGTGGGCCTGCCAGCTCAGGCGGGTATGTGCGATTATCGATGTTGGGGATCTGTGAGGCGGTGAATGCAACCACCTCGTAATCCTCCCTATCTCTGAAGTACACGTTGAAGTTATGGAAGTCGCGACCCCCCGCCCCCATTATGATGACTCTCTTACGCCGCGCTCCCCGCATCGCAGCTAAGGCGTGCCCGCTTTTTAAAGTTTGATCCTAAATGACTACGAAGGCTCCGACCAGTCTACGCCCTAAGACAGTTAAATGGATAAGGGGCGCAACGCTAATTAACGCCGCCATGCTCATCGACGCTTATGGCAGGCCATTAACCCACGTCCGAATTACGGTGACTTACAGGTGCAACTACTCCTGCTTCTTCTGCCACCGTGAGGGAGAGGAGGGGGGCTCCGACCTCCTCACACCCGAAGGCCTAGCCAGATTCGCGGAGGCAGCTGTCAAGCTAGGCATCAGGTACTTTAAGCTGACTGGAGGGGAACCTCTCCTGAGGGCTGACTTGGAGGAGATAATCGCAGCGCTCAAGCTCCAGCGTGGCACTGAAGTATCAGTCGTGACAAATGGCTACTTCCTTAGCAAGCGCCTAGAAGGACTAATGCGCGCTGGTCTGGATAGAGTTAACGTGAGCTTGAACTCCCTCTCCCCTTACACTTACCACAGGATTACAGGTGTGAACGGGCTGGATAGGGTGTTAGAGGCCCTCTCGCTGTGCAGGGACTATGGCCTGCCCACCAAGTTGAACGTTGTAGTCCTCAAGGATCTAAATTACCATGAGATACCTCGAATACTAAGCTATGCATCGGATATGGGCTTCGACGTGAACTTGATAGAGCTGATCCCCCTAGGCATCGATTACGTTCTTTACTCCAAGTACCACGCCGAGCTAGAGGGCGTGGAGAGGATGCTCACCGCGATGGGCGCAGAGCGTGTCACACGTGAGTTCCAGAATAGGCCAACTTACGTGCTCCCCACGGGCATAAGGGTGGAGGTGGTGAAGGGGTATAGGAACCCCGAGCTGTGTAGGGGCTGCACGAGGGTGCGGCTGACCCACGACGGCAAGCTTAAGCCGTGCCTCTACCGCGCTGACGGCCTCGTAGACGTCGCGCCACTCCTCAAGCCGAGCTTACCCAGGCATGTGGCAGTCACGCGCCTTGAGGAGGCTCTAAGAGAGGTGAATAAAAGGAGGAGGCCATTCTTCTCTTAACTCAGGTGACCTAGCGATGGGCATGGAGGCACGGAGAACACTACGCTTAGTGGTAGACACGAGCCTGCTAATGTGCTGCGTAGAGGATCGTAAGAGCCTGAAGGAGCTGGTGATGGAGAGCTTTGAAGCGCCTGTAGAGGTGATAGTGCCCGACGCTGTCTTGAGAGAGTTGTCGAGCATAGCTAGGAATAGAGGGAGGAGGGGCGCACTAGCTAGGATAGCTCTCGAGGAGATTAAGCGCTTAAGAGAGGAGGGTTACTGTAAGGTGATGGAGGCAGGCGAGGGGAACGTAGATGACTTGCTTATTAAGCTAGCTAAAGAGCTCAACGCGTATATAGCCTCAGCTGATGAGGGGCTGAGGCGCAAAGCCAGAAGCTTAGGCGTAGGAGAGGTGGCGTACCTCAAAGCTCAGAAAAGGTTAAGCCCCCTGCCCTAGCTAAGGATGCTGGAGCCTGGCGGAACTAGGAGTCCTGGCCCACGTATTCGATAGTTACCTCAACCGACTCATGGTAAAATCTCATTAGAGGGGCAGCCTCTTACTCACCATGATGCTGGATAAAATACTGAGTATCGACTATAGCTCAGTGGAGAAGAGGATCATTGAATTCCTCTCCGAATACCTAGAGAAGAGTGGGGCTAGGGGATACGTGGTTGGGCTAAGTGGAGGCGTAGACTCTTCCACAGCAGCTACACTCGCTGTCAAGGCAGTGGGGAGCGAGAGAGTAGTCGCCCTCCTGATGCCAGACCCCTCCTCCACCCCCAAGGAGGATTTTGAGGATGCTAAGGCCCTCGCCGAGTCACTGGGTGTGGACTACTACGTAATGCCCATAGATCGAGCCGTATCGGCTCTGGCAGCCTCCATACCCATATTCGACCCCTCTGACCGCGTGGCACTCGGGAACCTGAAGGCTAGGGTCAGGATGATAATGCTGTATTACGTGGCTAACAAGCGCAACCTGCTGGTCCTAGGCTCAAGTGATAGAAGCGAGATACTCCTTGGCTACTTCACGAAGTATGGGGATGGTGGCGTAGACCTCCTCCCAATAGGCGACCTCTACAAAACTCAAGTGAGGAGGCTGGCCAGACACCTAGGCGTGCCGGAGAGGATAGCCTTCAAGCCTAGCAGTCCCAGGCTTTGGCCAGGCCAGACGGCTGAGGGCGAGCTAGGGCTCAGCTACGAGGAGGCTGACCAGGTACTCTACGCCATCTACGACCTCGGCTTAAGCATCGAGGAGACGGTTAAAGCTACCAGGTTACCAAGGGAGCTTGTGGAGAGAGTAGTCAAGCGCGTAGAGGAGACTGCACATAAGCGCAGCATGCCCCCCACCGTGTCTCTGAAGGGGCTGGCACACCCCTAGGGATGCTCACGCCCTAAGCCAATACCCCCTTATGTCGAAGTCCGCCTGCCCCAGTTCCTCGCTTCTTGATAGCCTGGCACCCGACATGACGTCCAGTATCGCTGGGTACAAGTGTTTAAGAGCTATCTCCCTCAGGCTCGCCCCATCCTCGAAAAGTTCCTCAACTGGCAGGTAAACGTCTATCAGGCTTCTAAGCCTCTCGTACGTGGACTTATTAGCCGTGACCTTAATGACGGGACTCACGGGCGACCCTACGGGCGTCCCCAGGCCGGTGGTGAAGACCACTACATGCGCACCGCCCGCCACCATGCCCGTTATGGCCTGCACGTCCTCGCCGGGGGCATCCATGAAGTAAAGGCCCCCGCCTCTAGGCACCTTATGAGCATAAGGCAGCACATCGGCGATCTCTATGCCAGGGTCATGCCCTATCTTCAGCACGCTCCCCAGCGACTTCTCAGTAAGAGTAGAGATCCCGCTAGCTATATTGCCGGGAGTCGGGTCCGACTCCTCCAAGTACTCGAGGAGCGCCTCCTTCAGGACAGCGGCTGTCTCCAGAAGCCGCTTGAGCTTATTCGCCACCCTCCCACTCCTCACCTTCCTAAACAAGTACTTCTCAGCTCCCAGGACCTCCGTCGTCTGAGAGAAGACCACACTGGCGCCGAGCTTAACCAGGTGATCAACGACATAGCCCAGGGCTGGGTTAGCGAATAGGCCTGACGTAGGGTCAGAGGCCCCATTGCCAACCCCGATCACGAAGCGGTTAATGGGGGCCTTAACCCGCCTCAAGCCCTCTGCCTCCTTAACCAGCCTCCTGACGAACTTCTTCCCTAGCTCCACTGCCTGCTCTAGCCCATCCGAGTATTCGCGTAGCAGCGCCCTCTCCTGCACGTTCACCCAGTACACCTTAACCCCCCTCTTCACCAGTCTATCATAGAGCTTGAAGGCCTCCAGGTTGGCTCTCCTGTCCTCGCCTGGGCTAAGGGGCCTCTTGCAGAGCTGGCCACACCCAAGGCTCACTAGCAGCACCCCATGCACGTTGGGGTGTGATGCTACGCCTAGCAAGGTCTTGAACGCCACGTCGCGCTCAAATCCAACATGGCAGCAGCCGCTAGCGTGCCTAATGACCACTACTCTATTCTCCCCAGAATCCCCCCAGCGCACATCTCTGAACTCCTCCCATATCATCTCCGCTACCCTATTGACGCAGAGCGTAGTAGGCAGTATCAGGACATGATTTCTGATGCCGTAGACCTTCCTCCTCCTGTAGAAGGCGCGCACGAACCGCTCCTCCACGTTCACCCCACCTGGACTCGAGAGAACTCCATGAGCCCCGCCCGGAGAAACCTGTAGAAGTCGCGGACGAGCCTCCTGTACCTCTCATTCCAGCCAAGCTCCCTCCTGACATCCACTATGTTGCCCAGCCTAATAGCTCCACCCTCAGCTATTGGAGCCGCCGCTACACCCACCCTGCTGCGGGGCGGCAGCTCCTTCATGGAGGGATGCAACGGCCTGAAGTTCCTGCCGACCCTCAGCAGCTCACCCTTCTCAATCCTGGCCAACGCCTCTCCCAGTATGAACCCGCCCTTTACCAACTCCCTAAACTCATACTTGCTGTCTAGGATGACGTTGGTTACATGCACCACCACGCCTGGCTCTATCTCCATCACGCTCACGCCTATTGGGTAGCCGAACTTCACGACCTCCTCATCCTCCCCTATCCTCTCCAGCGCGACCTTGTACCACTTGGGCACCGGCGTGATTACCTCGATCTCGCCAATCACCCCGCTGCCCTCCTCGAATACGGGGTACCTCCTTCCCTCGACTAAGTCGCTCAGCGCTGTGCCCACGTTATCCTCGGGCTTAAGCTTGTAGATGACTGCTGGGAGACCCATCGGTTATGAAGGCCATTAGCTCAACATATAGTTGGCCTCAAGGCGGGGGCAGCTCAAGCCCCCAGTCAGCCAGTTGCTGCTTAACCTCAACGTATCTCTCAGCCCACCACTCCGCTGGCCTACGCTTCTCGACGTTGTAGAGCTCGCTGAAGGGGCGGCCAGGGTTAGGATTCTCCAGGGCGTGCTCGTACCTCTTAACTAGCTCCCAGACGATGTCTATGACGTCCCTAGGCCGCATACCCGCAGCTGCGTGGCCTACCTCTGCCATGAACCTAGCCTCAAGGCCTGTCCCGTGGGGTTTCTCCCCATTAGCCGGAGCGGGGCCGAGCAGGTTAAGGCCGCTAGTAGTAGCTACCAACGCGTTAGCAGCCACCTCGTAGAGCATCTCCACCACCCCTCCCCCATTAGCTGGCCACACATCCCCCACGAGCGGCGCGCCGAGGTAACGGCCAGCCTGCCCGACCACGCACTCAACCCAAAGACACTCCTTAGTGCTGGTGGCCTTCAGCCTGATGTGGTAGGGGTGTATCAACACGTAGGATGCCCTGTACGCTAACAGCGAGGCAATAGCCTCCGCCACGGCGCAAATCGCCGTGCCAGCAGCCCCCCTGGCAAATCCCCCAACCACTGGGTCGACGAGCGCCGCGTTGTGAACGCCGTAGCGCAGCCCGGCCTGGGCCTTAATCAGCTGCGAGTAATCCACCTTCATCTCGTTTAGTACCGGCACGAGCTGAGCATCCCCCCTCCTCAACACGCCAGCTGCCATGGCAGCCAGGCTGCCTACTGCGCTCGCGCTGCTCTCACAGGCTAGGAGGTGCATCCCCGGCCTGCCAGCCTCAGCAATAGCCTCGCGCAGTAGCTCCACCTCCCTCACCGTAGCCTCAGCCTCGCTGGGCGCACTCCTCGAGACCTCAAGCCCCCCAACGCTTGGCAGGCTACCGTGGTCTAGCGCATCTACCAGGGCCTCTTGTGCGTAGGAGAGAGCGCTGTACTTGAACTCCTCCTCCGGCGTCGGGGTTCCCGCGTAGCCCCCGAATACAAAGGGTCTTTGCCGAGACCCGGGCTCTCTGGCGCTTAACACTCTAGCGTCGCTGCCCTTACCCAACACGAGCTCCTTCTCAGCTCTCCTCAGAACTTCCACGACTTCCTCACGGCTAAATACAGCAGTTCTCTCCAGCTCAACCACGTATATTCCAACTTCTTCCACTAGCGCTAGGCCTGCTTCGAAGACGGCTTTAGCCAGCGAGGGATCATCAGGAGCAAGCTCGCCAGGGTCGTAGGAGACCCCGTACTCCCTCTCTAGCTCAGCTATAGTTCTCGATAACTGCAAGTCAAAGGACTTGGAGCTGATATAGCTCCCCTCCCGCGCCCTCCTCTCCACCTCTAAGGGCCCAGTCCTCAACCGCGTCCCCCATCCTCCGGGGAGTGCAGGGGGCTTAAATGATGACTGCTCAGTCCAAGGCAACACTAAATTACCGTGGACCCCATTCCTACGTGTGGTTAAATTCAATTTGATGGAACGGTACAAGGTATTGAAGCTCTACTCAATCCTCCTGCCGTACTCCAGGCTGCTAATGCTAGTCCTCGCGCTCTCCGGTGCCGCTACTGCGCTGGGACTACTGCCGCCCCTGCTCATGAAGGCCATAGTAGATGAGGGGATATTGAGGGGAGATGTAGCCAGAGTGGCAATTTACGCTGCAGCCCTGGCAGTGCTCCACGTGGTGTCCACTGCAGTCTCGGCCTTGAGGAGCTACTTCCAGGGCCTGCTGAGCGGCAAGGTGGCACTAGACTTGAGATCCAGGGTCTTCGGGAAGGCGCTCGAGTTAGGCGTTGAGCTCTACGAGCATGCAGAGGTTGGGGACGTCACTGCCAGGATCTACGGGTATGTCGACAGGATACAGCGCTTCATAGTCACAAGCTTCGAGACAGTCCTCCTGAACACTCTACAGCTCATCGGCATGCTGTTCATAGTGTTCTCTCTCAACCCTAAGCTCTCCGTGATACTGCTCGCCCCCCTGCCTGTGTACGCGTGGGGCTTAGCCAGGTACCAGCCCAGAGCTCGAGTGCTGTACAGGAGGGTTTGGAGTAGGATCTCACGCATGTCCGCCTACGTCACGTCCCTCATAAACTCCATACTCCTAGTAAAGCTGACTGGGAGGGAGGAGGCCGAGAGGAGGAGGTTTAACGAGCTGGCCTACGGCGTGTTTAACGCGAGCATGGACGCGATGAAGTACGGGCTGAAAGTGTTCCCCTGGCTCAACCTGCTACTAGCGCTCACCTCGGTCCTACTCCTCTACGCGGGAGGCCTGATGGTCATAGGTGGCGAGCTGAGCTTGGGCACATTAACAGCATTCCTAGCCTACGTGTGGCAGGTGTACGGCCCGATAAGGGCGCTAACAGGGCTGCTGCCCAGGCTCACCGAAGCTGAGGCAGCCTACGAGAAGCTAGGCGAACTCATGGAGGCATCCCCCTCAGTCACCGAGGCTCCAGACTCAGTTGAGCTGGAGATAAGAGGCGAGGTTGAGGTGCGGGATGTGTGGTTTGAGTACGCTCCGGGGCGGCCAGTGCTTAAGGGCGTCTCCCTGAAAGTTAGGCCGGGCGAGGTTGTCGGGGTTGTAGGCCCTAACGGCGCTGGGAAGACTACGCTGGCTAGGCTCCTCGTGAGATTGTTCGACCCGACCAGGGGGGCCGTACTCCTGGATGGAGTGGATATGAGGAGGGTGAAGCTGGCCAGCGTGAGGAGGAGGGTGATGCTAGTCCCCCAGGATCCCATGCTTCTATCGGGCAGTATAGCGTTCAACATAGCCTACGGCGCCGAGGAAGCCGACCCGCTATCCATAATGTACGCTGCCTGGCTGTGCGGAGCCCACCGCTTCATAGTCGAGCTACCCCTCGCCTATGATAGCGACGTAGGGGAGCACGGGAAGGTGCTCTCCGGCGGTCAGAGACAGCTGGTCTGCTTAGCCAGGGCCATACTCCTCAGGCCTAAGATCCTGGTGCTCGACGAGGCGACTAGCAGCGTCCACGTAGACTTGGAGGAGGTCATCATGAGGCGCTTGCTGGGCTACATGAGGGATACTACGATAATTGCCATCTCGCATAGGCCCACTCTAAACAAGTTCGTGCAGAGGGTGATCGTGATGGATGACGGCCGGGTGGTCAGGGAAGAGGGGGGCGGCTTAACGGCTAGGCCCCCAGTGCCGCGCGGCCTCAGGGTAGTTGAAGCTGAAGAGCTTAGGATAGTGGACAGGGGCGCTTGGCTAGAGGCTGAGCTCGATGGGGAGGTGTGGAGGGAGTTGAGAGCTAGGCTACCCTTCCCCCTGACCTACCCTCAGCTCCTAGTGCTCTACCGAGATCCTGAGGACATGATAGTGGTCAGGGACTGGACACGCCTCAGGGGCGAGGCTAAGGCAGCCATCTTGAGACACGTGATACGGGAGCACGGGCTCGTCCTAGCTAAGCTAGTTGATGTGACCCCCGAGACCCGCTTCAGCGTCAGGGTCTCCCTAGAGGATGAGGAAGGGAGGCGGGTTAGCCTCAGCGTGCCAACCCACAACCTAGTGCTCACCGACAATAGCCTTATCGTGATAGCCCCTAGGCAGCTATACGTGGCGAGCCTAGCGGGCATCAAGGGAGATGCAGCGTGGAGGGCCCTTGCAATAGCCTCAGAGCTCCGATCAGTGTTTGGAGGGAGGGGGGTTAAACTGTTGGTGAAGGAGTTACACGAGTTTAAGAACAGATAAGAAAGTAAAGCTGTAGTAAGTCCGCTCCCAGAGTATAGCTGGGTGAGCTGTTGGAGCTGGACGAGGCACTGGCTGCCCTGAGGAGGGAGGTAAGGCCTCTCTACGGCGAGAAGAGTATAGTCGACGTTGCAGAGGATGTGCGGCGCATCTTCATAGGCGGAGAGCCTAGGCTCCTGAAGCTCGCAAGCGCTAGCCGCGTTGTGGTGCTCGTGATCGATAGCCTGGGCCTCAACCTACTGGCTCGGGGATACCTGAGGAGCTTGGCTGGAGAGGCCGACTCCGTGAGCTGGGTGACAAGCGTCGCTCCCAGCACCACTGCTTCTGCCTTAGCCAGCTTGTTCACGGGGGAGCCCCCGGCTAGGCATGGCGTGCTCGGCTATAGGATGTTTGTGAAGGAGCTGGGGGCTGTAATCAGGACCCTGAGCTTCTCTCCAGCAGTCGGGGGTGTCAATGAGGGACTTAGGGAGGCTGGAGTAGAGGTCAGGCTTAATCGCGCACCCACCATATTCGAGTCGCTCACGCCGATGGGCGTGAAGTGCTACTGCTTCACCAGCCATGCGGACTCCACGTATACGGCACAGGTGGCTAGGGGGGCTAGGCTAGTCGAGGCTAGGGGGCTGAGCGAGCTGCTACACCTGTCGCTGACGGCGATCAGGAGGGGGACACGTACGCTGGTCTACGCCTACTGGGCAGCCCTAGACCGCGCCTCCCACGAGTACGGCCCCTTCTCCAGGCCCGTCAGGTACCTATTGGCTGGCCTTGAGAGGACGCTGCTCGAGTTCCTGCGTGACCTAAGGAGGGTGAGAGGCTCGACGCTGATAGTACTGGCTGACCACGGCCAGGTGAGCGTCAGGGGAGGGGAGAGGATCAATCTCTACGAGGTGCCGGGCCTGCTCGACGCACTCCTAATCCCCCCGTTCGGTGAGGCGAGGTTCACCTACCTTAAGGCCGCGGATCCGGAGGCCCTGGAGGCTAGATGCCACGAGGCGTTGGAGAGGCATGCCCAGCTGTTGAAGCTTGAGGAGTATGCCCCCCTACTGGGGGCGGAGAGAGAGGATGAGATAGATCGCCTGGGGAAGGTGGCTAGCCACGTGCTCGTGGCGCGAGGGCGCGCCATGCTCATATACCCCTACAGGGGGGAGGAATTGTCTAGCGAGCTTAAGGGTCATCATGGCGGGCTGACGGGGCATGAGATGCTCGTCCCCCTCCTCATCTTCGAGAGTAAGGCGAGTTAAGGGCTTCGCGGCAGTCGCCGCAACTCTCCTACTCTGGTCTACAGCTGTCGTCTTCATAAAGATGCTCAGCCAGTACTACGACCTCCACACCCAGAACTTCTACAGGTACTTATCAGCTGCCGCTCTCTTATGGCTATTAGCCAGCACACGCAGGGTAGGCGACAGCCCCCCGCTAACCAGGCTAGCTGTGCCATCACTGCTCGTATTCTCCTTCCAGGTGCTGGCGGTTGGGGGCATCTACCTGACATCGCCGACCGTAGCCGCCCTCTTAATGCGGCTCAATGTGATATTCGTCAATGCTCTCGCATACGCACTGCTTAAAGAGGAGAGGGGACTTGTATCCTCGCCTCAGTACCTGGCGGGCCTGGCGCTAGCAGTAGCTGGAGCCGCTGGCCTGGCTGTGGAGGACCCAGCCACGCTCACACTGGACTTAGGAGCCCTCATGGTGCTCGCGGGGACCGTATTCTGGGCCAGCTACACGGTGGCCATCAGGATCCTCGTAAAGGGCTCAGACCCGCTAGCCATCTCCCCTCGCGTCTTCAGCATAGCCACTCTCCTGTTCCTGGGCTCAGCTGCGTTCCTCGGCGACCTGACAGCACCTCTCAAGACGCCCATCCCAGCAGTGACACTTCTCATAGCCTCAGGAGCGCTATGCGTGGGCCTTGGCAACTACATGTACTACATCGCCCTAAAGGAGCTGGGAGCCAGCATGACATCCTCACTCCAGCTACTCGGCCCCATCCTAACTGCCCTCACGTCACACATGCTGCTAGGAGAGCCCTTATCCCCTAGGCTAGCGGGCTTCGGCGCACTCCTGCTACTGGGGTGTGCATTGATACTGGCTAAGGCAACCTCAAGACAGTAATTATCTCGCGCCATTTACTTGGCGAGCGAACTCAGCTAAGCCACGAGCCAATCACACTACACCAAATAGGAGAAGGAGAGCGCCGCGTATAGTCCGGCGGCGGTCACGCCTAGGCTCGCGCCGACTCGGCCAGCGCGCTCGGGCGATTGGGAGTGGCCGGCTCACGCCTCGGGCCATACGGCCCTCGGCGCTTACACCGCCACCCCATCAACCCCGTCTTCTACGGGAGCCCTCGTCTCGGCCACGGGACCCGTCGCCGGGCCCCAACGGCCGAGAGCGGCCGCCTCGTCTCGGGGAGGGCTTCCCGCTTAGATGCCTTCAGCGGTTATCCCCGCACGGCGTGGCTGCCCGGCTTCGCCCTGCCGGACGGCCGGTAGACTAGAGGCCGCGGCCCGCCGTTCCTCTCGTACTGAGCGGACCTTCCCCTCAGGCGGCCAGCACCCCCGACAGGTAGAGTCCGACCTGTCTCGCGACGGTCTAAACCCATCTCACGTTCCCCTTTAATGGGCGAGCAGCCCCACTCTTGGCGGCTGCTGCACCGCCAAGCTGGGAAGAGACGACGTCTGGGTACCAAACCGCGGGGTCGATGTGGACTCTCACCCGCGACGAGCCGGTTACTCCCGGGGTAACTTTTCTGTCATGCCCGGCCCCCACCGAAGGGGGCACGAGCGTTCGCTAGGCCCGGGTTTCCCCCCTGCGCCCCTTGCTTTCAAGGGCGCAGTCAGCCCGGCATTTGGCCTTGCCCTCTACGGCGGGGTTCTGACCCGCCTGAGCCGAGCTTTGGGCACCCCTGATATCTTTTCAGGGGTGTGCCGCCCCAGCCAAACCGCCCACCTGCCGCTGTCCCCGGGGTCGCCCCCGGGTAAGGGGCGTAGCCGCGGGTGGGCGGTGTTTCATGGGCGCATCCACACCCCCCGGAGGGGGTGTTTCATCGCTCCCGCCTACGCTACGCACCCGCAGCTACACCCCAACGACAGGCTGCGGTGAAGCTCCACGGGGTCTTCTCGCCCCATCGGGGGTACCTGGACTGTGCACCAGGTTGCGGGTTCACCGGGTCCCGGGCCGGGACAGTGGGGACCTCGTTGATCCATTCATGCACGCCGGAACTTTCGGGGGGAGCGCGCGGCCTCATTGAGGAACGTGCGTTCATTCCCAAGAGATTCTCAGGAGAGCTATTTAAGCGAGTAAGGGGCCGCGCGCTCCCTTACCCGGCAAGGCATTTGGCTACCTTAAGAGAGTCAGAGTTACTCCCGGCCTTCAGCGGCGCTTCGCCCGGTTGTACCCGGGGTTCACGTACCGCCAGTGGCCAGGATTCAGCCCCCGTACACACCCTTACGGG